>Ga0272446_1007249_pt1 | contig 11108 bp, 8 predicted proteins | sample YNPCB0061_FD_194587 | JGI IMG/M metagenome (GOLD analysis project Ga0272446, IMG submission 194587) | Hot spring microbial mat communities from Yellowstone National Park, WY, United States - YNP-CB-006-1 | ecosystem: Environmental > Aquatic > Thermal springs > Hot (42-90C) > Sediment | place...
GGCCCGTTGACATTATTTGGATGTCGCCCAACAACTCTGACATTGTACAAATCCCAAGGGCGCTATTCGACCGCCTGACGGATACGCTTGCTTTCGCTACATAAATGGATAAAGTCGAGAGAAGAAGGCGTCGAGATCGAGATGAATGATCTTGCGCTCCGTCATGACGTCAACACCTGTCATTTCCCATGAACTGAGAGATTGTTTGCAAAGTCACCTGATTTGACGCAGAAGCGCAGAGAAAGCGCCTTGGAAACTGCACTGTTGGCCCTCTGCGAACCTCTGCGTCCCCGCGTCCCTGCGTCAAAAGCGACCTGACCAAACAGCCTCTGAGTGCACGTAGGCGCAAATGAGCCGCTGGTTGCGTGTTTCGTCTCGCTGCGCAGCACGCAACACGGGCGCCATCAGTCTGTTCAAGCCCATGTGCACCGAGCGGTGCGGGATTCTGTCCCTTACAGCAGATGGCTGCCCTTCAGTAGCCGAGCTGCTTATCCACCAGATTGGGCATCGGCTGACCGTTGGCGGCGGCGGTCAGCAACGTCGCCAATTCCTGCAGGCGGCGCTCTTCGGCAGCCACCAGCCAGCCGCCGCGATGAGGGCTGAGGACGACGTTGTCAAGTTCATGAAAAGGAAAGCGGGAAGGCATTGTGTGCGCCCGCGCTTCCTCGCCGTGTGGGTAGCTGTACCACACATCGATCCCGGCGGCGGCGAGATGACCGCTGCGCAGCGCTTCATAAAACGCCGCCTCGTCGATCACTGGTCCCCGCCCGACGTTGACGACAATGGCGCCCTGCGGCAGCAATGCCAGCTCCGCTGCGCCGATCAGCCCGACGGTCTCCGGCGTTTGTGGCAGCACGCAGATCAAGATGTCGGCTTCCGGCAGCAGAGTGGACAGTTGGTTCACCGCATACACAGCCACGCCGCGCTCGACAGGTTGCGCTGGCGCATGGCGGCGCACCCCGCGGACCTGCATCCCTAACGCCTGGCAGAGCGGCGCGATTTGCCGCCCGATGGCGCCGTAGCCGAGGATCAGCACACGCTTGCCTGCCAGCAACAACGACGGTGCGCCGCCGTAGCGCTGGCGCCAATCGCCCTGCCGCAACAACCGGTCGAGCGGCACGATAAATTTGGCCGCCGCCAACAACAGCGCCAGGGCGAATTCGGCAGTGGCCACATCATTGTAGTGCAGATTGTGCAGCGCAATCTGGGGATGCTCCAGCAGCAATTTTTGCATCTCCGGCGAGACGCCAGCGTAGGGCACGATCACAGCGCGCAGCTCTGGGCTGGCGGTCAGCCACTCCGCCTTGACCGAGCCGTGCACCAGAATGTGGCAATCGCGCGGCTGTGCGTCGGGCGCAGCAGTGACGTGAACATGCGGCGGCAACAGTGCGCGCAAGTCATCGACGCGTTTGGTCAGGTCGGACGGCGGAATGTAAACGTTGAGGCGCGCGGGCGCCGATGATGTGGATGGCGTTGGATGCATAACAGGTCGTTGTCTCGCTAAATGTTGCGCATGGACATCTGCTTCCATGATACCACATCCGGCGTTGGCGGAAACGCAGTGGGCGCAGGTGAGTCTACTTCAGGCTGAGGTGGCAAAGGCGCAGGCGCGCTGTCGCGCCGGAGGCGATGGCCTGCGATGGTCGTCCTGGGCTGGCGGCGCGTCCCTCTGATTTTCGGCATTTTTCAAGTGACGCGGAAATCGCTATAATCGACCTCGCCGCGGCGTCAAGGTAATCATTCGGAGAGAGAAAGCACCGTGATCACACCAACTCACATCCAACAGATCGAACAGGACGGCTACACCGTCGTCCGTCAGATGTTCACGCTCGAAGAGGTGGAAACGTATATCGACCACTTCATGCGCCTGCGTCGTCAAGGCAGCCACGCGGGTGATTTCGCCGGCGTAGCCGCCACGGAGACAGACCCGCTCAAGGCATATCCGCGCATGATCCACATGCACCGGTGGGACGATCTCTCGCTCCGGTGGATGCTTGACCCGCGCATCCGCGTTGCGCTGACCACCTTTCTGGGCAAAGAGCCACTCGCGGTGCAGACAATGCTCTACTTCAAGCCACCTGGGGCGCGTGGGCAGGCGCTGCACCAGGATAACTACTACCTCCGCGTGCAGCCAGGCACGTGCATGGCGGCCTGGTTGGCGCTCGACGATTGCGACGAGGAAAACGGCTGTATGCAGGTGGCGGTGGGTAGCCATGCCTGGCCAGTGCTCTGCACCATCGAGGCCGACCTGTCGCAAAGTTTCACCGATGTGACCGTGCCGCTGCCGCCTGACGCCGACGTGCGCCCGGTCGTGATGAAAGCGGGTGATGTGCTCTTTTTCAACGGTCAGCTCGTCCATGGCAGCTACCCGAACACCAGCACGCACCGCTTCCGGCGCTCGCTCATCGGCCACTACATCGAAGGCGATGCACAGCAGGTAGGTCGCTGGTATCACCCTGCGCTGCGCATGGATGGCAGCGTCGTCGCGTTGGAGGAAAGTCCGGGCAGCACCCAATGCGGCGTATGGGTTGAACGCGATGGCACGCCAGTCATTGAGGTTGGCGGCGTCAATGTTGTCGAACGTGGGATTCACGACTGATCTCCCCGTTTGTCAAGCAAGCATCAAGCAAGCATCAAGTACAATTTGTGAGCAATGTACAGGAGGCGACTATGAACCTTGATCCCAAGAAAACCGCCGTCGTCATGATCGAATTCCAAAACGACTTCACCACCGAAGGCGGCACGCTGCACGGCGCCGTCAAGGAGGTGATGGAGCAGACGAATATGCTGGCGAACGCCGCCGCCACCGTGCAGAAGGCGCGTGAGATGGGCGCCACCATCATCCACGCGCCGATCACCTTTGTCGAGGGCTACCCGGAGTTGGGCGCCCATCCCTACGGCATCCTCAAGGGCGTGGTGGACACACACTCCTTTGTCAAAGGCTCGTGGGGGGCGCAGATTTGTGAGGAGATGGCGCCGGAGCCGGGCGATCTCATCGTCGAAGGCAAGCGCGGGCTGTGCGCCTTTGCCAGCACCAACCTGGATTTCCTGCTGCGCGGGCGCGGCATCGAGAATGTGGCGCTCGGCGGCTTCCTCACCAATTGCTGCGTGGAGTCGTCGATGCGCACCGCGTATGAACATGGCTTCAATGTCTTCACCCTGACCGACTGCGTGGCAGCGACGAGCATGGAAGAGCACCGCAACGCCATCGAGAAGGACTATCCCATGTTCTCACACCCGGTCAAGCATGATGAGTTTCTTGCACTGCTGTCCGGCGAAGCTGAAATGGCCGACGCCAGCCGGGGCTACAGCGGCTGATCCGGAGCGAAGATGCAACGACGCCTCTGGCGTGACATCATACCCCGTCACGCCGGAGGCGATGGCCTGCGATGGATGCCCCCAACTTGAATCACATCTCGTGATCGCTGTCGGCGCCGCCCTCGCGCAATTGCGGCGCGACTGAAGATGGATCCGGTCACAGCGGCTGGCAGTTGTCAGGTTGGCGGCATGGAGGCAGCGGGCGCCACTGGATCATAGTCCGGCGACTGATGCCGATAGTAGGTGTTATACAACTCGGCGTAGTGCCCACCGGCCGCCATCAATGTATCGTGGTCGCCTTCCTCGATGATGACGCCCTTGCGCAGCACAATGATGCGGTCGGCGCGGCGGATCGTGGAAAGGCGATGCGCAATGACAATGGCGGTGCGGTCCGCCAACACCACATCCAGCCCCTCTTGTATCTGCGCCTCGGTCAGCGGATCGACCGAAGCCGTCGCCTCGTCGAGCACCACGATAGCCGGGTTTTGCATCAGCACGCGCGCCAGCGCGACAAGCTGCCGCTGCCCCATCGAGATGCCGCGCCCTTCCTCGCCGACGTCCGTCTCCAACCCATGTTCGAGTGCAGCCAGCCAGTCGCCGCCGCCGATCTGTTGCGCCATGGCGCGCACCTCCTCGTCGGAGGCATCCTGGCGGGCGTAGCGAATGTTGTCCGCCACTGTCCCGCGGAAGAGGAAAGGCGTCTGCGGCACAATGCCCAGCCGGCGCCGGTAGCTTGCCAGATCGAACATGCGAATGTCCTGGTCGTCGATCAGAAGCTGCCCTTCCTGGAATTCGTAGAAGCGCGCCACCAGCTTGCCCAGGCTCGACTTACCGGCGCCGGTGTGCCCGACCAGCGCCACCGTCTGTCCGGCGGGGATGATCAGGTTGAAATGCTGTAGCACCTGCTCCTGCTCCGTGTAACGGAAGGAAACGTTGCGAAACTCGATGCGCCCGCGCAGGCCATCGGCAGGCCGGTCGTCAAGCTGGACGATGCGCGGGTCGGCGTCGATGAGCGCAAAGACGCGCTCGCTGGCCGACATGCCGAGCTGGAACTGGCTCCAGAAGGACGCAATGCCGGTGAGTGGGAACCAGAAAAGATTGATGCTCTCGACAAAAAGAAACCAGTCGCCCGGCGAAACCTGCCCGGCGAGCACGTTCAAGCCGCCAAAGTAGACGATCAGCGCGGTGCCGATGCCTGCCACGGCATTGAGCACCGGAAAGATGCCACTAAAGACAAAACCCTGCCGCAGGTTGATGCGATAGGACTGGGCGTTGACCTGGTTGAACTCCTGGTAGATAGTCTCCTCCTGACGAAAGGCCTTGGCGACGCCGATGCCGCTCACCGTCTCCTGCACCTTGGCGTTGACCTCCGCCAGCGCCCGCCGCGCCTGCTGCGTCGTGTGGCGCGCCAGCCGCCGAAAACCCAGCGCGATGAGCACGATCACGGGCGCAATGGCGGCGGCGAGCAGCGCCAGCCGCGCGTTGATAAAAAAGAGCACGCCGAAAATAACGCCCACCAGCAACACCTGGCTGATCAGGTTCAGCGTCAGCGTGACGACGTTGGCAAAGTCCTGCGTGTCGGAGGTGACGCGGCTGACGATCTTGCCGGTAGGGTATTCGTCGTAGAAAGACATGTCGCGCGCCATCACGGCGTCGAAGGCATCCTCGCGCAATTCCAGCACCACATCGCCGACGGTGCGCGCTGTCCACCACTGGCGGAAGAAATTGAAAGTCCACGCCAGCGCCCCCGACGCCAGAATCGCCGCGATCAGCAACCCGGCATGCTGCCAGGACTGGTCAATTGCGATCGTGTCCAGCCCGCGCGCGATCAGGATCGGCAGCACTGCGCTCATCAGCGAATCGAACACAATCATCGTCGCCACAAAGCCCATCGCCGGCAGGTGGGGTCGGAAGTAGTCGTAGATGCGCCCCAACAGTTGTCGATCGGTGTAGCTGCGGTCGTAGCCCTCGGCCTCGAGGCCATCCATCAAGAAGCCCATGTGATTCCGTCCTAAGCATAGCGTGCGAAGATGCGTTGATAGAGCGCGTTGCGGTTCATCAGGGCGGTGTGATCGCCGATGTCCACCACACGGCCCTTGTCCAGCATCACGATCACATCGGCGCGACGAATCATGGAAAGACGGTGCGTGATGAGAAAAGTCGTCCGTCCTTCCAACACGCGGTGGATCGCCTGTTGAATCTTGTCCTCGGTGGCGCTGTCGATGGCGCTGGTCGAGTCATCCAGAATCAGGATGCGCGGGTCGGTGAGCAGCGCGCGTGCGATTGCCAGCCGCTGGCGCTGCCCGCCGGAAAGCGTCACCCCGCGCTCACCGATCACGGTGTCGTAGCCATCCTTGAAGCTCATGATGAAGTCGTGCGCCTGCGCATCTTTGGCGGCCTGAATGACGGCTTCGTCGGTCGCCCGGTTGCCCAGCCCGAAAGCAATGTTTTCCCGGATCGAACGCGAAAAGAGGAAGACATCCTGCTCAATGGTCGATATTTGCGAACGCAATGACTGCACACTCCAGTCGCGCACAGGGACGCCGTCGATCAAGATGCGTCCGCTCTCCACGTCATAGATGCGGTTCACCAGCCGCGTCAGCGTCGTCTTGCCGGAGCCAGTCTGCCCGACGATGGCGACAGTCTGCCCTGGCTGCACGTGAAAACTAACATCGTGCAACATCCGTCCTGCGCCAAAGCCAAAGCTGACATGCTCGAAGACAATGTCACCGCGCATCGGTGCGGCGTAGCCTGCCTTGTTCTCATCGATCTCGGTCTCTTCGTCGAGCATTTCCAGAATGCGCCGGGCGCCGGCAATGCCCAGTTGTACGAGCGAGAAGGTGAAAATGGAGATGAACGTCGGGAAGCGCAAAATCCCCATCAGCCCCATGTAGGCGACAAGCTGCCCGACGTCGATCCCGCCCTGCTGCACCAGCCAGAGTCCATGGGCAAAGGCGACCGTCAACGCAAAGCCATAGAAGAGGAGCGGCAGATAGCGCGCCTGCACCTGTCCTTCCTTGACGTAGAAATCGCGCACCAGGCGGGCGTTGCGAGCAAACTTGCGTTTCTCCTGCGCCTCCTGCGCCGTAGATTTGACGACCTCGATGCCGGCGATGGTCTCGTTGAGAGCGGCGTTGAGGTCGCCAAAGCGACCGCGGATTTCGGCAGCCACAGGGTTGAGCTGGCGCGTGTAAGTACGCAACAAGATCGCCAACACGACAATGAAGACCAACGGTGTGATCAGCAGGCGAGCGTCGATGAAGCTGATAAAGATCAACGGCATGAGGATGCTCATGAGCGAGTCGGTGATCAGCGCCACACCGGGGTTGAGCATCGGATTGAGCTGGCGCACGTCGTTGCTGGCGCGCGCCATGATGTCGCCGACGCGCTGACGGTTGTGGAACGTCTGGCTTTTGCCAAGCAGGCTGATATATAGCTCCTGCCGGGCGTCGCGTTCGGTGCGCTGCGCCAGCGTCTCGATGGAGAAGGCGTTGATGATGTCCATGCCGCCGCGCAGCAACACAATCAGCAGCAGCGCCAGCCCAATCCACAGCAGGCGCGTGGGGTCGGGGGCGGGTTGCAGCACGGCGTTGAAGGCGGCGCCAGTCAATGCCGGCACGGCAGAAAAGAGTGCAGCCGTCACTGCGCTGGCCGCAAAGAAGGAAAAGACAAGGTGTTTGTAGCGGAACACGTGCGCGAGGATCCACCGCACGGGGCCGCGGCGATCGTAGTGCACCTCATCCTCGACGCTGAACTCGCGGCGGAGCGGGATGGTCTGGGTAGTCACGGGCGCCTCGCTGTCGGCAAAGGGTGAATAGGTTCAGAGACGCCGGTGCATCCTCACCAGCGCGTCCGGGATTGTATCACACCCTGCGACTGCCGGGCGGATGCTGATGCAGATCAGGCTTATCGCTCGCCAGATTAACGAGTCGTGCGTCACGAGTCACGAGCAACCGGTGACGCACGACTCGTGACGGGTAGCGATATGAGCAGCCAATCTCGAAATCAGAAAGATGCTGCGTATTACGTGCTGTGTAACGGGACGGAACACGCAGCACGGGCGCCATTGGTCGATTTGCGCCCACGTGCGCTAACCACCGCTGCGCCCGCGCTTGAAAAACCACGCCACCGCCTCCGTGCGGTTGGTGACGCCCAGCTTTTCGTAGATATTCTTGAGGTGGAAGCGCACTGTGTTTTCGCTGACGGATAATTCGGCGGCGATCTCAGCGTTGGGCAAGCCGCGTGCGAGCTTTTCGAGCACCTCTACCTCGCGTTGCGAGAGATCAGGGGCGGCATCGGGGCGTTGGCGGCCCATTGCCATCCAGCGTTGCGCCGCACGCGGAAAGACCAGCCGTCCTTGCGCCACCTGGCGGATGGCCTCGATCGTCTGGTTGGGCGATTCAGTCTTGAGGGCGAAGCCCTCTGCGCCATAGTGCAGCGCCTTCTGGATGCTCTCGCCGTCGGCAAAAGCGGTCAGGATCAAGACGTGCACAGGCAATTCCTGACGGCGGATTTCCGCCAGGGCGTCTAGCCCGCTGGACGGCATCTGCACGTCGATCACAGCGACATCGACTGCCGGCGCCCGCTCCAGAAAGCGCAGCAACTCATGTCCATCCTGCACGATCTGTACAACTTCCATATCGGGCTGGCGGTCGATCAGCGCGCGCAGGCCTTCGGTGACGAGGGCGTGATCATCGGCCAGGACGACGCGGATGCGCGCCTCAGGTGGTGGATTCATCATCTGCGTCCATGGCTGGTGCAATCACAAGTTGTTCAAGCGGGATCGACACCGTGATCTTGGTGCCGTGACCAGGGCTGCTCTCCAGGCGAAACGCGCCGCCCAGCAGCGTCACGCGGTCGCGCATCCCCAGCAGCCCGATGTGATCGGCGTGTTCGGTGACGCCTGGTGTGTCGAGATCGGGCGGCTCGAAGCCGCGCCCGTCGTCGGCGACCTCCAGGCAGATGCGCCCTGGCTCGCCCCATAGTCGCACCCAATGTTCGACGACGCCGGCGTGGCGGTTGGCATTGGAAAGCGCCTCCTGCAGCACGCGGTAGATGGCGATCTTGACCGCCAGCGGGGCATCGGCTGGCACCGCATCTGTCTCCAGGTGCACCGTTGCGCCCGTCCACTCCTCGTGCTGAATCACCAACCCCTCGACAATCGAAACCAACGGACGTCGACGAAATTCGGGAGGGCGGAAGGTGCCAAGAAAATACTTGATCTCGTACAAAGAGGATTCGAGCAACATGCCAACCTGCGCCAGGCGCGCAGTCACATCGGCGCGCACCGGCGCGTCAGCCAGGTCATTCTGCACACCGGTGAGCAAGGAAAGTGCGGAGAAGAGATACTGCACCGGACCATCGTGAATATCCAGCACGATGCGCGCCAGTTCTTCTTCGGCCACCGAAAGAATGCGGTGGGCGGATGGTTCAGGCTGTGATTCCGTGAGGACGCGTCGAGTATTGGCCACGTGTTCAACCAGGACGTGCAGAACGCCTACCCGTTTGAATAGGCGCGCCTATCGCAATCGCACAGAAAACCTATCGACATATAGGTTGAAGTCAGGCGGGCAAGATTGTACTGTATTCTACGAATCCAGCCAATGAGTGTCAACTAATCCAAATCTGGAGTGCTTCCCAACCCTCTGACGCGCATTCATGATGCGGGGCGGAACGTTGTCGCCTGTTTCGATCTGCACCTGTTCTGAGTGACGCGTAGGACGTGCGCATGCTGTCGGGTATAATGCTGGCTCAGCACACCCCCATGCCTTCGAGTTCAATGTCAACATCAAACACCGTACTTGCAGGAGGAACGAGTCCCATGACCAATGCCATGGAAGCTATCTCTGCCAGCAAAGAGATTTACCATCCATCCGCCGAAGTAGTCGCCGCCGCCAATGTGCCCGACTACCTGGAGTTGCGCCTGAAAGCCATCGAAGACCCGGTTGCGTTTTGGGATGCGCGCGCCAAAGAAATGGTTGACTGGTACGAGCCGTACACCACCACGCTCGACACGAGCAAGGCGCCCTTCTTCAAATGGTTCGTGGGCGGCAAGACCAATATCGTCCACAACGCGCTCGACCGCCACGTCAAGAGCTGGCGCAAGAACAAGCTGGCGTTGATGTGGGAGGGCGAGAACGGCGAACAGCGCACCTACAGCTACTTCAAGCTCTGGAAAGAAGTCAATCGCTTCGCCAATGTGCTCAAAGCAATGGGCGTCAAGCGGGGCGACACCGTCACAATCTACATGGGGCGCGTGCCCGAGCTGCCGATCGCCATGCTCGCCACCGCCAAGATCGGCGCCATCCACAGCGTTGTCTATGGCGGTTTTTCGGAGCAGGCGCTGGCCGATCGCATCTCTGACGCCCGCAGCAAGATCGTGGTCACCTGCGACGGCGCCTGGCTGCGCGGCAAGACGGTCAACCTCAAGGACATCACCGACGAGGCTGTCAACCGTAGCCCCGTTGTGCAAAAGGTGATCGTCTACAAGCGCACCGGGCAGGATGTGCACATGGCGCCCGGGCGCGACTTCTGGTGGCACGAGTTGATGGCGCTGCCCATCGCCAGCCCCTATTGCGAAACCGAAGTAATGGACGCCGAAGACCCGCTCTTCATCCTCTACACGTCGGGCACGACCGGCAAGCCAAAGGGGTTGTTGCACACCTGCGGCGGCTATCAGGTGCACATCGCCACCACGCTCAAATATGTCTTCGACCTCAAGGAAGAAGATCGCTACTGGTGCGCAGCAGACCCAGGCTGGATCACCGGGCACAGCTACATCGTCTACGCGCCACTGATCCTGGGCGCGACCAGCTTCATGTACGAAGGCGCGCCTGGCTACCCGTTGCCCGACCGCTGGTGGCAACTGATCGAAAAGTACAACATCACCATCCTCTACACTGCGCCGACTGCAATCCGCAGCTTCATGCGCTTTGGCGAGGAGTGGACGGAGCGCCACGACCTCAGCAGCCTGCGCCTGCTTGGTTCCGTCGGTGAGCCGATCAACCCCGAAGCCTGGCGCTGGTACTACAAATATATCGGTCATGAACGTTGCCCGATCATGGACACCTGGTGGCAGACCGAGACTGGCGGCTTCATGATCACACCGACGCCGGTTGTCCCGCTCAAGCCCGGCTCCGGCACATTGCCCTTTGCCGGCATCCAGGCCGACGTGGTGCGCGCTGACGGCGCCTCCGCTGACCCCAACGAGGATGGCTACCTGGTCATCAAGCATCCCTGGCCCGGCATGGCGCGCACGGTTTGGGGCGACCCAGATCGCTACCGCATGACCTATTTCTCGGAGTTCGCCGAGCAGGGCTGGTACTTCACCGGTGACAGCGCGCGTCGCGATGAGGATGGCTACTTCTGGATCATCGGGCGCATGGACGACGTGATCAAGGTGTCGGGCTATCGCCTGGGCACGGCGGAAGTGGAGAGTGCGCTGGTGGCGCACCCGACGGTGGCGGAGGCGGCGGTGATCGGCGTGCCGGACGAACTGAAGGGCAACGTGATCCACGCCTTCTGCATCCTCAACGCCGGCGTCGAGGGCAACGACGCGTTGGTGCGCGAGCTGAAGGAGCACGTGCGCAACGAGGTCGGCCCGATTGCGATCCCGGCTGCCATCGAGTTCGTGCCTAGCCTGCCCAAGACGCGCAGCGGCAAGATCATGCGCCGCCTGCTCAAGGCGCAAGTCATGGGGCAACCGGTTGGCGATACAAGCACGCTCGAAGGGTAGCCCTTGCGCCGGACGGTGGCGAACCACCCGTGCGGGCACGCTGTGGCGTGCCCGC
>Ga0272446_1007250_pt1 | contig 11106 bp, 10 predicted proteins | sample YNPCB0061_FD_194587 | JGI IMG/M metagenome (GOLD analysis project Ga0272446, IMG submission 194587) | Hot spring microbial mat communities from Yellowstone National Park, WY, United States - YNP-CB-006-1 | ecosystem: Environmental > Aquatic > Thermal springs > Hot (42-90C) > Sediment | place...
TCGAGCAGGCTGGCGCCGCCGGTGGACGTCACGCGCCACGACGGCCGCAGCTGCTGCACGGCGAGGAGCACCTTGCGGTGGAGCTCCACGAGGATGTCCGCGCGCGCGAAGAGCGGCTTCACGGTGACGGTGGTGGTGACGGGCACGGTGCCGGAGCCGTAGCCACCGTAGCCATAGGGGCTGTAGGCGCTGCTGTAGGGCCCGTAGCCAGGCGACACGGTCGCGTAGTCGGTGCGCGTCGTCGTCTTCCAGTCGGCGATCTCGAAGAAGGGCTCGAGGACCAGGTTCTTCTCGACGCCGGGATCGGCCGGCACCAGGGCCTTCTCCTGGGCCAGCTTCGCGGTGGCGCAGCCGGACGCGACGAGGAGCAACAGCAGTGAGAGTCCGCGGTGCATCTGCGGACGACTCCCTAAACGCAGCGGGCCGGGCGTGCCAGTGCAGAAGTGGACGTCAGGGGCAGGTCTGCGGCGAGACGCTGGAGTTCCGCGGCGTGGGGGAGGCGAGGGTGAAGTCGGCCGCGTTGTCGTTGGTGTCCGAGCACCCGTTGCTCCGGAGGATGGCCAGCGTCGCGCTCGGGGCCGGCGCGGCGTTGCCCTCGCGGCAGTCCGCGGTGCCGTAGCCGACGAGGTCGACGACGTCCGACGACGTGGGGCAGTTGCCGGCCAGCGCCGCGGTGCCGCGGACCAGCGCGACTTTTCCCGAGCTCGCCCCGAGCGCGATGACGCCGGTGACCTCGGCCGACGGCAAGGCGGTGGTGCCGCCGGATCCCGCGGCCTGCGCGATGAGGAACCGACGGCCGGGGCCAATGCTGCCCGTGAGCGGAGTCACCTGCCAGGTGGCGCTCGTCGCCGCCGCGTACTGCACGGACCAACCCGCCAGGGAGATGGAGACTGGTCCCGCGTTGAACAGCTCGATGAAGTCGTTGGTGTACGTCGCGCCGGCGTTGCCCCCGCCGCCGTAGACCTGGCTCACCACGAGGCGGGCGTTGCACGGGCCGCAGTCGACGGTGCCGGTGCAGCCGTTGGAGACGACGCCGCACGCCGGAGCGAGCTCCGCGCAGGTCTTCGGCACGCACGCGCTGCCTCCGCCGCCGCCCGCGCCGCCGCCGGAGTGGCCCCCGCCGCCGCCCGCGCCACCGCCGGAGGTGTTCGTCGGCACGCAGAATCCGAGCTGGCACGTCGTCCCCGCGTTGCAGGCCATGCACGCGAGCCCCGAGCTGCCGCACGCCTCGGGCATGAAGCCGGCCTGGCACGTCCCGCTCGCGTCGCAGCACCCGCTCGGGCACGTCGACGAGTCACACGCATTCCTCGGCGGGCCGCTGCCACAGCCCAGCAGCGCCAGTGAGACGGTGAAGGCCAGGACGAGCGCGCGCGAGGTCACGGCTGCTCGACCCCGCAGCCGGCATGCATGTGCAGCCGCAGGGGCACCTGCGCGAGCTTGGGGCCCAGCCGCTCTCCCCGTGGTCGCGGGCGCACCCGCCGAGCGGCGCGGCGCACGGAAGTCAGAGCCGCCGGTGCTGGAGCGCCGGGAGGCTCTTGCGGATCCGCGAGAGCAGCTCGAGGTCCAGCTCCGCCACCGCGACGCCTTCGCCTTCACTGCACCTGGCGGTCACCAGGCCCCACGGGTCCACCACCATCGCGTGGCCCCACGTCATGCGCTCCTTCGGGTGCCGACCCTGTTGCGCCGGGGCGATGACGTACGCCTGGTTCTCGATCGCCCGCGCGCGCAACAGCACCTCCCAGTGATCCTTCCCCGTCGCCAGCGTGAAGGCCGCCGGCACCGTCAGCAGCACCGCGCCCGCCTCGGACTGCTTGCGGTACAGCTCCGGGAAGCGCAGGTCGTAGCAGACCGACAGCCCCACCTTGCCCACCGGGCTGTCCGTCACGACGACCTCCGTGCCGGGCGCCACCGCGGCGGACTCGCGGTACGTCTGCCCGTCGCCGACCTCCACGTCGAAGAGGTGCATCTTCCGGTACACCGCGAGCCGCTTCCCGTCCGGCCCGTGCAGCACCGACGTGTTGTACAGCCGCCCGCCGGGCGCGCCGGACTCGAGGATCGACCCGCCCAGGAGGGTGATCCCCAGCTCCCGCGCCATCGCCCCCACCCAACCGAAGGTCGACCCATCCAGGGCTTCCGCGTGGTTGGCGCGATCCGCCTTGGGGCCCATCCACGCGAAGTTCTCCGGCAGCCCCACGAATTTCGCCCCGCGATCCGCGGCCTTACGGAGCAGTGAGGCGGCGGTCTCCAGGTTCCTCGCCTGGTCGGCCCCGCTGGTCATCTGGACGGCGGCGATCAACATGGCGCGCTCCTCCCAGTGGGCTGTTTACAGGGGGACGGCCCCTGTCGTAGATGCCCCCTGTTCATTTTCGGAGTACCGAAAAGTGGGCTTGGCGCCCACTTTTGTTTTTTCAGAGCCATGGCTGAGACGAACCCGCGACAGAGCATCGAGGACAAGGCCTGGGCCCTGGCGGAGCCGTTGCTGGCCGCGGAAGGGCTCGAGCTGCTCGACGTGGAGTTCGTCCGCGAGCAGGGCGGCTGGATCCTCCGCCTGTTCATCGACGTGCCGGAGGGGCAGGTGGGCGTCGACGAGTGCGCCATCGCCAGCCGGGCGGTCGATCGCGCGCTCGACGTCGAGGACTTCATTCCCCACGAGTACAGCCTCGAGGTGTCCAGCCCCGGCGTGAATCGCCCGCTGAAGAAGCAGCGGCACTTCGAGCAGGTGAAGGGCCAGCAGGTTCGCGTGAAGACCTACGCGCCGCTCTTCGAGCCGCCGCGGAAGCACTTCGTGGGTGCGCTGACCGACGTCACGGCCGAGGCCGTCACCGTCACCGTCGAGGGCGCGGGCCCGTTCACCATTCCGTTCAAGGACATCGCGCGGGCGAACCTGGAGTTCGACTTCGACGCCGGCAAGGGCCAGAAGCCCGGGAAGCCCGGGAAGAAGGGCAAGGCCCAGCGCCCGCCGGAAGCGCCGTAGGCCGTACGCAGCGCCGCAGTCACCCGCAGCACGCAGCAGCCGCACCCACAACCGAACGCAGTGCACATACAGGTCCGCGATGCGGGCCGAGGAAGACAAGGAGAAGATCATGACCCCTGCCGCCGCCACGCTCCGCCTCGACGACGTCCTCACCCAGGTCGCCAAGGACAAGGGCATCGACAAGGCCGTCCTCGTGCAGACCCTCGAGGACGCGATGCAGACCGCCGCCAAGAAGCACTTCGGGCAGGACCGCGCGCTGGAGGCGAAGTTCGACCCCGAGAAGGGCGTGGTCGAGATCTTCCAGGCCATCACCGTCGTCGACCAGATCACCGATCCGATCAACGCGGTGAACCAGATCACCGTCGAGCAGGCCGCCGCGCGCGGCATGGAAGTGGCGGTCGGCGACGAGCTCGTCTTCCAGATCTTCTACCGCGACGAGGACGCCGCCGAGGCCAAGGCGCAGGACGAGCAGTACGGCGACATCCTCGGCCTCAAGACCTTCCGCCGCGGCTTCGGCCGCATCGCCGCGCAGACCGCGAAGCAGGTGCTCCTGCAGCGCACCCGCGACGTCGAGCGCGAGAACGTCTTCAACGAGTACAAGGATCGCAAGGGCGAGATCGTCACCGGCATCGCCCGCCGGCTCGAGCGCGGCAACCTGATCGTCGACCTCGGCCGCGCCGAGGCGGTGCTGCCGGTGCGCGAGCAGGCGCCCCGCGAGGTGTACCGCCCGGGCGACCGCGTGCAGGCCTTCGTGCTCGACGTGCTCCGCGAGGCCAAGGGCCCGCAGATCATCCTCTCGCGCGGCTCGGTCAACCTGCTCACCAAGCTGTTCGAGATGGAGGTCCCCGAGATCGCCGAGGGCATCGTGGTGATCGAGGCCGCCGCTCGCGAGCCCGGCCGCCGCTCGAAGATCGCCGTCTCGTCCCGCGACGGTGACGTGGACCCGGTCGGCGCGTGCGTCGGCATCAAGGGCAGCCGCGTGCAGGCGGTGGTGCAGGAGCTCCGCGGCGAGAAGATCGACATCGTCGAGTTCGACGAGGATCCGGCGCGCTTCGTGTGCGCCGCGCTCGCGCCCGCCGAGGTCAGCCGCGTGATCATCGACGAGGCCAACCACGCGATGGAGATCATCGTGCCCGACGACCAGCTGTCGCTGGCCATCGGTCGCTCGGGCCAGAACGTGCGCCTCGCCGCGCAGCTGACCGGGTGGAAGCTGGACATCAACTCGGAGAGCCGCGTGAAGGAGATGCGCGAGTTCGCCGAGCGCTCGCTGGGCAACCTGCCCGGCGTGAACGAGATGCTGGTCGAGACGCTGTACGCGCACGGCTTCCGCATGGCCAAGGACGTGGCGGCGGCCAACCCGGAGGTGCTGGCGCAGATCCCCGGCATCGACGCGGCGAAGGTGCCGGCCATGCAGGAGGCGGCGCGCGCCCAGGAAGGCAGCGACGCCGAGGAGCTCGAGCGGCTGGCGAAGGAGCGCGAGACGCGGCGGCTGGAGGAGGAGCGCCGGCACCCGGACGAGCTGTCGCAGGAAGAGCGCCTGGCGCGCGTCCGCGGCATCGGCTCGAACAACGTCGATTCGTTCAAGCAGTCGGGCTACGGCACGGTGGAGGACATCGTGAAGGAGACCGATCTCACGCGGCTCGGCAACGTGGCCGGCATCGGCATCAAGAAGGCGCGGCAGATCAAGGCCGCGGCCGATCACTACCTGCAGGAAGAGAACCGCCGGCGCATGGAGCTGGACGCGCTGAAGAAGGCGGCGGAGGTGCCCGCGACGGCGTAAGGCCGACCCGGGCGGACACGACTCGATGGCGAAGGACTCCCACGCGCCGGAACGGACCTGCGTGGGCTGCGGAAAGAAGCAGCAGAAGTCGCTGCTCCATCGGCTGGTGCTCAACGAGCAGCACCAGCCGGTGCTCGACAGGCCGCAAGGCGCCCCTGGCAGGGGGGCGTACCTCTGCGGACCAGGCTGCCTGGCGGCGGCCGTGAAGCGAAAGGCCTTCCAGCGGGCCTTCAAGACGCACGTGGCGCTGGACGGAGTGAACGACCTGGAGGCGGCCCTGCAGACGCGAAGCTGAGCGCAGTACCCAGTCCCGTCAGTGATTTCGTCCCCGGCGCGTTACCCGGGGGCGGATGCGGCCAATTCCAGTCGTTTCCACCAGTCCTATCGCTGTTGTTTTCTTCCTTTCTGAAGTACGGGGGACCCTGCCCTATGTCCAAGAAGCGCGTTCACGAAGTCGCCAAAGAGCTCAAGGAAAACCACGGTATCGAGCTCGACAACAAGCAGGTCGTCGCCGAGCTGCAGGCGCTCGGGTACGACGTGAAGAGCCACTCGTCGTCGCTGGAGGACGACCAGGCCGTCGCCGCGATCCAGAAGATCGTCGACAAGCGCAAGCCGAAGGCCGCGCCGGCGCCGGTCGCCCCCAAGGGCTTCGTCGTGCGCCGCAAGGTGGGCGAGGGCGTGCACACGCACGTCGTCGCGCCGCCCACGCATGGCCACATGGAAGAGGCCCACGCGCCGGCGCCGCCGCCGGCCGCCCCGGTGGAGGCCGCGCTGCCCGTTGACTCGCACACCGCGGTGGCCACCGCCGTGCCGGCCGCGAACATGCCGCCCGCTACGGAGGCCCCGGTGCCTCCTGCCGTCGTCGCGACCCCCGCCCCGGTGACGGCGCCCGCCACGACGGAGGCCCCCTCGGCGCCCGTCGCCGCGGCCGCGGCCTCGGCCCCGCGCGCGTCGGCGCCCCGTCCTGGCGTGCGCGCCTCGGCGCCGCGCCCCGGCGTGGTGACGACGGCCGCCGCCCCGCCGCCGGTGGCCGTGCCGCCGATCGTGCGCCCCGCCAGCACCGTTACGCCGCGCGCGTCGGCGCCCCGCCCGGGCGTCACCGTGCGCGCGGCCGGCGCCGGCGCCACCGCGACCGGCCCGACTACGCCCGCCGCGCCGCCGCGCCCGCTGGTGCCCACGGCCACCCAGGCCGTCGTGGTGAGCCGCCCGCTCATCCCCATCAAGCGCGTCACGCCCAGCCAGCCCCGCAAGTCGTTCCCCATGGCGCCCGGCCGCGCGGCCGTGGGCCAGGTGCGCGAGTTCAAGGTGGTGCCCGGCTTCGCCCCCGGCCAGCGCGACACCGCCGCCAAGGAGCGCGAGCGCCGCGGCACCGGCCAGCGCCGTGAGCGCGACAAGGAGACCACCGCCACCACGGACATGCGGGAGATCATGTTCGGGCGGATCGCGATCCCCATCCGCGGGAAGAAGCGCAAGCCGACGAAGAAGGGTCAGAAGACCCAGATCACGGAGATGGCCGAGGAGAAGAAGGTCATCAAGGTGCAGGAGGGCATTACCGTCACCGAGCTCTCCCAGCGCATGGGCGTGAAGACGACCGACCTCATCAAGAAGCTGATGCAGGGCGGGAAGATGGCCACCGCCAACCAGATGATCGACGTCGAGACCGCCACCATCCTCGCCACGGACTTCGGCTGGACGGTGAAGAAGGTGGGCTTCGAGGTCGAGGACTTCCTTCCGAAGATCGAAGAGAAGCCCGAGGCGCTGATCGCCCGCCCGCCGGTGGTGACGGTGATGGGGCACGTCGACCACGGCAAGACGAGCTTGCTCGACGCGATCCGCAAGGCGAACGTGGCGGCCGGCGAGGCCGGCGGCATCACCCAGCACGTCGGCGCGTACACGGTGAAGTCGTCGCAGGGCGACGTCACCTTCCTCGACACGCCGGGCCACGAGGCGTTCTCGGCCATGCGCGCGCGCGGGGCAAACATCACCGACGTGGTGGTGCTGGTGGTGGCCGCCGACGACGGCGTGATGCCGCAGACGAAGGAAGCGATTCAGCACGCGCTGAAGGCCGAGGTGCCGATCGTGGTGGCCATCAACAAGATGGACCTCCCGGGCGCCAACCCGGACCGCGTGAAGAAGGAGCTGGCCGACGCGGGGCTGCTGCCCGAAGACTGGGGCGGCGAGACGATCACCGTGCCCGTGTCCGCGAAGACGCGCATGGGCCTCGACCTGTTGCTCGAGAACATCTCGCTGCAGGCCGAGGTGCTCGAGCTGCAGGCCAACCCCGATCGCCCGGCGGTCGGCACGATCCTCGAGGCGCGGCTCGAGAAGGGCCGCGGCCCGGTGGCCACCGTGCTGGTGCAGGAAGGCACGCTGCGCAAGGGCGACGCCGTGGTGTCGGGCATCGCCTACGGCCGCGTGCGCATGATGATGAACGATCGCGGCGAGCTGATCGACGAGGTGAAGCCCGGCTACTCCGCCGAGGTGATCGGCCTGTCGACGGTGCCCACCGCCGGTGACGTGATCAACGCCGTGGCCGACGAGAAGGCCGCCAAGCAGATCTCGGATCACCGCGTGCTCAAGTCGCGCCAGGCCGAGGCGGGCAAGACGAGCCGCGAGACGCTCGACGACCTGCTGGCCCGCCAGAAGACGGCCGAGCAGAAGGAGCTCAAGATCATCCTGAAGGCCGACGTGTCCGGCTCGCTGGAGGCCGTGGCCGACGCGATCAACAAGCTGTCGACGCCGAAGGTGAAGGTCACCATCGTCCAGAAGGGCGTGGGCATGATGACCGAGACGGACATCGGCAACGCCGAGGCCTTCGGGGCGATCGTCCTGGGCTTCAACAGCCGGCCCGAGTCAGGCGCCGAGGCCGCCGCCAAGCACAAGGGCGTGAAGTGGGCGACGTACGGCATCATCTACGAGATGCTGGACGCGGTGACCCGGCAGATGGAGGACCTGCTGGAGCCCATTCGCACCGAGAAGAAGCTGGGCAAGGCCGAGGTGCGCAACCTCTTCAACGTGCCGAAGCTGGGCGTGGTGGCCGGCTCGGCCGTCACCGAGGGTGTCATCAAGCGCACGGCGCACGCGCGCGTGTGGCGCGCCAACAAGCAGGTCTTCGACGGCAAGCTGGCCAGCCTGAAGCGCTTCAAGGACGACGTGAAGGAAGTGGGCGTCGGCTACGAGTGCGGTATCGGCATCGAGGGCTTCGCGGAGCTGCAGGCCGGCGACGTCATCGAGGCCTACGAGATCGAGGAGACGCGGCAGTCGCTCCACTGACCGGGGAAGAGGCCCGCGCCCTTCGCAGTTCGGGAGGGCGCGTGACACACTGAAGTCAGCTGTCCCCCGCGAGGTCGTCCGTCGGAGTCGCCATGTTCGTCTGCGTCGCCCGCTTGACTCTCGACATCCCCGCCGCCGCCTCGCTCAAGGCGAAGCGGCAGGTGCTGCGCCGGGTCACCGATCGCGTGAAGGCGAAGTTCAACGTCGCGGTGGCCGAGGTGGAAGACAACGACGTGTGGAACCGGGCCGTCGTCGCGCTGGCGGTGGTGGGCAACGAGCGCCGCCACGTCAACGAGATGATGGACAAGATCCTCCAGTTCATCGACGACCTCTACGTCGCGCCGGTGGCGGCGAAGGAGCTGGAGATCCTCTCGTTCGGCGAGGACCTGTTCGCCGGCGGAGGCGACTTCGACGCGGGCATGCTGACGATCCCCAAGGGGGAGCGCTCGCTGGCCGAGGCCGAGGGCCTGGGCGCCTGGGAGAACCGGCACGAGCGCCAGGTGCCGCCGCCCACGCCGTCGGCGCCGGGCAGGAAGGCCGCGGTGAAGAAGGACAAGCTGTCGCTCGACGACGCGCGCGCGCTGGCCCGCAGCCTGCGCAACCGCCGCGAGTGGGAGAAAGGCAAGCCATGACCTCGTCGATCCGCGTGGAGCGCGTGGCGCAGGAGATCCAGGCCGCGGTGGCGGACCTGCTGACGCGGGGGGAGATCAAGGATCCGCGCGTCGGCTTCATCACCGTCACCGGCGTGAAGGTGTCGCAGGACCTGTCCACCGCGCAGGTCTTCTATTCCATGCTGGGCACCGACGCGGAGCGCGCCGAGACGCAGAAGGGGCTCGACGCAGCCAAGGGCTTCGTGCGCCGCGAGGTGACGCGCCGGGTGAAGCTGCGCGTCTCGCCCGAGGTGTTCTTCACCTTCGACAAGTCGCTGGACGAAGGCGACAAGATCGAGCGGCTGCTCAAGGAGGTCCGCACGAAGGAGGGGTGGTAGGCCTTCCTCCGGGCGCAGGGAACGACGATGAACGGCGTGCTGGTGGTGGACAAGCCGCAGGGCGTGACGTCGTTCGACGTGGTGCGCGAGGTGCGCCGCGCGCTGCGCGTGAAGAAGGCCGGCCACACCGGCACGTTGGATCCCATGGCCACCGGCGTGCTGCCGGTGTGCGTGGGCGACGCGACGAAGATCGCCCAGTTCATCACCCTGGCCACCAAGTCCTACGACGCGACGGTGCGCCTGGGCGTCACCACCGACACGCTGGACGCGGAAGGGCAGGTGCTGCTCGAGCGCCCGGTGCCGCCCATCACCCGCGAGGTGCTGGAGGCCGCGCTGCAGAAGTTCCGCGGCACCTTCCCGCAGACGCCGCCGATGTTCTCGGCGGTGAAGGTGGGCGGCAAGCGGCTGTACGAGCTGGCCCGCAATGGCGAAGAGGTGGAGCGCGCGGCGCGGCCGGTGACGGTGTTCGAGCTGACCCTCCGCGACTTCTCGGCCGCCGAGGTGAAGCTGTCGGTGCGCGCCAGCAAGGGCTTCTTCGTGCGCTGCCTCGCGGCGGACCTGGGCGAGGCGCTGGGCTGTGGCGCCCACCTCACCGCCCTGCGCCGCACGCAGTCGGGCACCTTCTCGCTGGCGCAGGCCGTGCCGCTGGCCGAGGTGCAGGCGCAGGGGCCGGCCATGGCCGCCCGCCTCGTCTCCATGCAGGACGCCCTGGCCGACGTGCCCGCGCTGGACGTCACCGCCGCCGAAGCTGAGCGCGTGCGCCATGGTGGGGTGGTGGAGGTGTCGGCCAGCCTGTCCGGGCTGCTTCGCGTGGTGGGGCCCGGCCACGAGTTGCTTGCCCTCGCCGACGCCGAGCGTGGCAGACTCCGCTACCGGCGGGTGCTCGCCCGCGAAGGATGAACATCACCGTCATCATCCCCAAGCCGCTGCAGGCCGCCTGCGAAGGCCGGGCCCGCATCGAGCTCGGCGTGCCCCCCACCAGCGACGTGGCGGACGTGCTGCAGACGTTGATGGCGCTGTACCCGGGCCTGAAGGCCTTCGTGGCCAACGAGAAGCGGCCCCTGAAGCAGCACTTCGGCGTGGCCCAGGCCGGGCCGACGCTGTTCCTCTTCACGTCCACCGCGGGCTCCTCTCACCCCGGGAAACGCGCCTGACTTCAGTGGCTTGCGTGCCTTGAATCGCCCGGAGGCGGGGCGTACTGTGGCCGTTCTTCATGCCTGACCCGGTGACAGAGCCGCCCGAGGAGCGCCCAGGCCCGGTGGTGGTGCCGCTCAGGGGGCTCCCCCGGCCGCTGGTGCTGGGGGGCCTGCTGGCGCTCGTCTCGCTGGGGTCTGCCTTCCTCATGTCGCCGGGGCTGTCGGGCCGGCAGCTGCCGCAGCTGTCGGACGAGGACCTGGGCCGGCCCTTCCGCGCGTCGTCGGTGGCGGGCTTCAAGGCCAGCCGCGACTTCGAGGTGGCCGACGAGCCGCGCACGCAGGCCCGCCGCGAGGAGGCCCGCGCGCGGGTGCGCCCGGTGTTCGACTTCGATCCCTCCGTCGAGACGAAGGTGAAGAAGGCGGTGCGCGACGCCTTCGGCGAGATGCAGGACGCGGTGGCCGAGCACCTCGAGCGCCCCCCCCTGCCGGACTCCGTCAGGCGCCCGGAGAAGGGCTCGAAGGAGGAGCAGGAGCTGGTGGCCGCGCTCCACCGGGTGCGCGATCGCTTCGAGGCGCGCGCGGTGCCGCCGGACGACGAGGACTTCGAGGTGCTGGCGCAGGCCCGCTTCGCGCCCGAGCTGGAGCAGGCGGTGGTGAACCTGATCGAGCTGGCCTACCGCGCGAAGGTGGTGGCGAGCCGCGACGAGCTGTCGCGCGTGGACGCCAACGGCATCACCGTGCGGCTGCTGGGCGGGCAGACCGAGTTCGAGATGACGACGGGCGCCCCCAACGTGATGGACCTGCGCGAGGTGGCGCAGGAGCTCGACCGCTTCGCCTCGGTGCCCGGCAACCTCCTGCCCGAGGCCCCGGTGACGCTGCGCCGCGCGGTGCTGCGGCTGGCGCGCAAGCAGGTGCGGGTGAACCTCACCGTCAACATCGCCGAGACCGACTCGCG
>Ga0272446_1007251_pt1 | contig 11104 bp, 6 predicted proteins | sample YNPCB0061_FD_194587 | JGI IMG/M metagenome (GOLD analysis project Ga0272446, IMG submission 194587) | Hot spring microbial mat communities from Yellowstone National Park, WY, United States - YNP-CB-006-1 | ecosystem: Environmental > Aquatic > Thermal springs > Hot (42-90C) > Sediment | place...
AGAAAAGGCGCGGAATGCGGCCCGCATTATACGTACCATCTGGAAGAATCCTCTCATCAGCCGGTATGAAATTGCAGAACGGCTCCATCTGGAACGGTCTACCATTACCCACCAGGTGAACCGGCTTTTGGAACTGGGCCTCATCACCGAAATTTCCGAAGGCCAGGCCGGACCTGCGGGAGGACGAAAACCAATCCATCTGGCGATCAATAAAGACTATGGGTACATCATCGGCATCGAAATGCAAGTAGAAGCCTATTCGGTGGTGGCGGTGAACCTGGCGGGGGAAGTTCTGCGTTTTAAAACCGCGGAAAAGCTGATTACCCCGGAAGATTTTATTCAGGACGTGCTGGAAATTGCTCTTAACTTTGCAGAAGAAATGGGCGGTACCGAACGGCTTATCGGCGTCGGGGTCGGCATGGGCGGCATTATCGATTCTGAGCGGGGCATTATTCACTATTCCATCCCCCTCCATCTCACCAGTCCCCTGGATTTTGCGGGGGCTATTGCTGAACGGACCCGCATCCCCTTCCTCATCGGTAACGATGCCAACTGCTGTTCCTGGGGTGAGCTTGCCTTTCATAAGGCCGACGGGCTTAAAAATTTCCTGTTTACCCTGGTGCAGTTCCGATCGGGAAATGTGGCCTTACAGGAATACGGCGGCGTTGGGGTCGGTTTTGGTATCGTTATAGACAGCAAGGTCTATACGGGAACTAATTTTACCGCCGGTGAATTCCGCAGTGCCTACTGGACCGATGGCAACCGGGCCCAGTTTTCCATCCCCTATGAAGAGATTATGACGGTGACCAAAAACCCCCAGACGCTGGAACGATTTACCCGGGAATTGGCCCGGAATGTGGCCCTCTTTGTGAATACCTTTAACTTAAACAAGGTCTTTATTGGCGGCGATATCGAAGCCTATGATCTGGATGTTCCGGCCATATTTGCAGAAGAAATCCGGCACAACTGGATGTATCCCACCCCTCCTGCCTGCGAGGCAACCTATTCTACCCTGGGAGAAAAGGCTGTTTCCTATGGAGCGGCGGGTATGCTCTTGTACCGCATCTTTACATCCACCCATTTGCCGGTGGATTACGAAGGAGACCAGGACCCACTGGTGCTGTCCCTTCATCTATAGGAAAAAAATCATGGAACATTGCCATGATTTTGAAATACATACCCCGTTGGGGTACCGGTGCGCAAGCACCACATAGTAAAGAGGAGGTCTTTTTATGAAAAAGACTCTATTTGTTCTGGCGGCTCTGCTCGCTATGGCCGGCATGGTATTTGCCAGCGGCCAGGCCCAATCCGGGCAAGCCGGGACCAAACAGGTTGTGGTAAAAACCATGGCCTACGGGGACAATTCCAACTCGGAAGGTGTTAACTGGGTGCGGATTGTCAAAGCCTTTGAGAAAGAAAACCCCAATATCAAAATTGATTATGAACTGCTCTACGATGAGGCCTATCATCAGAAGGTCGCCGCCCGTCTAGCCGCTGGTGATGTGCCCGCTCTGGCCTACATGGGAGCTGATGCCCGTTGGGGTGCCCCTTGGAAGGAAGCGAAACAGCAGTTTGATCATCGCCCGTATATCGATGCAAACTACTTTGACCTGAATCTTATCCCGCCAATGGGTCCCAACGGAGAAATCTTTGAAATTCCACTTGGCACCAGCAACATCACTACTGTTCTATATATGAATGAAGAACTGGTCAAGTCCTTAGGCTTCAGCGAACCAAAAACCTATGAAGACCTGGTAGCCATGGTGCCCAAGGCGCGGGCCGCCGGCTTGGATGTCGTTTCCTTAGACGGTGCCGATGGTTGGGCTTGGGGGTCCTGCCTCATGTCTGCCATTATCGCCCGCGTTTCCGGTGATGCAAACTGGGTCTCCAAGGCAGTCGCTGGAATGTATAAGTTTACCGATCAGGCCTTTGTCGACTCCCTGTCCCTGCTCCAGAAAATGGTAAAGGACGGCGTCATCTCCGATAAGTCTGTGCTGGTTGACTACGGCGCAAATATCTCCAACTTTAGCAACAAAAAAGCCCTCTTTATGGTACAGGGCCAGTGGGCTGCGGGCTCCATCGATCCTGCGGTTGCCGAAAAGACCAAGATGCTGGCATGGCCGAAACTGCCCGGTGAAAAACCTGCCACCGCCGGTTCTGTGGCTGCTGCCATTCAGGTTGGCTACGGTATTACCCAGGCTGGTGCTAAGGATCCCGCCGTACGGGATGCGGCCCTGAAATTCATGAAATATTTCTACAGCTACGAAGAGACCACCCAGCGTCTGCGGGATGGCGCCATTGTTGCCCCAATCCTTAAGAACTATAAAGTTCCAGATGATCTACCCACCATCGTAAAGCAGAAGGTCGGCTTGGCCCAGAAAGCCAAGAACACCGATGTTATCGATGCCTTCCTGGGCGGAGCTCCCAACGATGCCCTGAATGCGGGGATGCAAAAGATTGTGGCCGGTACTGCTACTCCTGCCGATGTAGCCGCGGAAGTAGAGAAACTGCTGCGTAAGTAATTGGTATTCCTCTGCCGCTGGGTATGGAGTATCCACATCCGGCGGCAGAAGGTATTCATCCTCAGTATTTACAGGAGTGCGACATGAGAGGCCGTAACGGCAGAAACCTTCCCGCCTATATCGGGATGGTTGGCCCTGCTACTGCTATATTTTTATTTATTGTTGCCTACCCAATCGTGTACTCATTTTGGTTAAGTGTTACCGATTTTAATCCAAACCGGGGCGGGGCATGGAACTTTGTCGGTCTTGAGCAGTATATCAAGATGTTGCAGGACCCAAATTTCTGGCATTCCCTAAAAAACAATCTGATTGTCGTGGCCGTCTCTGTGTTCGGCCAAATTCCAATTGGCTTTGCGCTGGCCTATATTCTCTACAGAAACATGGTGCGGGCCTCGGGCTTTTTTCAGTCCATGGTGTTTCTGCCGAATTTTCTTTCTACGATTGTTATTGGTATCCTCTGGAAACGAATGTTTCAGGCCGATGGACCGGTGGCCCGGCTCATCCAAATTGTAACCCAGAATCCAGGGGCCCAATTTGACCTTATGCTGAGGGCCGATACTATCATGTACCCCATCGGTTTTGCCCTTATCTGGATGTACACCGGCCTCTATATGGTGATCTTCCTTGCTAATCTGCAAAAGATCGATACCGGAATGATCGAAGCCGCCCAGATTGATGGAGCCAATGAATTCCAGATCTTTACCCGGGTCATCGTACCGGTACTTTCAGGAACCATCCTTGTTTCGAGTATCCTTGCCATTGCCGGTTCCCTCCGGGGTTTTGATCTCATCTTTGCCATTACAACCCAGGGACTTCAGCGGAACAATGCCATGGTGCTTCCTATTTTTATGTATCAAACCGCATTTCAGGATTACAACAATCCTTCCCGTTTCGCCTATGGGGCGGCTATTTCAAATGCCATCATCATTATCAGTGTCCTGCTCATTTTATTGAGTAATTTTATCGGTAAGAAATTAAACGCCGGGGAGGAGTATTAACATGCAGCAATCCTATTCCACACCGGCTGGCCGAATAAAGCATGCCATAGGTTCCTTTATATCATATCTGGTTTTTATTTCCTGGACCCTCATTACGGTGGTGCCCCTGGTTTGGATGCTCTATTCTTCGTTTAAATCGAATGAAGAGCTGGTAAAGGATATTTACGCCTTGCCGAAGGCCCTCTTTGATAATAAAAACGATGAATATGTGGTCATTCCCAAAACATTAAACGTGGTACTCCCCTATGACCCGGAAAAGGATCCCCGTGAACGGATAATCATTGAATCTACCACCATCGCGCCTACCCTGCGGCTCATGGTGCATTTCCTTGTAAAGGAAGAACTTCCGCCGGAATTGCAAAACCTAAAACCCGGTGATACCCTGCGGGTTTACCAACTGCCGAAAAAAATGCAATGGGACATTCACTGGAAGACCGTCTTCTTTAATTACCGTTCAGCCTTTGAACGGGGGAAGCTGGCCGGCAAGTTTATAAACAGCCTCCTGTATTCAGGTATTTCCACCTTTCTCATTGTTCTCTTTGGGTTAATGGCAGGCTTCGGTCTGAGCAAAATGGCCTATAAGAAAGCGTCCATGCTTATTTCGGGGCTCATCAGCTTTGGGTATCTCATCAGTACGAACTCAGTCATTATTCCGCTCTTTTTAATGCTTTCCAATATGAAGCTCACCGATACCCACCTGGGGGTAATCCTCGTGTATACCGCCTTTGGGTTACCCCTTTCGGTGATGCTGACCACCCAGTTTATCCGGGATTTGCCGGACAGCCTTATCGAGTCAGCCTTTATCGATGGGGCGACCTACTTTAAAATGTTTTCAAGCATCATCGTACCCATGACGGTTCCCGTTATTACCACCATTTCAATCATCAGTGCCCTGGGAATCTGGAACGAGTTCCTCCTTGTGCTGGTTATTGCAAGTTCCGAATTGACCAAGTCTCTCCCCGTCGGGGTCTATTCGTTCTCGAGTCTTACGAGCACCCAGTTGGGCTGGCAGTTAGCCGCCCTGGTAATTGCGGTACTGCCGGTCATGATTGTGTACTTTATTTTTAACAAACGGTTAACCCAGGGCGTTGTCGCCGGGGCCGTGAAAGGATAGTCCCATGCGTTTTGGTACTTTTGATGATGTTTCTCGGGAATATGTTATTACGACGCCCCGCACCCCCCATCCCTGGATAAACTACCTGGGAACCGAGGGCTTTTTCTCCCTGATTTCCAATACCGCCGGGGGCTACTCCTTTTACCGGGATGCCCGGCTCAGGCGGCTTACCCGGTATCGGTACAACGATGTCCCCCAGGACAGCAATGGCCGCTATATCTACATTCAGGAACGCCAGGTTTCATCGGGAACCAGTCTGGGTAAACTAAAAGGTGAGCCCTGGAATCCGGGCTGGAAACCCACAAAAACCGAGCTCGATTATTATGAATGCCGGCATGGTTTGGGCCGAACCACGATTATCGGTGAAAAAAATGGCCTTAAGGCCAGGGTACGGTACCTGGTGCCCATTGGTATTAATGCGGAAATTCAAGAACTGGTACTGGAAAACACAAGCCGGGAAGATAAGGCGGTCTGCATTCATTCCTTTGTAGAATTCTGCCTCTGGAATGCCCTGGACGACTTTACCAATTTCCAGCGAAACCTTTCCACAGGCCAAGTAGAAGTAGAAGGTTCGGCCATTTACCATGTGACAGAATACCGGGAACGGCGGAACCACTACGCCTTTTTCTGGACCGATGTGCCCATTGCCGGCTTCGATTCCGACCGGGATGCCTTTATCGGCCGGGACGGCGACTTTGCCCGCCCCGCAGCGGTCCTGCAGGGGGCCAGCTGGAACTCTATGGCTGACGGCTGGTCACCGGTGGCCAGTCACCGCCTGGAATGGACCCTAAAGCCCGGCGAAACAAAACGGGCAGTATTTATGCTTGCCTATATCGAAAACCCCCAGCAGGAAAAATGGGAAAAGCCGGGGGTCGTAAACAAGGCCTTGGCCAGAACGCTCCAACACCGTTTTTCAGAGCCCGGCGCATTTCAGGCCGCCTGGGATGAACTTACCCGATTCTGGGATGAAAAGCTTTCCCATTTTTCCATTACCAGCGGCGATGAAAAACTGGACCGGATGGCCAACATTTGGAATCAGTATCAATGTGTGGTGACCTATAACATGGCCCGCAGTGCTTCCTATTTCGAGAGCGGTATTGGCCGGGGCATCGGCTTCCGGGACACCTGCCAGGATATGCTTGGCTTTGTCCATCTCATGCCGGAAAAGGCCCGGGAACGGCTCTTTGATGTGGCTTCCACCCAATTCCCCGATGGCGGGGCCTACCATCAGTTCCAGCCCCTCACGAAACGGGGCAATGCGGACATCGGCGGCAACTTTAACGATGACCCCCTCTGGCTCGTCATTGGGGTTGCAGGTTACCTAAAAGAAACCGGCGACTGGGACTTCCTTAACGTGTCGGTGCCCTTTGACAATAATCCGGCTAACAGGGCCAGCCTTTTTGAGCACCTGAAACGGTCCTTCCATCATGTGACCGATAACCTGGGCCCCCACGGACTGCCCCTCATCGGCCGGGCTGACTGGAACGATTGCCTGAACCTGAACTGTTTTTCTACCGATCCGAACGATTCGTTCCAGACCAGCACCAACAAGGACGGCAAGACCGCCGAATCGATCCTCATTGCCCAGATGTTCCTCTATGCGGCCCCGGATTACATCGAAATCTGTAGACGGGTCGGAGATACTGAAGAGGTAAGAACCGCAGAACGGGCCGCCCAGGCCATGGAACAGGCCCTCCTTGCCTATGGATGGGATGGCCAGTGGTTCCTCCGGGCCTATGACGATGGAAGCCATAAGGTTGGTTCCGCCGAATGTGAGGATGGAAAAATCTATATCGAAACCCAGGGCTTCGGTGCCATGGCCCTGGTCGGCCAGGACCGGGGCTACCCGAAATTGGCACTGGACTCGGTGGCAAAACACTTGGACACACCCCACGGCATCGTCATTCTCGATCCCCCATACAAGGAATATCACCTGGAACTGGGAGAGGTTTCCTCCTATCCACCGGGCTACAAGGAAAATGGCGGTATCTTCTGCCATAACAATCCCTGGGTCATGATCGGCGAAATCCGTATCGGCCGGCCCGACCGGGCCTTTGAATACTGGAAAAAAATTGCCCCCGCCTACCGGGAAGAAATTTCCGAACTGCACCGGATGGAGCCCTATGTCTATTCCCAGATGATCGCCGGAAAGGGCAGCCGCCGCCATGGCGAAGCAAAAAACTCCTGGCTTACGGGAACCGCCGCCTGGAACTTTGTGGCCCTTTCCCAGTGGATTCTTGGGATTCGGCCCGCCTTCGACGGCCTTATTGTGGAACCCCGTCTGCCCGCCCATATTAAAAAGGCGGTTATACAGCGGTATTTCCGGGGCGCCCACTACCATGTCGAGGTTGAAAACCGGAAGAACGACGGCCCCATCAGCCTCGTGGTAAACGGCGCGCCTCAGCAGGGTACCCTCGTGCCCGCCGCACCCAGGGGGACAAACCTGTATATTCAGGTAACCGTGGGCTAGAACTTGACCATGGTTTTTATGCACATCCACTAAGGATTTACCCAGGTGCCTCTAAAATACCTGCGTTTTTTAAGGCACCCTTAAAGCAGCCTCCTGTTTTTGGACCGTACTGTGGAAGGAGGCTTTCCATGGTACGGTCCTTTTTCCATAGGTTGATGAATAAACATTCCCGGCTTCAGCTTGTTTTGTTGTTCCTAGTGCAAGGCCTGTTGTTTTTAAGCTGTACAGCCTGCGAACATCCCTTCTCTGCAAAAAAGCCGCCAACCCATTTCCGCCTTGCTTCATGGAACCTTCAGGCCTTTTTCGACGGTCAGGAAGCGGGCACCGAATATGCCGATTTTAAAGCCAAGGCGTCATGGAACGAAGTAGGCTATAAAAATCGTCTCCAACTGCTTACCGAAGCCCTTTCCCGATGGCCCGAACCCCAGACCAGGGGTGAACAACCCGGGCCTGATATAATCGCCCTCTTGGAAGTAGAAAATGCCGGGGTCCTGCAGGACCTCCGTACCGGCCCCTTTGCCCGGTTTCAGTATGCTTACAGTGCCTTTTCGGCCAATCCAGCCTCGACTCTGGGGCTGGGCATCCTGAGCCGCTTTCCCATCCTTTCTACCCGGAGCCATTCCCTGCAGAACGCCTCCTACAGTACTCCCCGGCCCATGCTGGAGGCAGAAATTGAACTCCCCGGGGAACGGCTCTTTCTGTTTGTCTGCCATTGGAAATCAAAGCTCGGCAGTAGTTCTGAGGAGACAGAGGCCCTGCGCCGTTCCAGTGCTGAACTCGTTACCCGCCGACTTCATGAACTCAATCAGGAACATCCTGATACCCAACCCCTCGTTCTTGTGGTGGGGGACCTGAACGAAAATGCCGATGAATTTGAGCGTCAGGGGGAAGGCTATCTTACCGCCCTCATGCCCGCCGATAGGGTTGCCGAAACCTTCCCTGAGGCAGACACTGAACCCTGTCCGTTCATCAATATAAGCGGGTCCCCTGCTGACTTGTCTATTCCGGCTTCTGGCCCCCTTACCCTCTACAGTCCCTGGTACAAGGCCGCCTGGCCGGGTTCCTATGCCTACCAGGGTAACTGGGAAACCATCGACCACATCCTTATGGCACCGGCTTTTTTTAACGGGACTGGCTGGGAATATGGGGCCTTTTCTGTCTGTGACCAGAGCCCCTTTGTTAACGATAGGGGCTACCCCAACAGCTTTAATCCCCGTACTGGTACGGGTGTGAGCGACCACCTCCCCATCATGGCCGATTTCTACCAGATTCAGCGCTAATCCAAGTGCCTCGACGAGGGCTATACTTGACCAATTCGATAATAAGTTATATATTTCTAACAAACAACGCCTTCCAGTGTTGTTTTTATTTAAGCATATTGTTAGCTATAACTAACAATATGAAGTTATCCGGGGCTTTTATAAACTGAGACTTGTAAATGCCCCATCCTCTGTCGTGGGGGGAGGTTTCTATGTATTTATCAGATGCACCCAATGGGGCGTCCTTTAGGGTTATACGGGTTTTAATCGGCAAGGAAGTCGGTAAACGGCTGGCCGACATGGGCTTTACCGAAGGGGCCGAAGGGGCTGTCGTTCGGGGGGGCCTCTTCCGGGGACCCCTGCAGGTCCGAATCCGGGGCTATGACGTGCTTATCCGGCGGAGCGAAGCCGCAGGAATAGAGGTAGAACCGGTAGGCGATTGGACTGCGATTGAGGATGCAAACCGCCTCTGGGGCCCCTTCGGCCGTTTTGGCAGACACGGCAAGGGCCGCTTCGGCGGACCTGGAGCAGGCGGCATGGGACGCCGGAGGGCCTTCGCCGGTCTCGATGAACTGCAAAACCAGAACCCAATTCAAAAACCAAACCAAGAACCGCAGTACGAAGCTGCGATGCAGGAGAACCACTCGTGAACCGAAAAAAAATACGGATTGCCCTGGCTGGCAACCCCAATTCAGGTAAGACAACTTTGTTTAATGCCCTCACCGGATCCCACCACAAGGTGGGAAACTACCCAGGGGTAACGGTAGAAAAAAAAGAGGGCCAGCGGATCCGGGGCGACCGGGAATACCACTTTATCGATCTGCCGGGTATTTACAGCCTCACCGCCTATTCCATCGATGAGGTGGTGACAAGGGACTTCCTGCTCGATGAAAAACCCGATCTTATCGTGGACGTCCTCGATTCTACCAACCTGGAACGCCATTTGTACCTCTGCCTGCAATTCCAGGAACTGGGAATTCCCGTCATCGGGGCCCTTAATATGACCGACGAAGCGGAAGCAAAGGGTATTCGCATAGATTCGGAGGCCCTTTCGCGAATCCTGGGGATACCCATGGTTAAAACCGTCGGGTCCCGGGGCACCGGGGTAGATGCACTTTTGGATAAGGTTGATGAAATCCTGGACAATCCGAAGCCGGCGGATCGCAGTATTCGCTACGGTGACGAAATAGAGACAAAACTTCAGCGTCTGCAACATCTTATTAACGAAGATTCTGAGTTTGCCGCCAAATTTCCTTCCCGCTGGATGGCGGTGAAACTGCTGGAAAAGGATGCTAACGCCTATGAACGGCTTAGGGCCCACAAACAGGCAGAGGCAATTTCTGCGGAGGCTCGGGAAGCCATCAAGTGGCTGGAAAAACATTATGGCAAGGATAACGAAATCGTTATTTCGGAACAGCGCTATGGCTACATTCGTGGTGCGACCAGAGAATGTATAAAAATTGTACGAAAACCCGACTTCAGCATTACCGAAGCCATAGACCGGATTATCATGCACCCGGTGCTTTCCCTGCCCATCTTTGTACTCGTCCTCTGGGCCATGTTCCAGATTACCTTTTCACTGGGCGCATATCCTATGGCCTGGCTCGAAAGTTTTTTCAGCTGGCTCTCCGGTGTGCTGTACCAGTTCCTGCCGGAAAGCGGTTTCCGATCCCTCCTTATTGATGGGGTGATCGCCGGTGTTGGGGGAGTGCTTTCCTTCGTTCCCCTGATCATCATTTTGTTCTTTTTGCTGTCCATTCTGGAAGATATCGGCTATATGTCCCGGGCTGCCTTTGCGACGGACAAATTCCTCCATACCTTTGGCCTGCACGGCCAGTCCATTTTCCCCATGATGCTTGGTTTTGGCTGTTCTGTTCCGGCCATTATGGCGGCCCGCACCCTGAAAAGCCGGCGGGACCGCATTCTTACCATCCTTGTCATCCCCTTCATTAGCTGTGGGGCAAAACTGCCGGTCTATGTACTTCTGGCCGCTGCCTTTTTCCCGAAAAATCCTGCCCTTATGGTTATGGCCATCTATGGTATCGGGGTGGTTCTTTCCCTCTTCGCCGCCTTTGTCCTTAATAAGACCATCCTTCGGGGAGACCCAACCCCCTTTGTTATGGAACTCCCGCCGTACCGCGCTCCTACCCTGCGGGGTATCATCTGGCATGTCTGGGACAAGACCAGGGAATACATAAAAAAGGCAGGCACCGTTATTTTGGCCGCTTCCATACTCATTTGGGCCATCACCACCTTTCCTGCGGCCGCTATGCCGGAAGCTCAGAAGGAAAACCTTAAGCAGACCTATGAGGCCCAACATCCGGATACCAGTCCTGAAGAGGTGGCTCAGTATCTTGATGTACAGGAGTCGGAATACGCTTTGGCCCGCAGTTTTGCAGGCCGAATTGGGCAGGCCATAGAACCGGTGTTCAGGCCCCTCGGTTTTGACTGGAAAATTGCCGTCGCCATGGTAACTGGCTTTACTGCAAAGGAGGTCATCGTGTCCACCCTGGGGATCCTCTATGGGGTAGGGCAGGGTGAATCGGGGGAATCCGAGAGTTTAAGGTCCGCCCTGCAGCACGATCCAGTGTGGAATCCCCTGGTAGCCTTTGTACTCATGTTGTTTGTGCTGGTTATTCCCCCCTGTTTTGCCGCCCAGGCCACCATGCGGGCCGAACTGGGCTGGGCCTGGTGGGCCTTCTCGGTGGTATCCCTGCTCCTTTTTGGCTGGCTTCTGGGCT
>Ga0272446_1007253_pt1 | contig 11099 bp, 10 predicted proteins | sample YNPCB0061_FD_194587 | JGI IMG/M metagenome (GOLD analysis project Ga0272446, IMG submission 194587) | Hot spring microbial mat communities from Yellowstone National Park, WY, United States - YNP-CB-006-1 | ecosystem: Environmental > Aquatic > Thermal springs > Hot (42-90C) > Sediment | place...
CAATGCGGATGTAAACCGGGTCCTTTCCATGGCGGATCTCACACCGGCTATTGTTCTTAATGGCAAACTGCTCTTTTTTGGAGGCTTTTCCCCTGAAGGCCTGGTGGAAGAAGTAAAAAAACGAATTAACTAGACGCCTGTCAGATAATGTCAGACAAGTGGATTTTAAGGGGCTGTCTTGAAAGTATATCCTGGACAGCCCCTTTAAAATACCGATAAAGCAGGCTCCTATGGTTAGCCCCTTAATGATTTTTGTTTGGCGGAGAAAGGGCTTCGTATATATTCAGCCCACCTGGGAGCGTGATTACATCCTCTTCTTTCTTTCCTTCCTGTACTTCTGCATTACGGGCTATACGAAAACCAACAGAATTAACCTTAAAGGTTGGAACGTTCCAATAGCGGTAGGTCGTTCGGAGGAGTTTCTCCGGAGTAAACCAGGACCCGCCCCGGAGCACCTTCTGCCCGCTCTGATTCCCCGATCCATCGGGATTAACCGCATCATCCTTCGGATACGCGCCGTACCAGTCCCAGCACCATTCCCATACATTTCCGCTCATGTCATACAGCCCGAGCGCATTGGCCGCTTTCTGGGCTACCGGTTTGGTACCCTTATTGCTATTAGTTTCATACCATCCTACCGGTGCAGCGCTTGTATCGGAACCAGCATAGGGGGCCTTTGTCAGGGGTTCATCGGTAATAGCCCCGAATTGTCCGCCCCGGGCCGCATATTCCCATTCGGCTTCCGTAGGCAGCCGGTAGCCATTAACGCTTTTATCCCATTCAACCTTTTCATTAGTAATGGTATAAGCAGGTATGAGCCCTTCCTTTACACTTAAAGCGTTGCAGAACTTAACGGCGTCATACCAGGAAACGTATTCCACAGGCCGATCTTTTCCAGGAAATTTGGATGGATTAGTGCCCATGACTTCCTGCCACTGGCTCTGGGTAACTTCGGTGCTGGAAATGTAAAAGGAACTTACCGTCGTTCGGTGAGCCCGTTCATTGGCAGCATAGGGATCTTCCTTACTCCCCTGCCAATAGGTACCCCCTTTTACAAAAACCATAGTAATCGTCTGGGCAACCAAGCGCTCTGGTACAAAACAGGCTACAAATAAAACCGCTAAACCTAGTATTGTTTTATATTTCATCAATATCATGTATCCTCATGCCCTTTTCATTATATTCCAGGCTTAAACCATTTGACGTGTTTTTTGGTTACAGTCAGCGGTCATAAGTCCGAGCGCTTTTCCACAACCCGGCTGATGAGGCCATACGTTACAGCTTCTTCCGCATTCATCCAGTAATCTCGGTCCGTATCCTTTTCTACCTGCACAACGTCCTGACCCGTTTCCTGTGCGATGAGCCGGTTGATTTTTTCCCGCAATTTCTCCAATTCCCGGGCGTGAATTTCGATATCCGTTGCCACACCGCGAATTCCAGAAAGAGGTTGATGAATGAGATAGTGGCTGTTGGGGAGACCAATCCGCTGTTTTTTGGGAGCCGCAAGCAGGATGATCGCGGCGGCGCTCGCCACAAGGCCCATACCAATGGTCCAAACAGGGGGTTTTACAAAACGAATCATGTCAAAAATAGCATACCCCGCATCTGCGTCGCCCCCAGGGGAATCTATAAAGATTTTGATGGGCTCATCGCTCATATCTTCCAACAACAGTAGCTGCCGGATGGTCCGCTCCGCCAGGTCCTTATTAATTTCACCGGAAAGCAGAATCGTCCGTGTTTTCAGCATTTTCCCGACCAGCGGGTCAGGACCAGCCTGGGGTACAGGTTCTTTTTCTTCAGGCTCATCTTCACCTTCGTTGCGGCGAATATATTCAGTATGTAAAGATTTCATAGGTTTCTCCTAATTATTTTAGTACTTACAATATACGTGGATATCCCAAAAGGGTCAATCAACAGCCTAATCATAACAAAATTATCTTAATCACTATTGACTATATATAGTAATTTTGATATATTCATATCATAACATTTTACCAATGGAGGAAGATATGCCAGAAAAGGCTAATAAAATAGTGATTGTAGGCGGTGTAGCTGCGGGCGCCACTGCAGCGGCTCGGGTTCGCCGGCTCGATGAAACAGCGGAAATTGTTCTGCTTGAACGGGGCCCCTATGTATCCTTTGCAAACTGCGGCCTTCCCTATCATATAGGCGGAACAATCGAAAAACGGAGCAAACTGCTCCTGCAGACACCGGAAGGTTTTTTCAGCCGCTATCGGGTTCAGGTTATGCTGAATACTGAGGCTATCGAGATTGACCGGCAGAAAAAACTTGTCACCGTGCGTAATAATAAGGCCCCAGATCCCAATCAGGCCCTTAGCACCATAGAATATGATGGGCTTATCCTTGCCCAGGGCGGTACCCCGGTAATTCCGCCCCTCCCAGGGGTTGACCAGAGCCACGTATTTAAGCTCTGGACCATTCCCGATATGGACGCTATTAACAAGTATATCAAAGAGCACAATCCAAAACATGTGGTCGTGGTAGGCGGAGGCTTTATCGGCCTTGAAACCGCAGAAGCCTTCGTTGAACGGGGACTCTCGGTGACCATCGTAGAACTTACGGATCATCTGATGCCCCCCATGGATATGGTGTACGGCAAACGCATCCAGGAACGGTTCGAGGCCGCTGGGGCTGCCGTATTGGTTCAGAAGGGCGTACAGAGTATCGAAAAGGATCGGGTTACTTTAAATGACGGAACCACGATTCCGGCAGATATGGTACTTCTTTCTGTTGGGGTTCGCCCCAATACGGAGCTTGCTAAAAAGGCGGGCCTCGAAATTGGTGCCACCGGAGCCCTCGTGGTCGATGAATACCTGAAAACTCTGGATCCCTATATTTGGGCCGCCGGTGATATGGTAGAGGTCGTTTCCCGGGTATCCGGAGCTAAGGTGCGGATTCCTCTGGCAGGCCCCGCAAACAGGCAAGGTCGTATCGCCGCCACCAATGTGGTAGCCGCCCTCTCTGAACTGCAGGGCAACGCAGGGCCCACCCCCCTGAAATACCGCGGCGCTATTGGCACCTCGGTAGTAAAGATCTTTGATGAAACCGCAGCCAGCACGGGATTTTCCCTTGCAGCAGCCCGGAAAGCCGGTTTCAACGCCCGGGAAACTACGGTTCTTAAGGCACATCATGCTACGTACTACCCTGGGGACCAGGATCTCCTGTTAACCCTGGTTTATGAAGCAACTACAGGTAAACTCCTCGGAGCTCAAGCCTATGGGAAAGAGGGAGTTGAGAAGCGTGTTGATGCAGCGGCGGTGGCCCTGTATGCCCAGCTCTCTGTAGAAAACCTCACTGAGATAGACTTTGCCTATGCACCGCCCTATTCCTCCGCCAATGATCCCCTAAACATGGCGGCCTTTGCGGCGGTGAATGCCCTGTCCGGCTACAGCCCCCAGATTTCTGCCGATGAACTGCCCCTGGACGGTTCAGTGCAGATCCTCGATGTCCGGACCTATGGTGAATATTCCCATGGACACCTGGCAGAAGCTATCCATATTCCGCTTGATGAACTGCGGGATCGCCTGGAAGAACTTTCCAAGGATAGGCCCATCCGGATTATCTCTGAGGGCGGATTCGAAGGTCACCTGGCAAACAGGGTGTTAAAACAACAGGGCTTTAACGATGTGGCATATATAAGCGGTGGCTGGGCCACCCTCAGACTGCGAACCGGTCTGAATATTGAAGCATAAGGAAGGAATGGAAGATGGCAGGAAACATTGTAGAAGAAAAAATCAAAGCTGGAGCCCTTGTGGTAGATGTCCGAACTGAAGATGAATTCATGGACGAAGCCTTCCCCGGGGCTGTGAACATTCCCGTAGGTGAATTGCAAGCCAGAATGAAGGAACTGGAACCAAAGAACCGTCCCCTCGTTCTCTATTGCGCCTCTGGAGCCCGGAGTGCCCTTGCGGCTCGAATTCTTAAAGCCGCAGGCTGGACCGACGTCATTAACGCCGGCGGCCTCTGGGATATGCCCGGGTATTAATGATATACTGCAGGTACTATGAACCTGCTCTATGCTTTTTACGAACGACGGGCCCTGAATGCTTTTGTGGAAAATGACTTTCCTAAAGCCAGGGACCTGTTTAACAAAATGCTTAAAAAATGGCCCCAGCGTATTGGCATTCGCCATAACCTGGGGCTTGTGTATACAGCCCTCAGGGATTTTCCTGCCGCAGAAACCTGTTTTCTTAAGGATGTAGAAGATTACGGCGAATCATTAAGCCGGCATCGAGCACTGGGGGATATGTATTTTTCCTGGGGGAAAGCCAGTGAAGCGGCCCTTCATTACGAGAGCGCACTTAAGCTGGCCCGAACCGAGGGATTAATCTCTACATCTGAACTAAATCCTGAAATTACTTTCATGCAACGCCGCCTCGCTCTTTGTAAAAATGAAGAGGCCTTTCGTAAAGCCATGGAAGGGGAAGCGGCCCTGCAGCGTGGCCTAGAAGCCCAGCAAAAAAAAGATTGGGCAGCGGCCTATGGCGAATTTAAAGCCGCCATAGAAGCGGATCCCACCAATTTCCCTGCATGGAATAACCGGGGTTCTATTGCGATGAATATATACAAAGATTTTGACGAAGCAGCCCGTTGTTTTACCGAAGCCGCAAAACTGAGCGCGGCTCCGGCGATTCGGCAAAATCTTATATTAGTTAAGAAAGCCCGGTAATTTTACCCGATTCATCAATATCAATGCCCATGAAGGCGGGTTTGCTCGGTAGACCTGGCATGGTGGTCATGTCACCGCAGAGGGGATACACAAAGCCCGCACCTGCGGCAAGACGGACCTCCCGAATCGGGAGCCGCCAGCCTTTTGGAGCACCCTTAAGTGCCGGATCATGGGAGAGGGAATACTGGGTCTTGGCCATACAGATGGGTAAAGCCCCAAAACCATCGGCTTCGAGCTTCTCCAGAGTCTCCCGGCTTTCATCACTATAATCGACACCATCAGCGCCATAGACATTCTGGGCAATGGTTTCGATCTTGTCGGAAAGACTTTGGTTAAGCTCATATATATACTGGAATTGCTTCGGCACTTCACAGGCCTTTTCCACCGCTTCGGCAAGCTCCGCAGCCCCTTCGCCTCCCCGTTCCCAGTGGTGGGTTACCACGGCGGCCTGAGCCCCAGCATGCAAGGCAATTTCCCGGATCAGGTCCCACTCTGCCGGGGTATCCGTGGGAAACGCATTAATGGCGACCACCGCGGGGATACCAAAGCGTTTAACAATTCCTAAATGGGCCACTAAATTGCTTAAGCCCAGCCGTAATAATTCAAGATTTTCCTCTTTATATTCAGTCGGAAGGGGTTTTCCGGGAACCACAGCGGGACCGCCCCCATGGGATTTTAAAGCCCGCACGGTAGCTACCACTACCACCGCATCAGGAACCAGGCCGCTGGTTCTGCATTTTATATCAAAGAATTTTTCCATGCCCATATCGGCACCGAAGCCGCTTTCGGTAACCACATAGTCCGCATAACGAACCGCAATCTGGTCTGCAATTACCGAAGAATTGCCATGGGCAATGTTGGCAAAGGGACCCGCATGAATAAAGGCTGGCTGGCCTTCCAGGGTTTGAAGCAGATTCGGCTTTATTGCATCCCGCAAGAGGGCTGTCATGGCACCGGCTACGCCAAAATCTTCAGCGGTTAAGGGCTTACCTTTGGTATTCTGGGCAACCACCATACGGCCGATCCGGGTCCTGAGATCTCTCAAATCTGTAGCCAGGGCAAGAATGGCCATAACCTCGCTGGCTACAGAAATATCAAAGCGGCTCTGGCGAACCGGTCCGTCTTCCCGATCGCCGAGGCCGGTAATAATATGCCGCAGGACCCGGTCGTTCATATCCACTACCCGGCCGATACCGACCCGATAGGGATCGATGTTCAGTTTTTGCAGACCCAGTTTTTCAAAATATGCATCGGACCACCGGCTTTCGTGGTACAGGCGGGCATCGATGGCGGCGGCACAAAGGTTATGGGCCGCAGAAACGGCGTGAATATCTCCGGTCAAATGCAGGTTGATGTCCTCCATGGGGATTACCTGACTGTAACCGCCCCCTGCGGCCCCTCCCTTGATGCCAAAGGTGGGACCCATGGAAGGCTGTCTCAGGGTCGCCACAGCCCGGTGGCCCCGGTACCCCAATCCCTGCACGAGGCCCACCGTGGTGGTAGTTTTGCCCTCCCCCAGCGGTGTTGGGCTGATGGCCGTAACATCGATATACCGGGCTTGCTTCTGTATTGAGCCCTGCCCCAGTTTCCAGTCAACCTTAGCCTTATAATTCCCATACAATTCCACCGAAGATTCAGGAAGCCCCAATTTCCCGGCGATGTGCATAATAGGCTCGATCTGAGCCTCCTGGGCAATTTCAATGTCCTTTGGTACGGGGTTGCGTTTCGTTACAGCCATACAATGCTCCTGAGGTCATTTATTCAACGTAGACCCGCGGAACCCGCTTATTGATCCCGCAGGTGATCTCGTAAGGAATAGTGCCTACTAGTTCTGCCAGGTCTGCCGCAGTAGGATCCGCTTCGGTTCCGCCAAAGACAGTTACCGGTTCCCAACGCTTAACAGGACTATCCCTTCCAAGGTCTATCATACACTGATCCATACAAATTCGTCCAACTAAAGGATATCGGGAGCCCTTTATAGACAGGGCTAATTTCCCCGAAAGGCGGCGCGGAAGTCCATCGGCATATCCAATAGGGAGGGTACCGATAATGGTTTCATGGGGTGCTTTCCATATTCGGCCATATGAAATGGACTCCCCTGAATGCACCCTTTTAACAAAAACTACATGGGTTTGGAGTTCCATCACAGGTTTTACAGGCACAATCCCTGAAAGGCTTGGAATGGGAGGATACCCATAGGCTAAAAGTCCCGGCCGGACCATATCAAAGTAGGAATTTTCATAAAGCACCACCGCACCGGAATTGGCCGCATGGAGCATCCCCGGGTTATAGCCACCCTGGCGCAGACGATCCACCGCTTCAGTAAAACGCTCCAGCTGTTTTTCGGTATAGGCCCTATCGTCCGGATCGAGGGAATCGGCCACCGAAAGATGGGTGGCAGTTCCTTCCCAATGGAGAGAAGGATAGGCTTCTATAGCCTTAACCAGCTCCAATACGGTCTCGGGACGGCAGCCAATCCGCCCCATGCCGGTATCAATCTTGATGTGCACCGGCAGGACCTCTCCGAGCCGTTCCGCAGTTTTGCCGACCAAATGGGCAAATTCGGCATCCGGAACGAGGGGCGTGATATGAAAACGCACCACATCTTCTAATTCCTCAGGGATGGGAAGCGAAAAAAGCAGGATCGGTGCCACAATCCCCGCTTCCCGCAGTTCAATACCCTCCTGCACGGAAGCGACCGCCAGAAACTTAGCGCCCGCTTTAATTGCCGCAATACCGACCCGTACAGCCCCATGCCCGTAGGCATCGGCCTTAACGGGGATACAGATAGCCGGTTTAGGCCCAATTCTTTTTCGGATTTCCGCTAGATTTGCCTTTAATCGTTCAAGATGGATGATCGCCCTTGTAGCTCGCATAATACTCCACATTACATCACAATTTTCTGTCCAAGTCACCTGGCTATAGCATTTTACTAAAATCTATAGTATATTTAAAATGGTTATGTTTGTAAGCCTTAGAACTGGTCGAAACATACTTGTTATACTCATTGCATTGCTCAGTTTATCCTGTAACGACTATTCCTCTATTTTGCCCCAATCAGGAGTTTATAAGGTTGCAGTCTATGTTGATAGCACTCCCCTGGAGATGAATGGCTTTGTCAGTTCTCAAAAAACATTTAAACCAGCCTTTATAACACCGGTGGCTTCTGATCCTGATGTACAGGGCCTGGCTGTTTCAATAAAAAATTCCCAAAATGTTCCCATGGCCACCGAAATTGTCTATGCAAAGACCGCTGTAGAATCCGCAGGTACCAGGGTCATAGTACCCAATTTAGATAGCACACTCCCGGAGTTTGCCATCCCAAAGGATTTACCCATCGGTCCCTATAAAATTGTGTTAAAAATTATAGGTTCCGGTACAGTCTTATCAGAAAAAGAGTTTCCTTTTTATTATTTAGCCGATGCTGTATTAACCATAAAGGATATACACAGCTTTCCTCCTGGCTATAAGCCATCTATCTCGGCTCCCTTGTTTCCTCCACAGGTAAACCTCCTACTCGAAGGGGCCGTACAATCCGATGTTCGGCTCGATCCCTACATTGTCTGGTATGAAGGAAACCGGATTCTGAAAGAAGGCCGCCTTGCAGAAGGTGCAAACAAACTGCTTTGGAAAACCCCCGAGGCTGAAGGATTTCAGACAATCCGCTGTGAGCTGTACCCGGAAAATCCTGGCTCGGATAAAAATGCCCGGAACATACCCAGTGTAAGTTCAAGCCTTAAAATAGCAATCTCAAAAACGGCGCCAATTCCCGGAATAGATTTTGCCGCGAATAATTATTCCTTGTGGTATCACTTTTTAGGGACCCTTTCATCAGAAAAGATTGATGGTACCAGTACGACACTGCGTACCAAAAAGGGCAGCACCGAACCGCTTTGGCTTTCCGGAGAGGATACCTATGGGCTTGCAGTAGGAGAGGCTCATCAATATACAATAGATACTCCTATTTTACCGGCTTCAGAGAGACAGATATCAGAGGGATCTCTTGTAATGAGATTTGCACCGGCTGTACAGGAAGCAAATGGTGCACTATTTTACGCACAATTTTATAATCAAAATAAAATTGATGAACCCCTCGTCATTCGTTTGTATATGGAGGGGGGCATTTTGATGTTACAGGCCGAAATAGGCAAAGAATGGGTTCAAGCCCCTATTACAAATCAGAAGATGAAAGCTAAAACTTTTTATAATATAGAATTAAAAATTAAACAGAGTGATAATACCCTTACTTTTTCTATTCCAAAATCTTCAAAACCCTTACTTGCTATTAATCTTCCTGAGAACTTCTCTTATTCCAGTGGGGGATCCTATGGATTCGGTGAACAAAAAGCAAAAACTTCAGAAACTCCAGTTGATTCAGAAGCTATACCAGAAGAGATGAATCAAGACAGTTCTCAAACCGCTCCTGCATTGAACATGCCGGTACCCAAGACTAATCCAGTAATCGCTATCATTGATGAATTTGGCCTAAAATTTTAGTTTTTGATTTTTCCTTCTTGTTGCACTATATTGTTACTAGTTTGTAATTGTTATAGGAGGAAAAGATGGCAAAATATAGATTGTTGTTGCCCCTCTGTACGGTCTTTGTGTTTGCATCCTGCGCATCAGGTCCTGCCCCAACGCCAAAGCAGGAAGAAAAGCCCGTGGCAGAAGCGCCGAAATCTGAGGCCAGAAATAAAGCTCAGGAGCTGATTACCGGCGAAAAACCGGCAGGACAGGCAGGCTCGACAACGAGCAGTACAGCCACATCAAAGACAGAAACGTCCAATACTGCACTCACCACTGCAGAACCGCCGAAGGAAGAAGCGGCTCCGGAACTGAGCCCCAAGGAAAAGCAATTTTTCGAAAACTACCTGAAACGGCTAAAATATATGATGGTGGTTAAAGAAGGGGCCGCCGTATCGGAATTCCAGAAACGGTCAATTCTTACCAAGGGAAACGAGGTACTGCTAAAACAGGGGTATGACGTTATTCAATACGACCAGCTTCTTAAAAACATAGAAGATCAGCGTGCTGCCTATGAAGCCGAAGCTGGGGCTTCTATGAGCATTACCCAATACATAGCCCAAAAACTGGGGGCCGATGTATATGTGGAACTGGACTGTGTTCCCCGTTCATCTACCGAAAATAACCGGCACTACGGTGAGGCAAACTTTACCGCCAATATGTATGATCCTTCCACGGCAGAATTGCTTGGTTCGGTAACCTTTAAAACCGATCGTTCAATCAGCACATCATCCCAGGATGATGCGCTCCTGAATGCGATTACCGCAGGGACCGCCCAGTTGATGCCCCGAATAATCAGAGATTCTACAAATGTGCTCAGGAACCGATATGCCAATGGTATCCGGTATCAGGTGATTATCCAAAAGACTCCCGATTCACGGGCCGTTTCGACCTTTAGACGGAATCTGAGAGCCCGGGTTCGTGAAATTGTCATGGGGCCCAGTGCGGCGGATCAGACCACCATGGATGTGTACCTTTTTGGATCCTTATCAGATCTGGAAGATGCCTGTTACAGCGCCTTTGAAAAGACCCCCGGCATGGAGTCGGCCTATTGGGTATATACCCGAGGGAAAACCATCACTTTTAATACAGGAACCTGATAAGTTACGGGGAATGTGATATTGGTTACTATGGTACCTGGTAGGTACTTTTATATTGATCTGTTACCGGTTATGAACCGGTTGTAAGGAGGAGAAAGTGAAAAAGATGTATGTAGCTATGGCAATAGCCCTGGTTGCGCTTTCTGTTGCCGGCTGTGCAAGCAAACCCGCTGCTCAGGATACCAAGGCTCAAGTACCAGCAAAAGGCCCTAATTATGTCGTTATCGATCATAAAACGATGGCCCTTGGCGGGTCCATCCCCGATTGGCTCGAAATTTACATGAATGGCGGCGGGCTCCGGGATATCGAAGCCCTTCCTAAATACAAGGATGTCTTCGTATTTGTCGGTGAAGATTCGGGTACGAACCTGAATGCCCTCCGCCAGTGGGCTACAGGATTCACCGTCGCCCAAGACATGGCTCGGCTCGTATCTACCCGTGTACAGGCTCGCTTTGCCGGTGCCGCCGCAGGCAGTCCCGACGATGAATATGGCCGGTACTTTGAAAACGTCGTAAAGACCGCTTCCGATGCAACCTATTCGGGTGCCCGTAAAGAGGCAGATTTCTGGGTGCTGAAACGTTACTTTAAAGAGGATGGCAAAACCGTAGACCGGGAAGTCTATGACTACTATGTTCTGGTAACCATCGACAAGGAAACCCTGAAGAAACAGATTGAAAACGTTCTGAACGGTGTAAAGCCTGATAAACCGCTGACTAAGGAACAGCAGACTGCGGTAGACAGGGTAAAACAGTCCTTCTATGAAGGGTTCTAAACGAGAGCTGGCT
>Ga0272446_1007254_pt1 | contig 11098 bp, 10 predicted proteins | sample YNPCB0061_FD_194587 | JGI IMG/M metagenome (GOLD analysis project Ga0272446, IMG submission 194587) | Hot spring microbial mat communities from Yellowstone National Park, WY, United States - YNP-CB-006-1 | ecosystem: Environmental > Aquatic > Thermal springs > Hot (42-90C) > Sediment | place...
GTCTTTACGAGACGGTGCGCCGCTGGCGGCCGCCCGCGCCGGCGGCCCTGGCGCAGGTGCCCGCCGAATTTCCGGAAGTGGCCCGCACCTCCGACCTCACCCGGGCGATGGTGGAAGTGGACCGGGCGTGGGACCATCTCAAAGCCATCGCGGCGGCCGGTTATCGCACCCCGCCGGAGCAACCGGACCTGGTGCCCGCCCGCGAGGCCGCCCGGCTGGCCGCGCGCCTGACCGAGTCGCGCGAGTTTCCGGAAGTCGCCACGGCGGGCGCCGAGTTGCTCCGGCACTTTGACGAAGCCCAGGCGCAGGCCCGGGAACTGAGCCGGCTGCTGAGTCTGGACCCGTTGCCGGTCGAGGCGCTGGGGCGGCAGTTCAAGCGGGTCGGCCAATCCTGCACCGATTGTCATCAGGCTTTCCGGGACCGGCCGGGGCGGTAAACTTGCGGCGTGAAAAGCGGTGGGTGGCTCCTCGTTTCCGTGGCCGTGCTGGCCGCGCCCTGGCCGGGCACCACGGCGGACTTCCGGTCGGGCTTTGACTCGGACCCCGCCGGGCAGGCGCCGCCCGGCTGGACTTGCGCGATTACTGGCGAGGGCACCCCGGTGTGGCACGTGGTGGCCGACGCCACGGCGCCCAGCCCGCCGCAGGTGCTCGAGCAATCCGGCCGCGTGCCCAAGCCGAGTTTCCCGCTTTGTCTGCACGACGCCGCGGCACTGCGGGACGGCTTCGTCGAGGTGAAGTTCAAAACCGTTAGCGGCGAAGTGGACCAGGCCGCCGGCGTGGTCTGGCGGGCGCGCGACGCGGCCAACTACTACCTCTGCCGGGCCAATGCGCTCGAGGACAACGTAGTGCTCTACAAGGTCGAGAACGGCAAGCGCACCGCGCTGGCCCCGGTGGGACGCCCGGGCAGTTACGGCGTGGACGTGAAAGTGCCTCGGGCGACCTGGCAGACGTTGCGGGTCGAGTTCGCCGGCCCGCGCTTCCGCGTGTTCCTCGAGGGCCGCGAGCTGTTCACGGTCGAGGACACGACCTTCACCGGAGCGGGCCAGGTGGGGCTTTGGACCAAGGCCGACAGCGTGACGCGGTTCGACGATTTCCGGTATGGCGCGCTCGAGTGAAGCCGCTTGGCACGTCTGCGCGGGGGCGAGTTTTCTGGCGCTGATGGCGCTGGGGCTGCCTTTACTGACGCCGGGCTGCCGCCCGAGCGCGGAGGCAAACCGGGCACCGGTAGTTGCCACCACCACTTCGTATCTCGAAGCCGCCGTGTATGATTTGCTGGGCGAGAACGCGCCGGTGCTGCGCCTGGCGGAGCCGGGCACCTGCCCCGGCCATTTCGATTTGCGGCCCAGCCAGGCCGAAGCGCTGCACCGGTGTCGGGTGCTGCTGCGATTCGACTTTCAGAAATCCTTGGAAACGCACCTGGCCGGACGCGGCACTAACGGGCCGGCAGTGGGGGCAATCACGGTGCGCCGTGGTCTGGGCCTGCCGGAGAGCTACCTCGAGGCCTGTCGGCAGGTGGCGGAGCACCTCGTGGGCGCGGGGCTGCTCGAGCGCGCCGCGGCGGAGGCTCGCCTGGGCGCCCTGGCTGCGCGGCTGGAGGCGCTGGGGAGCGAACTCACCAATCGCGTCGCGCAAACCGGTCTGGCGGGCACGCCGGTGGTGGCCAGCGTGCATCAGCGGGATTTTTGTGAATGGCTGGGGCTCCGGGTGGTGGCCACGTTCCGCGCGGCGGATACGGCGAGCATCCGCGAGATCGAACAGGCCCTCGTCGCCGGCCGATTGGCCGCAGTGACGCTCATCGTGGCCAACCGGCCCGAGGGCCGACGCACCGCGGACGCCCTGGCTGGGCGTCTGAACGCCCGGGTGGTGGTGTTGGAGAACTTCCCGGACCGTGTCCGCGGCCGGATTTCGTTCGACCAAATGATCCGCGCCAACCTGGCGCGGCTGATCCTTTGAGGCGGGTCCGGCAAACGGAGTATGCGTCCTACCCGCCACACCCTGGAGCCGCTCAAGGCCGCAAAACCATGACCCCTGCGGCGGTGGAAATGCGCGGAGTCGAACTCCGGTTGGGTCGGGGCTTCCGACTCGAAGTGCCGGAGTTGCAGGTGGCGCAAGGTGAGTTTGTGGCGCTGTTGGGGCCGAACGGCGCGGGCAAAAGCACTCTGTTGCGGACGGTCCTGGGGCTGCTGAAGCCGGCGGCAGGTGTGTTGCGCGTGTTGGGAGAAGCGGTGCCGGCGCTGCGGGGCGGCGCGCTGGCCGCGCTGCGGCGGCGCATCGGTTATGTCCCGCAATTACTGCCGGCGCGCAGCGAACTGCCCATGACGCTGCGGGAAGTGGTGGCGATCGGCCGCACCGCTCGGGCCGGGTTGGGGCGGCGCCTGCGCCCGGAAGATTGGGCCGTGGTGGACGCGTGGCTGGAACGCCTCGGCCTGGCCGGGCTGGCGGCGCGAACCTTCGCCGAGCTTTCCGGCGGCGAACAGCGCAAGGCCCTGTTGGCGCGGGCCATGACGCAGGAGCCGGAACTGCTCCTCTTGGATGAACCAGCGGCGAACCTCGACTTGGGCTGGCGGGAACAGCTCGTGACCACGCTCGAGGCCCTTTACGGGCAAACACGGTTAACGGTCGTGCTGGTGTGTCACGAGTTGGAAGTGCTTCCACCGGCTTGCCACCGGGTGGTGTGGCTCGAAAACGGACGCCCGACTGCCACCGGCACGCCCGAGGAAATTTTCCACGACGAGCGCGTGTGCCAGTTGTACGGGGAAGGCTTATTAACCGTGCACGCCGGCGGACGCCACGCCGTGGTGCCGGCGAACACGGTGCGGCACGGAAGCACCGGGCGCGCGGCAGGCGAGCAGGACCATGCCGGGGCTTGACTTGATGTTTTGGGCGCCAGTGATGGCGGGCGGCGCGGTGGCGGGCGCTTCGAGCGGCCTGCTGGGCACGTTCATCGTGGGCATGCGCATCCCGTTTCTGGGGGTATGCGTGGCGCATGCCGCGCTGGCCGGAGCCGTGTTTGGCGGGCTGGCCGGTCTGGAAGGTCCGGCCCTGCTGGGCCCAGCGCTGGGGGCAGCCGTGGTCACCGCACTGGTCCTGGGGCTGGCCGATCCGCAGCGCACGCGGCTGGACGACAACACGGTGCTCAGTTTCCTGTTCTCCGCCACGATGGGCCTGGCTTTTTTGGGCATCGGCCTGTACGGCATCCTCGGCAAGAGCGACCACGACGTGCGCGGTCTGCTCTGGGGCAATTTGAACTTCTGTCGCTGGCCGGACGTGCGCCGGATGCTGGCCGCCGCTCTGATGCTGGGCGGCTATGTGGCCGTGTTTTTCAAGGAACTGCGCGCGGTGATGTTTTCGCGGGCCGACGCGGAAGCGGCCGGGATCCGGGCGCGGGCGGTGTGGGCCGGGTTTCTCGTGCTGACCGCGGCCACGCTGACAGTGAATTTCCAGACCGTAGGCGGGCTGATGATTTACAGCCTGACGAGCAATCCGGCGGCGGCGGCGTTTCAACTGACCCGGGGCTGCGGGCGGGCGCTGGGACTCTCGGCGTTGTTCGGCGCGGTGAGCGGGCTTGGCGGGTTTCTGCTGGCGGCGGCCACGGACCTGCCCAGTGGCGCAGTGATCGTGTTGGTGTCCTCGGCACTACTGGGCGGGGCGGTCGTGTGGCGGCGGTGGCGGAGCTGAGGAGAATCCGCGGCGCGCCTTGGGCCGCGGCCGCCTGGGGGAGGTAACCAAAAAGTGCCCCGTTGCCGGCAAGGCCGGGTGAGTTGAAATAGGCAGCGTGTTTGGAAAACCAGTCAAACCAACAACGCCTATGAAACACCAAAACACCTGGTTGCTCGCGGCGGGCGCCTCCGCCGCACTGGCCCTCACCCTCGGCGCCGCCGAGCGCGGCAAGCCCGACGTCGCCCTGCCCGACTACCGCTCGTGGACGCACGTGAAGTCCATGGTCATCTTCGACCCGGCGCATCCGCTCCACAAGGACTTCGGCGGCATCCACCATGTGTATGCGAACGCCCGGGCGCTGCCTTCGACCAAGGACAACAAGTTCCCGTACCCGGACGGCAGCCAACTGGTGTTCGTGCTCTACGACATCAAGAACGCCGACGGCGCTTACGTGGCCACGGACAAAAAGGTCACCGCCGTCATGGTCAAGGACGCCGCCAAGTACAAGGACACCGGCGGTTGGGCCTTTCAGGCCTGGGACGCGAAAGGGAAACTCCTGGTGACCGACGGCGGCGCCAGTTGCTTCGCCTGCCATCGCGACAAAGCCGCCCAGACCGACTTCGCGTTCTCGCGGTTCGAGCCATGAGGGCCGCGCCGGTCGGATCGCGCAACGGTTCCATCCGGGCCGTCGGGTCTTCCCGGCGGCCCGGTTCACTTGGTGCCGCGGGCGGGCAAAGCCGCTGTGCCCGGCGGCGGGGCCGATTAAGATCGCGCGGCCGGGATAACCCTTGCCGCGCGGGGGGCGCTTCTTATAGTGGCCGCGCTTTGCGCCGCAACCGTCTGCTCTGAGACCATGAACAAACCGCCCATTCGCGTGGCGATCACCGGCGCCGCCGGTCAGATCGGCTATGCCCTGCTGTTCCGCGTAGCTTCCGGCGCCCTCTTCGGCCCGGACCAGCCGGTGATCCTGCACCTGATCGAAATCCCCGACGAAAAAGCCCTCAACGCCCTGCAAGGGGTGTGCATGGAGCTGGAAGACTGCGCCTTCCCGCTGCTCAAGGGCATGGTGCCCACCGCCAGCCTCGAGGAAGGCTTCAAGGGCGTGAACTGGGCGCTGCTGGTGGGCGCGGTGCCGCGCAAGGCCGGCATGGAACGCAAGGACCTGCTGGGCATCAACGGCAAGATTTTCATCTCCCAGGGCCAGGCCATCGCCCGCCACGCCGCCAGCGACGTGCGCGTGCTGGTGGTGGGCAACCCGTGCAACACCAATGCCCTCATCGCCCGCCACCACGCCCGCGGCGTGCCCGCCGACCGGTTCTTCGCCATGACCATGCTCGACGAGAACCGCGCCAAGACCCAGCTCGCCAAAAAGGCCGGCGTGGACGTGACGGCGGTCACCAACATGGCCATCTGGGGCAACCACAGCTCGACGATGTACCCGGACTTCTTCAACGCCCGGATTCACGGCCGCCCGGTGCCGGAGGTCATCGGCCATCGCGCCTGGCTGGAAAACGAGTTCCTCACCACCGTGCAGCAGCGCGGCGCGGCCATCATCAAGGCCCGCGGCGCCAGTTCCGCCGCCAGCGCGGCCAACGCCATCGTGGACACCGTGCGCCGGCTCACCACGCCCACCCCGCCCGGGGATTGGTTTAGCGTGGCGGTCAGTTCGCCGGGGGACTACGGCATCGAGCCGGGCTTGATGTTCAGCTACCCGGTGCGCAGCGACGGCCGCCACTGGTCCATCGTGCCGGACGTGCCGTTGAACGACTTCAGCCGCGCCAAGATTGCGGCCACCGAGGCCGAGTTGAAAGAAGAGCGGGCAATGGTGCAGGAGCTGCTCGGCGCCTGAACCGGTCCAGCTTTCCGGAACGCTTCGGCGAGTCCCGGGAGCACGGCCAATCTGGCCGTACTCGACCTGACGACCAGCCGGCAGGCAGGCAGCCCCCGCCGCCGAGTGCGCGCTTTGCAGCCACCGCACCTGCAAAGGCACCCGAACCGCCGGGGTCGTCGAAGGCCGCCTCCCGCCGTCCGGGCGGGCAAGTCGGTTGCGGCCGTCCGCGCCGCCCCGCGGGTCGCGCCATTGCACGCTCCGCCCCGGCGCGTATAGTTGTAGCGAACACCGAAGTCGCCACAACGCGCCGGGCGCCATGAACAGGAACCCCAACCCCAATCCCGCGGCGGACACCCCCGCCACCGAGCCGCCGCCACGCGAGCGGCTGGCCGAGGTGTTGGACCGCCACACCGTCCCGGGCCGGCTCTGGCGCGCCGAGGACGGCAAGGTCCGTTGTCTGGCCTGCGGGCACCGTTGCCTGATCGCCCCGGGCCGACGCGGGGTCTGCAAGGTGCGTTTCAACCGCGACGGCGAACTGCGAGTGCCCTTCGGCTACGTGGCCGGCGTGGCCTGCGACCCGGTCGAGAAAAAGCCGTTCTTCCACGTCCTGCCGGGCAGCGACGCGCTGACCTTCGGGATGTTGGGTTGCGACTTTCACTGCGCCTATTGCCAGAACTGGATCACCAGCCAGGCCCTGCGGGACGACGCCGCGCTGGCGCCCATCCAACCGGCCACGCCCGAGCAACTGGTCGCCGCCGCCCGCCGGTACGGCGCGCGGTTGATGGTGTCCAGCTACAACGAGCCGCTCATCACCGCCGAATGGGCCGCCGCGGTCTTTGCCGCCGCCCGGCCCGCCGGGTTGTTGTGCGCCTTTGTCTCGAACGGCAACGCCACGCCCGAGGCGCTGGACTTCCTTCAGCCCTGGCTGGCGGCGTACAAGGTGGACCTCAAGGGCTTCAACGACCGCCGCTACCGTTCCTTGGGCGGCACCCTGGCGGCGGTCACCGAGACCATCCGCCAGGTCCACGCCCGCGGGCTCTGGCTGGAGGTGGTCACCCTGCTGGTGCCCGGGTTCAACGACGATGAAGCCGAGTTGCGCGACCTGACGCAATTCCTGGCCTCGGTCAGTCCGGACATCCCCTGGCACGTCACGGCCTTTCACCCGGACTACCGGATGACCGAGCCGCGGCCCACGCGCGTGGCGGACCTGATCCGCGCCGCGGAAATCGGCGCCGCGGCCGGCCTGCGCTTTGTCTATGCCGGCAACCTCCCGGGCCGGGTGGGCGAGTGGGAAAACACCCGCTGCCCGCACTGCGCCCGCACGCTGGTGCGCCGGCACGGCTTTGCCGTCCTCGAAAACCTTTTGGTCACCGGGAATCGCTGCCCCGGCTGCGGCGCCCTCGTACCGGGCCTGTGGAATTACGCGGGCGCCGCCCACCCGCCAGTGTCCGAGGGGGCGGGAAGTCGCGGGCCGCGCCCGGTAACCCTCAACTGCTGAACCGGCCATGCTCAAAACCGCTCCCCAACTCATCCGGCCGGCAGCCCAAGCCGGCCGCTTCTACCCTGCCAACCCCGCGCGGCTGCAAGCCGACGTGCAGGATTACCTGGACCGCGTGGCTCCGGCCGAGGGCCCCGTGCCCAAGGCCCTGATCGCCCCCCACGCCGGCTACCTGTACTCCGGCCCGATCGCCGCCTCGGCCTTTATCCGGCTGGGCCCCGCACACGCGCGCATTCGCCGCGTCGTCCTGGTGGGGCCTTCGCACTACGAGGACTTCGAGGGCCTGGCCGCTCCGGCGGCCGACGCCTTCGCCACCCCGCTGGGCGTAACGCCCGTGGACGCCGAAGCGCTCGAGCAGGCCCTGAACCTGCCTCAGGTGCGCGTCTTCGACCGTGCCCACGGCCCCGAGCATTGCCTGGAAGTCGAGCTGCCCTTCCTGCAAACCGTCCTGGACGACTTCACCATCGTCCCCCTGCTGGTGGGCCACGCCGGCCCGGGCGAGGTGGGCGATGTCCTCCAAACGCTCTGGGGCGGCGAGGAAACCGCCATCGTGGTCAGCTCCGACCTCAGCCACTACCTGGACGCGGAAACCGCGCGCCGCAAAGACCGCGCCACCGCCCGGGCCATCGAGGCCCTGTGCGGGGACGCGCTGGACGGCTATTGCGCCTGCGGCTACCGCGCCATTGCCGGCCTGTTGCACGTGGCCCGCGCCCGCGGACTCCGGGTCGAGACGCTCGACCTGCGGCACTCCGGCGACACGGCCGGGCCGACCGACCGTGTGGTGGGCTACGGCGCCTTTGCGTTCTTCGAACCGGAGGCCGTGGCGGCTGCGGTCTGAGGCGGTTGGCCGGGGCGTCGTCCGCTGCCGGCCGCGCGCGAAAAGCCCGGCTCGGCCTGTCGCGAGGGGGTCGGAACGATTGTTGCCGGCCGGGTGCGGCGCGCGGTAGGTTCGGCGCATGAAATCCCCCGCCGTTTGCTGGCCGCTGGCCCTGTTTTTCCTGATCGCGGCTCCGAGTTCTCCGGCGGCCGAACCTGCCCGCGAAAACAACACCACGGCTCCGGCTCCGGACCAAATCCTGGCCCGGCTCAAGCCCGGCCACCCGCGGCTGTTGGTTTCGGAGGAGGACCTGCGCCAACTGGCGGCGCGCACTCGCCAAGACGCCACGTTGCAGGACTGGTACAACCGCTTGCGCGAACGCGGCCGCCGGCTGCTGGAGGAACCGCCCTCACGCTACGAAATCCCCGACGGCCTGCGTCTGCTCAGCGTCAGCCGTCGCGTCGTGGACCGCGTGTACACGCTGGCCCTGCTCTACCACTTGGACGGCGACCCGGCCTTGGCCCGGCGCGCCGCGCAGGAACTTGAGGCCGCCGCGGCCTTCCCGGATTGGAACCCACGCCACTTCCTGGACACCGCCGAGATGACGCACGCCTTCGCCATCGGCTACGACTGGCTTTACCACTTCTGGTCGCCCGAACAACGCGCCGCCTGGAGCCGCGCCATCGTGGACAAGGGCCTGCGCCCGGCGCTGGAGGTGTATCGGCGCGATTCCGGCTGGGCCCGCAGCCGGCACAACTGGAACCAGGTTTGCAACGGCGGGATCGGGGTGGGCGCCCTGGCCGTGGCGGAGGTTGAACCCGCGCTGGCCGGGGAGATCCTGGCCGCCGCGCTTCGCTCGCTGCCCCGGGCCATGCGCGAATATGGTCCGGACGGTGCCTGGGCTGAAGGCCCGGGTTACTGGCGCTACGCCACGCAGTACAACGTGCTGTTGCTGGCGGCGCTCCAGACCGCGCTGGGCACGGATTTTGGCTTGAGTGACATCCCGGGGTTTGCCGAGGCGGGCTTGTTTCCCATCTACATCACCGGGCCGCTGGGCCGCACCTTCAATTACGCCGACGGCGGCGACAGTCCCCTTCGCGCGCCAGAGATGTTTTGGCTGGCTCGCCGGTTCAACCGACCAGAGTACACCCACCACCAACTGCGCCTGGCCACCGGCGCGCCGCTGGACCTGATCTGGTTCGACCCCTCGCAGCGCGAAGCCGCCGCCCGCGCCGCGGCCGCGTTGCCGCGCGACAAATACTTCCGCGGCGCCGAAGTCGTCACCTTCCGCACCGCCTGGGACGACCGGCAGGCCCTGTTCGTGGGCTTCAAAGCGGGCGACAACAAGGCCAACCACAGCAACCTGGACCTGGGCACCTTTGTGCTCGATGCCCTGGGCGAGCGCTGGGCCGTGGACCTGGGCGCCGACGATTACAACCTGCCGGGCTACTTCGGCGCACAGCGGTGGACCTACTACCGGCTGAGAGCCGAAGGCCATAACACGCTCGTCCTGAATCCCGGCACGGCCCCCGACCAGGACCCGCAAGCGGCCGCGCGCATCGTCAAATTTACCTCCCGCCCCGACCGGTCCCTGGCCGTGGCTGATCTCTCCTCCGCCTACGCCCGGCACGCCCGGGAAGTTCGCCGCGGGGTCGCCCTGCTCGACGGATGCCAGGTACTGGTCCAGGACGAAGTGCGTGCGGTACAACCGGCAGAGGTTTGGTGGTTCCTCCACACCGCAGCGGAGATCACCGTGGCGGACCATGGCCGTCGCGCCACGCTCTTCCAAGGAAGCCGACGGTTGGAGGCAGAGGTGCTCGCCCCGGCCGACGCCCGCTGGACCGTCATGGAGGCGCGGCCGCTGCCCACCTCGCCGCAACCCGAGAAGCAGCATGCCAACCCAGGCGTCCGCAAACTGGCCTTGCGTTTGCCCAACGTCACGGAGCTCCGTTTGGCCGTGCGGTTGGTGCCGCTCGGGACCGAGACCGTGCCGCCCCCACCCGCGGTCCAACCGCTCGAGGCCTGGTGAAGCGCGGTCCGACCGGTGCCGGGGCACCGCCGCCGAATCGCTCAGGCGTGCAATGCGCTGCTGTACGCGCGGAAGTAGCGTTCGCTCACCGGATGCCGCGGGCCCAGGAGCTGGAAGATGGCGCGGCAGGCCTCCTTGGCCCCGCCGTCGTCGTAGGTCTTGTGGCGCTCGAGCACCTCGATGAAGGCCGGCAGCGCGGTTTCCCAGTCGCCCCGCCGGACCGCCTGCGCGCCAGCCAGGTAGCGGTCGCGGCCGGGACCGGCGGGTAACGCGTCGGGCTGGCCGGCCAGGGAGGCCACGCGCGCCAGGGTGCGCAGGGCAGCGGCCAGGCCGGCCTGGTCGGAATCTTCGCCCACGGGTTGGAGCAACTCCGCCACGCGCTCGGGCGCGGTGCCGAGAACGGCCCGGGCCAGGAGCACGCGGGCGCGGTGGTTGGCCGGCTCGGCCGCCACGATGGGCTCGAGCAGGCGCGCGGCTTCGGCGGCCTGCCCTTGGTCGAGGAGGGCTTGGGCCTGGTCGAGTTGTCCGGCCGTGGGCGAGGGCAGGGCGCGTTCGAGCCAGCGGCGCACCTCGCTTTTGGACAAGGCGCCCACGAACTCGTCCACCACCTCGCCGTTGACGAAGAGCTTCACCGCCGGGATGCTCGAGATGTTGAAGGCCATGGCCAGCTCGGGATTTTCGTCGGTATTGACCTTCACCAACTCCCAGCGGCCGGCGGCCTCGGCGGCGAGGGCTTCGAGCACCGGACCGAGGCTGCGGCACGGGCCGCACCAGGGCGCCCAGAAATCCACCAGCACCGGCACGGTGCGGCTGCGTTCGAGCACCTGTTTCTCAAAGTCGCGCACGTCCAAACTCATGGACGCAGTCTAGGCCGCGTCACGGCGGCCCTGAAAGGACAAAGGGGCCACATTGGGACTTGCGCCCGGGCGGTTCCTGCACGACTTTGCCCATGCTTGTACGCGAAAACATCAAAGTCATCTCGGAATCCCCGCATGAAATCCTCCCTCACTCGGGCCGCCGCCCTGCTGGCGTTGCCCGGCCTGGCCCTGACCCTTGCCGCGGCGGAACTCGGCGACCCCGCCGCCCCGCTCAAAATCTCGGAATGGATCAAGGGCGACCCCGTCAACCTCGCCGACACCAAGGGCAAGAAAATCGTCGTGGTCGAGTTTTGGGCCACCTGGTGCCCGCCCTGCCGCACGAGCATCCCGCACCTCACCGACCTGGCCAAGAAGTACAAGGACAAGGACGTGGTCATCGTGGGCA
>Ga0272446_1007255_pt1 | contig 11098 bp, 9 predicted proteins | sample YNPCB0061_FD_194587 | JGI IMG/M metagenome (GOLD analysis project Ga0272446, IMG submission 194587) | Hot spring microbial mat communities from Yellowstone National Park, WY, United States - YNP-CB-006-1 | ecosystem: Environmental > Aquatic > Thermal springs > Hot (42-90C) > Sediment | place...
CGTGCTAGTCACCGTGCAGGCCCAACGAGCCGCCAAACAGGGGCAGGCGTTCTTTCCGTACGGCGAGGGCCTTTATCTCAGCGGCGCCATCGCCCCGGAATTTCTCCAACTGCCTCCGGCCCCCAAAAAGCCGGCGGCCAAACCCGCAGCGGAAAAAAAGCCGGCCGAGCCGCCCACGCCGGGCTCAGTCCTCCTGGACATTCAGGGCCAGCCGGTGAAACCCTGGCAAGAAAAGGGCCGGAAAAAAGAACCGGCCTGGAAAGAAGCGGCCCGCAAGCAACGCCGCCGGCGGCAATAAGGACTAAGGCCCCAGAAAAGTTGGCCTGGGCTGGCCGGTTGTTTTCAGGTAATCCCGCAGGGCATCATGGGTGCTGGCAAAGGCTATCTCCTTCCAGGGGATTTCCTCGGGACGGAAGACCTGCACTTCCAGGGTCTCATCACCGGCCCCCGGGGTGCCGGCCACAACCTCCGCCACATAGGCGACGATAACGGTACTGCGGCCGCGGTAGGAATAGACATTGAGCAGACGCACAATGCGGACGTCCAGCAGGACCTCTTCCCGCACCTCCCGCACCACGGCGTCCTCGACGAGTTCCCCCACATCCACGAAGCCGCCCGGCGCCACCCAGAGGCCAAAGCCCGGTTCGATGGCCCGGCGGGCCAGAACCAGACCATCCTGCCAGGGAATGATGGCAATGCCCGCCAGCTTGGGGTCCAGATAAAAGACAAAACCGCACCGGCTGCAGACCAGACGGGCCGGCTCCTTCGGCTGGATGACTTTCTTCTCCAACCTGCCCCCGCATAGGGGGCAGAATTTATACAAATCTTGACGAAGAGGCATATATCTTCACTCTTTACCTGGCGGCGTGGGCAGGCGCCGAGGCCTTGCCGACAACCTGGTCCATCAAAAACTGACCTGAAACGGCGCCGGCATAAAAGTCAACACGAACACCGCGATGGTCAGGTAGCCGACGGCCCGCCGCCGGGGGTCCAGTTCCACCCAATACTCCATGGGCAGCGGATGGGCAAAACCCATAAAATAGAGGATAACCACCCAGACGAGCCAGCCGTACCAATAGACCAGGCCGAATCCGATCAACAGGCCAAAGAACACCTTGGCGATAGTCACTGCTCTTTCCCCGAACAGGGCATAGGCCACATGGCCGCCGTCCAACTGCCCCACCGGGATGAGGTTGATGTTGGTGACCAGAAGGCCGATCCACCCGGCAAAAGCCATGGGATGGAGAATAATATGGTGATCCGGCGGCAGACTGCCCACTGTCAGCCAACACATCAATTGAAAGAGGAGGGATTCCCCAAGAACGATGCCGCCCATCTCCCCGGGCCCGCCGGGCAGGACCTGAATGTCGGATAATTGCAGGCCGAACACCAGGAGGGGCAAAGCGGCCAGCATCCCCGAGAGGGGGCCGGCCGCGCCCACATCCAGGAGCGCCGGTTTGTTCAGGATAGGGGAGCGGATGCGGATAAAGGCCCCCAAGGTGCCGATGAGAAAGGGGATGGGAGGGGCCGGCAGAAAATACGGCAGGGAAACCTTGAGATTATGGTAGCGGGCGCTGAGATAGTGGCCCATTTCATGGCAGAGCAGGATCACCAGGAGGGTCAGGGAAAAAGGCAAACCTTTATATAACTGCCAGGGCGTCTCCCAGGGAATGACCCCCTGCTGCATGGCGCCGGCCATCATGGTGGTAACGCCCGTGGCCAGAAAGAGCAACAGATGTATGGGTGGAATATGATCGGGAAATTCCCGGGGATGTTCCTCTTTGGGCTCGGTACCGGCAGCGACCGGCCAGGCCGGCGGCATGTGCTCCGGCTCCGGGGAATGCTTCATAAGTTATTGGTATCCCATCATTATCTCGGTGATCAGCAAGACCGCCGCGAGGTTAGCTTCGATTTCGGTCACCCCGGTCCAGACCCACGGCCTGGGCCAGGGCCGCCAATTCCTGGGGGCTGAGGTCCCGCCAGGAGCCGGGGGCCAGCCGCCCCAGGCGCAATGGTCCATAAGCGATGCGTTTAAGTCTGTGAACGGCAAAGCCCACCTGCCCCAACATCCGCTTGACCTGATGATAACGGCCTTCCCGGATGGTCAGCTCGATGACGCTGCGTGCCGCCCCGCTCTGCAGCACCCGCAGCCGCTCGGCCACGGCCGGACGGCCGTCCAGCACCACGCCGGCCGATAATTTCGCCCCGGCCGCCTGGTCAAAGCGCCCGGCCACCGTGACCCGATAGGTCTTGGGGACCTTATAGCGGGGATGCATCAGCCGATGGGCCAATTCCCCGTCATTGGTGAGAAGCAGCAGGCCAGTGGCGTCATAATCCAACCGGCCGATGGGGAAGAGCCGCTCCGCCTGCCCGGCCAACAGATCGGCGACCTGGCGCCGCCCCTGGGGGTCGGCCATGGTGGTGACGTAGCCGGCCGGTTTATGCAGCATGACCGTCCGCAGTCGGCTGGGCAGGTGCACTGCCTGGCCGTCGACGGTGACCCTGGCAGTAGCCGGATCGATACAGACGCCAAGGGTGGTCACCACCTGGCCGTCCACCTGCACCCGGCCGGCCCGGATCAGTTCTTCGCCCCGGCGGCGGGAGGCGATGCCGGCCCGGGCCAAGAATTTCTGCAACCTTTCCATAACTGCTGGCTTGCCCTGCGGCTTGCCTGACCCCATGCTTTCCCGGTCATTGCCGGCCCCCAGGGCCAACCGCTTGGCCGCTGGCCGGTACCTCAGATCTTCATGGCCTCCCGGACCTCCGCCATGGTTGCCTGGGCCACCCGTTGCGCCCGGTCATTGCCGTCGGCCAGAATAGCCCGCACCTCCTCGGGATGAGCCGCATAATAGCGCTGCTTGGCCTGGACCGGCGCCAAGGCTGCGACCAGGGCGTCGGCCAGCATCTGTTTGCACTCCACGCAACCCAGGGCGGCGGCCCGGCAATCCCGTCTGATCTGCTCCAGGGTCTCCTCCGGCAGATACAATTGATGATAAGGAAAGGCCAGACAACGGTCAGGGTCGCCCGGATCCTTGCGACGGGGGCGTTGGGTATCGGTGATCATGCCGCTCACCTGTTTGCGGATGACCTCGGGCGGATCGCTCAGGTAGATGCAGTTCTGGTAGCTCTTGCTCATCTTGCGGCCGTCGGTGCCCGTCAATTTGGGCACCTCGGTCAGCATGGCCTCTGGTTCCGGAAAGATGGGTTTATAGAGGAAGTTAAAGCGCCGGGCGATCTCCCGGGTCAACTCCACATGGGGCAGTTGATCAATGCCCACCGGCACTTTGTCGGCCTTATAGATGAGAATGTCCGCCGCCTGCAGCACCGGGTAGCCTAAAAAACCAAAGGTGCGCAGGTCCTTGTGCGACAATTCCTGCAACTGTTCTTTATAGGTGGGGTTGCGCTCCAGCCAGGCTATGGGGGTGATCATACTGAACAGGACAAAAAGTTCGGCATGTTCCAGCAGGGCCGATTGCACGAAGAGGGTGGCCTTCTGGGGATCCAGGCCGACGCTCAGCCAATCAATGAGCATATACCAGATATTCTCCCGGATGCCCTCGGTCTGCTCGTAATCCGTGGTCAGGGCGTGCCAATCGGCGACAAAATAAAAACACTCATAATCGTCCTGCAGTCTGACCCAATTCGTCAAGGCCCCATGGAGGTTGCCCAGATGCAACCGGCCCGTGGGGCGCATACCGCTCAAGATGCGTTTTTTCTCCATGCAACCGATTTCCTTCCATAATTTTGAGCAGGCGGTTGAAAAATTTCTTTGTGCAGAGGCTGCCGGAAAGCAGAGCCTCCTGCCCTCCCCCAGGCCCAACCAGCCCTTTTGGCTCTGGCCGAAGGCAAGAAAGGGGTTTTCCCTCGGCCTGCCAGCCATATTGCCGGGGTTTCCCCGGGAATCGTCCGACGGGCGACATTAATCCGGGTCAGCGGCCTTCTCCAATAGATTGACGCCCAATGGCTGTGACCCCCAATAATCCTTATCCGCCGGGAAGACCATGGTGGCGGCGGTTTCAGCCATGAAGGCCACAGTCTTTAAGCAGGTTTTCAGGCGGTCCCGGGCAAACCAGTCGCCGTGCCAGGGTCGGGTGATATCCCGGCAGAGGGTAGTGCCGAACTGCTCCTGAAAGGCATTGGCCAGCCGATTAAAGATACGGTAAAGGCCGGGATTGCCATAGAGTTGCGCCTTTTTTTCTTCGATGCTGCCACTGGGCGGTTGGCGCCGGCCATAAACCAGCCCGAGGGCTGCGGTGGCGCCGTTCAGCGAGCCGCAGGTGCCGCCAAAAAGGCCGCCGCCGGAGCCGAAACCGGTCAGCAGGCACATGGTTTCGGCCGGCAGGTCAGTAGCCGATTCGGCGTGAATGGCCAAAAAGACGCTCTCAGCACAGTTCAAACCACTTTTGAAATTATCCACAGCCCGTTGTTTAACCCGGGCGATGATTTCCTCATTGGACATGCTTTACTCCAAGCGCTGGCCCTGGGTCTGCAGGAAGGCCAGGACTTCGGCCAGGACCGTTTCCGGCGGTTGGTCGGTTTGCACCTTGAGCATCGGCACCCCCTGCAGATCGTCGACCGGCTCGAAGCGCTTCTGCTGCTCCACCAGGATATCGGCCCGGCCATTCGACACAGCCTGTTGGTTGGCTGCCCGGTGGTTCAGCCGGCGCCGGGTTTCCGCCTCTGAGCAGGAGCAGAGGATAAAAAAAATGTCCGCGCCGCACTCGGCGGCCACGTTTCTGGCCCGCCAGCGGTCCGCCGCCCGCATGAACGAGCCGTCCAAAATCACCTCGCGGCCGGCCCGCAGGTGCCCGGCGGCCAGCCGGAACATCTCATCGTAGGTGCGGCCGGACATTTCCGGGGCATAGAGCCCGGTCCCAAACGGGACCGTCACCCGCTGCGTCGCCGGGATGCCGGCCAGGGATTTGCGCACCTGGTCACTGTGAAGGGTCGGGCAGCCCAAACGGGCGCCCAAATTCCGGGCCAGGGTGGTTTTGCCGGAAGCGATGAGGCCAAAAATGACCACCAGGCGGGGGGGCAAGGATGTTACCTGCCTTCCTGGCTGTACTGCCAGGCCAGCTCAAAATAACGCCGGGCCAGGGCCGCGGCCTCCTCCCGTTGACTCAGAGTCAGATCAGCTCCCTGGCTGGCCAGGGCATTGATCTTGCCCCGCACCACGGCCCGATAGCTCTTATAAAAGGGCAGCAGCGGCAGGAGGGCCGGATCACCGGCCTGGTCGGCATAGATCTGACAAAAATACCGGCTTAAATCCGCATAGCCGTGAAAATCCAGATCCATGGCCAGAAAGGCGATGTCGGCGGCCACATCACTATAGCGAAAGCGGGGATTAAATTCGATGCAATCAAAGATGTAGACGCCGTCGGCCAGACAGATGTTTTTCATGTGCAAATCACCGTGGCAGTCTCTGATTTTGCCGCTTCTGAGCCGCTCGGCCAAGAGATCGGCCTGTTCCCGTAAAAACGTCTCAGCATACCATACCATATCGCGGAAAACCTGAGTTGACAAGAGCGAGCCGACAAAAGGTTCAATCTGCTGAAAATTCTCGTCATGATTGAAACGGATCACCGAGCTGTGGCCGAATTTATTGATGCGCCCGCCGGTGGCGGCCTGCTGGTAAAAGGGCACCAGACGCGCCACGATCCTGGCCAGCATCCCGGCGGTTAATTCCCGCCGGGCGGCGATTTCATCCATCATCAGATGTTGGGGCAAGCGGAGCATCTGCAGGGCATACTCGACTACCTGGCCATCCCCGCCGACCTGCAGGCGGCCGTGGCGCCTGGCGATGGGCAGGACGGCCAGATACATGTCCGGGGCCAGACGGCGGTTGAGGACCAGCTCCTGCTGTAAATAATAATGTCTTTTCCTGAGGGTAGTGAAATCCAGATAGCCGAAGTTGACCGGCTTCTTAATTTTGTAGGCATGCTGGTCGGTCAGAAAGATATACGAGATATAGGTCTGCAAAAATTCCACCCGGGTGGCAGGCTCAGGATACACCTCGGGTTGTAGCATGAGGTTTAAAAAATCCATGATAATCCAGACTATAACCTGAATTTTCGCTTCTTCCAAGTTGATTTCCCCATCGGCTGGCCTTTCCCCATTGCACCGGGGCAAGGCTATTATTATAATGGATATATACTATTGCATTTTTCAGCAGGATCTTTCCTGGCAGAGCTGATTTCACTGTTATATAGTGGGTTTTTCTGATACCATAACGCTAACGCAGCGCAGCCGGCCAATCCTGCCCATACTGAAAGGTCACCCCTCAAGGAGTACCAATGCCTGAAAGCTATCAACCGCATACCTCTGATCCTGAAAACGGCGAATCTCCCGAAATAGCCATTCCTAAGGAACTGCCCCTGCTGGCAGTCCGGGATATTGTCGTTTTTCCCAATATGATTCTGCCCCTGTTTGTGGGACGGGAATCCTCCATTCTGGCCATCGAAGCGGCTTTGGCCCAAGACCGTCTGCTTTTTTTGGTCACCCAACGGGATCCCGACGTTGACGATCCGCGACCGGCGGATGTCTACGGTATCGGCACCGTCTGCCTGATCATGCGAATGCTCAAACTCCCGGACGGCCGCCTCAAGATCCTGGTCCAGGGCCTGTCCAAAGCCAAGATCATGGCATTTCAGCAGGAAAAGCCTTTCATGCGGGTTACCCTGGATTTAGTGGCGGAACCGGTCCTGGAAGAGCTGTCCATTGAAGCCGAGGCTTTGATGCGCAATGCCCGGGAGATGACCGAAAAGATCCTGTCGCTTAAGGGCATCCTCTCCCCGGAAATGAGCTCGATCCTCGAATCCATCGAGGAACCGGGACGGTTGGCCAACCTCATCGCCTCCAATCTGCATCTGAAGATCGAAGAGGCCCAGGAAATCCTGGAGCAGGAAGAGCCGATGCACCGGCTCATTCGCATCAACGACTACCTGCGCCGGGAGCTGGAAGTCTCCACCATGCAGGCCAAGATCCAGTCCGAGGCCAAGGAAGAGATCGACCGCAGCCAACGGGAATATTTCCTCCGGGAGCAGCTGCGGGCCATCAAGAAAGAGCTGGGCGACTACGATGAGCGCCCCGATGAGATCGAAGAGTATCAGCAGAAGATCACCAAGGCCCGGATGCCCAAGGCGGTGGAGGAAGAGGCCGTCCTGCAGTTGTCCCGCCTGGAGCAGATGCACCCCGACGCGGCCGAGGCCACCATGGTCCGGACGTATCTGGATTGGCTGGTGGAACTGCCCTGGTCTAAACACACCCGGGATAAGCTCGAATTGAAAGAGGCCAAGGCGGTCCTGGATGCCGATCACTACAACCTGGAAAAGGTGAAAGATCGGATCCTGGAATACCTCAGTGTCCGCAAACTCAATAAAAAAATGAAAGGCCCCATCCTGTGCTTTGTGGGGCCGCCGGGTGTGGGCAAGACCTCGCTGGGCAAATCCATCGCCCGGGCCATGGGCCGCAAATTTACCCGCATCTCTCTTGGCGGCATGCGGGATGAGGCCGAAATCCGCGGGCACCGCCGGACCTACATCGGCGCCCTGCCCGGCCGCATCATCCAGGGTCTGAAAAACGCCGGCGTCAACAACCCCGTCTTCATGATGGACGAAATCGATAAGATCGGCCAGGATTTCCGGGGTGATCCCTCGGCCGCCCTTCTGGAGGTCTTGGATCCGGAGCAGAACGCCGCGTTCAGCGATCACTACCTGAATGTGCCCTTTGATCTCTCCCGGGTCATGTTCATCCTGACGGCCAACATCGTCGACCCCATCCCCTCGGCCCTGCTGGACCGCATGGAGATCATCCGGCTGGCCGGCTATACCGAAGAAGAGAAACTGGAGATCGCCCAGAAGTATCTGCTGCCCCGGCAGCTGCAGGAAAATGGCTTGAAACCGTCGGATCTGACCATCGCCGCGCCGACCTTGCGGGAACTCATCTGCCATTACACCCAGGAAGCCGGCCTGCGGAACCTGGAGCGGGAAATCGGCAGTCTGTGCCGCAAAGTAGCCCGCCGCATTGCCGAAGGGGAGAAAGGACCTTTCACCATCACCCGGGCCAATCTGCACCGCTACCTGGGGCCGCCCCGGTATCTGCCGGAGGCCGAACAGGAAAAAGACGAGACCGGCGTGGCCACCGGCCTGGCCTGGACGGAGTTTGGCGGCGAGATCCTGCACGTGGAAGCCAGCCTGATGCGGGGCAAGGGGCAGTTGACCCTTACCGGTCATCTGGGCGAAGTAATGAAGGAATCCGCCCAGGCCGCCCTGAGCTACAGCCGGGCCCGGTCGCAGATCTTCAACCTGCCGGAAAATTTCTACGAAAAATTAGATATCCATCTCCATGTGCCGGCCGGCGCCATCCCGAAAGACGGCCCTTCGGCCGGTGTCACCATGGCCACAGCCCTGATTTCGGCCCTGACGAAAATTCCGGTGCGCAAAGACGTGGCCATGACCGGCGAAATCACCCTGCGGGGCAAGGTCCTGCCCATCGGCGGTCTGAAAGAAAAGGCCTTGGCGGCCCTCCGGGCCCGCATTAAGAAGGTCGTCATCCCGGAGGCCAATAAAAAAGACCTCATCGAAATTCCCAAACACATTAAGCGCCGGTTGAAATTTATCCCGGTGCACAGCATGGACGAGGTCCTGCAGGTGGCCCTGGTCCGGTCCCCCGGGGCCGAAGAGGGGCAAAAGCCGTCCCGCCGGCTGGGACGCAAGGCCACGCACCCCCTGACCTCCCGGCCGTCGTAGAGCTGCATGGCCTGAGAAACCGCCAGGGGTCCGTTGCTCCGGCCCCTGGCGAATATCTGGATACAGGTAACAGGATGGCCGGCGACACTCCTGGGTGCGTGAGAGCCGAGTGACCGCTGCGGCCAAAGCAGGCAGGACTACCCTTTTATACCCTTGGATACACCACTCTGGATATATTGGCTGGCTTTAGCCCTGCTGTTGGTCTGTTACAGCTTCTTTGCTTCAGCCGAAACCTCGCTCTTTTCCCTGAGCCCCCTGGCCCGCCTGAAATTAAAATCCCGCTACCCCAAAGCCGGAGCCAATATCGACCGCCTTCTGTCCCGGCCCCAGCGTCTCCTTACTTCCATCATTATCGGCAATGAAGTGGCCGTCATTATCTCGACGGTCCTCGCCACATCTATCTCCTTGACCATTTGGGGAACTCAGGGGAAATGGGTGGCCATGGTGGTGATGGCCCCGGCCCTCCTGCTGTTCGGCGAAATCATCCCCAAATCCCTGGCCCTGCGCTCGCCGGAGCGCTGGGCCCGTCGGTTGGCGCCGCCGCTGGCCGCGGTCTTGCCCATTCTGGCCCCCATCCGCTTCGTCCTCCTCTCCCTGAGCAAGGCCATCATGAATCTGTTGGGCATCAGACCGAAGGCTGCGGGCGCCCTGGTCCAGGAGGACGATTTCCTGCGGCTGGTCGAGGACAGTCACAAAGGCGGCCTTATCGCCCCCATTGAGAAGGACCTCATTATCAATCTCATGCATCTGGGCGAGACCACGGTGGGACAGATCATGGTGCCCCGCCCTGATATCTTTGCCCTGCCCATCACCCTGCCAACTGCTGATCTCGTCAAGGCCGTCAAAAAAGCCCGCTTTTCCCGCCTGCCCATCTATGGCGCCGATCTGGAGGATATTCTGGGCATTCTGCATGCCAAAGACCTGCTGCATCTGCCCCTGACGCCGGCCGGCGAGCCTGCCGGTATTAAAAATCTCTTGCGGGCTCCTTATTATGTGCCGGAAAATAAACGCGCCTTTGACCTGTTGCAGGAGCTCCAGGCCCGGCAGATCAGGTTGGCTCTGGTGGTGGATGAATACGGCAGTTTAACCGGTCTCATCTCGGTGGAAGACATCCTGGTGGAACTGTTCGGCGAGTTTCAGGAGGAGTTTGAGGCCGCCGATCGCCCCATGGAACAGTTGGCCCCCGGCGTCTATCTGGTCAAGAGTTGGATGTCCCTGGCCGACCTGAACGACACCCTGGAGCTGGCCCTGCCAACCGGCGACTTTGACACGGTGGGGGGCTTTGTTCTGAATCTCTTCGGCGAGCTCCCCCGGGAAGGCGACAGCATCGTCTATGACGGCCTGAAGTTCGAAGTCATGCACATGAAGGGCACCCGTATCCTGGAACTCCTCATTTCTCTGGAAGAGCGATGATCTTTGCCGCTTACCTCCTCCTGTTCCTGCTCTTGCTCGCCCTGGAGGGTTTTTTTACCTGCTCCGAGATTGCCTTGGTCTCCGCGGACCACCGGGAGTTGCAGCATGAGGCCGACAGTGGTGACCGGCGGGCCCAATGGGCCGCAAAATTGCTCCTGTTTCCGGAAAAATTGTTTGCCACGACCCTGCTCGGCTCGAATCTGGCGGAAACGGTGAATACCGTCCTGGTCTCCGCCCTCCTCATTGATCTCTATGGGCCGACGGGAGAAGTCGCGGCAATGATCCTGCTGCCGCCCATCATTATCTTGTTTGCCGAGATCCTGCCCAAATCCATCGGTCGGTTGCGGCCTACCTGGACGGCCCGGCGGGTGAGCGTCGCCATCTGGCTGGCTTCCTGGGTCCTGGCCCCGATAACCTGGATCTTTGCCTTCCTCAGCCGGCAAGCCCTGCGCCTGACCGGCTCCCGGGGGAGCAGCCTGGTGCCGTTTGTCACCCGGGAGGAGCTGCAGTTGGTGGTCAAGGCCGGCGGCGCCGACGTTGACCTGGAAACTGAAGAACGCATGATTATCCAGCGCATCCTCCACTTCAGCCAGACTTTGGTTCGGGACGCCATGATCCCCCTCATCGAAGTGGTGGCCGTGCCGGAAACCTATCTGGTCTCCCAGGCCCTGGCCGAATTCCGCCGCAGCCATTTCTCCCGACTCCCGGTCTACCGGCGGCGCATCGACAATATCATCGGCGTCTTGCATAGTTTCGACCTGCTGGGTGAGGCGCACACCGACCAATCTATCGAAAAATTTATCCATCCGGTACGCTACATTCCAGAGACGAAACGGGCCGACCACCTCCTCCTGGAAATGCAACAGCAAGGCATCCATCTGGCCGTCGTCGTGGACGAATACGGCGGCGCCGTGGGGATCGTTACCCTGGAAGACCTG
>Ga0272446_1007256_pt1 | contig 11097 bp, 9 predicted proteins | sample YNPCB0061_FD_194587 | JGI IMG/M metagenome (GOLD analysis project Ga0272446, IMG submission 194587) | Hot spring microbial mat communities from Yellowstone National Park, WY, United States - YNP-CB-006-1 | ecosystem: Environmental > Aquatic > Thermal springs > Hot (42-90C) > Sediment | place...
GCGACCTCGATTTGACCACACTTCCCGTTACTGTCGCGCTTCAAAACAGTTGGCTGGTGGAATTCCGAAGTGCAAATCCGAATGTCCCGCATAACTTGAAAATCACCGTCAAAACCAACACTGCCGACGGCGAGACACGATACGAGAACGTAACCTATTGACACTTACGAAGCACAGGGCGACTGCACAAAGTCGCCCTTTCGTCTTATATTCGCGCCTCAAATTCAAAATCACCTTAATCATGTTTGACTTTGAACGCGAAAAACTCACCACGCTCTTTGAAAGATTAAACCAACTGCGGAGGTTTCTTTGACATCGATAAAAAATTAGAAACCATCGCGCAACTCGAAGCCAAAACCACTGCCGACGACTTCTGGAACGACAACACCACCGCACAAAAAATCCTCAAAGAAATCGCTGAACTGAAATCGTGGACAGAGGCTTACAAATCGCTTGAAGCCAAACTAAACGGCGAAAAAGAATCAATGGACGTTGCCGAAGAACTCGGCGAAGAAGGCTACCAAGCCGACGCGCAAAGAAATCTTGAAAAGATTGAAAAGGAAATTGCCTCGCTTGAATTCCGAAATATGCTGTCAGGCGAAGACGATAAGCGCAACGCCATCATCACCATTCACGCGGGCGCAGGCGGCACCGAAGCGCAAGACTGGGCGGAAATGCTCTACCGAATGTATATGCGCTGGGCAGAACGCAAAGGCTTCAAAGTCTATACCGATGATTACCAAGAAGGCGAAGGCGCAGGCATTAAAACCGCCACGCTCGAAATTCAAGGCGAGTATGCCTACGGCTACTTGAAAGCCGAAAACGGCGTGCATCGCTTGGTGCGCGTCTCGCCTTTTGATGCCAATGCACGTCGGCACACCTCTTTCGCGAGTGTCTTTGCCTATCCCGAAGCCCCGCCCGATGTGGAGATTGATATTCGGAAAGACGATCTGCAAATCGACACCTACCGAAGCGGCGGCAAAGGTGGGCAGAATGTCAATAAAGTCGAAACTGCCGTCCGAATTACGCATATTCCGACAGGTATCGTCGTGGCGTGCCAACAGGAACGCTCGCAATTCCAAAACAAAGAACGCGCCCTGAAAATGCTGCGCTCTCAACTCTACCAAAAACGGCGCGAAGAAGAGGAAGCCAAAAAACGTGAAATCGAAGGCAAGAAGCGCAAAATCGAGTGGGGGTCGCAAATTCGCAGTTACGTCTTTGATGACCGCCGCGTCAAAGACCATCGCACAGGCTATGAACGCTTCGATGTTGAAAACGTCATGGACGGTGATATTGATGATTTCATTGAACGCTACCTGATGGAGTTTGGAGATTGAAGATGAATCGCAGGCATCAAGAAACGGTTGCCGAAGTGGCGCGTCAATGCGCGCAGTTTGGATTCGTTGCCAGTTTTGATGGCAATGTGAGCCTGCGTGCCGAAGAGGGCATTTACATCACTGCCACGCGCACGCTCAAAGCCAATGCTTCGCCTGATGATGTTTGTTTGATAAGTCTTGATGGGAAACTCATTGAGGGAAAGCGTCCGCCGTCAACCGAAAGCCTCATGCATCTTTACGTCTACACCCAACGAAGCGATGTGCAAGGCATTGTGCATACGCACCCACCTGCGACGACGGCTTTCGCGGTTGCACGCAAAGCCCTTGACCTTGCCGTTTTCCCCGAAGTGATTTTAGACATCGGTCCTGTGCCGCTTGCCGAATACGCTACGCCCAGCACCGATGAAGTGCCGCGCTCGCTTGCGCCGTTCATCGCTTGGGCTAATGCGATTCTCTTAGCCAATCATGGCGTTGTGGTCATGGGCAATGATATCCACGAAGCCTTGTATCGAACCGAAAAGTTGGAACACGCCGCTCAAACGCTCATCTACGCACACACGCTCGGCGGCATTGTGCCTCTCACAAAACGCGAAGTGGATTACCTCTACGAAACCCATCAAGACTTTGAACGGCGCGGCATATTCGCCGACTTCCAAGAAAATGGAAACTGCAAGTGCGAAACCGAAAAACTTGTGTGCAAAACATGCGACGAAAAATCTGAACAGGATTTTGTCAGAAGCGTTGCAGAAAAAATCTTAAAGCGACTTTAATCTCAAATGCGTTTGCGCTAAATTCCGATAACTTTATCACCACACTCAAACAGGATTGACAACAATGGCAGTCTCAAAAGCAGATGTAGAATACATTGCCGCACTGGCGCGGCTTTCATTCAGCGATGATGAAAAGGAAGCCATGACGCATGACCTTAATGAGATATTGACCTATGTCGAGAAACTCAATGAACTTGATACCGAAGCCGTTGAGCCGCTCTCAAACATGGGCGATAGAACGAACGTGCTTCGCGAGGACGCGCCGAAAGCCTCAATTTCAACTCAAGACGCGCTCAAAAACGCGCCCGACTCGCAAGACCGATTTTTCAAAGTGCCAAAAGTCATTGGTTGATCATCTAAAACCTAACTGCAATGTCATCTATGAATCGCTTGTCAAAACTTCTCGTTCTCTTCTTGCTCATCACCTCGTCAAGCCTATTTGCGCAAAGCAAAGCCGTCGAGAAAAACATCTCCGATGTTGCCGATGGCGTCGTGCAACTTTCCATCTACAACGGCGACAATCAGCCCTTCAAATCGCTGACAGGACTTGTAGTATCCAAAGACGGTGTTATCGCCACCAGTGCCAGTGCGATTGAGAAAGCCACTTGGATTGGCGTAACAATTGAAAACAAAGAATACTTCGCGACCGATGTGGCAGTGGTTGATGAAACCAACGACATCGCGCTTATTCGCATCAACGCCAGCGGCTTAACACCCGTGAATCTGAACAAAGTTGGCGCAGTTGTTAAGGGCAAAACCGTTTATGAACTCACTTACACGGGCAAAGAAATCGGCTACTCCGAAGGTGAAGCGGGCAAGCCTGAAAAGGTCGGCAAGGCGCGCGTTTTGACGGCATCGTTCAAATGGGCGTTCAATCAAAATGGCGGCGCGTTGCTCAACGCACAAGGCAAATTGGCAGGCATGATTAGCACGAAACTCGGCGGGGCAACGCCAATCGCCAATGTCAAAGTCCTCACAAGAAAACTCAAAAAATTATCCTCTCCGCTCAAAACGCTTGCGCAAACGAAACCCGTTCTCGGTCCCGAAGTCAGAAAAACCTTTTATGCTAACGGCGTGATTCAATCCGAGCGTACCTACCTTCGCGATAAACTCGAAGGCATTTCAAAATTTTATGATGAGCTCGGACGCTTAAAGCGCGAAGAGTTCTACAAGGACAATCTGTTAGATAGTCTCGCCCGCGACTTTTATCCTGATGGCAAAGTCAAAGCCGAAGTGGCTTACCGAGCTGGCAAAAAGCATGGTATTGCCAAAACCTTTAACGAAAATGGCTGGCTGGAAACCGAAGCCACCTTTGAAAACGATGCGCTCGTCGGCTTAATCAAAGGCTATGAGTATTATCCGGGCGGCGAACTCAAAGCCACCTACACCACCACGATTGATGGCGTGCTGACCGGACAAAAACGCATCTACTACCCCGATGGCATGCTTGCCGCCGAAGAAAATTATGCTGTGGGCAAATTAGATGGAATCCGCCGCACCTACTACGACAACGGCTTTTTGGAGAAGTCCCAAACTTGGCGCAATGGGTTTCAAGTCGGCGAAGAGAAAGTCTTTTTCGCCAATGGCAAGCGGAAAGAAGAAAATAAGTTTAATGATGCCGGTGTGATGATTGAAAGCAAAGTCTATGACGAGCGCGGCAGAAAAATCGAGGATTTAGATGCAGGCGAAATTGCAGAACGAAATCGCAAACGCGGCGGTAATTAAACCCGCACTCACCGAGAAAGAAGGCACGCTCTTCGTTTCCGTTTATCTCCAACCCAACGCTTCAAAGACGGAAATAGCTGGTATGCACGGCGATGCGCTCAAAGTGCGTGTCGCCGCTCCCGCTGTCGATAACGCCGCCAACAACGCTTGCCTTGCGTTCTTCTCCAAACGGTTCAATCTTCCCAAAAGCCAAGTGTGGATTCATTCGGGCAAAACATCGCGCAGAAAAGTTATTGCTTTGCAGTGGCTCACCACCGCGCAATTCCTTGAATGCGTTGGCTCTCGCTAATGCTCAACACCAACCACTTGATTTAACGCCTCCTTCAAAATCTCTTCGCCGTCAAAAACTTCAAAGGCGATTTCCAAATAAAAGCACGCGGTATTTTTCAGGCGATTAAACAGGGCTTCATCGGCTTTTAAGCGGAAGTAATCTTTTTCGGTTGTAACCACAATGTTAATGCCGTGCCGCGTAACTTCGGTGAGAATAAACTCAATATCGGATTCTGTGTAGATGTGGTGGTCAGGAAAGTGTTTTTGATGTTCAACAATTAGCCCGGCATATTGGAGCGTTTCCATAAAATTTTTGCTATCGCCGATGCCTGAAAACGCAAATGCCCACGTCCAAAGAAACGCCTGTGTGCCAAGCGGAATGAGTTCGCCTGAAAAGAAACTGCGAAGTCCAACAATGTGAATCCGCGATTTAACGATGGGTTTCGCAAACGGCGCGAGCGTTTTTTCGAGCGAGGCGAGGTCGGTGTAGCGTGTAACTTTTGAGAGCAGAATCATATCGGCGCGGCGAATGCCGTTAATGGATTCGCGCAGTCGTCCGAGTGGCAAAAGTGCGTCGTCCGCAGGATTTTGTTCGGCGTGAATGACAAGCAAGTTCAAGTTGCGAGCAAGGGCGCGGTGCTGAAAGCCGTCATCAAGCAAAATGACGTCGGGAAGTTGAGAAGAGAATTTTTCCAAGAGAAACTTTACGCCGTCGGCACGTTTTTCAGCGGCGATAACGATTGCCGTAGGGTTGCGCCGTGCGAGCATGAGCGGTTCATCGCCCGCCTCGCTTGCACTGACGCGCACCAAAGAACCATCGCAGACGAGAATGACACCTTTGGTCTTGCGACCGTATCCACGCGAGAGAATCGCCACGCGCTTGCCTTCGCGGTGATAATGCTTGACAATCCAATCGACAAACGGCGTTTTGCCCGCGCCGCCCACCGTTAAATTCCCAACCGAGACCACAGGAATCGGTGATTGAAACGACTTCAAAACCCGCTTGTCAAAAAGCCAGTTGCGAAGTGCGACCGCACCGCCGTAGAGCCAAGACACAAGATAGAGATGCAGGTTCAAGCGCGTTGAAAGGTTTGAGTGAGCGACTCTGTGAAGGCTTTTAGGTTATCTTCCGTTTCAAACTTCGGCACATCAATGCGTGTGAGATGAATTTCCACACGTGAGAACGGCTTTGGAATCTCGAACTTATCCCAACTTTTTTCTAACCGCCATGCCTTTTCAAAAGCGATGTCAATAAAAAGAATCGGGGTTTGCGTTTCAGAGGCAATGCGCACCGAGCCGTATTTGAAGACGTGGCGCGCGCCGCGCGGTCCATCGGGCGTAATCGCAATCGCGTTTCCCTCTCGCAAACAATCTATCATTTCAGATTTAACCACGTCCTTGCCCCGCGAACTTGACCCGCGAATCAGCCCAAAGCCCATCATTTCAAGGGCATTGGCGAGCATCGTGCCATCTTTGGAAAGGCTCACCACCGCATAGCACCGCTTCGGACGAACCAGCGATTTCGCCAAAAGCCACCCCACAAGCATTTTCCCATGCCAAAATGCCACAATGATATTTTTCTGTTCAGAAACGACTCCGTGAATGTGCTTGCGAAGCGTCAAATACAGAAGCCAAATGAGAAGCGGAAGAAGCGTTTTGCTCAAAAGAATTTTCAAAGCAGTCAAACGTTATGAAGCCGTCAGATGTTAGCCTTTCGTTGAGAAATTTCAGAGAACCTACAAAGAGAACTTACAAATATACAGCACGTTCCGTTAGGTTTTTAGGCGGGGAATGTGTAACTCATAGTGTATCTTTGTATGCGTAATTCGAAAGATTGCAATTTGCAAAAAGTTTGGCGAGCGTTGTAGTTCCCTATGTCATTTCCGGAAATGCCGCCAACTTGCCGACACTTGTTCCGCTTTTAGTTTCAACATTTCTGTTTTCCGAGTTCAAAGTAGTTCAGCAGTAACATTCAGTTCAGTTGTAGGTTGTCTCGCAGATGAAGTTCAAGGAGATGGCTTTTACTGAAAAGGAGTGTCGCAGATGAACGTTGCGCAATTCTTGTTGTTGGACAGAGGGGCTAATGCAAAGATGTTCAACATAACCGTTCAAGATGAGTGCATCATCACAGACTTTCAAAATAGGTTCAGGGCAAATTATCGGCAGAATTATCGGTAGAACAACACTTTCGGTAAAACAAACACTTAAATGAGAGACGAACACCAAGATATTTTTTTCGAAACTGCTCAATCGGGCTTGCTCGATGAGCTTGCAAAGACATTGCCCCAAGCCGCTTCGGGCGTAGTGCATTCGGACGCACCGATTGATTCACTATTGCCCGTCTTGCCGCTTCGAAACACTGTGCTGTTCCCCGATATTGTTATGCCGGTGAGCATCGGACGAAAGAAATCTATTGCTCTGCTCAATTCGCTTGGCGACAAAAAATTCATCGCCTTCGTGACGCAAGCCGATTCCAATGTTGATGAACCGACCGAAGACGACTTGTTCCGATTGGGAACAGTCGGAAGGGTGCTGAAAATCTTGCGCATTCCTGACGGAAGTGCAAACCTGATTGTGCAAGGCGTTAAGCGCGTGCGCTTGGAAAAGTTCACCCAAACCGAGCCGTTTTTCATAGCGGAAACGTCCCTCATTTCGGACGAGGTCAAAGCCTCGCAACTCGATGCCTATTCGCGTTCCATTAAGCAGTTGGCTTCAAAGGTGATTGAACTCTCGCAAAACATTCCAAACGAAGCCAGTTACGCGGTTCAAAACATCGACAATCCAACCTTTCTCATTCACTTCATTTCTTCAAATCTGAATATACCTGCGAGTGAAAAACAAGAATTGCTCGCGCTCGATTCCATTGACGCACGCGCAGAGAAACTCATCGACCTTTTGACGAAAGAAATTCAGGTGCTGGAACTCTCTAACCAGATTCAAACCAAAGTGAAATTGGATATGGATAAAGCCCAGCGCGAATTTTTCCTGCGCCAACAGCTTAAAACCATTCAAACCGAATTGGGTGAATATGACGGGCAAATGCAAGACATGATGAAACTGCGCGACTTGCTTGCCAAAAAGCAACTGCCCGATGACCTTCGCACCCAACTTGACAAAGAAATCGATAAACTCTCGCGCACGCCGCAAGTCTCGCCCGACTATGCCGTTACACGCAATTACCTCGACACGGTGCTCTCGCTGCCTTGGAGCAATTATACCAACGCCAAAATCAACCTTCGCGAAGCCGAGCGCATCTTGAACATCGACCACTACGGACTCGAAAAAGTCAAGAAACGCATTTTGGAATACCTTGCTGTGTTGAAACTCAAATCGAACATGAAAGCCCCGATTTTGTGCTTTGTTGGCCCGCCCGGTGTCGGCAAAACCTCGCTCGGCAAATCCATTGCAAAAGCATTGGGCAGAAGTTTTGTGCGGATTTCACTCGGCGGCGTGCGCGATGAAGCCGAAATTCGTGGGCATCGCAAAACTTACATCGGTGCTATGCCCGGTCGCATCATTCAAGGCTTGAAGAAGGCAGGAACCAGCGACCCTGTGTTTATGCTCGATGAAATCGACAAACTCGGCAACGACCATCGCGGCGACCCCAGTTCCGCCTTGCTCGAAGTGCTTGACCCCTCGCAAAATCACTCATTCAGCGACCACTATCTCGAGATTCCTTATGACCTCTCGCGCGTGATGTTCATCGCCACTGCCAATACGCTCGACACCATTCCGCACGCCCTTCGCGACCGAATGGAAGTCATCACCATCAACGGCTACACCGAGTTCGAGAAAATGCACATCGCCAAGCAGTATCTCATTCCGCGCCAAATGGAAGAACACGGTATCAAAGAAGGACAAGTCATTTTTGAAGATGAAGCCATCAGCAAAGTCATCAATTCTTACACCCGTGAAGCAGGCGTGAGAAACTTGGATAGAGAACTCGCAAGCATCTGCCGAAGCATCGCAATGGATATTGCCTTACGCCTTGATGATGAAGACAAACCGATTGAGCCGATTCGTGTAACCGTCGATGCACTCAAAAAGTATTTGGGATTGGAAAAATTTTTCCCCGAAGTCGACGAGCCCGTGCTAATTCCGGGCGTTGCCATCGGCTTGGCTTGGACACCCGCCGGCGGCGATATTCTCTTCATTGAATCTGCCGTAACCAAAGGCAACGGACGCTTGATTCTCACAGGGCAACTCGGCGATGTAATGAAAGAATCGGCGCAAGCCGCGCTCTCTTACCTCAAATCATGCGCCGACTACTTCCGCATTCCCGATGAAGCCTTCCGATATTGGGACGTGCACCTGCACATTCCACAAGGCGCAATTCCCAAAGATGGACCTTCCGCTGGCGTTACGATTCTGACCTCATTGGCATCAATTTTTACACAGCGGCGCGTGAAAGGCAAAATCGCCATGACAGGCGAAATCACCCTGCGCGGACACGTGCTTCCCGTCGGCGGTATCAAAGAAAAAGTGCTTGCCGCAAAGCGCGCAGGAATTACTGAAATTCTACTGCCCGAAAAAAATCGTAACGACGTGTTAGACATTCTCGAAACAAATGGCGACGCCCTCTCTGGAATGACATTCAGTTACTTCGCTGAAATGGACGACCTTATCGACTATGCCCTCGCGCCCATCGCAACCGAAGAAGCCGAACGGCGTTATCGCGGATTAGACCTCACAGACCCGCTCCCACCTCATTCGGAAGAAGAAGAACAAAACGACAAACAGCGCGAACCACTCGCCGCAAAAAAAGGCGATATGATGATTAAGTTCATTTAAGCCATGCTCGCTAAACGTATTATTCCGTGCCTCGATGTCAAAGACGGGCGCGTTGTCAAAGGCATTAACTTTGAATCGCTCAAAGATGCAGGCTCAATTTTAGAACAAGCCCGCTTCTACAACGCCGAACTTGCCGATGAACTCGTCTTTCTCGACATCTCCGCCTCCATTGAATCGCGCCGAACCACGCTCGAAGAAGTCCGAAAAGTCTCCGAAGAAGTCTTCATTCCGCTCACTGTTGGCGGCGGAATCCGAACCTTAGACGATGCTCGACAAGCCTTCCTGCACGGTGCCGATAAAGTCTCGCTCAACACTGCCGCCGTTCAAACGCCCACACTCATCACTGAACTCGCCGAACGCTTTGGCTCGCAAGCCGTTGTGGTCGCTATTGACATCAAGCGCGTGAACCATCACTACGAAGTCTTCACCCATTCAGGCAAAACGCCAACAGGATTAGACGCGCTCGAGTGGGCGCAAAAAGTCGTCGAACTCGGCGCAGGCGAAATTCTGCTCACCAGCATGGATAAAGACGGCACACAATCGGGCTACGACCTCGAGAGCCTCAAACTCATCTCCACAAGCGTTTCTGTGCCTGTTATCGCTTCGGGCGGCGCAGGAAACTTATCGCACCTCAAAGATGCCTTCACACTCGGCTGTGCGGACGCGGCACTCGCCGCCTCCATCTTCCACTATCGCCAACATAGCATCATCGAAGCCAAACGCTACCTTGCTCATCACGGCATTGAGGTTAGGTTGTAATCTCTATACAAAAACTTTGCGCGCTTCGTGGTGAAAAAAGGAAAAGCCACAAAGAAAAGATAGGAATACACGAAGTTCACGAAAGCCAATCCGCGCAAAATCCGTTCAATCTGTGTTCTCCGTGTGCCATTCTTCACGCTTGCTACTCCGCCAAACTTTTTGCATTATGCCGTCAGAACCTAAACGGAGTGCAAAATGAACACGACATCATCGCAAAGCGATTTCTCAAATCTCTTCAACATTCTTCACGAACAAAGCAAGGGCGAAAAAGAAGAGGAAGTCAATCTTCACCCACAAACGATGTGTCCGGCTTTTGGCGGATTGCGCGTCATTACACGCATCGACGGCGCGCAAGTCTGCATGGCAACCGATAAAGGCTGTATGTATGGTTTAACCTTCGTTACGCATTTTTACGCCGCAAAAAAATCCATCGTCTCACCTGAACTGATGTCGCAACAACTTTCAAGCGGCACGATGATTCAGGATATTCGCCACACGCTTGAAGAAATCGCAAAGGATAAATCCATTCGCTTGATTCCAGTGGTGAGTTTGTGCGTCGCGGAAACCGCTGGCATTGCCGAAGAACTCTTGCCGAAGAAAGTCGGAAACGCGGAAGTCGTGCTGGTGCGGATTCCTGCCTATCTCATCAAATCGCACCCCGAAGCCAAAGACATTGCCGTTGAAGCCTTGCTCAAACGCTTCGCCGAAACGCCTGCCGAGAAGCCGAAAAAATCCGTCGCGGTTATCGGCGAAATTTTCCCGCTTGATGCGATGATGATTGGACAAGTCTTGGAACGCATTGGTGTTGAATCGGTGCTGACTTTACCGTCGCAAGCGTTAGAGGATTACAAAGAGGCAGGCAAGGTGAGTTTAGCCGTTGTGCTTCACCCGTTCTATGAGCGCGTGGAGCAATTTTATCGTGAGCGCGGAATAGAAGTTGTAGGCGGAAATCCCGTCGGCGTGAATTCGACTTACAAGTGGATTAAAGCGATTGGCGATGCGTTGGGGCTTGATGAAGCAAAAGTCGAGCAAGTCGCGCAAGAAGAAAAAGCCAAAATCAAAACCGTGATTGATGCGAAGAAATCCAAAGGCACGGTGCTGGTTGCGGGATATGAAGGCAATGAATTTCCGCTCGTGCGCTTGCTCTTGGAAGCAGGTTTCAATGTGCCTTACGCCTCAACCTCAATTGCGCATACCTCGCTTGGCGATGATGACCACAAGTTGCTCACGATGCTCGGCACAGAACTCCGCTACCGCAAAACGCTCGAAGAAGACCGTCGCGCCGTCCTCAAATACAAGCCCGACTTGGTGGTCGGCACAACATCGCTCGATAGTTATGTGAAGGAACTCGGTATTCCTGCTGTCTATTACACCAACATCATTTCGTCGCGTCCGATTTACTTTGCACAAGGCGCAAACACGATGCTCGATTTAATTCAATCGCT
>Ga0272446_1007257_pt1 | contig 11097 bp, 12 predicted proteins | sample YNPCB0061_FD_194587 | JGI IMG/M metagenome (GOLD analysis project Ga0272446, IMG submission 194587) | Hot spring microbial mat communities from Yellowstone National Park, WY, United States - YNP-CB-006-1 | ecosystem: Environmental > Aquatic > Thermal springs > Hot (42-90C) > Sediment | place...
CGCCTCGAGCGCCTTGCGCTCGTGCGATTCCAAGTGAACGCGTGCGGCCGGCCGCATGCTCCCCGTCTGCCAGCAGTCGATTCATCGGGCCAAGTTTTCGGTGCCACTTTCCGGATGGTGTACTAGGTCGCGAGGCAGGACTCCTCGGTATCAGGGGCAGGCCTCCTGGGTCGCGAGGCAGCCGTCCTAGGTCGCGAGGCAGGAAGCCTGGGTCGACCCCGGCGCCCTGGGTCCACCCGGCAAGGGAGGCGACGATTCGAAGTCCCGGTCGTCCGGAGCTTCTTGCGCGTCTTCGCCCCCATCCGTGCAATCTTCGTGAAGAACTCAGAACTCGATGGCCGGGGCGATCTTCGCACGGAGTGTCGCGTCGGTTCGGGCGACCGACTTGGCGATGCGGTACGCCTCCAGCATCACCAGACAGGTCTGGCCGGGCAGCACCAGCTATGGTGTCGTCGACCTGGGCGCTGAGCCGTTCGAGCGCCTCGGCGAGGGAGACGAACTCGGCGGCGCGCTGCAACGGGTCGCGGAGCGGTTCCAGCTCGACCCGCTCGGGGCCGACGCGAAGCCCCTGTCCGCCAGCGACTCGCTGCCCCGGCAGCTCGGCCTGGATCTGCTCGACGGCTTTCATGGCCGTGCTCGGTCGCTTGTCGATCTCGGCCACGGACATCGGGAGCATGTCTGGTTTCTTGCCGATCCGGACCGGGTTCCTAACGAGCCCACGCTACTCGGACCGATTGAGCGGTGCACGTAGCCGTGACCGGGGAGCAGGCGTGTTTCCATCAGCAAGCTCGGGGGTTGCGCGGTGTTCGACGCGCGAAGCTGCCGATGGCGCGAACGCTTACCGTCACCGTGGGCGTGCGCGCGCAGGGGAGAGTTGCTGGCTTGCAGGGATCTCCCGCGGCAGCTCGCGGGGCCGGGGTCCGGACCGACTTGGACCGAATGCAGCAACGCGCCCCCCACAAACATGGACGCGAACCCGGCAACGCGATAGCCTGAGCTTATCGACGTTACATGAACCTGTACGCGGTGCTCTACGGGTCTGCGCTCCTGGGTTACCTGTTTATCCTGGGGCTCCTCTATGGCAGAGCGCGACGGGATCCGGTCAATGCCGCATTCCGGGTTTTCCTCCTTGCGGCGCTCGGGTGGGCGACGACCGGATTCATCTCGGTGCTCCCCGTGTCCGGTGGACACGAGGTGTTGCTGAAGCGGATCGCCGCGGTCTGCTGGATTTCGATCAACTTCTGGTTCGTCCGCTTCGTTTACCTGCTGCTCAAGCGCCGGCGCGACACGATCTACTGGACCCTCGCCGCCACCGCGGCTGGCGGCACCGTCGTCTATCTGTTCACCGACCTTGCCATCGAGGGCTTCTCCCGGCACGCCTGGGGCATCGCTGCCTTGCGCGGCCCCCTGCACTCCGCGATCGCATGCATTCCTGCCGTCACCGGTGGCTACGCCTTGCTCACGCTCGCGCGTGCCATCCCGGCAACCCCCCGCCCGGCAGCTCGCAAGTCCATCACGCTGCTGATCATCGGGGCAGGCGCTGCGCTCGCCTTCAGCTTGGCCACCGACGCCATCATCCCGATCGTGCCCGGATGGGCAGGCTTCCCCGAGGTCGGATCCGTCGGCGTGTTCCTCCTCTGCCCCTTCCTCTATCTCGCGGTCACACGCCACGACTTCCTCTCCGTTTCCATTGCGCAGGCCACCGAGCGGCTTTTCGATGATCTGCACGACGGCGTGGTGCTGCTCGATCCGTCCGGGCGCATCACCCGATCGAATTCCGCTGCACGCCGCATCCTCGGCATGACCGGCGAAGCCGAGGGCAAGCGTCTGTCCGACTATCTTTCCGAGGGCGACGGCGACAGCAGCAATGGGACCACCACGATCCAGCTCGGGCAAGGCGGCAACGCGAGATATGTCACCGTGGCTCGGTCGAGGAACACGCATGGTGGGCACGACCTGGGCGAGGTCGTTCTCCTGCGCGACATCACCGAAGAAAAGCGCACGGCGGAGCTGCTGCGCGCCTCGCGTGACGAGCTGCAAGCGGAGGTCGTCCGGCGAACCGAGGAGCTTCGACATGCCCAGAAGATGGAAGCCATCGGCACCCTCGCGGGAGGCATCGCTCACGACTTCAACAACATCCTCGCGGCCATCGTGGGCTTCGCGACCGCCGCCAACGAAGACCTGCCCGACGGCAGCCCGCTGCACAACGACCTCGAAGAGGTCCTCCGCGCGGCTGGCCGCGCCCGCGAGATCGTGCGCCAGCTCCTGCTGTTTGCGCGACGCAAGGAGCCGCAGAAGAAAAACGTCAACCTCTCCGCCGTCGTCGCCGAAACCATCAGCCTGCTCCAGGCATCCTTGCCTTCAACTATCCACATCGACTTCGTCCCCGCACGCAAGCCGTGTGTCGTGTTTGCGGACCCCACTCAGCTCCAGCAGATCGTGATGAACCTCGCGACCAACGCCTACCAGGCGATGCAGGACCGCGGTGGCGTGCTCCGCATCAGCGTCGGCCGCCTGCCCATCGACGCCGTCTTCGCCGAGAGCAACGCCCCGCTCAAGCCCGGACCGCACGTCTGCCTGACGGTCAGCGACTCCGGCTGCGGCATGGCACCCGACGTGCTCGCCAGGATCTTCGATCCGTTCTTCACCACCAAGAGCGCGGACCAGGGCACAGGTCTCGGACTCGCCACCGCCTTGCGCATCGCCCGTGAGCATGCCGGAACCATCACCGTCGAGAGCGAACCATCCGTCGGATCCACGTTCCGCGTGTACTTGCCCGTCGCTGAGTACGACCTGCTCTCCGACAGCACCCGGGACAAGAAGACGCCCGGCGGCACGGAGAGCATCCTCATCGTCGACGACAAGGAGCCGGTTGCCGCATCCACGGCGCGGTTGCTTCAGCCCCTCGGCTACAAGATCACGAAGTTCACCGACCCGGACCTGGCGCTCGCGGCCATCGCCGACAACCCGAAGCGCTTCGACCTCGTGATCACCGACCAGACCATGCCCCGAGTCACAGGAACCGTTCTTGCCGAACGAGTTGGCCGGATTCGCGCGGACCTTCCCGTGTTGCTCGTGTCGGGCTACCCGCCCCCGGGCGGAATGACCTCAGGCATCACCGCGCCGGGCCGGGCTTTCCTGCCCAAGCCGCTGGAAAAGGCCTCGCTCGCTCGCACCATCCGCAAGCTGCTCGACCCTCCGGACGAGGCCCCTGCGGCGCGCCGTGCGGACGCTTCCACCCCCACGCCTCCCCCGTCCCGGCCCAACTGAACGGATCGACCCGGGACCCAATCCGCCGACGTCACCACCCGCCCTTCAGCTCACGGCCGAGGCGTAACAGAACGAATGATGCGGTCGGCCACCGGCCCGGCCTCCGCCTCGTTGCTCTGCCAGTACGCCACCAGCGTCACCAGGCACCCCATGTTGCCGTCCGCGCGAACCACCGAGTACTTGAGCCTCGTGGGTCGTGTCGCGTTCATCGCCGTTCCCTCGGCGACCGTCGCACGCAACCCCTGAATCGTGGTGGGGCGCGGCGCGCTCTGCCACATCACCTGGTCCAGCCCCAGCTCCATGAGCGCGCTGTACAGGCGCTTCTCCACCAGCGTGCAGCTCCGCTCCCCGGACATCGCCACGAACGATCCTTGCCCTGGTGGGCGATACACGATCCACTCCGGTGTGTTCTGCGATTGTGCCCAGCCCGGCGGGAGCTGCACGTCGAGCGGCACCTTGCTGAGCTGCACGGTCTCGGCTTTGGCAACCTCGGCCTTTTTCGAGCAAGCGGTTGCAGCGATGGTCGCGGCGCCGACGACCGCCCCGGCGATCCAGTGAAAGCCCATGGGAGCTATTGCGGCTCGACGGACATGATGATCTGGTCAGCCACCGCCCGGAAGTTGCCCGCCTTGCTCTGCCACACGTTGTAGAGCGTGATGAGGCAGCCCTGGTTACCCGCGGCGTAGGTGAGGGAGTACTTCACGTACGAAAGCTGGTTCGCCTCGATCGCGGTGCCCTCCGCTACCTTCGCCCGCTGGCCGTTGATGTACGTGTGCTGTGGCGACTTCCAAACCACGTTGGTGAGCCCCAGCTCCCGCAGCGCACCGGCGAACCGGTCCACCACCAAGTCGCAGCTCTTCTCCCCCGACATCGCAACCAGCGCACCGCCTTCGTCCGGCCGATACACCAGCCATGCCGCCGTGTTCTGCGTCTGGTTCCACCCCGCAGGGATGGACACCTGCAGCGGCACCCGGTTGAACTTGACCTTCGACGCCGTCGGCTCCGGCGGCCGTGTCTCCACGGGCGGCGGCGTGTAAGGCGGGTCGTTGCCGGTGTTGTTCGTCTTGCGCTTGCAGCATCCCGAAATCGCCAGCGGCAGCACCGCCAGCGCAACGACCCCTCCAGCCGCCCACCGTCTGATCATGACAGATCGAACCTCCTCCTAGGCCACCTCAGCCACGTCAGGCAAGGATAGCCGACGCGTAAGCCCGGCCGTGAAAAAATGTCCCTTGGCGACGCCTGGCGAAAAGCGTACACGCTCGGCTCGCGAATCCTGGCATGGTGCCGGGCTTGCACGGCACGCACGGAACGACATGGCGCTTCTGAACACTCGAACCTGCGGCATCCTGCTGCACCCTACCTCGCTCCCTGGTCCGCACGGCATCGGAACCCTCGGTGCACACGCGCGCGGATTCGTGGACTTCCTACATTCGGCGGGCCAGAGCGTCTGGCAAGTCCTGCCCCTCGGCCCCACCGGATATGGTGACTCGCCCTACTCCGCCCTGAGCCCCTTCGCTGGCAACCCGCTGCTCATTGACCTCGACGATCTCGCCTCCCAGCACCTCGTCGATCCCGCCGACCTGTCCTCCAGCCCTCCTTCCACCGATCGGGTCGACTTCGGCGCCGTGGTCGGCCACAAGGTTCCGCTGCTCCAGCGCGCCGCGCACCGCTTTCTCACCTCGGCTTCGCCTGAGCGCAGGCGAGCCTTCGAGCAGTTTTGCCACGAGCAGCGCTACTGGCTCGAGGACTGGGCCCTTTTTTCCATCGCCAAGAGCCTCCACGAGGGCAAGTCCATCCACCAGTGGGACGAAGACATCAAGCGCCGCACACCCCTCGCGCTCGACCACCTCCGCAACGAATTCGCGGAGCGCATCGCCTTGAGCAGCGTCATCCAGTTCTTCTTCCACGACCAGTGGACCGCGCTCCGGCACTATGCGAACAGCAAAGGCATCTCGATCCTCGGCGACATGCCCATCTTCGTCGCGTATGACAGCGACGCCGTGTGGGCCAATCCGAGGCTGTTCAAGCTCGACGACGACCTCGTTCCGCACGTTGTCGCCGGTGTGCCTCCAGACTACTTCGCCGCGGACGGCCAGCTCTGGGGCAATCCCTTGTACGATTGGCAACGGCACGCGGAGACCGGCTATGCTTGGTGGATCGAGCGTCTGCAGCACGCGCTCGACCAAGCGGACCTCGTGCGGCTGGACCACTTTCGCGGCTTCGAGGCTGCCTGGGAAGTGCCCGCCGACCATCCCACGGCGCGGCACGGCACCTGGGTCAAAGGCCCGGGCGACGACTTCTTCCACACGCTCCGCGCCCGATTCAATGGCCTTCCCTTCGTCGCCGAAGACCTCGGCCTGATCACCGATGACGTCCTGGCCTTGCGTGACCGCCACGGACTGCCAGGCATGTTCGTCCTGCAGTTCGGCTTCACCCCCGGCGAGCGTCGCGCCCATGCGCCGCACCGCTGTGTTCCCAACAGCGTCGTGTACACCGGCACGCACGACAACGATACCACCGTCGGCTGGTTCGACTCGTTGCCGCAAGCCTCGCGGCGCCTGGTGCAAGCCTACCTCGGCACCAGCGGTGCCACCATCCATTGGTCCATGATCCGCGCCGCCTACCAGACCGTTGCGCACACCGTGATCGTGCCTGTGCAGGATGTCCTTGGCTTGGGCAGCGAGGCTCGCATGAACGTACCCGGGATCGTGGGCTCCAACTGGTCCTTCCGCCTCACCGAGCAACCCCACGCCGCCGCTGCCACACGCCTTCGCGAGCTTGCCGACCTGTTCGAGCGGCTGCCCGATTCGACCGGCTGACCACAGCCACCACCACGGCCCTGCGGCGAAGCATCGGCTTCCCCGACCGACCGGAATTGCATGACGACCCCTGTCACGTCCCCAGTTCCGTCGGGATGCCGTTTGCCCGCGTCGAGGTCGCCCCCCCGGTGTGGCAGGTCCGGCCGATCACCGCAAGCCGCTGCGATTCCCTCGCGGTCACCATCCGTGGTGGCCGTCACCCCGATTGACGAATCGCGCGCGCGGCCAAAGGATGCCCTCATGGCTCGACGATACTTCACGCTGGACCAAGTCGACGACTTGATTCCCCAATTGACGGCCATCATGACGCGCGCAATGCAGCTACACGGGCTTTTAGCCCGCACGGTACGCACGCTGGCAGGAGCCGGACTGCGGGTCGACCACGACGTGCTCGCCGGAAAGAAGTCCATCAGCGTGCCGGCTCATGCGCGCGTCGCAGTCGATCAGGCGAAGGCACTGTACGACTCCATCCTCGAGGACGTCGCTGCCGTCGAGGCGCTCGGCGGTGAAGTGAAAGGAGTCGATCAGGGCCTCGTGGACTTCTGGAGCCTGCGAGACGGCGAGGTGGAAGTGCTTCTTTGCTGGAAGCTGGGCGAGAAACGCTGCGCCTACTTCCACACGCCGGAGGCTGGTTTCGCGGGACGCCAACCCCTCGACGGGCATCTGTTCGGCAACACGCGTTCGACAGCGCTCAGGCATGGAGGGGCATGAGGATACTCGTCGCCGAGGATGATCCCGTTTCCCGGCGCCTGCTCGAGACGTTGCTCAACCATTGCAGGTACGACGCCGTCGCCCGCACGGACGTGCGAGAGGCGCTCAGCGCCGGCTTCGAGCGGCGGAAGCTCTGTCGCTCGCCATCCTCGGCTGGCTGATGCCCAACATCGACGGCGTCAACGTCTGCCGTGAGGTTCGGTCGCGGTCTGGCGGGGAGCGCCCGTACATCATCATCATCATCCTCATCAGCCGAGGGCGGCAGGAAGACATCGTGGAGAGGCTCGATGCCGGCGCATCCGACTACGTCGTCAAGCCTTTCGGTGCGGCGGAAGTACGGGTCAGGCTCCGGGTGGATGGGCGTATGATCGAGCCACAACTTGGCCTCTCGGCGCGGGTGAAGTAGACCGAGGTTGCGCTGCTTCGGGGGCGACGACTCGATGGCTTGCTGCCCGTCTGCTCGTAAACCAACAAGTGTCTCAGGCACGCTCAGCCCGCTTCCGCTGGCAGCGTCCACAACAGCTCATCCACCACCGTCGGAACGGTCTCGCCAATGATGTTCGCTTCATGCATGCCAGCCCCCTGTTCGGCGCCCATCAAGGCGACCAGGTACTCCTCGATGGATCCGACAACGGCACACGGCCCCGACGACGAACAAGTCCGTGCCGAGGGCGGCAGGATGGTGGTGCCCGCGGGCTCGGGCGCGGGCAGGGTGGGTCTCTGGCTGGCGCGCACCCCTAGCAACATGGCTTCGCCCCATGCCATGTGGCATGACGTCGGGCCAAGTTACCGGCTCGAGGCAGAACGGAGTGCTTCAGAGCACGGCGGCAGCCGTGGGACCGTGATAACTTGGTGCTACCATGATTGACCCCGGTCGGCTCGCGTCGGCGTTTTCCTTGACCGCCAACATCCACGGAGACCAGCGCCGCAAGGGCAGTGGCGTCCCCTACCTCACCCACCTGATGGCCGTGTCCGCCATGGTCGGCGAGTTCGGCGGCGACGAGGATCTCATGATCGCCGCCTTGCTGCACGACGCGCTCGAGGACCAGCCCGACCGCGTCACGGTCGAGGAAATCGTCGCGCGATTCGGCTGGCGCGTCGCAAGAGTCGTGCTCGGTTGTTCGGATTGCCGGTCCAAGCCGAAGCCTCCGTGGGAGGAGCGCAAGCGCGCGTTCGTCCAGCGCCTCGCGTCGGAGAGCTCGGAGGTTCGCCTGGTCACTGCTGCCGACAAGCTCCACAACACGATAGCCCTCGTGCGAGCCGTTCGCGATTGCGGCGATGACGCCTGGAAAGCGTACAACGCTCCGAAAGAGAAGCAGTGCTGGTACCTGCGATCGTGCGTCCAGGCGCTTCGAACGGGATGGTCGCATCCGATCGTCGAGCTGCTCGATGAAGCGGTCACCGAGCTCGAGCGACTCTGTGGGGTGAGCAGCAGCGCTTGAGCAGGCGTGCTACAGACGGGAGGGTTGTGGCTGGCGGCCCAGCGCGTACTCGAGGTTTGCGCGAGCGACACGCAAATCGATGCGGGCGTTGAGCGCCTCGAAGCGGGACTTCATCAGGTCCATCTCCGCGTCGGTGAGTTCGGCACTCGTGGCGCGGCCAGCGCGAAACAGCTCGCGGCGAACACGGTACGATTCTTCGGACGCCTTGAGCTCACGCTCCGTCGTGTCCCTCGAGCTCTGTGCATTCCGCAGCGCATTATAGGCCTGCGTCACCTGCAGCCGGATGCCATCCATGAGCTGCGCCCGCTGCGCTTCGACTTCCATGATCTTCGCATCGAGCTCGGCCGTCTGGCTTCCGGTCGTCAGCGTGTCATTGATGGTCCACGATAGCTGGATGCCCGCATCCCAAGTCGTCTTCCACTGCTCCTGCTGCGGGAAGTACCGGGTGTTGGGGTTCTGGCGATACAGGTTCGCGAAGGCGTCCAGCCTCGGATAGTTCCCGGCGGCCAACACACGCCTGGTCTCCCGCAATGATTGCACGGTGGTGTCGAGCACACGGATTTCGAGCCGCTGACGCATCGCTTCGCCGAATAGATCCTGCAGGTTCGTCGGCGGGAACGGCGGCAACGGCGCGTTGATGTCCTCGCCGATCTCGTAGGTCGATTCCGGCGGGTCGTGCAGCATCACGCGGAGCTGCTCCTCGGTCAGAAGCGCCAGGTTGCGCGTGTTCTCGACCAGCATCTCGGTGGACGCCACCTGGGACTCGACACGGAGCAGGTCTGCCTTCGAAGCGCTTCCGACCGTGACTGCCGCGTTGACATCCTTGAGGTGCGCGCGCGCAGTGGCGAGGCCCTGGTCGGCCACGACCAGGCTCCCCTTGGCTCGGATCCAGTTGTAGTACGCGGTTCGCGCGTCGTTCTGCACCTTCCATCGGGTGGCGCGCTCCTGCAGCTCCGCCGCTACCTTCGACTTGCTGGCCGCCGCATGGTTCTGCGTGAGCCGAAGCAGGTAGTCTGACAGCGGGATGCCGATCGTGCCCTGCAACGTGTACATGTTCAGCACCGTCGGGAATGACAGATCGATCCCCGCGGCGTTTGCCGTGCAGACATTGGGCGTCGCCGCGGGGCAGAACACGGTCACCGGCCCTGGCGAAGTCGTGCCCACGAGATAGCCGCCGGATCCGAAGGACATCGGCCCGATGTCCGATAGGCGGACATAGCGCGCCAGCAACGAAACCTTGGGAATGAACAGGAGCGCAGCTTGGTCGACCTTCTCGGCGGCGGCCTGCACAGCCTGCTGCTTCGCACGGACCTCCGGGCTCGTCATCTCCGCACGCCTCGCGACGTCGTCAGCACGAAGCCCGCCAGCGCGAGGCGCGAGCGCCGTCTCGACGCGTGCCGCGACCTGACCGGCGTCGGCTGCCTGCGCCACGGACGCCGGTGGCGGTGGGGGCGTGGCCTCCTCGGCCCCGGGAGCCGGCGTCGCAACACCCGGGTTCGTCGGCTGCGCCCAAACCGGCGTCGCGATCAATGCCGCCCACGCCGCGATCGCCGCCAACGCCCCCTTGTGCCTGGCCAGCTTCCATTCTTTCATGTGTCGTTCCTCCGTTGTCGGGTCGTCTGCCTGATCGTTCGCTTGCTCATCTGCCTGCGCGCCGCCTCCACCATCGTCACCAGCACCTCGAACGCCTCCACGAACTTGTGGCGTTCCTTCGGCGACAACGCCTTCAGCACGCTCCTGTGGTAATCCCGCATCGCCCTTCGGCGGCTCTCCAACGCCTGCCGCCCCGCCGGCGTCAGCTCCACCAGCACCGCCCTGCCATCTACCGGATCCGGTGTCTTGCGGACCAGTCCGCTGCGGGTCAGCCGCGCCACCACCTCGCTGATCGTGTTCTGCGCTGCTCCCATCGTCGCAGCCAGGGAACCAATGCGCATCGATCCCTCGTCGAGCAACGACAGCACCACCATCTGCGTCGGCGTCAACTCCGCATGGTCATCCGGCACCCGGACGACCCGCACCATACGGCGCATCAGGATGCCGAGCTGGTCGAGCTTGCTCTCCAGGTCACGCTGGTCGCGGTCTGCTGTGGCGAAGGACCCGTCTTTTCTGGACCCGGTCGTCATTACATCGTTCCACGATATAATTCGTTCCTTCCCTGTGCGCAAGCGCCTTCGATGCAATCGCTCCCGGCCAGCCGGGCTACTTGATGGGACCGTACTCTCGAAACAGCGGGTAGACCGCCCCCTGCTTCATCAAGACGTGCACCTGCGAGCCATCTTCATGCCGCACCGCAATCGGCAGCGGCGTTGCCCGAGGCGCGTTGAAAATGCTCTGGATCTGCGCCTCGTCGAGGGTTCGCGTGAGCCTGCCGTCGAGCGCGTCGACCCGGTCCCCGACCCTCAAGCCTACCCTCGCGGCCGGCGATTCCGCGTACACCTTCGTCACGTACACGTCGTAGGTGCGAAGCTCGTACGACAGCCCATAGCCGATCAAGCCGTGCGCCGGCTCGATAGCGAGACGTACCCGGGCCCCTGACTCACACTCCACGTCGAGTTCCGGAAGAACATCCACGTCGGTGTCCAGGCGCCCGAGATCCCTAATACCGATAGGCTGATCGTTGATGACCTTCGCGTCCCACAGCTCGATGCGGAGCTTGTCGTCGCCGCTCACGCGAAAGTTGCCGCCCGGCGAATCGGGCCACGACGGTGTCAGCGTGTTTCTCTGCACTGTCGTGCGCAAGACCTCCACGCCGTTGACCAACAGCTTCGCATACGGGTCGGGCATCCCGTTGGACAGCTCGTTTCCCCAACGCCTCCCGTCGCGCGTGAGCTGCGGTATCACCGCACCACGAAAGC
>Ga0272446_1007258_pt1 | contig 11097 bp, 8 predicted proteins | sample YNPCB0061_FD_194587 | JGI IMG/M metagenome (GOLD analysis project Ga0272446, IMG submission 194587) | Hot spring microbial mat communities from Yellowstone National Park, WY, United States - YNP-CB-006-1 | ecosystem: Environmental > Aquatic > Thermal springs > Hot (42-90C) > Sediment | place...
GAGCTGGATCTCTGCGGGGTCGAAGCGCTCGAGATCCTGCCGGAAGCTCGGGACGGTGTAGATGTCGAGCTCGCCGGCCAGCGTGACGAGCACGAGGTCGTCCCGTTCCTCTGCGGTGACGGTGAGACCCATCCGCCGGATCCTACCCGCTTCGGCGCGACCGCGCGCGGCGGCGGGGACACGAGCTTCGCCTGTGCTCGGCCGCGCTGCGGCTGCCCCGTCGGCCGGGCGCCCGGCCGACGGGGCTGACCCGCTCCCGCACGCCGACGGCGCCCCGGGGGCGGGTCCCGACGGCTACTGGATGCTCGCCACGAAGGCGACGACGTTGTCCAGGTCCTCGCCCTGCGCGAGACCCGCCGGCATGGCTCCGCGGCCGTTCTGCACGGTCTGGCGGATGACGCTGGCTTGGAGGCCGCGGCCGGCGAGCTTGGGCCCGACTGCGGCCTGCTGGCCGAGGTTAGCGTGGCAGCCCTGGCAGGTCTTGGCGAAGAACTCCCTGCCGGCCGCGACGTCGCCCTCGGCCGCTCCGGCGGGGGCCGTCCCGGCGGGCTGCGTCTCGGTCGCCCCCGGAGCGGGGACCGTCCTGCCCTCGCTGTCGGTCTGCGGGGCGCTGTTGATCACGGTCGGGGTGCCCTCGGGCGTCCTGGCCGCGTCCGGCTCCGAGTCCACGCAGCCTGCCGCCCCGAGGGCGAGCAGGGCGGCAGCGGCGAGCGCAACTACCCCAGTGAGCCTTCGCACGGAAAACACCCCCGCGGTCTGATGCCGAAACCGCGCGGGACTCTACCCGCCGCCCGGGGCGGCCACCAACGCGCACCGGGCCCGGCGCGCGGGCCGGACGTCCCTTCCGCGCGGAGCGCATGTCGCCCGCGCCGCGCTGGCCGGCCGCCCGCCGCTCCGCTAGCCTCGTGAGGTGATCCGCGCGCTTTCCGGGCACGTGCCCGCGATCGCACCCGACGCGTTCGTCCACGAGGCGGCGGAGGTGATCGGGCGCGTGCGCGTCGCGCCGCGCGCGTCGGTCTGGCCCGGTGCCGTGCTCCGCGGCGACGGCGACCGCATCGAGGTGGGCGAGGAGAGCAACGTCCAGGACGGAGCCGTCCTCCACGCCGACCCCGGCTGGCCCTGCGTCGTCGGGAGCCGCGTCAGCATCGGCCACCTGGCGTGCGTGCACGGGTGCACGATCGAGGACGAGGTGCTCGTCGGCATCGGTGCCGTCATCCTCAACGGCGCGCGCGTCGGCAGGGGGTCGGTCGTCGGCGCCGGCTCGGTTATCGCCGAGGGAGTGCGCGTCCCGCCGGGATCGCTCGTCCTCGGGGTGCCCGGGCGCGTCGCCCGGCCCGCCACGGAGGGTCAGCGCGAGCGCCTGCTCCATACCGCCGCGCGCTACGTGGAGCTGATCGAGGAGCACCGTGGCGCCTGACCGCACGGGCGCGCCGCCGGAGCCCCTGCTGCTGCACGACCCGGGTCTCGCCGCCGACCTCCGCCAGGCGCTCGACGTGCTCGCCGAGCGCGTCCGGGTGGCATTCAGGGCGGCGCTGGTCGTGATCCGCGCGACGAGTGAGGAGGCCGACCAGGAGGATGTGCGCGGGCTCGCCTTCGCCGACCCCGCGCACGAGCGGACCTTCGCGCACGCCATCGCGGCCCTCCCGACCCAGCCCGTCGGCGTGGGCCGCCTCCCCCTGCGCAGCGGCGAGGCCGTGCTCTGGCCGGACGTCCTCGCCGACTCGCCGCTCCTGGCCGTCCTGTCCCAGCTGGAGGAGATGGGGGTTCCCTCCCGGGATCTGCGGCGCGTGCTGGCCGGGGCGAGCGGCCTGGCGATGCCCCTGTCCAGCTCCGCGAACCCGCGCCTCGGGTCGGTGACGCTCGTGAGGCTCGCCGGTGGTCCGCCGTTCGGAGCCGGGGACCGCGAGCGGCTGGAGGCGCTCGAGGCGCAGCTCTCGGTGGCCGTCCAGAACGCGGTCCTGCGCGACCGGAACCGCCGTGCGCGCCTCACGCTCGAGGCCGTGCTCGCGACCACGCGCAACGGCGTCATCGTGATCGACCGGCGGGGCCGCCTCGGCCTCGCCAACCGGGCCGCCTCGGAGCTTGTGGGGGTCGACCTCGACGCCTGGGCGGGGCGGCCGCTGCGTGAGGTGGTGAGCGAGGTGCTCAAGTGGCGGTCGGCCGATCCCGACGCCGACGAGCGCCGCATCCTCCATCTCCTCGACAACCCGGCCGAGAGCTCGCGGGACGAGCTGCGCACCGTCGACGAACGTGTGCTGGAGCGCTACTCGGCCCCCATCCGGGATCCCCTGGGGCGGGTCATCGGGCGCCTGGTGATCCTCTCGGACGTGACCGAGTCGCGGCGAGCGCTCACCGAGGCGCGGCGCCTGGCGGAGGAGAAGGCCGGGCTGCTCGAGCGCGAGGAGGCGCGCGCGCGGGAGGAGGCGGCGCTTGCGCGCGCGGCGCAGATGATGTCCTCCGCACTCACGCCCGCCGACGTCCACGAGCAGCTCCTGGACCAGGTCGCGCGCCTCGTCCCGGCCGAGCGCTGCGCGGTGATGGCGATCGACCGGAGGGGCGCGATCACGCCGGCCGCGACGCGGGGCTTCCCGCCCGCGGCGGCCGGGCGGCTCGAGCTGCGCCGGGGGCAGGGGCCGCTGGGGCGGGTCGCGGAGGGCGGCCGTGCCGTCATCTGCACCGACGCACGCGCCGATCCGGCGCTGGCGTCGGCCCTCGGCCCCGACCGCGTCGGCTCCTTCGCGCTGGTCCCGCTGGCGGTGGGCGGCCGGCCCTACGGCGTGCTGGTCGCGGCCGGATCGCGGCCCCGGATGTTCGGGGAGCGCGAGCTCCGCGTCCTGGAGGAGCTCGCCCGGCTCGGCGCCGGGGCGCTCCAGAACGCGCTCCTCTACGAGCAGGAGCGACACATCGCAGAGACGCTCCAGCAGGCGCTCCTGGCCGACGAGCTGCCCCGCGTGCCGGGGCTCCGGCTCGGCGCCCTGTACCGGGCCGCCGCCGGCTCCCTCGTTGGCGGCGACCTCTACAGCGTGTGGCTCCTCCCGGGCGGCGAGGTCGCCGTGTTGGTGGGCGACGTGAGCGGCAAGGGGGTCGAGGCGGCCGGCGCGGCGGCCATGGTCCGGCACATGAGCGAGGCGCTGTCGCTCCACGCGCGCGACCCGGCCGAGCTCATGACGCAGCTCAACGGCCTGGTCCAGGCGCGCCTGCGCGAGGGCTTCCACGTCACCGCCTTCCTGGCCGTCATCGATCCCGAGCGCGACGTCCTCACCTGGGCGAGTGCCGGCCACCCACCGCCTCTCCTGGTGCGGCCCGGAGGCGCGTCGCTCGGGCTCGAGGACCCGGGTCCTCCCCTCGGGGCCTTCGCCGAGACCGCGTACCGCGCGCACGAGCAGCCCTTCTGTCCGGGCGACCTCCTGTTCCTCTACACCGACGGGCTGGTGGAGGCGCGGCGCGAGGGCGAGGCGTGGGGGGAGGCCCGCCTCCGCGAGGCGGTGCTCGAGGCGCGGCGCGAGCCGCCGGACCGGCTGGCCGTATGGGTCTACGCCGCCGCCCGCACCTGGGCCGGCGGCCGGCTCGGCGACGACGTGGCGATCGCCGTCGTCGCGCGGGACGCGCGTTCGCAGGGCTGACGCCCTCCCGCCCGGGTGCGGCCGCCGGCCCAGGTGCAGTCCGGCTAGGCCGCCCCGGACCTCCCCAGCGTGCCGGCGATGGCCTCGACCAGGAAGCGCGTGCGCGCCTGGAGCACGACGGCGTGGCCGATCCGGTTCACCGCCTCGGCGCTCGCGATGGCGTCCGGGCCGCCGCGGGCCCGCTCGGCCTCCTTGGCCCGGCGGTCCATCGCGAAGATCATGTCGGCGAGCCGGCGCTGGTTGTCCGCCATCCAGGCAATCGCGGCGTCGGCGACGGCGCGAGCGGGAGGCAGCGCCTCGTCGAGCGCGCGGAGGAAGGCCCGCGTCCAGGCCTCGATCCGGACCGTGCGCTCCAGATGCGGCCGCAGCGCCGGGTCCTCGCCCGCGGCCGGGCCGAACTGGAAGCCGGCCTCGACGGCCGCCGCCTCGCCGACGCGCTCCATCTCCTCCTCGACGGCATCCTCGGTCAACCGCTCGTCCAGCGTCCGCGCCAGCTCCTCGAGGGCCGGGGCGAGGTCCCCCGTCGCGCCGTGCGCGAGCGCCTCGGCCACGAACCGCAGGTGGGCGCGGATGGCCGGATCGCCGGCGGGGGAGAGGTCCTCGGCCCCTGCGGCCTCCTCGGCGAGGAGCGCGCGGAGACGGTCCGGGTTGAGCTGCATCCAGCCGAGGAGGGCCTGGGCGAGCGGATGTCCGGCGCGGGTCGCCACGGCGGAACCCTAGCGCCGTCGCCCCGGCTGCCGCGAGCGGGCCGCGCCGGACGAGGTCAGGTGAGCGAGTACTCCGGGCCGCTTCCGCCCTCGGGCGGGGTGAGCCGGCCTCCCTTGGCCGTGATCGCGCCGCACTGCACGCAGTTGGGAGCGTTGACGCGGACGGTCACCAGGCCGTCGGGGCTGCTTCCCTCCTCGACTTCGTAGACCTTGGCCGGGCACATCGACTCCCAGGCCACCGCGAGCTCGCGGGGCACGGGGGTGCGGATCCGGATGTGGCTCGGCTGATCGTCGCGCGTCTTGTTCCCGCTCGCGAAGACGCTGGACAGCTTGTCGAAGTAGTACTCGCCGTCCGGCTTGGGGTACGCGCGCGGCGTGCCGAGGAACACGGGCTCCTTGGCGTCCGGGGTGAAGCGGACGCGCTTGGGGAGGTGGCCCATGCTCGCGGTCGCCAGCGGGTGCACCAGCGCCCCGAACCAGAAGCTCCGCTGGAAGGCCGGCCGGATGTTGCGCACCTTCCACAGGTCGCGCCAGATCTCGCTCCGCTGGATGCGCCGGTCGTAACCCCAGAGCCCGGTCGTCGTCGTAGCGGTCCCGTTCTTGAGCGCCTCGTAGATCGCCTCCGCGGCCAGCATCCCCGAGCGGATGGCGTAGTGCACCCCCTTCAGGGCAGCCATGTCGACGAAGCCCGCCGAGTCGCCGACCAGGACGGCTCCCGGCACGTGGAGGCGGCTCGGCAGGCCCCAGTAGCCGCCGCCCGGGATCGTCTTGGCCCCCCAGGCGATGCGGCGCCCCCCGGTGAGGACCTTCTTGACCATGGGGTGAGACTTGAACTGCTGCAGGAGGTCGTGCGGCGAGAGCGTCGCGTCGGCGTAGTCGAGCCCGACGACGAAGCCGAGCGAGACGCGGTTCCCGGCCATCGGGTACATCCAGGAGCCGCCGTACTCGCGGTACTTGGCCCACGGGCGCAGCGGCCAGCCGAGCGTGTGGATCACCTTGGTGAGCGGCCGCGGGACCTCCCAGACCTCCTTGACGCCGAGCTCCCAGATCTGCGTGGAGTCCGTGTCGAGCTCCCAGTTCTTGCGCACGACCTGGGCCAGGTGACCGGGCGTTCCCTCCGCGATCACGGTGACCTTCGCATGGAGCTCGACGCCGGGCTCGAACGTCGGGAGCTCCTCGCCCTGACGTCCGCGGCCCTTGTCGCCCGTCACGATCCCGACCACGCGGTCCTCGTGGACCAGGACCTTCTGGGCGTCGGTCTCCGGGAGCATGTACGCACCCAGCTCCTCGGCCCGGCTCGCCATCCAGCGCGCGAGCTGGCTCACCGAGAGGACCCAGTTGCCGTGGTTCCTCATCTGCGGCGGGGTCGGCATCCGCAGCGCGGCCGACTTCGTGAGCAGGTAGACGGCCTCGCCCTTGACCACGGTTTCGATGGGGAGCTCCTCCACCGGCGTGTCCGGGAAGAGGTCCCGCAGGGGCCCCGGGCGCACGACCGCCCCGGAGAGGAGGTGCGAGCCCGGCCCCTTGCCCTTCTCGACGACCGCGATCGGCACCTCGCCGAGCTGTTCGGCCAGCTCGGGGTCCTCCGCCAGGAGCTGGCCGAGGCGGATGGCGCCGGCCAGGCCGGCGGGGCCCGCGCCGACGAAGAGAACGCCCACCTCGATGCGCTCGTCCTCGGCCGCGGTGGGCTTCGCGATGTAGTCGGAGTAGCGGAAGGGCGGTGGATAGTCAGCCGGAAGGGTGCTCATGTCCTCGCAGGGTCCGGGGAATCGGCGTTCGGCCGAGTCTATTCCTGTGGGCCAGCCGCCGTCGGGGCGGCGACCGCGGCGCCGCCCCGGGAGCCCCTCCGGGGACGGATCGCACGCCCGCCCGGGACGCCGGGCCGCCCGGCGCGCCGGGCGGCCCGGCGGCGGGCGCCTCAAGTCGGCTCGCCGGGCCTCCGATCCAGAGTGGGCCCCGTCCGACCCCAGCGAAAGGCCCGATGGAGACTCCTGCGCTGTCCCAGCCTCGCGCGGCGGCCGGGCGGCCCGCCGGCGGGGCGGAGGTCGCCCCCGGGGTGGCTGCGGCCGGCGGATCCCGCCCGCCCGCGCGTTTGGGCGAGATCCTCGTCCACATGGGGTTCCTCGACGAGGGGCGCCTGAGGGACGCGCTGGCCCGCCAGCCGGCCGACGGGCGGCGCCTGGGAGAGATCCTGGTCGCCGGGAACCACATCACGCGCGAGCAGCTCGCGCGGGCCCTCGCGTTCCGGATGGGGGTCGAGTACGTCCCGCTGGGCCAGGGGGTCGACCCCGCGGTGCTGGGGCTCATCGACGACCGCAACGCCCACCGCTACCAGGCGATCCCCGTCTGGCTCCTGCCCGACGGCCGGCTGCTGGTCGCGATGTCCGACCCCTCCAACGTGCTGGCGATCGACGACCTCCGCATCATCACGGGGCACGAGATTGCGGCCGCCTACGCGATGCCCGAGGAGATCCAGGCTGCGCTCCGCGATCGCGGGCGGATCGCCGAGTTCGTCCAGGACCTGGTCGAGGAGACCGAGGCGGACGCCGATGTCCCGGCGCCGGACACGCTCGTCGCGGCCGACGACGCACCGGTGGTCCGGCTGGTGAACTCGATCATCGGCCGCGCGGTGGAGGAGGGGGCCTCCGACATCCACTGGGAGCCCCAGCAGCGGGGGCTGGTCATCCGCTACCGGGTCGACGGGGTGCTGCGCGAGGTCGCGAGCGTCCCGCTCCGGCTCGCCCCCGGGGTCGTCAGCCGGCTGAAGATCATGGCGGACCTCGACATCGCCGAGAAGCGGGTCCCGCAGGACGGCCGCGTCGCCCTCAGCTCGGGCGGCCGGGAGCTCGACCTCCGGGTCGCCAGCCTGCCGACCGTGCACGGCGAGAGCGTCGTGGTGCGGATCCTCGATCGCCACAATGCGACGCTGACGCTCGACCAGCTCGGCTTCCCGCCGGAGGTCCGGCGGCGCTACGAGCGGTGCTACCGGCGACCCTACGGGGCCATCCTCGTCACCGGTCCGACCGGCTCGGGCAAGTCGACGACCCTCTACGCGACCCTCAACCAGCTCAACTCGCCGGAGAAGAAGATCATCACGGTTGAGGATCCGGTGGAGTACCGGCTCCCGGGGATCAACCAAGTCCAGGTGAACGCCAAGGCCGGGCTCACCTTCGCCTCTGGGCTGCGCTCGATCCTGCGGAGCGACCCGGACATCGTGATGATCGGGGAGATCCGCGATCGCGAGACGGCCCAGATCGCCGTTGAGTCCGCGCTGACCGGTCACCTGGTGCTGGCGACCCTGCACACCAACGACGCCTCCGGTGCGCTCTCGCGCCTGACCGAGATGGGCGTGGAGCCGTTCCTGACGGCGAGCGCGGTCGTCGGCGTGGTCGCCCAGCGCCTCGTACGGCGCCTCTGCGCCGAGTGCCGGCAGGAGGTCGCGGTGTCGCACGCCGCGCTGCGCGAGTTCGCCGGGGACGCGGGGGTGCCGAGCGGCGTGCCGGACCCGGTCCCCGTCTACCGGGCCGGCGGCTGTTCCGCCTGCGGCGAGACGGGCTACACGGGGCGGATCGGCGTCTACGAGATGCTGGTGATGAGCGAGCCGATCGAGCGCCTCACGGTGGAGCGCGCGTCCTCCGAGGAGATCCGGCGCCGGGCGCGGCGCGACGGGATGCTCACGCTGCTGCAGGATGGGCTGCTCAAGGTGCTGCGCGGGCTCACGAGCCTGGAGGAGCTCGCCCGGGCCGTCGGCTGAGGGCCACGGCGGCGGCCGGAACGGCCGGGTGCGCGCAACGTCGCGGCGTGGCACGATTCCCGGCCGTGGCGGCGACGGGAGGCATCGGGGAGATCGACGCTCGGCACGTCGGGGCCGGCTTCGACGCGGCCGCCGGTGTCTACGACGAGCTCCTGGAGCGCAATCGCCAGGGCGCGGAGCGCCTCGTCGCGTCTCTCCCCCCCGGTCCCTTCCCGCGGGTGCTCGACGTAGGCTGCGGCACCGGCTTCGCCTCCATCGCGATGGCCCGCCTCCGGGGCGCGCGCGAGATCGTGGGAGTGGACCTCTCGCAGGAGATGCTGGCGCGCTTCCGTGAGAAGGTCGGGTCCCTCCAGGGCGTCACCGCGACGGCCGTGCGCGCCGACGTCCTCGGGATGCCGGTTCCCGAGGGCGGCGTCGACGCGGTGGTGAGCGCGATGGCGTTCCACTGGTTTCCCGACAAGCCCGCCGCGGTCCGCGCCATGGCCGCGGCCCTGCGGCCGGGCGGCGTCCTGGGCCTGCTCGCCGCCGGGCGGGGGACGGAGCGGGAGTTCCGCACCGTGCTCGCCGGCATCGAGCCGCCCGTGCCCCCCGGGCTGGTCGAGGCCTTCGACCGCGTGCAGCGCGACCAGGACGAGATGACGGCGCTGCTCGCAGACGCCGGCCTCGAGCCGCTCGACGTCTGGACCGAGACCCGCCGCCGCCAGATGGACCCCGATCGGTTCCTCGAACGGGTGCGCGCCGTGTCCGGTCACCTGACCGGCGGGATGGCCGCGGACGAGCGCGAGGAGCTCGGACGGCGTATCGCGCGGGCGCTGCACGAGGCGTCCGGCCCCGGCGGGTTTTCTTACACGTTCGTCAAGCTGTTCGCGGTCGCCCGCCGTCCACCGTCCTGACGGGCGTCCGGCGTCCCGCCCCGGCGTCCCGGTCAGGCGTCGACGGGGACGCCCTGGACGGCGGCGAGGCCGTTCATGAGGCGGCGGATCTCCTCCTGGTCGGTCGGGGAGGGCAGCGACCAGCCGGCCCGGTAGCCGAAGCGCTCCAGGGCCGAGACCGCGCGCGGTCCCGTGACGAACTCGAACTGGTCGGCGCCGACGAACGCCGGATGGGGGTGGCCGCAGGCGCGCGCGAGCGCGAGCAGCTCGCGCCGCAGCGCGACCAGATAGCTCGCGAGCCTGGTGGCCTTCAGGTCGGGGTCGAGGCCGTGCTGGAGCCAGCGCGACTGCGTCGCCACGCCGCTGGGGCACCGGCCGCTGTGGCAGCGCTGGGCCTGGATGCAGCCGATGGCCATCATCGCCTCGCGCCCGACGTTGATCATGTCGCAGCCGAGGGCGAACGCGAGGAGCCCCGACTCCGGCAACCCGAGCTTCCCGGAGCCGACGAAGACCACCCGGTCGTCGAGGCCGCGCAGGGCGAACTCCCGGAACACGCGGGCCATGCCGAGCCGGAACGGCAGGGCGACGTGGTCGCTGAACACCAGGGGCGCGGCGCCCGTCCCTCCTTCCCCGCCGTCGATCGTCACGAAGTCCACGCCGCGGCCCGTCTGCGCCATCCGCGTCGAGAGCTCCACCCAGAAGCTGAGCTCGCCGACGGCGGACTTGATCCCGACCGGCAGCCCCGTCGCGTCGGCGATGGTCTCGACGAACTCCAGCAGGGAGTCGACGTCGTGGAACTCGGTGTGGTAGGGGGGACTCACGCAGTCGACGCCGGGCGGGATGCCGCGCGCGGCGGCGATCTCCGGCGTGACCTTGGCCGCCGGCAGCAGCCCGCCGCCGCCCGGCTTCGCGCCCTGGCTCAGCTTCACCTCGATGGCGCGGACCGGGTCGCGCTCGCAGGCCTCGACGAGCAGCGGCAGACTGAACCGCCCGGCCGCGTCTCGGCACCCGAAGTAGGCCGTGCCGATCTGGAAGACCAGGTCGCCTCCCTGGCGGTGGTGATCCGAGATGCCCCCTTCGCCGGTGTTGTGGAGGCACCCGGCGAGGCGTGCGCCCCGGTTCAGGGCCCGGACGGCCGCCCCGGAGAGGGCGCCGAAGCTCATGCCGGAGACGTTCACGACCGAGGCCGGCCGGAACGCACGGCGGCGTCCGCGGGCGCCGCCGAGGACCTTGGCGCACGGGAGCGGGACGTCGGGCGGGTCGCCGTGGGGGGGCGGCGGGTGGGGGAACGCTGCGTGCTTGACGATCAGGTAGTCGCGGGCGTTCTCGACGTCGTTGTCGGTGCCGAAGCCGAACTGGGTGTCCTGCCGCTTGGCCGAGGCGTAGATCCAGCGCCGCTGGTTGCGGCTGAAGGGCCGCTCCTCGTCGTTCCCGGTGACGATGTACTGGCGCAGCTCCGGCCCGAACAGCTCGAGCAGGTAGCGCAGGTGCCCGATGACGGGGAAGTTGCGGAGCACCGCGTGGCGGCGCTGTACGAGGTCGTAGATGACGACCGCCAGGAGCAGGCCGCCCACCGCAGCTCCTGCGATCATCCAGCCCAATCCGGCCCCTCGCTCTGCGTCTCTCCGCCCGGCGCCCGGCTGCGGCGCGCCGGGTGAAGTGTGCCGCGCACCCGCCGCGCCCGCCCTGCGGGTCGTGTGCTTCGCGCCCCCGGCCCCGGTCTCCTGCCGGGGCCGGGGCGGGGCCCCGGGTCCGCGGGGCGGACCCGGGGCGGCGCGCGTCAGCCCAGGGGCACGATGTTCCCGCAGGCGAGCGGCGGGTTGGTCATCGTCGCGTGCGTCGTCCGCTCCTTGGCGGAGGGGCTGGGGTTCTCGTGGACCATCCAGTAGACGCCGCGGGTGACGGCCACCGTGTGGACCGTCATGTCGATCGCCCGGAAGGCGACGCCCTGCGCGTCGGCGCGCAGGTCCGGCGGCTCCGCCACGTGGTTCATCGTCCGCCGTGAGGCGGGCGTGCAGCGGGCGTTCGGCCCGTGGAGGTGGTTGGCGTGGACCGTCCCCGGCGCGAGGCCCCACACCGCGATCCAGCCGGTGAGGCGCGTCCCCCGCTGCCTCAGGAACGCCACCCCGCGCGGGCCGCCC
>Ga0272446_1007259_pt1 | contig 11097 bp, 8 predicted proteins | sample YNPCB0061_FD_194587 | JGI IMG/M metagenome (GOLD analysis project Ga0272446, IMG submission 194587) | Hot spring microbial mat communities from Yellowstone National Park, WY, United States - YNP-CB-006-1 | ecosystem: Environmental > Aquatic > Thermal springs > Hot (42-90C) > Sediment | place...
TCTGACAATCTCGGCCTTTACCTTGCCGAAATAAGAAAATTTCCGGTCCTCTCCCCCGACGAGGAATACAGGCTCGCGGTAAAGTTCTATGAAGAGCAGGACCTGGAAGCGGCCCATACGCTGATCACGTCGAACCTCCGCTTCGTGGTCAAAATAGCCAACGAGTACCGCGCCTACGGCATGAGAATGCTTGATCTCATCCAGGAGGGGAACGTGGGGCTGATGATGGCGGTCCGCAAGTTCAATCCCTACAAGGGGTTCCGTCTCATCTCCTATGCCGTGTGGTGGATCCGGGCCTATATCCAGAATTACATCATTTCGGCATGGAGCCTGCTGAAAATCGGGACGACCCAGGCCCAACGCAAACTTTTCTTCAAGCTGAATCAGGCCAAAAACGCCATCAGGAACATGCTGGGGGAGGATGATCTGCCTGCCGCGTCGCTCTCCCTCGAAGTGAAGGAGTCCGATGTGGAAGAGATGGAGCAGAGGCTAAAGGGCGACTATTCGCTCGACTCCGAACCAGCGGACGGCGACGGCTTGTCCCTCATGGACGGACTGGCCGACGATCGGATGAACCAGGAAGAGATTATCGCCGAAAGCCAGGAAGCGGCCCTTTTGGAAAGGGAGATTGCCCAGGCGCTCGCCAAGCTCAATGAAAAAGAGAGATACGTAATAGAGCACCGGGTGACGGCCGATGAACCGCTTACGCTCCAGGAAATAGCTGATCACTTCTCCATCTCGCGGGAGCGGGTCCGCCAGATCGAAGAAGGTGCGCTGAAAAAGATGAAGTCGCTCCTGACCCCAGCCCTGTCGCGGGAGATATCCTTCCCCATATAATGACACCAACAAGTGGTTGACAAAAAATCGGGGCTAACTTATTCTTTCCTAAAATCTGAATAGAAAGACCTTCTTATCAAGAGTGGTGGAGGGATAGGCCCTGCGAAGCCACAGCAACCGGCCCTTATGGGGCGACAGGTGCTAAATCCTGCCTTAGGGCACAGATGAGAAGGGCGCTTTGCATGGATAAATGAACCCGTCCCGAAAGCCCCTTCTCACCCGGTGAGAAGGGGCTTTCTTGCATCCTGAATTCCGCGGGTACCATATGTCGGTAGGCATCGTTGAAACACAATTCGTCACATTCGACACCGAACTCCGCCTGGAAAGCGGCCGCATCCTCGGCCCCATTACCCTTGCCTACGAAACCTACGGGACCCTGAACCGGGACCGCTCCAACGCCATTCTCGTCACCCATGCCTGGACCGGCAGCGCCCATGTGGCGGGCAAACACAGCGAAGACGATCAGAAGGTCGGCTGGTGGGACGCCGTCGTGGGTCCCGGCCGGCTGCTGGACACGGACCGTTTTTTCGTGATCTGCTCCAACATCATCGGCTCCTGCTATGGCTCCACGGGCCCGGCCTCCATCAATCCCAAGACCGGCAAGAGATACAACCTCTCCTTCCCGGTCATAACCGTCCGCGACATGGTGCGAGCCCAGGTACTGCTTCTGGACCACCTGGGGATTGATCGGCTGCTGACGGTTCTGGGAGGAAGCATGGGCGGGATGCAGGCCCTGGAATGGGCCACCTGCTTCCCGGAGAGAATCGCCTCCGCCGTTGTCCTTGCCACCAGCGGCAGACCTTCTCCCATGGCAATCGCCATGAACGCCGTGGCCCGCTGGGCAATCTTCAACGATCCAAACTGGAAAAAGGGGGAGTACCGCAAAAACCCCAAGGACGGCCTGGCCTTGGCGCGCGGCATCGGACACATCACCTTTCTCTCCGACGAATCCATGTGGCACAAGTTCGGCCGCCGCTTCTCGGCCAGAGACGGCCTGTTCGACTTCTTCGGCCGTTTCGAGGTAGAACGGTACCTCTCCTACAACGGTTACAACTTCGTGGATCGGTTCGACGCCAATTCCTTCCTCTACCTGGCCAAGGCCCTGGACCTGTACGACGTGGCCTGGGGGTGCGAATCGCTCCACGAGGCCTTTGCGCCGGTCACGGCGCCGATTCAGTTCTACGCCTTCACCTCCGACTGGCTCTACCCTCCCTACCAGACCGAAGAAATGGTCAAAGCCCTCAGGGACCTGGGCAAACCGGTTGAATACCACCTCATCGAGTCGTCGTACGGACACGACGCCTTCCTGCTGGAACATGAAACCTTCGCACCGCTCGTGAAGGACTTTCTCGACCGTGCCTCAGCCGGCTTCTGACCGCCCCCGAGCCGGCGCCTCACATCTCCACCCGCGTCACCACCCCCTGCAACCTGCTGGCGGGAAGATTGTAGAACTGCACGAAGTTTGGGGTCTGTTTCTTGATGGTGCTGAAGATCTTCCAGACGGGATTCCGGGAAGAGATGTCCTCAATTCCGTAGAAAATGACCTTTTCCTGGATGCCGTTTTTTTTCAGCAGCTTCTCCAGGTCGATCACCTCCATATATCCCGCCCGCACCTCGAAACCGTCCAATCCCGGACCAATCTCCCGCAGGAGGCGGGTGCGTACCCCGAACGGTTCGTCGGTCCTGATGATCGAGATGAACACGTTCCGTTCGTAGACGATATTGCTCCGGATGATGCTGTGAACGATGTAGGGGGGGACGACGGGGATCTCTTTCGTAAAGAAAATTCCCGTTCCTGGGATGGTCCTTCCCGTTTCATAGATCTGCCTGTAGCTGGTCATGAAGGTATCGAGGTCGAGCGGCCGCATCCCCCGGTACAGAGCCTTCTGCCCCCGGACCCAGATGAGAATGGTCGCAAAGGGGATCGAGGCGAGGATGAGGGACCAGTAGCCCCCGTGGGGGATCTTGTTCATGCAGGCCGTGAAGAACAGGACGTCGGCAATCGTCACAAGGAGGGCGAACGGTACCTTCCATTTCCGCTTGGTGTGGCTGAAGATCATGACCATCATGACGCCGGTTATGGTCATGGTGCCGGTGACCGCCAGCCCGTAAGCCGCGGCCAGGTTCTCCGATTTCCCGAACTCCAGCATGATGAAGATGACGGCGACCAGCAGGGACCAATTGACCGATCCGATATAAATCTGGGACTTCAGGTGGCTGGAGGTGTAGCTAACTTTCAGGAGGGGCATGACGCGGGTTGTAATCCCCTGGTAGACGACCGAGAAGACCCCGCTGATCATGGCCTGCGAAGCAATGATGGTGGCCATGATGGTCAGGATGAGAAATGGAATGTAAAGCAGAGGAGCCTCCCATTGGATCATGCCGAACAGCAGGTTCTTCTCTCTGCCGTGGGAAAGGACGTACGCCCCCTGGCCGAAGTAGTTGATAATCAGCGCAAAGAACGCGATGCACCACGCCCTGATGATGGGCTTCCGCCCCAGGTGCCCCATGTCGGCGTACAGAGCCTCCCCGCCCGTGGCGCAGAGGATGACCTCCGAGAGGACGAAGAAAGCCGAAAAGCCATTGTCCATGAAAAACTTCACCGCGTAGTGGGGGCTCACCGCCTTCAGCAGTTCAGGGTGACCCGCGATTGAGATGATTCCCGACACCGTCAAGGCGGAGAACCAGACCAGCATGATGGGGCCGAAGGCCCCGGCCACCTTGTCGGTCCCTTTGTACTGGAAGACGAAAAGCACGACGGCTATTACCGAAGCCACCAGGATCAGGGATTTCTGGCTCATGCCCTCCAGGCCGGGAATGAGGACCATCCCCTCCACCGCCGAAAGGATACTGATGGCCGGGGTGATCACCCCGTCCCCCAGGAGGAGCGAGACCCCCAGGTATGACAGGAACGCGACGAAGGCTACCTGTCGACCCGGCTTCAGGAGCCGGGCAAGGATCTCCTTCAGAACGATGGTACCGCCCTCCCCCTTGCGGCCCAGGCTCATGGCCAGCCAGGCGTACTCGGCCGAGACCAGGATGGTCATGGTCCAGAACACCAGGGAGAGGATTCCCATGACATTGTCAAACGTCGGCCTGGTAAGGGCGAAGATGACCGTCAGGGTGTAGATGGGGCTGGTGCCGATGTCGCCGAAAACCAGGCCGAAGGACTTGATTATCCCTTTCCAGGCGGGTTCCCTGCTTTCCTGCTTCAGCATTACTTTCTGCCTCCTTGCCGGAAATCCTAAAGGCGTGGAAATGATTTCCGGGAATTTCGGCAATAAGAAAAGCCGCCGGCAATAAACCGGCGGCTCCTTCGGCCGCGATCGCCGCACTTCCAAACGCCTACGAGGTTAGCTGACGGGCTCGGGCCTGGAAGTGCCCTATCCTGAAAGGAATTCGCCCCGTGAATCCGGGTCCCCCGCATCCGCCCCCGGGCGGATCTCGGCTACAGTCTTGTTATGTGACCATGATTGTAAGATCAATAAATCCATTCCTGTCAACACATATTTGCCGTATCGGGCTTGCCGTGCCTGCAGGCGGCGCGTCGTGCAGCAAGGTATTCATCATTCTCACCATCGCCGCCAGTGTGGCTAAGAAATGATCCTCTCCCTTGCCTGGATAATCTTCCTGAGCCCCCTGATGACCGTCGGCGGCAGCCGCCTGCTCATCATCCCGGCATCATCTTCACGGTCATTTCAGTACGGGTCAACCGTTTTCACCCTTCCTTTCTCCTTGCCATAGACTTCTTCCATGATAAAATCCAGGGCGAATCAGGCGCGGGCCATGACGGCGTTAGGGAAATGCCGGCCGAAAACATGACATCGGCGAGATGAACGCCGGTCACCGCTCGCAAGGAGGTTGACAATGCAGGTAGCCATCGCCGGTCTGGGACGAATGGGCATGAACATGGCCAGGCGGCTGCTCCGCGGCGGACACCAGGTGGTCGCCTGGAACCGCTCGCCGGGAAAGGTGCAGGAGATAACGGCGGAGGGGGCCGTGGGCGCGTCGTCCCTGGAGGAGGCGGTCCGTTTCCTTGCCCCCCCAAGGATCGTCTGGCTCATGCTACCGGCCGGTGAAGCAACGGAAAATGCCGTCGAAAAGCTGGCCGGGATCCTCTCGCCCGGCGACTGCGTCGTCGATGGGGGCAACAGCTTCTACCGGGACGACCTCCGAAGGGCGGAGATGCTCGCGCCCCTTGGCATCGCCTACCTGGACGTTGGGGTGAGCGGCGGGATCTGGGGGCTGAGTGAAGGCTATTGCCTGATGGTTGGAGGCGGACAGGAAGACTTTCTGCGGCTGGAACCAATCTTCCTGGCCCTGGCCGCGCAAGAAGGGTGCCTCCACTGCGGCGGCACGGGCGCGGGTCATTTCGTCAAGATGGTCCATAACGGCATCGAGTACGGGATGATGGCCGCATACGGCGAGGGTTTTTCCATCCTGAAAGCCTCGCCATACGGGGAAAACATGAACCTTGCCGATATATCGCGCCTGTGGAACCGGGGAAGCGTCGTACGCTCCTGGCTCCTGGAGCTGGCCGAGAAGGCGTTGCGCAGGGACCCGGGCCTGGAGGAAATTGAAGGCTACGTGGAGGATTCAGGCGAAGGACGCTGGACGGTCCAGCAGGCCGTCGAGAGCGGCGTGCCCGCCCCGGTCACTGCCGCGGCCCTGTTCCAGCGGTTCCGTTCCAGGCTGGACGACAGCTTCGGCGACAAGGTCCTGGCCGCGCTGCGCAAAGAGTTCGGCGGCCATGCCGTGGTGTCCGCGGGAACGGGTAAGAAGGCGGCCGGCGCCGGTGCGGGGGGGGCGCAACCGGCCGCGCCGGAGAAACGGGAATAGAAGAGGGAACCCTTCATGCTCATCGATTCAGATACCCGGGATTTCCTTCCGGAAGCCCTCGACTCCTGCCGCATCGACATTCCCGGGCCGTGCTGCCTCGTGATCGTCGGCGCTTCAGGAGATCTCACCCGCCGCAAGCTGATCCCGGCCGTCTACCGGCTGTTCCGCCAGAAGCTGTTGCCGAAGGGATTCTTCATCCTGGGCGCAGCCCGCACCGAGATGGACTCGGAAGGTTTCAGGACGACCCTCAGGAAGAATATTCCCCCCGACTGCGACATGGGATGCTGGAGCGATTTCGCCTCCCTGCTCCACTACCGGACCCTGGACTACGAGAGCCCCGAATCCTTACGCGATAATATCCGCGATGTTCTGCCGCCCTTGGAAGAAGCGGCGGGCACCGGCGGAAACCGCATCTTCTACCTGGCCACCCCCCCCCAGGTATACGAAGGGATCATCAAATCGCTCAAGGCCGCCGGGCTGAACGCCAACGGTGACGCCCAAGTAAAGATAGTAGTGGAAAAGCCGTTCGGCAGCGACCAGGCGTCGGCCCGGCGGCTCAACTCCACCCTGCTGGACGCCTTCCGGGAAAACCAGGTCTACCGGATCGACCACTATCTGGCAAAGGAAACCGTCCAGAACGTCCTCATGTTCCGCTTCGCCAACTCCCTGTTCGAACCCCTGTGGAACAGGAGATACATAGACCACGTCCAGATCACCGCCGCCGAGTCCATCGGCATCGAGCGTCGGGCGGGCTACTACGAACAGGCCGGGGTGCTTCGGGACATGTTCCAGAACCACATGTTCCAGCTCCTGGTCCTTACCGCCATGGAACCCCCCTCCCTCTTCACCTCCTCCCGCGTCAGGGACGAGAAGGCCAAGGTGCTCCAGTCCGTGCGTCCCTTTCCCCTGGACCGGCTCGACGAGTGCATCGTCACCGGCCAGTACGGCGCCGGGACCGTGGCCGGCGTGGCTGTGAAGGGTTACCGGGAGGAAGAGGGGACCGCGGCCGACTCCATCGTCCCCACCTATGCCGCCATGAAGCTCTGGATCGACAACTGGCGCTGGAACGGCGTACCGTTCTATCTCCGTTCGGGAAAGAGATTAAGGAGTCGAAAGACCGAAATAGCGATCCGCTTCCGTCCCGTCCCCCACATGATGTTCTCCCGGGCAATGGGTGGCGCCATCGAGGCGAACACGCTGGTACTGAGGGTGCAGCCGGACGAAGGGATCACGGTGGAGATCCAGGCCAAGAACCCCGGGTCGCGCATGTGCCTAATGCCGGTCAACCTGGACTTCACCTACCCCAGGGAGATAGCCCTCACCGACTACGAACGGGTCCTGCTGGACTGCATGGAGGGGGACCAGATGCTCTTCGTCCGGGAGGACGGCGTGGATCTGAGCTGGGGCCTCCTCACACCGGTCATCGAAGCGCTGGAAAACCGGATCAGGCCCCCGGACCTGCCAAACTACGGGGCCGGCTCGTACGGTCCAAAGGCCGCCGACTACCTTTTGGAGCGGGACGGCAGACAATGGAGGCCGCTGTGAATCAAAATCCGTTGTCCGCGCCCGTTGTCCATGAAACGGGAAGAGATGGAAGACGCCGGCTTGAGGTGTTCGCCTCCGCCGACCTGGCTGCGGCCAGGGGAACGGAGCTGTTCCTGTCAGCGGCGAGACGTGCAATCAGCCAAGGTGGACGGTTCACCGCGGCACTTTCCGGCGGAGACACTCCCGTCCCCCTGTTCCGGCGGATTGCCGAGGCGGCTCCAGCCTGGGGTATCGACTGGAGAAAGGTTCACCTCTTCTGGGCCGACGAGCGGTGCGTGCCGCCGGACCATGCGGAGAGTAATTACCGCCTGGCAAACATGCTTCTCCTTTCCCGGCTGCCTGCCCTGGGCGCGGTGGTCCACCGGATACCGGGCGAGCTCCCTCCCGAAGAAGCGGCCGAGCTGTACGAGGCGGAGCTGTCGGCAGCCTTCGGCGGGACGCCGGTCTTCGATCTGATCCTCCTGGGGTTGGGTACCGACGGCCACACCGCTTCCCTCTTTCCTGGCTTCGAGCCCGCCGGGGCGCTGGGAAGGACAGTGGTGGCGGCACATCCTGCGGGCGCAAAGCACCCCCGGGTGACCCTCACCCTTCAGGTCATCAACAGCGGTCGGCACGTGGTGTTTTTCGTTACCGGAAAAGACAAGGCGGACATCATCGCCGAGGTTCTGGAAGGAAGGGACAAGGTTCCATATCCGGCGTCCCTCGTGGCCCCATCGGAGGGGACGCTCACCTGGCTCCTGGACGCCGAGGCGGCAAGGAGGCTTAAAACATGGAAACCAGGGCGGCCCGGTTTCTGAATCCCTTCGGGACCCGCCGCCTTCCGAAACCGTCACCTCTGAACGCCAAGGAAAGCCGAGTGCCGGGAGTCATCGGCTGACACCGTAACCGCCTGCTAAACCTGCGAATTCGGCCGGGCTGCCTGGTTAGGATGGACTGCAAAAACATGGGCATCCGCCCGGCGAAGGCGTGAAGACATTACCCGCTCGGGGAACCGGCAAGGGAAGGAACCAAATATGAAAAAGACAACCATGTGGGATCGATACAGACACAACCTCAACTACTACCCCGAAATCGGCATGATGCTCGATATCAGCGCCATGAACTTCACGGACGATTTTTTCCACACCATGGAGCCTCTCCTGGTTCGGGCGTACCGGGAGATGGCGGACCTGGAAAGCGGGATCGAGGCCAACCCCGACGAGGGGAGGATGGTGGGACACTACTGGCTCCGAACTCCCCACCTGGCCCCGAACCGGGAGATCGCAGGCGAGATCGAAGCTGTTTTGGAGCGGATCAAGGAATTCGCGGCCCGGATCCACGACGGGACAATCGCTCCCGAAAAGGGAGAAAAGTTCACCAGGCTGCTGGTCATCGGCATCGGCGGCTCCGCTCTGGGCCCCCAGTTGCTGGCGGACGCCCTTGGTTACCCCGGAGCCCCCATGAAACCGTTCTTTTTCGACAACACCGACCCTGACGGCTTTGACCGGGTTCTGGCGGAGATAGGCGACGGGCTGAAGGAGACCCTGACCCTGATCATCTCCAAGAGCGGCGGCACCAAGGAAACCCGCAACGGGATGCTGGAAGCCATGGCGGCCTACCGCCGCGCCGGACTATCCTTTCCTCGGCACGCGGCGGCCGTCACCGGCAGGGAGAGCAAGCTGGACTCACTGGCCGGAGAGGAGGGATGGCTGGCCCGTTTCCCCATGTGGGACTGGGTCGGCGGCCGCACCTCGATCACCTCGGCGGTGGGGCTCCTGCCGGCGGCCCTACAGGGGATCGACATCGACGCCTTTCTCGATGGTGCGAGCCTCTGCGACGCCCGAACCCGCTTGCCCAACAACAAGACCAATCCGGCCGCACGGCTGGCCCTCATGTGGCGCCACGCCACGGGAGGCAAGGGGGTCAAGGACATGGTCGTCCTCCCTTACAAGGATCGCCTGCAGCTCTTCCCCCGTTATCTCCAGCAGCTGGTCATGGAATCCCTCGGCAAGGAGAAAGACCGCTCCGGCGCGGTCGTCCACCAGGGTATTTCAGTTTACGGCAACAAGGGTTCCACGGATCAGCACGCGTTCGTCCAGCAGCTGCGCGATGGAGTGGACAATTTCTTCGTCACCTTCATCGAGGTCCTGCGCGACCGGGAAGGAGCATCTCCATCAGTTGAGGCCGACGTGACCAGCGGCGACTACCTGGAAGGATTTCTCCAGGGGACCCGCCGGGCGCTGCGTGAGAACGGCCGGGAATCGCTGACCATCACCCTGGAGCGGCTGGACGCCCGTTCCCTCGGCGCCCTAATCGCCCTGTTCGAACGGACGGTGGGCTTCTACGCGTCCATCATCAACGTGAACGCCTACCATCAGCCGGGAGTTGAGGCGGGAAAAAAGGCCGCCGGTGCCGTCCTCCAGATCCAGCGGCAGGTGCTCCGCTTTCTCCGTTCCAGCGGAGGCGTACCCGTTACGGCCGAGCAGATCGCCGAGTACATCGGCATTCCCGATGAGACGGAAACCGTGTTCCGGATCCTCCTCCACGCCGCGGCCAACAACGACCACGGTGTCAACATGGAGAAGAAGAAACCCATCACTTCGAGCAGGTTCAGTTCTGTTTCGATTGGAAACACGCCTTGAGAAAAACCCGATACCCGCTGAACAGTCCGCCATCCGCCGCATGACCGAGGATTACCCGCACCTCGAATCAGGCGCCATGGTGAAACGGTATGCAACCTTGAAAGGAGAAGTTTGTCTTGAATGGGAGAGTTGCGGCTGAAGCCGTCTCACCCCGCCTTCAGCTCGCTGAAGTCTCGATCACAGATGGAGACAATTGGTTCGGGGGAATCCGGTGACGACACGGGACTGGAAAGAAGCGGTTCGGAAATGGCTTGCCGACGGGACATTCGATGAACGCCTGCCCGAGGTGGCGGCTCTCAGGGGAGTGCCGCAGCCGGAGGTCTACCACGGCGAGGGGGACGCCTACGTCCACACCATGCTGGCCATGGAGGCGGTGGACAACGACGCGGATCCCAGGGTGTTCTGGGGAACGCTGCTCCACGACATCGGCAAGGCGGACACGACCTTCTTCGAGAACGGCCGCTGGCGTTCGGTCGGACACGCCGCCCAGGGGTCAGACATGGTTCCGGCAATCATGGAGCGCATGGGGCTTACCGAACTGGCGGCGGACGTGGCGTGGCTGGTCAGGCACCACCTGTTCCATTTTTCCTGGCACCTTGAGAGCGAGGCGCGGCTCACCAGGAACCAGCGCAGGTTCATGGAGCATCCCCTCTTCCCCCTGCTTCTTGAGGTCTGCCTGGCCGACGCCGAGGCGTCTCACGGGGTGAGCGACAAAGGAGACAAGATACGGTTGATTGCGGAACTATTCGAGGAGGAGTACCTCACTGAACATGAAGGGTGAGGGAAGGCGCTCCCTCACAGAAGCGCCTTTACCGCCTTGAGCACCGCGTCATAGTCCGGTTCGCTGGTGATCTCCGGGACAATCTGGATGTAACGGATGATATCCGCGGCGTCTACCACGAAGACGGCCCGGGCAAGCAGCTTCAGCTCCCCGATCAGCACGCCGTAGGCCGCCGCAAAGGAGCGATCCTGGTAATCGGACAGGGTGACCACCCGGTCGATACCGGCGGCCCCGCACCAGCGTGCCTGGGCGAAGGGGAGGTCCATGCTGATGGTGAGCACGGCCACCTTGTCGGGCAGCGAGGCCGCCTCCTTGTTGAACCTGCGGGTCTCGGTGTCGCACACCGGCGTATCCAGGGACGGCACCGCGCTCAGCACCTTGATCTTTCCCGCGTAATCGGCAAGGGTGACCGGCGCCAGGCCGTTGTTCACCACCCGGAAATCCGGCGCCTTGTCGCCGACCTTCAGCTCGGGC
>Ga0272446_1007260_pt1 | contig 11096 bp, 12 predicted proteins | sample YNPCB0061_FD_194587 | JGI IMG/M metagenome (GOLD analysis project Ga0272446, IMG submission 194587) | Hot spring microbial mat communities from Yellowstone National Park, WY, United States - YNP-CB-006-1 | ecosystem: Environmental > Aquatic > Thermal springs > Hot (42-90C) > Sediment | place...
TGGTCTGGTGTAAACTAATCCCACAAGGAAAGAGATAGGACATGGCAAGGGCAAATAAGGTAGTTTTGGCTTACTCTGGCGGCGTTGATACTTCCGTCTGTATTCCATACTTAAAGCAGGAATGGGGCGTGCAAGAAGTAATCACTCTGGCAGCGGACTTAGGGCAAGGGGATGAACTGGAGCCGATTCGCCAAAAGGCGTTAGATTCTGGAGCATCGGTATCTTTAGTGCAGAATGTGCAGGAGGAGTTTATCCGAGACTATGCTTTTCCCTCGATTCAGGCAAATGCTCTCTATGAAAGTCGTTACCCCCTGGCGACTGCTCTTGCTCGCCCTCTAATTGCCAAAATTTTAGTGGAGGCTGCCGAGACCTACGGGGCTGATGCGGTTGCCCACGGTTGTACGGGTAAGGGGAATGACCAAGTACGGTTTGATGTCTCGATCGCTGCTCTCAATCCAAAACTGAAGGTGTTGGCACCGGCGCGGGAATGGGGGATGAGCCGCGAAGAAACGATCGCCTATGGGGAAAAATTCGGTATTCCTGCCCCCGTTAAGAAGTCTTCTCCCTACAGCATCGATCGGAATTTGTTGGGGCGCAGTATTGAGGCGGGCATTTTAGAAGATGCTTGGCAGGAACCACCGGAGGAAATTTTTGACTTTACTAAGCCCATTTCTAATACTCCAGATAGTCCCCAATACCTAGAGATAAATTTTGAAGCTGGCAGCCCGATCGGGTTAGATGGGGAAGCTCTTGCCCCAGTTACTTTGATTGAAAGGCTAAACTCGATCGTGGGCAGTCATGGCGTGGGACGGATCGACATGATCGAAAACCGCCTAGTGGGGATAAAATCGAGGGAAATCTATGAATCCCCCGCCCTCTTGGTGCTAATCCAAGCCCATCGGGACCTAGAGAGTCTGACCCTGCCCAGGGAAGTTACCCATTACAAGTTGGGGATAGAGTCTACCTATGCCCAGTTAGTGTATAACGGTTTGTGGTACAGCCCTTTACGATCGGCTTTGGATGGTTTTATCAAAGTTACTCAGAAGCGGGTAACCGGGACAGTGAGGCTCAAATTATTTAAGGGTACTGCCCAGGTAGTGGGGCGCAAATCTCCCTACAGTCTCTACAATGAGGAGTTGGCAACCTATACCAGTGCGGATCAGTTTGATCACAAAGCCGCCGAAGGGTTTATCTATATTTGGGGCTTGCCTACTAGAGTCTGGTCGCAAATTAGTAAACATGAGTGCTGACTTTTTAGAACCAGAGCGGAAGTTTTTTGAGGGACATCCCCACCCGATCGGGAGTGTCAGCCGCCTATTCATTGGGATTCTGACTCTGGGGCTGGGGTTTATCTATTTTTGGCTCCGCTCCCGTAGCACTACCTATCTGGTCAGTGACCAACGCATCCTCATAGAAGAAGGTTTGTTCAATCAGACCATCCACACGATCGAGCTTTATACCATCGAAGATATTGAGATTCAAAAACCCTTTGGGCAGAGGCTTCTAGGCACAGGAAACTTGATCATTCTGACCCGTGATGTGACTACGCCGCGCCTTGTCTTAGAAAGACTGCCCCTAGATGTAAGGCAACTATACGAACTGATGCGCCCCCCAATCCAGGAAGCAAGGCGCAGGCATTTCAGGGAGAATCTGCTTTGAACAATTCCGTTTGTATCCCATAGTTGAGGTGTTTGTAGGCTAAGGGGGTGACGACTCTGCCCCTCGGTGTGCGTTGGAGGTAGCCAATTTGTAATAGGTAGGGTTCATAGACCTCCTCGATCGTTTGGGGGTCTTCGCTGGTGATAGCTGCGATCGTTTCTAGTCCGACGGGACCACCCTGGAAGTTTTCGATCATGGTGGTTAAAATTTTCCGATCGATCCAGTCCAGCCCCTTGGGATCGACATCAAACAGGGTAAGGGCATCCACCGCCACGGACCTCGTAATTTTCCCCCTTGCCTTCACTAGGGCGTAGTCCCGCACCCGACGTAGGAGACGGTTAGCAATGCGGGGTGTACCCCTCGATCGTTCGCCAATGGCAGTTGCACCCTCTTCATCAATATCAGTCTTGAGGATGGCAGCACTCCTGAGCACAATCTGGGCTAGTTCTTCTACGGTATAAAAGCGGAGGTGGTGAATCAGCCCAAAGCGGTCCCTCAATGGGGAAGATAGGGCACCAATCCGGGTAGTTGCACCCACCAGAGTAAAGGGATTGAGGGGCACACTGCGGGTACGAGCGCCCTGCCCCTTACCGATCGTAATGTCAAGGCGGTAATCTTCCATCGCAGCATAGAGAATTTCTTCTGTCACTCTGGGCAGGCGATGAATTTCGTCAATAAATAAAATATCTCCCCGCTGCAAACCAACCAATAAACCAGCAATATCCCTGGGGCGTTCGAGGGCGGGGGCAGAGGTAATGCGGCATTGGACTGCCATTTCTGAGGCAATAATCAGCGCCAGGGAAGTTTTGCCCAAACCAGGTGGACCATAGAACAACAGATGATCGAGGACGGCTTGACGGGACTGGGCTGCCGGGATAGCAATGCCCAATTGGGCTTTAATTTCTGCTTGTCCGATATAGTCATTTAGGCTTTTGGGTCGGACATTATCTATAGGTATGTTCTGCTCTTCCTGAGTGACTTTGGTTTCTAATAACCTATCTTTATCTTTGTTTTCCTGTCCTTGGGAAGAAATAATTGCCATAAATTTACCCTTGCTGTTGATAGTTATAGCATCAGCCTTAGGTTCGAGTTGACTGTAGTTGGACTAAGATTCTTTCAGCGATCGTCCATTCTCCCCCCCGATCGATTTGGTCGGTCAGTTTAGGAGAGATAAAGGGGCGGTCTAAAAATTGCCAGTCCCCTTCATAAAAGTCTGCGGGACTGATAATTTGATGATTCATGTAGTTTTCTACTCCTGCCAAGAGATAGGCTCCCTCGGCAAAACCCGATCGGGTGAGACAAACGATATTAACACCCAGACGGCAGGCTTCGGCAATTGTGCTATAGCCTGGTTTGGTGATTACAGTATGGCAGAGGGGCATGATGTCTACTGGTCTAATTTCCCGCCCGGATACCACTTTTAGATTGTCGAATTGGGGGGCGGTATCGGCAAAGGTCAAAAATTGAAACTGGGGGTAACGTTGGACATTGTGATAGGGAATAGCTTGTAAGCCTAATCCGCCAAAGCTCAATAAAACAACCGATCGATCGGGGTCGAGTCCTAACTTTTTCCTCAGTTCGGGGGGGCTAAATTTGGGGGTTCCCCCTGTCAAACCAACATCAATTTTGTGCCTAAAGGCGGGCATTTCTTCGCAAAAAGGCTGGCGTAATAACAGGTCGGCTTGGCTATAAAGCTCCTGCACCCAGTCCACGATCGGTTGAAATTCGGGCAATTCCGTCAACCATTCTTGGTAAATTAAATCCCAACCAAAGTTAGAGCTAATCCAGCAGGGCACCCCTCCCGATCGGGCGATGCTTACTCCAAGGGGGGGCATATCGGCAAACACCAGTTCAATTCCCTCAGATTTGATATATCCTCCTTCTGGGTTGACTATTTCTGCTTGACGATCGATTAACTCCTGCAACTTATTAAGGGTAGCTAGTTTATCCATCTGCAAACCATCTGCCTGCACAACTCCTATATCCAGGGCAACGGGGCGGTAATGATAGGGTTTTATGAGATAAGAGTCGATCAACCATTGGGGCGCAGTAGTAACGATCGTGATTGGTAAATTAGGCATCAAGGACTGGAGGGCTGCCAAAATAGAGCAAGTCCGGGTGGTATGACCAAAACCGTGGGGAGATATAGCAACATAAAGACCAGTCATTGTATAGACCTATAAATGTTTAACTAGAACGAAAGTTGATTGGGTCTTGATCCCGCCGATGCTGGATGGGTAAGGGTTCTGGCTGGCGGTCACTCAAAAGTTTTGCCGTATTTTCTAACGCCTGCCGGAGATATTTTGCACTATAAATTGCCATGTCCCTCGGTACATTTACTCGATCCCTGAGGTATCTTAAACCGATTTCGGCACCAGGAGGGGGCACACATTCTAAATGATCTTGGCTTAAATTGGTCAGGGCGCAACGGAGGGCATAGTCGAAATTCTCCCGATCGGGGTTGACCTTAATGAGGTTGTGGCGATGTCTTAGCACCCGATAGAGGGCTTCTGCTTTGGATTCTGGGGGGATAGGATAGCCCGCATCCGGTAATTGGAACCAGTCTCCCCGATCGACTAATTTTTGATTGTTTAGGGTCTGGGGTTGATTATTGCTATAGCAACCCCCCATCTGGGGCGGTAGGTCATGGGCATGGGTATGAAAGTCGCTCTGGGTGCCTCTGTAAGTCGATCGGGTTTCTAGGGCATCGAACCACCGACTCAATTTTGGATTTGTCCTTCTGAGTTCATAGCCTTTGTAATAAAACAAGCTGGCGTGCATTCGTTCTACATAGGGAATAAAGATTAGATCGGCAGTGCTAAAGTCTTCTAAAAAATAAGGAGAATCAGACTGAGCTAGGGCATCTTCCACCTGGTTTACTACTTCAATAAATAATGAACGACTATATTCTTCTTCTTTTGTCGATCGGGTAGGATAACATAACCATTGACACCAGGCTCTAAACAACGATCGTTCTAACTTCCTAAGAGGTAAGATGTCTTTCATACTGACATAAAAAGAACCAAAGGCATTTTCCAAAGCCATTAAAATATCATCACTTTCTGTAATGATTCTGCCGTCTAACTCCAGGGCTGGTAACATTCCATTCGGCACTATAGCTTTGTACCATTGTTCTTTTTGTCCGTAACAAAACATGGTTACTTTTTTAATGCGGTAGGGAATCTGTTTTTCTTCCAACCAAAGCCAGACCTTCTGACAGTAAGGACACCAGGCATGATTATCCCGATAAAGGGTAACTCGGACTTGGTCTTCAGTCTGACCAAAGAGACGTAAAGTAGCGTGGGAGTTGGTCAGACCATTGACCCGATCGGGTTCGGTGTAAGTATTCAGTTCAGCTAGTTCTTGCCAGGCGAGGGGTTTCATAGTAAAGATGCGATGAGGGCTTTTTGGACATGGAGACGATTTTCCGCTTGGTCCCAGACCCTGGAATGGCTACCTTCTAACACCGCCGCCGTAATTTCTTCCCCCCGATGGGCGGGCAGACAATGGAGGACAATGCTATCGGGGTCGGCTAGTTCCACCAATGCTTGGTTTACTTGGTAGGGCAGAAAGAGGGGCATCCGGTCGGTTTGTTCTTGCTCCTGTCCCATACTAGCCCAGACATCGGTATAAATCACATGGCAATTTTCGACGGCGGCTCTAGGATCATTGGTCAGGGTAACTTGGCTATGGTGGGCTAGTTGTTGGGCTAACTGATAAATTTCTGGCAGGGGGGCATAACCAGGGGGTGTGGCAACCCGGATATTTACCCCCACGCTGGCACAGGCAAGCATCAAAGAATGGGCGACATTATTACCATCCCCCAGATAGGCTAGGGTCAGGTTATGGAGGGTATCAAAGTTTTCTTGAATGGTCAGTAGGTCCGCTAGTGCCTGGCAGGGATGCTCCCGATCGGTCAGGGCATTGATGACCGGAATATGACAATATCGGGCAAAGGTTTCTAGCTCAGACTGGTCAAAGGTACGAATGGCAAGCCCATCTACATAACGATCGAGTACCCTGGCGGTATCTTCGATCGGTTCGCCCCGACTAACCTGAGTGACTTTAGGATCAAGGTCGATCACTTGCCCCCCCAGACGATACATTGCCACCGAAAAACTAACCCTGGTGCGGGTCGAGGCTTTGCGGAATAATAAGCCCAGCGTTTTGCCCGCCAAACTGGGGGTTGTTCCTCCCCTCTTGTAAAATTGTGCCCGCTCCAATAGCCCCAACACCTCCGGGCGGGAGAGGTCTGCCATACTGAGAAAGTCCCTGCCTTTTAGTTGCTCCATAGTCTTCTTCCTGTCAAAATTTTAGGATACCCGATAATTTTGGTTTCAAATGGGCAACTTACCCCGTCTCGGCATTTTGGCTTCTGGTAATGGTAGCAATATGGCAGCCATTGCCGATCGGATTGAAGCAGGGGATTTGGAGGCAGAAATTGCCCTGGTGATTTACAATAACCCCGATGCCTATGTCAAAAAACGCTGTATCGATCGGGGTATTCCCCACATTTTGTTAGATCATCGTCAATTTTTGAGAAGGGAACTATTAGATGCTAAAATTGCTGATACTTTTCAAGAAAATAATATTGACCTAATTGCCATGGCGGGCTGGATGCGGATCGTAACCAATGTTTTAATCGATCGGTTCCCTCAACAAATTCTTAACATCCACCCTAGTTTATTGCCTAGCTTTCCTGGTCATAAAGCCATAGAACAAGCCCTAGAATATGGCGTTAAAATTACCGGCTGCACCGTCCATATCGTCACCCTAGAAGTCGATCGGGGTCCAATTTTGGCACAAAAAGCAGTCCCCATACTGCCCACCGATGACCGGCAAACTCTACAGGCTAGAATTCAAGTCGCCGAACATGAAATCTACCCCACCACGATCGGGGCTTATCTGAAGGAAATGGGCAAGGGTAAGACTCCATAGAGCCTACCCCGATCGATTTTCTATAGCATTGCCTGAATTACATAGTCAAAGTAAGGCTCAGCGATCATGCTGTCCTCAGCGCTCAGTAAACCCAGGGCAGAAGCCTTCAAACAACGGAGGGCATCCGCCATACCCACCAGGGGCACATTCAGATTGTTATACATTTCCCGCACGCCAATAATGCCAATCTCCTCGATCGGTTGCTTGTCCCCCGCTAGGATGCCGTAGGTAATCAAACGCAAATACCAACCATAGTCCCGGATACATTGCGCCCTCTGCCTTGCCCCAGCCGCATTCCCTCCAGGGGCGATATATTCGGGGTGAATCTTCCAGAGGTCTTCGGTAGATTTTTTGACGATTTTTTCTTCATTTTCGGTTAAAACACTGACAATGCGGACACGCTGGGAGCCAGTTTGCAAAAATTCACGGATGCTCTGCAATTCATCGAGGGTAGGATAACGCAGTTCATCATCTGCCTGGAGAAGAACCTGTGTAATAACGCTCATATAAAAAAATTAAAAATATTCCCCTCTTAGTTTAACCTCCTCCTCCCCAATTTTCTAGGCAAATAATACGTCAGACTGAAGTAAATCGAAGAGGACTATGGCACAATACAACAGACTTTCTAGTTTATCCCTAAATGGAACGCCCCGATCGGTTATTGGTAGTCGATGATGTCAGTGATAACATTCATCTAGTCCGTGCCATTTTAGCGGAGGAAGATTACACCATCTTGGAGGCAAAGAACGGACAGGAAGCATTATCAATAATTACGCAGGAATTGCCGGATTTAATTTTGTTAGATGTAATGATGCCGGGCATTGATGGCTATGAGGTGACCAAGCAAGTCCGATCGATGGAAGGCATCCCCTTCATTCCCATCTTGCTGATTACTGCCTATGACCAACCCAGTGCGGTGAAGGGTTTAGATTTAGGCGCAGATGAATTTATTCGCAAGCCCGTAGAGGCAGATGAATTGGTTGCCAGGGTGCGCTCCCTGCTACGCCTCAAACATAGTATCGCTGCCAGGGACAGGGTAGAAAAGCAGCGCCAAGATTTTGTCTATCGACTCACCCATGACCTCCGTACCCCCCTAGTAGCTGCCGATAAAATGCTAGACCTCCTCCAGGAAGGGGTTTTAGGGGAAATACCCCCCAGCGTTAAGGAGGCGTTGGCAATTATGTCCCGTAGTAATCGGGATTTGCTCGAAATGGTCAACAAGCTCCTCGATATCTATCGCTACGAGTCCGGCAGTAAGACCCTCCATATGCAGCCCCTAAATTTAGGGGAAATTATGACTCAAGTGGTCAGCTCCCTCCACCCGATCGCTTTTTCTAAGCACCTAGACCTAGAGCTAGACCTGCCTGACCAACTCAGCCCCATCCAGGGAGACAGACTAGAATTGATGCGGGTATTTAACAACTTAATTGGCAATGCCCTCAAGTTCACTGACCGGGGCGGCGTAAAAGTCCATGTCACTGATACGCCAACCGAAACGATCGTGGCGGTGGAAGATACGGGTCCCGGCATTGCGGAAGCGGATCAACAACTGCTTTTCCAGCGCTTCCACCAAGGCAAACACCATAAACAGGGGAGCGGTTTGGGACTTTATCTCTCCCACTACATTGTCAGCGCCCATGGTGGTAATATTAAGGTCAACTCTATCCCTGGTCGGGGTTGTTGTTTCTCGGTTCATTTGCCCCATGCTCTTACCCCAGGTACTTTACGAAACTCTGCTGGCTGATTACGCCAATCATCAAGATGCGGTCGATTTGTTGCGCCGCTACCGCCCCTATTTTGAGATGATCCCCAGCCTGCGCCGCTCTGCCGATAGTGTCCTGAGTGTGCCCCTGCCCGTAGTCAAAGTGGTGCAGCCCACCGATCGATCGATGCGCCATAAGCGACTAAGTTGTGACATTGCCCTGCTGATGTGTGACCCGGAATGGAAAATTAAGACTGGGCACGAAATTTTTATTTTTATTCATCGCCCGGAAGAAGATTTTTCTAGCCTACTGAGCCGCTGGCGGCAGATTGAAGTGATGCTGGGGCAGGAATACTTCTGGATGCTGCCCTGGAAATATCGTGAAATTATCAGCGACAAGGGGGAATTGCAATTTCCGCTATTTGTTACTCTATCTTACACACCGGAGCGGATCAAAAGGGGTTTGACGGGGGCGAGTTTGCCCTTTGTTGATGTGAAAATGCCCGAAATTCCTATTAGTACGCCAGCTGAAGAAGTTGTGTCTACTGAGGATCAAACTTAGGGGTCAAAATTAAGTACCGATCGGGGTCGATAATGAGGCTACCTTCTTCCTGTAATCTACCTATCAGCCTAGTTACTGTCACCCTGGTACTGCCAATCGCATTGGCGATGTGCTGATGGGTGAGACGGAGGGGGAGCCGTTCTCCCTGGCTTACGGTTTGTCCTAATTCCTGTTTTAATAGCCACAAAAAATGACGTAAACGTTCTTCTACCAAGCGGTAGTTTGCTACGGATAGCAAGGCTTCTGTTTGTTGATGACGATGAACTAGATACCAAAATAAACCCTGACATAATTTGGGAGAATCTTCAATTTCTGCGATGCCTAAGTTCATTAAATTTACTTCAGTTAACGCCAGGGCATAGTAGGGATATAAATTAGTTAGGGGTAAACCAAATGGCATTGAGGGTGCCGCAATTCCTAACAAAATTTCCTCCCCTTGGGCATGGACAGTGCTTAACTGCACTAAACCCCGGTAGACTACCCAGATTTGTCTTGGGGGCAAATCGATCGGTGTACCCGCCTTAAAAGAAGACAGACAACGCTCGCGGTAAACTCCCTCCAAAGATGAGCGCCACTCTTCTAAAACATTGTTGTAGTCCATAACCCAAACAGTGACGTTAAGCTAATACTAAATCTTTCTAGTTAAGACTAGGTTAAAAAGTTGAAATCAAGTAAATTTGATACGCCCTAGATGAAGATTTACCACTAATTTGAATAGTACAGTCTGCTAAAAAAGCTTAGCACTTTACCATACCAAATGCTGGAACAGCAATTAAGTTTCCTTATATTCTTTAATTACAGAATAGACTGGAATTGATGAATAAAAACCATAATCCCCACCTACTAATCAGTGTAGTTACCAGGGAAAAACGATGTTTACGACAAATGACCAAGCTACTTTTGGCGCTGATTTCCTCACTCCTGCTAATGTTGTCCCCCCGATCGTGGCTGGGGCTGAACCGATCGAATGGCAACCTGAGTTTATCGGCGACTTGATCAACCAAATTCCTGGACTAAATACTGTTGTCGACACGATCGGGAATTTATTGCAACCCAATCTCGATCGGTTATTCAACCTAGAACCCCGGTTTGAAGACCTCATCCCCAACTTCTTTAACCAAGCTAAATTTGACCCCCTGACAGGCTATGGTCTAGTCAATGCCGCTGCTGCTGTCGCCGTTGCCCTGTCTGGCAGTTTCTCTACCCCTCTTTGGAATGTGAAGGATTTAGGCGGTAAGGAATGGGCAAATGACCTGATCAAAAGCCCTGAAGTATGGCAAGGGAGCCTATTCACTAACTCCATCACTGGTACAGGCGTAGTAGTAGCCGTAATTGATGACGGGGTTGACATTTCTCACCCCGATCTTGTTGCTAACATTTGGCAAAATCCTGGCGAAATTGCTGGCAATGGCATTGACGATGACGGCAATGGCTTTGTTGATGACCTCCACGGCTGGAATTTTACTACCGATTCTAACAATGGGGATGTGCGCCCTGCTTCTGCCCAAGATAGTCATGGCACCCATGTTGCTGGCACGATCGCTGCGCTGAGAAATGATTTAGGAAGCACTGGGGTTGCCCCTGGAGCTAAAATTATGCCCATCAAAATTGCGGACACTGACCAAAATCGCAGATGGCAAAATGTTTCAACCAACGGCATTGCCCAAGCTATTCGCTACGCCGTTGATAATGGTGCCGGTGTAATTAACATGAGTTTCGGTAGCACAGGATTTGACCAAGGCATAAGGGATGCCCTAGCCTATGCAGCTAGTAAAAATGTCATCACCGTTGCAGCCGCTGGAAACAGTAAAGGCAGTGTTCCTGCTTTCCCCGCCAATCAAGCCATTAGTTTTGGCATTTCTGTAGGCTCAATCGATCGGAATACAAACCTTTCTCAATTTAGCAATCTAGCAGGCAATAACAGTGGTATGCTCCACATTATGGCTCCTGGAGAGAATATCCATTCCCTTGGATTAGGCGGACAGTTCCGTGAAAGTAGCGGGACATCTATGGCAACGCCCCATGTGGCGGGGGTAGTCGCCCTGATGAAAAGCGCTAATCCCAATCTCTCTGCCACTGACATCAGAAGAATTATTGCCGAAACAGCTACTAAAATTGCTTAAGACCAGTGAAAAGGATGCTTTGTTCTTGCATTCATAATTCTGGCAATGTGTATCTGTAACTTCACCGTTGGCTATGGGATAAAACTTTGAGTTAGAACATGACTTAAGCTTA
>Ga0272446_1007261_pt1 | contig 11095 bp, 12 predicted proteins | sample YNPCB0061_FD_194587 | JGI IMG/M metagenome (GOLD analysis project Ga0272446, IMG submission 194587) | Hot spring microbial mat communities from Yellowstone National Park, WY, United States - YNP-CB-006-1 | ecosystem: Environmental > Aquatic > Thermal springs > Hot (42-90C) > Sediment | place...
AGGACCCACTGGCGATCCAGGAGGTCCCACTGGGCCCACGGGTGCAACTGGACCCACAGGTCCAGCCGGAGGCGCCGCATTCAATGGCGGAAGCAAAACACTTCCAGGCTTCTATAAAGTAGGCGAAACTGGGGTTGGATTGTATTCTGATGCCACTGATGTGATTGGGTTTTCCACTGCTGGTGAAAGCAGAATGGAAATCAATGCCAATGGTCATATCAATGTGGGTGATTTTATTACGGCTACAAATTCTCCTAATACCACTGTGAATAGTATTGCGATCGTTGGTGAAGATGGGGTTCCATATTTGGGTATTGTTAGCGCAAATTCAACCTACATTAATACAGGAGCATTGACCTTTTGGAGGGCGCGGGGTACCGTATCTGTACCAACCGCACTAAGTTCCGGAGATATAATAGGTGCAATAACTGCTCGTGGGTATCTTGGAACGGGATTTGCTTCTGAGTCTTCGGCAAATATTTCTTTTCAAGCCACAGAGAATTTTTCTAACTCCAACCGAGGATCAAAAATTCTATTCCGAGTCACACCCAACGGATCATCTACACCAGTCAATGCATTGGAACTTCAAGAGTCTGGTGCAATTACCGCTGCAGGAATTCACAATGTAGTTGGAACCAATGGTAACATACAATCTGGCACATATACGCCATTAGTAACTCTGGTTACAAATGTTAGCGCATTTGTTACATATCCAATACAATGGTTGAGGGTTGGAAACGTGGTGACAGTGAGTGGCGTAATGGAAATTACTGTGAATAGCACTGGCGCATTTGAATTTTTAGTAACTAATCCTGCTTTGATGCCCAGTGATTTTGTATCTGCTTATCAATTAGCCGGCGTGGCCTCAACAACTAATAGTGAATCTATCGCAATAATTGCAGATGTTACCACCGATAGGGCGCGATTTGTTGGATCAGCAGCCGCCGGCGTAAAAACGATAGCATTTCACTACACATATTTGATTGTATAATAAAAAGTAAACAAGTCTATGACAACACCCAAAAACAACACCTATCGCAGACGGCAAATTCAGTTGGATGTGTGTCACGAATTTTCGTTCCTCCACACAACATACCACCAAACGTAATACCTCCGGTGATAGTAGTTGGCCCCACTGGATCCACTGGAGTTACGGTTCCCGCAGGCAAAACTGGACCCACTGGCGACTAGCCCAATTTGAGCGATGATTTTCCCCATCCATCGTGATATTCTCGGGCATCAATGATAAGGTCTCTACAGCAATTGGAAGCGGAAACATCTCCGAAATATTCGCATTTACACTCACTTGATAAAAAATGATTTTTTAGAAAAATCGCTTGTCACTGGAACTAGTCTAGGTAATAATATGAAGACTATGAGAATAATCGCAATTACATATGCATTTGCAGTCAGGCGCAGTGGTATTTGCCCTAGCACTATGCCTGTGGGCGGTATTCCGTCTATCGTGATTCTTCCCACACAGCAATTGGTTTAATCCCGGAGTATTTAGGATAGAGTTGGAGAGATTTAAGTTTTACCAAAAAAAAAAAGATCTCAGAAACCCTTCCCGGAAAAATCCTAGGGAGGAGGTTTTTTATATAAATTGTCACCCGAAAACCCAGTGATCTTTGGTGGCTGTGACGCAAGGTGACTTCTTCCCTGTTCTTGTATTATATTTTTGTATCACATCATCTTGAATATAAATATAAAAAAATACCACTATCAATTAAGAAATTAAATAGGGTTGAAGCGGCTGGAATTCAAGCACGAGAAAACGCCTCTCACGGGGTTGAAGCACGTGATTCCGTCAGTGATGCAGCCGGTGACTGATCTTTGAATCGTGAAAAGTTCTTGAGCATGGGGGCTCTTGAATCCAAGTGTTTTTTAGACTCTCGGTAGTTCACAAAAAACGGCAGCATTAGAAAGCCTGATCAATAAGTTTACTAAGGATTCTACGGTACTGCGGTAAATGCTAGATGGTATTCTAAACTCAAAACAGTTATGTTTAAAAACAAGGAAAAACAACTCCAATAAACCATTACGAGACAAAGGAAGGTCGGCAAAGTAGGAGCGTTGCAATGTATTGCTGATCCATCCATTTGAAGAGAGTGGTGCGAGTTCGAATCTCGCACCTTACACCAAAATACAAGATCATTTAAATAGTAAGTTAAATACTGATGTGACACATTATTCAAAAATACAAGGATGGTTTGAAGCGCATGATCTCTATGATTTTCTAGTTGATCAAGCGCCTTACAATCAAACATTCCGTTTCATTGAATTGGGCTGTTGGAAGGGCAAATCTACTGCTTATTTGGCACAGAAGATTGTGAATTCAGGCAAGAACATTGAACTGTTTGCTGTGGATACTTTTCGAGGCAGTGATGAAGCAGCTCATCACAAAGAACCAGAATTGCATCGTTTGTTTGATATTTTTACAACAAATATGAACGAATGGGTGCGACAAGGTTTGAAACTAACAATACACACTGGCACGCTAGCAAGTTTTGCAAATGCGGTCAAGCCTGCACATTTTGATGCAGTTTTTTTGGATGGCTCACATGACTATATAGATGTGAAACAAGATATTCAAGTGGCTAAACGTTTGCTAAAATCAGGAGGATGGATTTGTGGCGACGATCTTCCTTGGGAAGGCGTTGCAAGAGCTGTTGAAGAACTGGTGCCCGACGCTGAAACTGGCGGCGGCAAATGGCGTTGGTGGCGTAAAAAGATATGAAGTTTGTAATTAAACCTTATCAAAAATCTCTTGGCACACATCATTTCATAAAGCCGAGTGGCTTGGCTTGGAGACATAAGCAAGTGGAAGCTCTTTGATGTGCCCAATAAAAAGGAATATCTGTTTCAAAATAGAAGAAGAGATTGGGTTTGGTGAATATGGCACGATGGTAAAATATGGTAAAATATGGTAAAATAGTGTCCTATTGCACTTCAATGATTTATGAAAAGAAATACTATTTGAGATCAGCTTGAGTTGATTCCAAACATAGAAGATTTGGTTTGTGGAAAAAGTTGATATGGATTAGATTAAAATATACCAAATCAATGGGTTACAAGCGTGTGACAATAGAAACACACTAAACCAACTCGCCTGTTGTAAAGGGTTTGTTGAAGATAGGATGTAAAAACGAATTTTAAGAAGTGTAATTTTAGATATTTTACGTTCCAGATAAATACTCGGTGCGTGAATTAATCAATCTAATCGAAAGTTTGCAAGTCAAGCCCGGAGTAATGTTTTCGCAACATCAGTTTTTGCAAACGTTGGCTAACCTTATGAGACGACCCGTTGATTGGAGTTGGTTGAAAGACAACACATATTTCAAACGTGTGGATGATCGTTTGGAAATACATTCCAAAAAAACGGAATTTGATCCCATTACATTTTCCAAAGCCAGCTTGTTGACTTTGGGTTTAGTATCATTGGATGAGTTGGAAACTTCACTCAAACGTCATGGCGTAAAAAAGCGTGTGAAGCGAAAGCGCAACAATATACTATATCGCTAAAAAAACTTTTCAACTCAACATTGGTAAGAATCAAACAGTGGCGATGCGTTCTGCATTGGTCCAGGGTTGATTCTGTTATGAGGCGGATGCAGTGCTACTTAGCAGCAACACTTTGTAGTGAGGTCCGTTATAACACTTTTACGGTTGGGCTGGCAAGCGAAGGCTGTGGACTGTTAATCCACCCACACGAAACTGGCCAAGGGCGGAACCCATTACCCTGACCAATATACTGTTTGACGCAAGTATTATTGGTTATAGAAGAATTGATATGGAACCACTGACTGTGATTTTTTTCTCAATGACAGTTTGGTTGGCAATGGGCGGTGTGTTTGGTTATATGTTCAATAGAATCAAATATTGAACTGGGAAAACTAAAATGTCAACAGAAGATAAGATCAATTATGTTTCGCATATTGATTTGCTAAGTATTAACATTATATAAAGGTAGCAAATGGAACACATGCATAGAACTCCCCAAGACTTTTCAGATCGCGTTGCATTGCTTTTTACCAAAGCATTGAGATTTGTGGCTGATGCTTTTTTCCGAAAGCGTTATGGTCATAGAGCAGTGGTGTTGGAAACTGTTGCAGCAGTGCCGGGAATGGTTGCTGGTATGTGGCAGCACTTGAAAAGCCTTCGCCACATGCAGGATGATCAAGGTTGGATCAAAACTTTACTTGATGAAGCAGCCAACGAACGCATGCATTTGATGACATTCATCGAAGTTGCCAAGCCCAACTGGTTTGAAAGATTTTTGATTCTTTTGGCACAGGGCGTGTTTTGGCATGTATATTTGATGATTTATATTTTGTCACCCAAAACTGCACATCGCATTGTGGGTTATTTTGAAGAACAAGCTGTGATTTCCTACACTGAATATTTGAAGGAAATTGATGAAGGCAAAATTCAAAACACACCGGCACCAAAGATCGCCATTGATTATTGGCAGTTGCCTGAAACAGCAACATTGCGTGATGTGGTGATCGCTGTGCGTGAAGATGAAGCTGGCCATCGAGATGTAAATCATAACTTCGCAGACCAGCTTAAAAACAACGGTTGACAAAACGCCAGACATTTTGATTAAATATTGCTGCTGTAATCTCAAACATATCAAAAAATTTAGTACAGTAAAATAATTGATTTTTTATAGATTTTGCGCGTTTGGCTGAGAAGGGAGGCACACGGTTGATAACCGTGACAAGGCGGAAGCTTATCATGCACGTGACGAACACGCAGCAGATGAACATATTATTACAATGAATAGAATAAGTGGAAGTAGTTTTTTATGGCTTGATGAAACCTACTCCAACAACAGAGTCAAAGAGAATATGAAGGATATGGAATCTTGGTTTGTTGCAAATGATTTGGAATCAATTTTGAAATTGCCGTGGGGTCACAGAAGATTGGCATTGGGTTGGTTACCAGTTGCTCAGTTGACAACTGAAGTCTCTCTATGTGACTTGGATGGGTTGTGTAAAATTGTCGCAGTTAGATTAAACCCTGCTTGATATGGCGCCAAGCAGTAACATCAGCTAATTCTTCCGTAGTCCATTGACGGTAGGCAATCTTTCTTCCCCAATTATTTCCTTCAGGTTCTTCAAAACTTTCTGATATTTGTGGACCATTGACCCGGGGCTATTTGATTCAATAGGCACGCTCATATACATGGTTTCAACTAATGAATTAGAGCTTCAGTTTACTACTAGTTTTACATGCTTCTTATTATCGATTAATGATGATTTGTTTGGATCAATGATAATTGCCCCTGGTATTTGTTTGATTACTACATATACTGGATTTGCTATAGGTGTTTTGCTAGCTAGTGGGTGAGGACGGGAAGCAACTTTTCCAAACTTCTTTTGAAGTTGTTGTATTTTGTTAATTAAGAATTTAGGATAATCGGGGCAATCATACAATGCAGCATCATTGGGCACTTAGCCACATGTTAGAATATAATCGCCTTGATTGCTGCGCCGTGGTTTCATACCATGCTTCCAATATTTCAACCAGCGATTGTTGGCAACTGATTCATTGAAGCAGCAACAACACTCGGGGATTGGTTTTTTATTTTGCGTACAAACCCAAAGATGTCAGATTAATTATTGATTTGAATTAAATGCTCACTGAAATATTTTTTAAATTTGATGAGTTCATGTATTTGTTTGACCATAACGTCAACAAAGTGTAAATAGAATCTCAAAAACGAGGACATACGGTGGAAGTCAAAGCGAGTTTGGCAGCATTTTTAGAACATGGTGAATTACTCAAGTGGGCAGAAGATCCCATAACGGCCAAGCTCAAATACTCAAGTTCGGACTCACAGTTCAGATAGCAGAGTACTTCCGTTACATGGAAGAGGCCCCAGGAGCGGAACCCGGTGACTCTCTACCTACTTGCTTCTGTAGTTTAATTAGTGAGAATTCAGGTTTTGTACGCTTGCAATCCCAATTCAATCCCTCGGCAGGGGCATCACTGTAACAAAAACTTTATGTTGTGTCACGTATGCGAATTTTGCAATTGTAAAACATCAGTTATGCGTTTAAATAGCAGTAACAAAAAGGAGACTTCTATGTTGAAAACACTGTTTGCACGCATCCAGGAATGGTTACGATGCCATCAAACTCAAGACGAATTGAGTAGACTCACTGATCGTGAATTGGCTGACATTGGCATTTATCGCGGAGATCATCGATTTGTTGCCAAAAATCGTCGTAATTTGGATTTTTTAGTTACTTGGCGTTGAGCCAAAACTAAAACATGAGTGAATTGAAAAAGAAGCAGCAATGCTCTCTTTTCATTAACAGCATTAAATAAATCTTGTAATATTATGTTTTATATAAATCGTCACCCGAAAACCCAGTGATCTTTAGTTGCTTGGAAGCAAGGTAACTTTGCCCCTGTTTTTGTATACGTTTTCCTATTACATCATCTTGAATATAAATATAAAAGATAGGGCCGAAACAGCTCCTATTAAAGCACGGGGAGACGCCGCTCACGGGGTTGAATCACTTGATTCCGCTAGTGACGTGTCTGTAAAGCATGAAAAGTTCTTGAGCACAGGGGCTCTCGAAGCCAAAGGTTGTTTTAGATCCTTGGTAGTTCGCGCGGCTGTGGTGAAAAGAAAGACACGCCAACTTGAGGTGCTTATGGGCGAAAGCCCGTAAAGGTTCAAATCCTTTCAGCCGCACCAATGACAATAACTAAAGAACATTTTGGCATTTTCTATGAGCATATGGAACAGGGTATGGAACATTTTCTGTATTGCCTTTGGAACAGTGATCCCTTTTTCAAAAGTGAACATGGCGATTATGATCGCATTATCACATGGGAAACGGGAGATCGGTTGTTGATTTATGAAGATGATATTGTTGTGCACGATATACTAATTTATGACATAGACAGTGTCTATGCCAATCCACAAGAATTGAGCTTGGATGATTGTGCTATATTGGCCCGTTGCTGTGCTAAGATAAAATTGATAAAAAATGAATCAAGCGTTTAAAAATTGGCCTTCCTCAAAAGGAGTATTGGATTGCATATATAATATTCAAAGAAGGTTCGTCTATGTGATCAAAAGTCAAAATTTCAAAGCCACTCAAACACATTACCAAATAACACAGACGATATTGGATGGTGACTATTTAAAAATCACTGATTGGCATGGTAATCCTTTTTGGGAAGACTATGTGGAATGGGTTGCGGTATCAGAAGAAGAAAAGAAGCTGTGGGAAAAATATCCTGGATATTTAGGATTTGAGTCATATCCCAGAGATTTTTCACCATTGAATTGGAAAAAAATTCATCTAATCAACCCACAAGCTGAATTGTATTTGAAACCACGATGAAGATATTTCTCATTTTCCCAAATAAAAAAACCAAGGGCGCTATATTGATGCGCTGGAATTTCCAGAACAGTTGTTTTCATCGAGTTAATGTAATGCCCGGATATTTAAAAAAACTCATTGACAACCAAAGGTTGAATCCCATAAAGTATGAGTTGGATGGTTATGTGGTTGATTATCCCTACTCCAAAATATCAACTCATATATTCAATAGATTAAAACACAGTGAGGGCGTATTGTTGATTGATTATGTATATACCAAACTAATGTTCACTGACCAACCCATTGTGAATATGGAAATGATTTTGAAATTGAAGCAGCCTTTGATTGACGATGAAATAGTAAAACTATTCAATTCACTAAGGCAGTGTGATTTCAATGAGAGAATTGCGTGCTTTACGAGATTGAGAGCCGATGGAAAATGGTTATCTTTTTGAAATAAAGTGAAGCTGGGTTTAAGTCCCAATGGGTCCACGCCTTTTGGGGGCCCAGTTTAGGGAACATGAAACAGTCATTTTCACCATTTATTCTCAATAATTTAAAAGAGCTGAAAGCGAAAGTTTTCAGCTCTTTTCGTTTGTTGATAGTTGAGGAAAAACATAAATATTGTTATGAAATTCAATGAAATATAGCGGTTAGATGAAAAAATTTGACGACAATGATTTGAATCAGTATCTAGCAGCCACTGTGGATGATTACATAACCAAAAAAGATTCAAAAGAAAGATTTGTAACGGCTCTGGTGTTGTATTTTGTAAACAAACCCAATAAAAAATATTTGGTATTCAAATTTTTTCTCAAGCCTCTCAAGCCCAATCAAGATCCTTTAGCTCACAATGAGCAAAATTTAAATCTCCGAAACCAAGCGATGTATTATTTTGCCACAAGAGAACGCGCATCCCGATATTTGTTGTATTTGAAGCAGAAATTTGCCAACAAATATCAAATCTATGATTTTAATCAGTTGCCAGATAGAGATTCTGGATACAACAAAAACAATTGATATCAAAATCATTGGTACTATAATTAAATGATGCATTGATAGTTTAGAGAATATTAGCAATTCAAACTAAAATCTCGAGAATATACCTATGTGCTTTCCGTGATCTTTGTATGATTAATCCCAATGTTGTGGTTTCTGATTACAGAAATATTGCTGAATGTTTGAAATTGAAATGTACAGTAGCTCAGGATTTACAAACCAATGTGCAGGGATGAAAAATCAAATATGTGATCCATTACGATCCCATCATTGTGTCTTCAAATTATAAAATAGTCTCTCACATCTAAAGATCTAATATATTTCAAATTAAAATATTTGAAGTAATTTGTGAACTACCAAGGGTCTAAAGAACCTTTGGCTTCAAGAGCCTGTTTGCTCAAGAACTTTTCACGCTTCACAGATGCATCACTAGTGGAATCATATGATTCATATGATTCAACCCCGTGAGAGGCGTCTCCCCGTGCTTGAATTCGGGCCGTCCCAGCCCTATTTAATTTTTTAATTGCTTGCCAGCGGATATTGACAGCGGCATTTACGTCTCTATTAATGTTTGTGCCGCAGGAAGAGCAGTTAAATGTTCTCATATTCAAAGGCATTGGTTTCGTTTCACCACAGAAGCTACAAGTTTTGCTGGATGGATAAAAGCGATCTATTTTAATCAATTGACCACCTCTATCTGCTAACTTATAACTCAAAAGAGTTTGAAACATGCCCCATCCACTGTCAAATATGGATTTTGACAAATGCTTGTTTTTTGCCATGCCTTTGATATTTAAGTCTTCTATCCCAACTACATCAGCACAATTGGCTATCTTGGCGCTGATCTTGTGTAATTGGTCTTTTCGTATATTGGCAATTTTACGGTGTAGTTTTTGAACTCGTATTCGTGCCCTGTTTCTCCTTTTGCTTGCCAGCTTGCACCTGGCAAGCGCTCTATTTCTTTTCTTGAGTTTCTTTTGGTTACGTCTATACACAGGATCAGTTTCGTACGTTTCTCCATCGGAAGTGGTAATGAAAGATTTTAGTCCCCAGTCCAACCCAATAATGCGATCTTCATTTATTTCTTGAATGGGTTTTGAGTCTTCAAATTCACACAACACAGACGCAAACCAATGTTCTCCTATTTGTTTTATAGTTACAGACTTCACTTTGCCATCAATGGGCCTATGTTTGATCCATTTCACATCACCCAATTTTGGTATAGTTATGTGTGATCTTGTTATTTTGATGTGTCTACTAGACGCTGTTTTGCCGTTTGATTGAGGTATTCTAAATGAATCCAATTGCCACTTCTTTGATTTGAATTTGGGAAAACCTGTGCCTCGCTTGTAACAGTTCTTTATAGCTGTGTCCAAATCAAAACATTTTTGTTGTAAGGCTTGGCTTGGAACTGATTTTAGCCATTCCAGTTCTTTTTTTAATTTTGGCAATTGAAGCGTCTGTTCGTGTTTGAATATGAACTTTTTCTCGTTTTTATATTTCTTCTTGTTTTGATCGAGAAAATAATTCCAAAGCCATCTGGTAGCAGAAGCCCATTGAACAAGTGTTTGTTTTTGTTGTTCAGTGGGATTTAATTTATATTGATAGCTTTTATATTTCACAATATTATTTATTCAGTAAAGGAAGAAGGTTTGTAAATATATTTTACTTAAAACATAAAAACATTTCTTTTTAATTCATCTGATGTTTGTGGTCAAATACAGAAAAACCACTCCCATTTGTTTTTGGGGATCGCATTAAGGATTTGAAATTGATATAATGAAAACAGATATGGATCACATACATCTACTCGTTTTATATAAATCAAATATATCTATCTTATTTCGCTTGTTCGAATGGGGCAAGCAATCGATATGAAGCAATACGAAAACGCACGCAAGAACGGAGATAAAGTCACCATGTATCCAAGCGACTAAAGATCACTTGGTTTTTAGGTGACGATTTGTATAAAAGATCAGTTCCAAGGAGATCTGACGTCCTTTTTACTTCTTGACATCTCAATTCCAATTAATTTATTATAGTGCTATGATACACTTTTGGCAAATCAACGTAGATCCCGTAGATATCACGCCCCTTGTACGTCGCAAAATCAAACATCTACCATTTCGTTATACGGTTGCTGACGGTGAAAAGTTTGATCAAGTAAATCAAATTTTGTATAGCAGATTTCAAAAAGATTACTATTTGACTTTCACTGAATATTTTTGGAATGATGCCCGCCAAGAAGAGGATCGTCATCTTTGGTTCGCCCTAAAAGAGCCCATGGATGACGAACTAAAAATGATATTGAAACTGATTTAAACAAAAAGGCCAATGCAATGACTATATCAAAAACGCCACTAAGTAAGTATTCGTTTGCTCATGAAAGATCCAATGATCAATATGAGGAAGCCAAGAAAGAAGTGGAAATTTATGGATTTGACACCACGGAAGTGATTAATATGGATACCACTATCGCTCGGTTCGCACTTCCTAGACTTAAGCGGTTCAAAGAAATCACACGCAGTTATCCTTCTCACCTCACTGAGGAAGAATGGGATAACATTTTGGATAAGATGATTTTTGCCATGGAATATTTTGCATCAGATATGAAGTATGATAATACTGATCCTCTTGTTACTGTTAAAGCAGAAGAGGGAGCAGAGCTATTGGGCAAATATTTCGGCAGCCTTTGGTCATGAGCCGTGGATATATTTCAACATATTTTGAGTGGTAAGGTCACTCACACC
>Ga0272446_1007262_pt1 | contig 11094 bp, 14 predicted proteins | sample YNPCB0061_FD_194587 | JGI IMG/M metagenome (GOLD analysis project Ga0272446, IMG submission 194587) | Hot spring microbial mat communities from Yellowstone National Park, WY, United States - YNP-CB-006-1 | ecosystem: Environmental > Aquatic > Thermal springs > Hot (42-90C) > Sediment | place...
TACTTCGGGCAGCGCGGAGCGATAATTGACAAAACCATAGACATCCTTGATGTCGAAGACAATACCCGTGAGCCCCTGCGCGCGGCTGAACTCGAGGTACTTGTCAACCCTGGCAGGCCGGGCCGATGTACCCGTGAGGTAGATGGCTGAAATATTCTCAGGCCCGCGCGCACCGGGACGAGCACGGTAAAAGTCGGCACGACCGGGCATGAACTCACGGACATAACGCACTGCAGGTAGCGGATTTTTTAGCGCAGGCAACTTCTCTCGCTCTGCCCTGAGCCTGGTCATGTATTCGACAAAGGCGCGCTCTTCTTTCACATGTAGTTCATAATGGCGAATCGGCGAAGGCAGCAGGTGGCGGCAAAAACTGCGGCTGCAGAAGGCGTCGAATGTAAGCCAGGTTGCGGCTGCAGCGGTCTTGTCTTTATCGAGCGCTGCATACCATGCAGCGAGCGGGCCAGGCAGTATATGGTGTGCAAGTACAAGCAGAGTGAAAGCTCCCACAAGAATTGCCAGCAAGAGCGCAGCGCGGCCCGCCGCATATTGCAGTACTGCCTGCAACGCCACACGCAGCAACACCAGCACGACGCGCGCAACGCCGGTGACATACGATGCGAATTCAGATTGCACCGGTCTGTATTGCCGCGTGAGACAGCGCGTAAACCGGTGGCGGCAATCAATTGTCGCACCGGCCATCACCCCTACACGCCCGCTTGTACAATTATTGACACTACGTTCAATTTTTTCTGCTGCACACTATGAGTTATTTTGAAGGCAAGATCGTTCTACTCACCGGTGCATCGGGTGGTCTCGGCAGCGAGTTCGCCACGCAGCTGATGGATCTGGGAGCACACCTGCTTCTCTCAGACGTGAAGCTCGAGGCTCTCGATCGGTTCAAGCCTTATTCGGGCAAGGGCAAGGTGATCGGCATGGTCGCAGCGGACCTAAGCCACAAAGAAGGCACTGAACGCTTTCTGGCCGAGGTCAAAAAAATAACTCCATGCCCCGACATCATTATCAACAATGCGGGCATTGCGCAGGCGGGAGCTTTCGGCGACGTGCCGCTCGACCGCTGGGAGAAACTGATGAACATCAATCTGATCTCCCCCATGCGTATCTGCCACTACTTTCTGCCCGACATGAAGTCGCGCGGCAGCGGGCATATTGTGAATATCTCATCGGTCGCCGGCATCGTACCGCTTCCCGGCGGAGCTCCTTACACTGCCTCAAAACATGGTATCAAGGGCTTTTCTGACGCGATTCGTGAAGAGTACCAGAAGCACGGCATCTTTGTTTCAACGGTGCACCCGTTCTTCACGCGCACGGCAATTCTACAGTCGGAACGCTTCGGTGTCAACATCGACGTCAACGACTACCCGCAGTTTTTGATCGAATCGCCTGAAAATGTGATCCGCGAGACTATTTCGGCAATTGCGAGCAAGACCGACTTCATTCTGCCGGGGCCGACCGCAAAGGTGCTCGACCTGGCGCGGCGCCTTACACCGGGATTATTGAGCCTCTTTAGTAGAGGCTTGCTAAAATAGGCGGGTTATGTAAGATGGCGAATGCTGGCTTTTGCCAGGGCTCACAGGAAAACGCTGATTTTCTGCATAGGCGGAGCTTTTCTTCTGCCGCAGATTTTTGCAGCAACGCTGACTCTGGCCGAGTCGGTACGCGTCTTTGGCGAGTATGGCAAGTTGCAGACTCTTGCTGTCTCGCCCGACGGCAAGTTGCTTGCCTTCAGCTCTGACTACCGCGACCAGAAAGGTGACATTGTCGTCTATAACCTGGAAACCAAAGAGAAGCGCACCGTGACCAAGACGCAGTACCTCGAATCGCAGCCCGTATTCTCCCGCGACGGAAAAGAGATCTACTTTTTCATTAACGAGGTGGGGACGGGTTCGATCAAGAAGGTGAACCTCGCGGACGAGAGCGTCACGCAGGTAACAGACCGCCGCTTCTGGTGCGAATTTCCCGCGCTTTCGCCGGACGGCAAGCACCTCGTCTATTACTCCAAACGCGACAACAAATACAACCTGTATGAAATGAACCTTGCAACCGGCAAAGAGACCCGGTTAACCAGCGATCAGAACTTTGATTTTGGCCCGGTCTATTCGTCAGACGGTCAGAGCATCTACTTCTATTCAAACCGCGCCGGTAGTTCGTTTTCGCTTTTTCGCTACGAACGCTCGAGCCAGAAGATTTCGCCCATCTTCGGCCCCGGCGGATTTACCTTTCAACCTACAACCGACGTCAAAGGGCTAATACTTTTTGCCGTCTCCAACGTTTCGGGTAACAACGACGTCTACGCGATCTCGCTCGGCAAAAACCGGGTAGACCAGATCACCACCGCCACCAGCAACGATCTGTTTCCGGTAGTCGACCAGAAAATGAGCAAGCTCTACTTCATCAGCCAGCGCGAAGGCGACTATGCCATCTACGCCCGGCAGTTCAAAGTAACACCATAAGCACTATGAAACAGAAAAAAACAGCGTTACGAGGCAAAAAAAGCGCTGCCGGGCACACGTACACCGCAAACAAAGTACATCCCACCTGCTTCATTCACGAGCGGGCGACCGTCTACGGTGACATTGAAATGGGGGAGTTTTGCTCGATCTGGCCGGGTGTCGTCGTGCGCGCCGATATGAACCGTTTTGTTCTCGGAAAGTACGTCAATATTCAGGACAATTCTACCCTGCACAGCGATTCCAAGCGCGGTATCACAATCGGCGACTACACGCTGGTCGGCCACAACGCGATGATACACGGCTGCACTATCGGCCGGGGAGTACTCATCGGCATCGGCAGCATTGTCCTCGACGACGCAGAAATCGGCGACGGAGCGATGATCACTGCCGGCTGCATGGTCCGCGGTGGAACAAAAATTCCCCCGCGCGCTCTCGTGACCCCTGACGGCTCATCGATCAAGGTCTTCGAAAACAAGGCAAAGACAGCCTACACCATCGCCGGCTGCCTCGAATACGTTGAACTCGCCAGGCGGATGCAACAGGGAAAATGGGGCCCGTTCAGCGCCGAAGAAGAGGCACAGTTCTTCAGGCGCGCAAAAGAGATCGTGGCTGAGATGTTTGGCTAGCGCCTGCGGCGAAAGACCAGCACAGCGACGATGAAAGTCGTCAAAATGAAAAAAGCCACCAGGATCGGGTAGAGCGTGCTGCTGCTGGTAACAGAGCGCTGCTCGAGGTAGATATCGACGCGCCGCTCTCCGACCTTAGCCTTGCTCAGGCGCACGGGGCGAGAGTCGAGCAGAATGCGCTCGAAATCAATTCCCTGCTTTTCCAGTGCAATCGCTACCTTTTGCGCCCGCTCAGCTGCCAGTTCACTGTTTTCTTCAACCCCGCGGCGACGATCAGCGTAACCGACCAACACAACGCGAAGGCCGGCATGACGACGCTCTCTGATCCGTTCTGCCATGCGCGCGAGATCTACAGCGGCCGCACGGCTCAGTTGCGACGAGCCGGTCGCAAAGTAGATGCTGCCGACAAACTGCTCGCGCGTGGGCAGCTCGGGAACACCGTATTCGCTCTGGTAGCGGGCGCGCTCTACAGCATCCTGGTAAGTTTCAACGCAGGCCGGCACGAGCAGAGGAAGGCACAGCAGCGGCAAGAATACGCGCAATTTGTGGAGCATGGTGCGATGATACTTCTTTTTTGTCGTTGTCAAGCAGTAAGCCCGTCGTTTTTCAGCGGCATGAATGCTTCGCAGAATCTGCCCGCCGATAACAAGATTGAGATACACCTCGATCCTGAAATACTGAAGGGTACATTTGCCAACGTCACCAATATCGGGCACTCCAAAGAAGAATTCATTCTTGATTACCTCTTCATACAACAGCACCCTGCCCCTTTCGGCAAACTGGTTTCGCGCATCATACTGACACCCGGCCACGCGAAGCGTCTGTTGCAGGCGCTACAGGAAAACGTGCGCCGCTACGAAGAGCAGTTCGGAACCATCGACACGGGTGTCGCCGTGCCCACCAACCGCACACTGCAATAATGGAGCTGACTATAAGCACGAAGCGCCTGTGGTCGAAGTCATCAAAAAAAAGGGGCTTTAGACATTGATGCCTAAAGCCCCCTAACCAATGATCCCCCTTAAGGGGAAAATCGCGCGAGCAGTTATTTCTTTTTCTTCGCGGCTTTTTTCTTAGCTGCTTTTTTCTTTGCAGGTTTCTTCTTAGCTGTCGCCATTGTTTTCTCCTTTGTCGTCTTCTTCTTGATTGTCGTCTGTTTCTTCGCCAAGCTTGCTGATTTCTTAGAAGATTTTTTTGGTCTTGCCTCTGTCTTCTTCTTTGTGATCACTTCGCTTTTTGAAGTTCCCTTGCGGGAGGTAAGGTCAGTAGAACCTGGCTGTTGCAGCACATCGAGCCGCGTCGCATTTTTCCAGACATCTTCGAGCTTGTAGAAGCGCCGCTTCTCTTCGTCGAACAGGTGGATAACGAAAAATCCGAAGTCATAGGTAACCCAGCCGCTTTCAAACTTGGGTGATTGCGGCCGGGGACGCTCGATACCGCGCTCAATGGCCGTCTTGTGCACCTCGTCGAACAGGGTCTTGAGGTGAGCCTTCGACAAGGCGGTCGCGATAACAAAGTATGTCAGGTAAGACGACTGGTTGCGCAGGTCGAGAACGACGATATCGCCGGCCTTTTTGGCATCAAGAGCCTGGGCGATCGCGGTGATATTTGCCAGATCGTCAAAACTCACCGGATTACCTCTTCGCCCTTGAGCTTATTATAGTCTTTGCCGAGTACGAGCACCAGGTCAGTAAACAGCGAGCGGTTCACAGCGGCGTAAGAGCGCTGTACTCCCAGAATGCGCGCAATACTTTCCAGGTAGAAGGCATTGCCACTGGTACCCAGGAGAATCGTCTGGTCATAGTCATTATGGTCGGCGTTGGTGAACTCGAGTATCTGCACGCCCTTGCGAGAAAGCTCCGCCCGCATGGTGCGTGCAAGGTTGGGCACTTGCGTACCGTTTTTAACCTCCATTTTGGGAGGTTCATTAATAAACGGATGCTCTTTCTGCGTCAGCTGCTTTGTCAGGTTACGAAAATAGAGCGCCGCTGAGTCTTTGTCGACGTAGAAGGCGTCCTTAACGCGGCGGACCGGTACCTCGAGCAGAATTGGAACCCATGAATTCTGCGTAGCAAAGGTCTGTGCCAGCACAAACAGATCATGCGCAGACGCATTCGTCTCAACGTTGCGTACCGCTAAGGCAAACGACTTTTCATCCTTAATCACTGGCCAGAGTCGGCTGCGCTGATTCCAGGCGTTCAACAGGAGCGAATAGTAACGGAATAGCTTGAAGGCAGGAGTATATTCGTTCTTTTCGGGAGGATTCAGCAAACGCGGAACCAGGCTGCCGTCGAGAACAAACTGGCCCTTGGGCAGGTTTTCGCCGTTCAACAGGTCACCTGCGGGCAGAAAATAGTCGATTCCACCCAGGATATCGACGAGGTGAGCAAGTACGGTATCGCGCAATTTGATGTGCATACCCACCCGCTCCCCCAGAAACTCTGAGATCGCATTGTTGATTACCGTTACTCCACCCGATCTGTACATCTCTTCGAGGCTGGTTTCATTGTCTTTGAGGCGAATGGCAGGGTAGAAGGAGATAACTCCGATGCGCTGTGTCGCCGGAAAGATCTGCGCCACTGAAACAACCTGCACTTTCTTATCATCGTTAGCCGAAATCACGACGAATGAGATAAAGAAACCGTCTTTACCAGCGAGCGCCTTCTCGATGTTCGCGCGATGGAAAAAGCGAAAAAGGTAAATCGTCGCAAGAATCGCGAGTGTTATGGCAGCGCCGATGACGAACAATGGACGAACTTTGCGAAAGAATTGCATCGTATGCTCAGGCGAGTCGCCCGCCGTTCGTCCTACCTTTAGTATTATGTCTCATCAGGAAAATTATGTCACATCGTAACCAGCACTCTTACGCCGTCAACTACTTCCTTGAAAAATTTTTCATTGATCAAAATGCCGATCACATTTTTTGTGAACTTCTTGCGCAATTTTTTTGGCGCGAAGATAAGACGCCGCGTTTTTATTCTACGGTCTTCTGCACTGCGATCTCATGGCAGTCATCTTTTCGCAGGCAAAAGTTGCAAACCTCGTAAATTTTTTCCGGAAACTTGTCTTTTGTTGTGCGCTCGTAACCGCAACGCTCAAAAAACTCCGGCGTGTAGGTGAGAGCAAAGAAGCGCAACGGGCGTTGTAGCGAATAGCGTAACGCTTTTTCTTCGGCGGCTAACACGAGCTGCCGCCCGATTCCTTTACCCTGCAGATCATCGGCAATGACAAGCGCACGAATTTCGCAGAGCGTATCGGTAAAAAACACCAGACTCGTTGTGCCCAGTAAGCGGCCATTTACTTCACAAACAATTGTCTTGTCGAGATTCGCACGGATCTCCGCTGGTGTACGCCGCAGAACGATCTTCTTCAGTACGTAAGGTTCAAGCAGCGCCGCAATGGCATCTTCATCACCCGGTCTGGCGTCTCGGATGAGCGGGCGTATCGCACTCAGCATGGCTAACTGCCGCTGACTGCCTGCGCGCTCTGCCGGAAACACTATTTGCGGTAGAGAATCGCTCCGCTAAATTCGGGATTCTTTTTGAGCTGTGCCAGCATTTCGTACGCGTTGTTCTTGCCCTCGATGGGGCCGACGTAGAGTTTCACTTTCTTGCCGTTACGCGCCATGAATGCCTTCATGCCATTGCGCTTCAGGTTTAGTCCGGCAAGCGATGCCTCTTTTTCATCGGGGTAAATCTTTGCAAGAATAAGGTAACTCCCTTCCAAAGTCTTTTCTTGCCGGGCTATGCGTGCGCCTTCTTCGGCGCGGGTGGTGCGAATAGCCTCCGGTGTGTTTTCCGCCTCAGCGGCCGGGCCTGCCGCAACATTTGCTGTTACTATCGTACCATTCTGCGCGCTGTCGGGCGCCACACGGTTTTCGAGCTCGCGCATCATCTTATTTTTTTGCAACTGCGTACCGCCGATAAATCCGATAGCGAGTGAAGAGAAAGCAATCGCGAGGTAGAGCGAGAGCTTGTTTACGGGAGCGCCCGTCTTGCGGGCTTCAGACGCTTCAGAAGCCGAATACGCGCGCCGGCCTTTACGGTAATAGCGACTGAAATCTATGTCCTGCATATAGTATCTTCGAGAGTATTCTCAAAAATTTGTAGCATTTATTCTGCGTTTGCCGCTCTGTCTTTTATCGCAAAAAATACCGCGTTGCGCCGCCCCAACCGCCACTCCAGATACCGAACGCTGATATCCCGCCTGGGTACGGCTTCCCTGATGCTGCTGTTGGCTCTTCCCCTTTGCCCAACGCGGGCTGAGCGACCAACCGCCGACTATGGCCACTTGTCGCTGCGGCCATTCCACCAGGCGCTCGCCGGGCAAATGGCGCAGTCGATGCCCATTCAGGCAGGCGCGGCGGTAAATCCTGCCCTCCTCGGTTATGGCGAACAAAATACGTTCTTCGCCGGTGGCTTCTTCGGCCCCGGGCTTATGGGCTTTTATGCCGATGGCGCCCTCTTCAGTCCGTTTGGTGGCCTCATGCTCTCCGCAGAATACCTGCAGGCCGACGACAAGACTGCGGCACTGAGTTTTGGCTACGGCAGTTTTCTTTCGCGGCGCCTGGCGACTGGTTTAAGTTTAACTCCCCGCTACGTGACCGGCAGCTCTGGTCAGGCTTTCGGCATGGGGCTTGATCCTGCACTGCTTTTCGACAGCAAGTGGCACACGAGTTTTGCCGGCAACGATGGCTGGGGCATCTACTCCCCCGCGGTATTTTTCCGCACGCAGAATCTGGCAATTCCGGTCGGTGAAACCTCGCTCTTGGCATCGCCTTCAGCTCATGTGGGAGTTCTCTCCGGTATGTACCAGAGCACGAGCTTCAATCTTGCCCTCATTGCCTCAACGTACGGTACCGAACGCTTTGACAGACTGCCGCTACTGGTCGGCGCACAGGCACAATACCGCTTTGCGCTGATTTCCCTCGGCTACGGCGCCTCAAACTTTCGGCAGGTCGGCAATGGTTTTCACCTGGGTCTCGGCGCTGTGCTGCCGACTGATTTTGGCGACACGTACCTCTTCTATGCAGTGGGTTTTGCCAACAGTGAACGCAGCGAGCTGCACAGTTTTACCATGGGGCTGCGCCTCGGTGGCGTCGATCGCGACCCACCCGAGGTGAGTGTCGAAACTGAAGGAAATTATTTCTCACCCAATAACGACGGCGTGCAGGATCTCATGGTATTCAAACCAAGAGTAAAGGATAAAAGCCCTGTCGTGTTTTACGAGCTCCGCGTGCTCGACAGCAAGGGCAACCTTGTCTATCGCCAGCGCTCGGATGAGCGCATAAGAGAAAAAGATTTCAGCTGGTCGCTGTTCTTGCGCAGTTTTATCGCTCCCCGAACCCGCTCGGACATACCCGAACGCCTGACCTGGAACGGACGCGTACAATCAGAGCAGAAGAAACCAGTCAGGGATGCATTGTTTGAAGAAGAGATACCCGACCGCGCGCTACCCGACGGCACCTATACCTGGGATTTTCGGGCGATCGATGAAAAAAACAATGAGAGCACACCCATTTCGGGAGAGGTTCATATCGATACGAAACCACCTGCCGCGAGTGTTGAATTAAGCGATGATTTAATCTCTCCCAATGGCGATGGCAGGCGCGACCTGCTCGCGATTACGCAGGATACCACACCGACAGACTCTTATGAAGGGATGATCGTCAACGCACAGGGCATTAAAATCCGTTCGTGGAAGTGGAACGACAATGCGCCCACCCGACTGGATTTTGATGGACGCATGGATAACGGTGAGCTGGCCGCAGAAGGTGTCTACCGCTACCGTCTCATTGGGCGCGACGCCGCCGGCAACAGCGCGCATGCTGAATCGGGAAATTTCTATATCTCGCGCCGGGTTGACGAAGTATTCCTGCGCAGTTCAGGACTGGCGCTCAACCCTCGAAACCCAAAACTCGCTTCTATCAGTTTCTATCCGTCGGTTGCTTTCAGTGATGGATATAAAGAGGGAGAAATTCTCATTAGCCGCCAGTGTGGCCCGAAAAAAGATGATATCGTGTACCGCATTGCTGTAACAAACGTGAGGCTCGATGACGCGAAGAAACAGCCTCCCAAAGATAAACCACTGGTCTATCAATGGGCCGGTGAAACCCAATCGGGAAAACCTGCAGCCGACGGAAGCTACTGTGCAATTTTTCGTGCCCGCTTTGAGAACGGCAACTTCCCTGAATCGCCGCCGCTACAGCTCAGCCTCGACAGCACCGGCCCTGAGGTAGAAATAACTGCTGATCTCACGATGCGCCAGTTTACTCCTGACGGCGATGGCGAAAACGAAGAGCAGGCCTTTCGCATTGTGGCGCACGACCAGTCGCCAATCGAGTCGTACCAGCTAACCATCAGCGAAGTTGTTCCCCAACCTAAAGGAGTCAGGCTGATTCCAGTGCGCCGTTTTTCAGGACAGGGGGAAATCCCACAGACTATTTACTGGGACGGCAAGACCGAAAGCGGCGCGCTAATTGACTCGCTTACGCAGTATGAATACATTCTCACAGCAACCGACGCGCTCGGAAACACTACAAGTACCACGCCGCGACGCTTTGAATCGGGCGTACTGGCGGTTACCACTACAACTGGTTTTCTTATTCGCCTGCCCCACGCAAACCTCGAAGATCCTGTGACGGATCGCATGCAGACCGTTTATCGGCTGGTGGAACGTTACCCGAAATACCGCATCAAGGTTGAAGCTCACACTGCGCTCTATGGCAAAATGGAACAGAATCTGCAGCTCAGCGAATCTGCAGCGCGCAAGGTGCGTGATTTCTTTGTCGAAAAGGGTATCACGCCTGATCGCATCACTTACCAGGGCTTTGGCGACACAGCGCCGCTCTTTTCAGCGAAACAGATTTTCGCCAGCAAGAACCGGCGCATCGATATCTACCTGACGCGGTAGCTTACGGACTACCTACAGGTACTTGCCGTATTCCTGTATCAGCCGCTGTAGCGGCATCACGCCCGAGGTACGGTGCACAGGCTTTCCCTCTTTGAAAAGAATCAGCGTGGGAATGCCCGAAATCCGGTACTGCGCTGCGATCTGTGGCTGCCGCTCGGTATCGACCTTGATGATGCGAATGCGGTCACCCCAGGTGGATTTCAAATCGTTCAGAATCGGCGACATCATGTGGCAGGGTCCACACCAGTCGGCATAGAAGTCGACGAGTACCGGGGTATCGCTCGAGGCAATAAACTCGGCAAACTTGTTGGGGGCAGTAGCTGTTTCCATAGTACTATACCCAGTATAGTAATATGGGGAGCATCTGACCATTTTTTTGCCACGATTGAGGCTTGCCGAAATGCACCGGGTCATTCTTGCCAAAAAGGAGCACACCCGCTATCGCATACACATAAAAGAGCAATCCCATAAGCGGCGACACGTACCCCATTGAGGGAATACTCTTGAAGATTGCGCCGACCAATATCTGCAACTTGGGAAATGCGCGCAGCAGGCGCAGTACCGCAGAAGACGAATGAGCCGCAGGACAGTGATCTAATGGTTGTCGAAAGGCAGGTAACAGGCAGCAACAATCGTGAAATCAAAAACATTCCATGGGTCACGAAAATATCTGAGCGGGTGGCGTCCCTCGGCACCGATCTTGATAACAACTTCAAGGGTGAAGATACCGATGATCAGCAGGTCGAGCGTGTGCAGCAGCCTGTGGTACTGCTTTTCGATTTCCGGGTAGGTTTCAACACCCACGAGCACACTCGCCAGCACGATGATGATCGTAATGAAATTCTGGAAGTAGCGGGCTGAAGCGATCCGACGGAGCATAGGTGCTTTTAGCCTGCAATCTTGCAAACTTACATCACTTGTCATGCACGAAAAAAGCTCCCACAGGCAAGGCCCGCTAGTCTTGCGGGTAACCCCGCAGAAAGATTATGGTCTCGCCAGGGCCAAACTGCCCATTTGGCTCGACGCCCTGTTCAATTTCTCGTAAGCGCTGCCAATGTCCAAGCTACTCGACGCCGCAAAAGCCGGCC
>Ga0272446_1007263_pt1 | contig 11090 bp, 12 predicted proteins | sample YNPCB0061_FD_194587 | JGI IMG/M metagenome (GOLD analysis project Ga0272446, IMG submission 194587) | Hot spring microbial mat communities from Yellowstone National Park, WY, United States - YNP-CB-006-1 | ecosystem: Environmental > Aquatic > Thermal springs > Hot (42-90C) > Sediment | place...
ACAACTTTGAATCCAGTAAAAACAATTTTGCCAAGAATGATTTCTCGCAACTGAATATTTCCGGCAATATGGATTTTGAAAAATTAAAACTACCCGTTGAACAAAAATCATTTTTTGAATCAACAAAACCTTTGACACAGAATGAAATTATTCCGGAGTTCTCAAAATTTATTCAACTCGGAGAAAAACAATCAATTAGTTTTCAACTTACGCCGGAAAATCTTGGCAAAGTGAATTTAATTGTTGATTTAGTTGATAATGTTGTAACAACCAAAATTGAAGTTGAAAATGAACAAGTCAAACAGTTCATTCAATCTAATCTTGATCAATTAAAAAATAACTTGCAATCAAATGGAATCCAATTGAGCAATATAAATATTAGTCTTGCTGATTACAGTCAAAAGCAAAATGGAAAAGTTGTTGCTGAAAAGAAAAAATACAATTCAAAAATATCTCGTGAAGAAGAAAAAGTTGAAGAAGTTAATCTTCATAAAGCAACAAAGAAAATGGGTTATAACACCTACGAATTTTTAGCATGAGGAAAATGAAATGGTAAATGGAATAACAAATCAAAACGCAGCGACACAACAAAACAATACTAATAAAAATGTTCTCGGCAAAGATGATTTTTTAAAGCTCATGATATCTCAATTGAAAAATCAAGATCCATTAAATCCAATGGATGGAACTCAATACGCTGCACAGCTTGCACAATTTACATCTTTGGAACAGTTAACAAATCTTAATTCCAATGTTTCCAAAAGTATCGATACAAACTATATGTTGACTCAATCAATCAATAATACATTGGCTGCAACATTAATTGGTAAAGAAGTAAAAGTCGATGGAAATAGTTTTCAAAACAATGGACAAGAAAGTGTAACGCTTGGTTATTCATTACCATCTGGAACAGCTTCGGTAGCAATAAAGATTTATAATGAACAAGGTTCGTTGGTAAGAACAATTTATGATGTACCAAAAAATTTAGGAACGAATAAACTTTCTTACGATTTCTCCGATAATAGTGGTGGAAAATTACCGAATGGTAAATACACATTTGAAGCGGAAGCATTAGACATGAATGGAAAGAAATTAACAACAAGCGTTTTCAAACAAGGATTAATAAATGGTGTTCGATACACTTCAAATGGAGCGGTATTAGTTGTTGATGGTTCTGAATATTCATTCTCAGATGTTTTAGAAATAATTAATCATAATGGAGGAGATAACTAATGGCAGAAATTAATGGCATCTCAGTTCCATTTATTCCAATTGTTGGCAACGAAGAAATAACTCAAAAAAGAGTTAGCAGAGAAGCTGCAAATCAATTTGAAGCGATCTTTAAAGAAGAACTTGAGAAAGTAAAATTTTCTAACCATGCATTAAAACGTCTTGAATCACGAAACATTCAACTTAGTGAAAATGAAATCTTAAAAATTCAAGATGCAGTTGAAAAAGCAGAAGCTAAAGGAAGTCGTGATTCATTAGTCCTGATGGACAAAACAGCATTTATAGTAAATATTCCAAACAGAACAGTAGTAACAGCAATTGAAGTAGCAAATTCAAACGAAAACGTTTTTACAAATATTGATAGTGTAGTATTTGCAATTTAATTAACAAACAAATAATAACAACGGAGCGGGACCTTCCAAGGGCGCTCCAAGATTTAGCTGACTGACTGAAGCTAAATCAAAAACCAAGGAGGATCAAATGGCACTCTTAACATCTCTTTTCGCAGGCGTTTCTGGTTTACGTAATCATCAAACAATGATGGACGTAATTGGTAATAACATTTCTAATGTTAACACAATCGGTTTCAAAGGTTCTCGTGTAACCTTTAGCGACACATTTAATCAATTTGTTAAAGCTGGTACTAATCCAACTGAAACTACTGGTGGAACAAACTCATATCAAGTAGGTCTTGGAATGAAAGTAAATTCTATAGACCGCAATTGGAATCAAGGCACTTTTGAAAGAACAGGCATTACAACAGATTTAGCACTTCAAGGACAAGGAATGTTTGTTCTAAAAAATAATGGACAAAAATTTTATTCACGTGCTGGTGCATTTGTATTTGATGCAACAGGAAAATTAGTTAGTCCACAAAATGGTGCTGTTGTTCAAGGTAAAGTTGCTAATTCAGATGGCGTAATTCCTCCAGGAAATAATCTTGAAGATATCGTAATTGATACTAACTTAAAATTACCTGCTGTATCAACAACCCAAATTAAATGGGGTGGTAACTTAAAAAGTAATAGTGATTTAACTCGTACTCTTGAAGTTGTGCAACGTGGAAATCTAAATTCATCTTCACTTGCTGTTGGTGATAAGAGCTCTGATTATGCAGTAACTGTTTACAATGAATATGGTGATTCATTCAAATTTATTACTAATTATGAAAAAACAGCAGATAATGTTTATACATTAAATTGGTCATTGAAAGATGCCGATGGAAACGATCTTCCAACTCCAGTTAGCGGAACAATTACTGGTTTGACTTTTGCTGATGATGGAACTGGTACTTGGAGATTAGATGCCGCATCAATTGCAAAATTTGATGGAGTGGCTAATCGTGTAAATGTTCCAACTTCAAATATTGATTTTACTTTTGATGCAAAAGCTGTTACACAAAATTCAAGTACAACAACATTAAGTGCATCTGCAGATAACAATAAAATTCCAAACGTTGTAAGTGGATCAGTTACTATATATGATTCTTTGGGTACTTCACATCAAGCAACTTTGAAATACACTAAGATAGATGATAACATTTGGACTTGGACAGTATCAGTTCCTGGAACAAGTACAATCGATGGTAAAGTTGCTACTGCAACAGGAACAATTACTTTCAATCCTGATGGAACTTTGGATCCTTCAAAAATTTCTCCAAACAATCCAACATTTTCATTTAGTCCAAAAGGCGGAGCTGCACCAGTAAATATTGCACTTGATTTTGGAAGTGGTTTTGGTGGAGTAACACAAACATCAGCAAGTTCTGTAATCAGTGCTCTTTCACAAGATGGTTCACCGTCAGCTTCACTTTCTAATTTGAATATTGACCAATATGGAAATATAGTTGGTATTTTCTCAAATGGAAGCTCTAAAAATTTAGCACAAATTATGGTTGCTACTTTTAACAACTTGAATGGATTAATTAGTGTTGGTGATAATATGTATTTAGCTTATGCAAATAGTGGTGAACCAAGAATTGGAAGTTTAGGTGAAGAGACAAATACAACAGTTCAATCTGGTGCTTTAGAACAAAGCAATGTTGATCTTTCAGAAGAATTTACAAGAATGATTGTTTCTCAAAGAGGATTCCAAGCTAATGCACGTGTTATTACAACAGCTGATAATTTATTGCAAGAAATAACAAACTTAATTAGATAATAAAATTAATTTCGATTAGTTGAGTAATTAAGAATGTCCGCAATCTAATTGCGGACATTTTTTTATCCATCAAATTGTTTTTGCCCTCTTTTCAATTCATTAATATTCACTTGTACAATATTAGCCATTCATTCTAATTCTAATTCAAAAGAAAATAAAAAAAGAAAGTTTTTTCGTGGCATAGCAATTGAAAAATAGTTGCGTGAAATTAAAAAAAAGAAATAGCCATGGAAGAAAAAGAAGAAAAATCAGTTGGAGTAGAAGCTGCTGCCGGTAAAAAATCCGGTGGATTCAACATCAAAGTATTATTAATTGGAATACCATTGTTTATTATTCAGCTTGTTGCAGTTTATTTCATTACAGCAAATTTTTTAATTAGTAAAGTGCAATCAAGCTCAAATGATAATAAAGCTAAAACAGAAGAACATCAATCATCAGAAGGAAACAAGTCAGAATCAAAAAATGAAGAAGGCAAACCTGCTGAGTTTGGTAAGTTTATTTATGTTGTAGATGATCTAATAGTTAACCCTGCAAACACAGATGGGAAAAGACTTTTATTGACTTCTTTAGGATTTGATGTTGCTTCTCAAGAAAACCATGAAGAATTAAAAACAAAAGATGTTCTTCTTAAAGATGCAGTAATTTCTGTAATGAGTAGCAAAAACTTATCTCAATTGGCAAATATGGCTTATCGAGATACACTCAAAATGGAAATTACAGATCGGTTACACACAATCATGCCTAAGGTTAAAATTAATACAATTTATTTCAGTAAATATATTTTACAATAGTTATGGCAGAAATTCTAACACAACAAGAAATAGATGCGCTACTTAATAATATAAAAAGTGGCACAGAGCAAAAGATAGAATCCTCAAGTGAGAAAGAGGCAATTCTTTATGACTTCCGATTGCCTAATAGAATTTCTAAAAATCAACTTCGTGTTTTAAGAAGCATCTTCGAAAACTTTGCTGAAAGTTTCAGCTCTTTTCTTGTAACTAAATTGCAAACAGTCGTTAATATAAATGTTACTTCTGTAGATCAAATTTATTATTCAGAATATGTTCTATCTGTTGCAAATCCGGCTTGCCTTTTTACATTTCAAATTAAAGACACAGATGTAAAAGGAATCTTAGAATTAAATAATGATTTAGCTTTTTCATTAGTTGATAAACTTCTTGGTGGAAATGGATTAGGAACAAAGCAAACAAAAATCATTACTCCAATTGAACAAAAAGTATTGAATGTTGTTGTTGAAAGAGTAATGCAGGATTTGAAGAAAGCTTGGCAAACAATTGATGATATGAATTTTGAAGTTGAACGGTTTGAGCCAGATATTGATTTTGCACAAATTACTTCACAAAGTGAATCTGTATTATTAATTTCTTTTGAAATATTAATTGGTGAGCAATCTTATTTGATGAATATTTGCTTTGCCACTTTTGCATTTGACAATATTCTTGCAAGACTTTCATCTCAAAAACTTTCTTCAATTCGTGCAATTAAACATTATGGCAAGTCAGCTCGTGAAGTTGTTTCTCAAAATCTATCTGCAGTTGCTCTCCCAATTCAAGTTGAATTAGGCACAACAAAACTTTCTGTTAAAGAAATTATGGAAATGGAAGTTGGAGATATAATTCGTCTTGATACAAAATTAAGTGATGATCAAAAAGTTAGAACAGGAAAACATATTCTATTTCTTGGAAGAATTGGAGTTTCAAATAACAAAAAAGCAATTAAAGTCACAAAAAAATTAATAGAAGAAAAATAAATCTTTAGAGGTAGCAAATGGATAACAATGAATTAAACATGAATGAAAATGAATCTATGAATGAAAAAACTCTGAGTGCAATGGCACAGTTTGAAGAGTTTGATGATTCAGTTCAAACATCCGGAGTTTATAATGATAAATTGCACTTTCTAAAAGATTTGCCGATGAATATTTACATCGAATTAGGAAGAACGCAAATGCAAATAAAAGATATTCTTGAGTTAGAACGAGGATATGTAATTGAACTTGATAAACTTGCAAGTGAACCGGTTGACGTTTTTGTTAATAACAAAAAAATTGCTGAAGGTGAAGTTGTTGTGATTGATAAACACTTTGGTATTCGTATTACAAACTTAGTTGATCCAGCAAACAGAATGAAGGATTTAATCTAATGTCATTTTTTGATATCATAAAATCATTGATACCACTTGTTGCTATTATACTTCTTTTATTTGGAGTATTGGTTTTAGTTCGCAAGTATTCATTTTCACTTTCTGGTAAAAAATTGCAAAGCTTGAATGTAGATATTCTTCATAACCAAATGATAATTCCTAAAAAATATTTGTCATTAGTTAGAGTAAAGGATAAAATTTTTGTTCTTGGCTTAAGTGAAAACAATATCACATTGATAAAGGAATTTGATTACGATGAAAATTTTGAAAGTGAATTTGATGGTAAAGAACTTAAACCAAACTTTGTTGATGTTCTTAAGCAAAATTTGGGGATGAAATGAATGCAAGAAAAATTTCAATTCTCATTTTTGCTTTGTTGTTAATTGTTGAAACAAATCTTTTTGCTCAACAAGCAACAAACACAGTTCCTTTTCCCAAAATCAATTTAGATGTAGGCACAGCACAAAACGGAAGTGACGTTTCAGTAACTCTTCAAATACTTTTGATGATGACAGTTCTTTCTCTTGCACCATCAATAGTAATAATGACAACATCATATTTAAGAATAATAATTGTATTTCACTTTTTGAAGAGCGCTTTAGGAACGCAGCAAATGCCTCCTTCACAACTCCTGGCTGGGGTGGCGCTCTTCATTACTTTCTTTATTATGGCTCCAACATGGAATAAAGTAAATGACGAAGCTCTGAAGCCATTGATGGATAATAAACTTACAATGCAACAAGCTTATGATAAAGGAATTGAGCCGATACGTCAGTTCATGTTTAAAAATGTTCGTGAAGAAGACCTTGAACTTTTTATCTCTCTTTCAAATCAAGCAAAACCAAAAAATAGAAATGAAGTATCGACATATATTTTAATCCCAGCTTTTGTTTTAAGTGAAATGAGAGCAGGATTTATCATGGGCTTTTTCCTTTTCATTCCTTTTATAATGGTTGATATGATTATCTCAAGCATTTTAATGTCGATGGGCATGATGATGATGCCTCCAATGATGATTTCATTACCATTTAAAATTTTGCTTTTCATTTTAGTTGATGGATGGAATTTAATTGTTAGTTCGTTAATTAGGAGCTTTAACTGATGACCGAAGAATTAATAATCGAAATTTTAAAAGATGTTTTTTTTACAACATTTATAATTCTGCTGCCAATTCTTGGAGTATCACTTATAGTTGGAGTTTTTATTTCAATTTTTCAGGCGGCAACTTCAATTCAGGAAATGACTTTGACTTTTGTGCCAAAATTAGTTGCAACAGTTGTTGTAATTATTTTTCTGTTGCCATGGATTATTGATAAAATGGTTAGCATAACTATTAAAATGTTCACAATGTTTCAGACAGTATTGAAATGACAGAAATATTAGTTGGAGATTTTTTAATCGTACTTTTTATTTTTTTGAGAATTGTTGCAATGATTTTCACAGCACCAATTCTTGGAAATTCTGCAATTCCAGCAGTTGCAAAAATATTTCTCTCTTTTGTTATTGCTTATATTGTTTTTCTAACAATTGACAAAAGCAAAATTGTAATAGATGTAAACTTAGTTTCAATTTTTGTTAATGGATTGAAAGAAGTTTTAACTGGTATGATCATGGGTTACACATTGAATTTTATTTTTTATGGAATTTCTTATGCAAGTCATTTGATTGGTTATGATATGGGCTTGATGTTTGCTGAAGTATTAAATCCAATGCAAGAATTGAACAATAATGTGGTTGGTGAAGTTATGTTTTATGCAAGCACAATTATTTTTATTATGATTAATGGTCACCATCATTTAATAACTGCAGTTGTTTCTTCATTCTATGTAATTCCTCTTGGGAAATATGTAATAAATAAGCAACTCGTTGATTTAATTATTTATTTCTCATTTTCAACATTCACAATTGCAATAAAAATTGCTGCACCAATAATGGTTTCATTTTTTTTAATTCATATTGCTGAAGGAATAATTGCGAGAGTTCTACCTCAAATACAAATATTTTTTATTACTCAACCATTGAAAATCGCATTGGGTTTTGCATTCTTAACGGCATTGGTCCCATTATATGTTTATACAATTAAATACTTGTTGAATAATTACGAAACACAACTTTCAGAAATTATAAAAGCGATGAGCGTGTGATATGGCTGAAGTGGATGGACAAGAAAAAACCGAACAACCTACAGCGAAAAAGCTATCTGATGCTCGCAAAAAGGGACAGGTTGCTAAAAGTGTGGAGATTAATTCTCTCGCTGTTTTTGGCTCTGGTTTGTTTATGATTTATTTGACGAGAAGTTTCTTCGGCGGAAAATTTTATGAATTTGCAATGGATATTTTTAGCTCGCTCAATACACTAAAAATAAACCAAACAATGGTTCAGGAATATTTTATAAAGTGGACTTTGTTTTTCTTTACAATTACTGCACCTGTTCTGATTGCTGTTTTTGTTTTTTCATTTGTTAGTAATGTTGCACAAGTTGGATTTAAATTTTCTACAGAAGTATTTCAACCAAAACTTTCTAAATTTAATTTCATTGCAAACGCAAAGAAAATGTTGTTCTCAACTCATTCATTGGTTGAAACATTAAAATCTATTGTTAAACTTTTTGTAATTGGTTTATTCACTTACATAATTCTTTCTGATTTAATTGAACAATCAATGGAATTAGTTCAGCTTACAATTGAAGAGACTGTTTCTTTCATGTTGGATTCAGCAATTGCATTGATTTGGAAAATCGTTTTGTTGTTTACAGTTATAGCTGCAACTGATATGATATTCCAAAGATTCAAATTCAACAAAGATATGATGATGACAAAAGAAGAAGTTAAAGATGAATTGAAACAAACGGAAGGTGATCCTCAGATAAAACAAAGAATACGTAAAGAAATGTTTAAGATTTCTCATAAAAGAATGATGAAAGATGTACCAACAGCAGATGTTGTAATTACAAACCCAACTCACTTTGCTGTTGCATTGAAATATGATATGCAAAAAGATGGCGCACCAAAAGTTGTTGCAAAAGGAATGGATGAACTTGCTCAAAGAATTAAAAAAATTGCGATTGAAAATAATGTTCCTTTGCACGAAGATGTTCAACTCGCTCGTGCTCTTTATAAAGCTTGTGATGTCGGCGATGAAATTCCAACAAAACTTTTCAAAGCCGTTGCTCAAATTTTAGCTTACATTTATCAAATGAAACGAATTAAAAAACGTAAAAGCATTGTGTAAAAAATGAAAACATTCGGAAGAAATAGTGATGTAATTTTAGCTGTTGGATTAATTCTCATGCTGGGTTTAATGTTAATTCCTCTACCAGCAACTATGTTGGATTTTTTATTAGCAATTAATATTACACTCTCTGTTCTTGTTCTAATCGTCTCCCTTTATATTAATTCACCTTTGGATATTTCTGTTTTCCCGGGATTGTTGCTTGTTACAACTTTGTTTCGTCTTGGCTTAAATATTAGTTCAACAAGATTAATATTAATTGAAGGATATGCCGGACATGTAATAGAAGCATTCGGAACATTTGTTGTTGGCGGAAATTACGTTGTTGGATTTATTGTGTTTATCATTCTTGTTGTGATTCAATTCATTGTAATAGTCAAAGGTTCGGGAAGAATTTCAGAAGTTGCTGCAAGATTTACTCTTGATGCTATGCCCGGAAAACAAATGGCAATTGATGCTGACTTGAACACAGGATTAATTAACGAAGCAGAAGCAAGAAAAAGAAGAGAACATATTTCTCGCGAAGCTGAATTTTACGGTGCAATGGATGGTGCAAGTAAATTCGTTAAAGGTGATGCCATTGCAGGATTAGTAATTAATGGAATAAATATTCTTGGTGGATTTATCATTGGTGTTGCTCAAAAAGGAATGACTTTTACTGACGCTCTTCAAAACTATACGATATTAACTATTGGTGATGGTTTAGTTTCTCAAATTCCAGCATTGATTATTTCGACTGCTGCAGGTTTAGTTGTAACAAGAAGTGCATCCGGAACTGCACTTGATATGCAAATGAGAACACAATTGTTTTCTAATCCAAGAGTTTTAGGAACAGTTTCCGGCGCATCATTTATGTTTGCTTTTATTCCTGGCATGCCAACATTTCCATTCATGTTTTTGAGTTTGGTCCTCGGTGCAATTTCTTATTTTGTAAAAAAGAATAAACAAATTTTACCTCCAACTGAAACTACAATTACTGAAGAAGCTGAAACTCCCGAACAACCTGAAGAAAAAGTTGAACAATATTTACAAGTTGATCCAATCGAAGTTGAGATTGGTTATGGATTAATTAGTCTTGTTGATGAAAAACAAGGTGGAAATTTATTTCAGAAAATTTCTTCAACAAGAAAATTAATTGCACTTGAATTTGGTGTTTTAATACCACCAGTAAGAGTTAGAGATAATTTGCAACTCTCTCCAAATGAATATATAATTAAGATAAAAGGAAATGTCGTTGCAAGTTTTGAAATATATCCAGATAGATTACTTGCAATGAATCCAAATTATAATTCAAGTGAACAAACGATAAATGGATTGCCAACAACTGATCCAGCTTTTGGAATGCCAAGTTATTGGATTCCTTTTGAAGAAAAAGAAAAAGCTGAAATGCTTGGATTTACAGTCGTTGATTCAATTTCCGTAATGACAACCCATCTTCAAGAAGTATTAAAAAGAAACTTCGATAAAATTTTAACACGTCAAGATGTAAAACAACTTTTGGAAAATCTTAAAAAAGAATATCCGGCAGTTGTTGAAGAAATTAATCCAGATGTTTTATCTCTCGGAACAATTCAAAAAGTTTTGCAAAATCTTTTACGTGAAGGAATTCCAATCAAAGACTTCGTTCAAATTTGTGAATCATTAATTGATTATTCTAAAACAACAAAAAATGTTGATGTTCTTACTGAATATGTTCGTCATACTATTGGTGAAACAATTGCAAATTTATATAAAGACCAAAATGGAATTATTCATGCGGCAGCATTGAGCGAAAATCTTGAAATGGCAATTACTAAATCTTTACAGGCTCAAAAAGATAATATCGTTACATTAGGACTTCATCCTAATGTTTTGCGTGAATTAAATTCACAACTTAAAAATGCAATTGAAAGATTTAATTCGCTTGGTTATCAACCAATTATAATTACGTCTGCAACTATTCGTCCATATTTTTATAGATTAATCAATAGTAGTTTCCCTGAGTTGGTAATTCTTTCTTATTCTGAATTGCCAGCAAATGTTGAATTAGAATTTGTTGGAAAGATTGAGGTTCAAAATGCAAATTAAAAAATATGTCGCACCATCATTAAAAGAAGCAACACAACAAATGAAAGATGAATTGGGATTAGAAGCAATAATTCTTGGTACCAGAGTAATCGAAGGCGATAAAAGATTTGGCATGAAAAAAATGTATGAAATCACTGCTGGAATTGATCAACCATTGCAGAATAAATTAGATAAAGAAAAATCAAAACTAACCATTGATGATTATAAAGCAGAACTGGATAAACTAACTCAAAAAATTT
>Ga0272446_1007266_pt1 | contig 11085 bp, 9 predicted proteins | sample YNPCB0061_FD_194587 | JGI IMG/M metagenome (GOLD analysis project Ga0272446, IMG submission 194587) | Hot spring microbial mat communities from Yellowstone National Park, WY, United States - YNP-CB-006-1 | ecosystem: Environmental > Aquatic > Thermal springs > Hot (42-90C) > Sediment | place...
CTTCGCCGTCATGGTGACCGCGATGGTCGCCATGGCCGCCTCGATGGCCTACTTCTTCCACCGCCGCGGGTGGTTCTGATGTCCTGCGCGGGGCCCGCGTGATGGACGTCGCAGGCATCCGGCTCGACGAACAGGGCGTGCGGCTCGCGGTGGCCCTCGGAATCGGCCTCCTCCTCGGCGCCGAACGGGAGCGCCGCAAAGGCGAAGGGCCCGCTCGCGGCGCCGCCGGCATCCGCACCTTCGCCCTCGTCGCCCTTGCCGGCGGCATCGCCATGGCCGTCGGCGGCGGGCTCGTCCTCGCCGTCGCGCTCGGCTTCGTTGCCCTTGCCGTCCTGGCCGCCTACATCCTCGGCGACCGCACCGACCCCGGCCTCACCACCGAAGTCGCCGTCGTCGTCGCCTTTCTCCTCGGCGCCCTCGCCCAGCAGGAGCCGCAGCTTGCCGCCGGGATTGCCGTCGTGGTCACCATCCTCCTCGCCGCCCGGGAGCAGCTGCACCGCCTCGTCTCCCGCGCGCTCACCGAGCAGGAGGTGCACGACGCCCTCCTCTTCGCCGGGGCCGCGCTCGTCATCCTCCCGCTCGCGCCCAACGAGCGGATCGGACCGTACGGCGTCTTCAACCCGTTCGCCATCTGGCGGCTCGTCGTCATCGTGATGGCGATCGGCGGCGCGGGCTACGCCGCGGTCCGGCTCCTCGGGGCACGGGTCGGCCTTCCCCTCTCCGGGCTCGCCGCCGGCTTCGTCTCGAGCTCCGCCACCATCGCCGCCATGGGCGCCCGCGCTCGCGAAACCCCCGCCCTCCGCACCCCGGCCGTCGCTGCCGCCGTGCTCTCCACCGTCGCCACCGTCGTCCAGATGGTCATCATCGTCGGCGCCACCGATGGCCGGACCCTTGCACAGCTCTGGCCCGCGATGGCGTTCGCCGGTGTTGCTGCCGTCGGCTACGGCGCCGTCTTCGCCCTGCGCGCCCTGCGCGATGCCGCCGCCGACGCCCACCAGCCCGGCGGGCGCGCCTTCGACCTGAAGACCGCGGTCCTCTTTGCCGCCACCGTCACGGCTGTCCTCTTCGTCTCCGCCGTCCTCGGTGACTGGCTCGGCAACCGCGGCGTCCTCCTCTCGGCCGCGGTGGCGGGTTTCGCCGATACCCACGCCGCGGCGATCGCCGTCGCGGGGCTCGCCGCCGGCGGCCGCATCGAGCCCGCCGACGCTGTGGTGCCGATCCTCGCCGCCTTCACCACCAACTCGGTCACGAAGATGGTCCTCGCGGCCGCTTCCGGCGGGCGCCGCTTCGCCCTCGAAGTCTGGCCCGGCGTCATCGCCACCGCCGCCCTTGCGTGGGCGGGGTGGGCCCTCAGCTAACCGCCCGGGCCGCCCGGGCAGTTGCTACCGCGTTCCCGGCCGAACGGTTCACCCCGCTGCGGCCGGCCGGCCCTCACCGGCAGGAGCCCGGCGGTGAGGGCCGCGAAGGGCTCCTGAAGCTGGGGCGAGGAGCAACCTGAATCTCTCCAGGCAGCGAGGCGGTGTATCGGTCGCCACAAAGCGGCTGATAGAACAACCGGGAAGGGCCGGACCGTTATGCGGCGTGAGCCGTTCCCACCAACCCCGAAACCCGGCCAGACGTACGGTCGACCGGACAGGACCCGCCACTAGACGCTGTCGCTCCGGCCATAGTCCTCACTGGAGAGAAGGCAAACCTGCCGATGCCGCGCACCTTCAGGAAGGTGTGCCAGGAGTCGTCTCTCTCGCCACCCATCGGCAATGACCGCGTGTGCGAAGACGTCGCAGGCGGACGTGCTAGATGTCCATCTCCTCGAGCCGGTCCACATCGAGGTCGAGCACGACACCTAAGTTAGGCTTATTTTCGCCAATGATGATCGCACGGCATGTGATGACCTGTCCCTGCGCCTCAATGCTGGACACTGCATCGGCCCAAAACTCCGCATCCTCCGCGGAGATATAGCCGAGCTGTGTTCTCCCGTCGGGTCCATAGACCGCGATCGCGTTCGGGTCGTACCGGTTATGCGGCTCGCGCCGCAGGATGGCGATGAACTCGAGGTAGCCCCGCTCGTTTCGCTCTGCCGCCCGGGCGACCCGCCGAATCTGCGGCTGCCGGCGCCCCTCGCCCACGATGTGCACGTCGAACGAACCGCTGGACAGGTCAAGTGGCTGCCCTGGGAGCGATGTTCGGGGCGACATACTGGCGCTGTGCGACGCAGCCTGTGGTTGCTGGAACGCCTTCCGGACAGCACCAAGGAGCTTGCGCAGCCTCCCGCCGCGTGCGGCCGGATGCCCTGCGATGTCTTCCGGCGGCGTGCCGGTGCCCTCCGCCGTCGGCTTACCTGGTTCTTCGGACATCGGACACCTCCTGCGAGCGCCCTCTGCCGTCCGGCGGAAGCTCCGCGATGCCGCCGCGGTCGTACACGGCGACGCTCTCCTGCAGCCGCTCGGCGGTGAGTGCCATGGTGCGGGCATTGTAGCGGCAGCACGGCAGCCTCACCGCAGCCCCCTCCCCTCAGAACTGCGAGGAATCCGGCTCCCGCTTCTCCAGGAATGCCTGCACCCCCTCCCGGAACTCCGGGCTCTCCCAGGGCACGCCTTCTGCTGCGCCCACTCGAATGCCGGCTGGTCCGCCAGCGATACGCCGTCCAGCGACCGCCGGATCGCCCGCAGCGGCCGGCCGGCCTCCACGGGCACGCACGGCCCCCTCCCATCCGTTGACAGCAACCCGCTACCCTTGGTTGGCATGAACAGCGCTCCCCCGGCCCGGCGCCGCACACGGCCCGCGCCGGCCGCCCCGCGATGAACCAGCCGCGCCGGCGCGGCCCGGCGCCCGCGCTCGCCGAATGGGCCGCGCGCGACGCCGCCGACGTGCTCGAACGTCTCGGGACCGGCCCCGGCGGCCTCTCCAGCGCCGAAGCCGCACGCCGCCTCGCCGTCCACGGCCCCAACTCCCTGCCGCGCGGCGGCCACCCCGCGCTCGCCATCTTCCTCCGCCAGCTCAAGAACCCCCTCCTCGGCCTCCTCCTCGCCGCCGTCTCCGTCTCCTTCGTCGTCGGCCAGCGCGTCGATGCCGCCATCATCGTGGGCATCCTCCTTCTCTCCGTCGTCCTCGGCTTCGTCGACGAATTCCGCGCCGACCGCTCGGCCCGCATGCTCGAAGCGCGGCTCACGCGCACAGCCCGCGTCCTCCGCGACGGCGAAATCCAGCGCGTCGACGCCGAATCGCTGGTCCCCGGCGACATCCTCGTCGTCGAAGTCGGCGACATCATCGCCGCCGACGCCCGCGTCCTCGAAGCGAACGACCTCGCCGTCGATGAGTCGATCGCGACCGGCGAGTCGCTCCCCGCCGAGAAGCGCGCCGAAGCCGGCGGCGAACCCGGCCTCGCCACCATGCTCCTCTCCGGCACGGTGGTGCGCAGCGGACGCGGGCGCGCCGTGGTCGTGGCCACCGGTCCGCGGACGATGGTCGGGGCGGTCTCCGCGGACCTGCTCGCAGCCGGCCGGCCCACCGAATTCGAACGCGGCCTCCGCCGCTTCTCCCTCCTCCTCGTCAACGTCACTGCGGCGCTCACGGCGTTCATCCTCGCCGCCAACGCCGTCCTCGGCCGCGGCCTCCTCGAATCGCTCCTCTTCGCCCTCGCCATCGCCGTCGGGCTCACTCCGCAGCTCCTCCCCGCAATCGTCACGGTCAGCCTCGCCGCCGGCGGCCGGCGGCTGGCCCGGCGGAAAGTCATCGTCCGCCGCCTCGTGGCCATCGAAGACCTCGGCAACCTCGAGGTCCTCTTTTCCGATAAAACCGGCACCCTCACCGAAGGCTCCATCGTCCTCGAAGCCCTCGGCTGCCCGCCCGGCGCCGAAGACACGCTCCTCGGATGGACGGCCAGCTGGCTGCTCGCCGGCATCCACGAAACGTCCGGCAACGCCCTCGATGCCGTCCTCGCCGCCGACGAGCGCATCCAGCGGGCGGCGGCCGCGCGCGCCGGCTGGACCCTGCGCGATGAGTTCCCCTTCTCCTACCAGCTCCGCTACGCCGCCGTGGCCGTCGAATCCCCGTCCGGCGAACGGTGGGTCGTCGTCAAAGGCGCCGCCGAGGAGCTGCTCGCACGGTGTACGGCTGCCCCCGGCTGGGGCGAGGAGTGGCAGGCTGCCGCCGCCGCGGCCCTCGCCCGCCTGGCCGATGACGGCCTTCGCGTCATCGCCGTCGCCATCCGCCCCGACGATGGCCGCGAACTCGCCGCGCAGGCCGCCGGAGAGCTCCGCCTCGTCGGCTTCCTCGGCTTCAGCGACCCGCCCCGGCCCGAAGCGAAGGCCGCTGTCGAACGGCTCGCCGGCCTCGGCATCGAGGTCAAAATCCTCACCGGCGACCATCCCGCCGTCGCCCGCCACGTCTGCGAACGGGTCGGCATCACCGTCCGCGGCCTGCTCACCGGGGCCGACCTCGAGGGGCTCAGCCCGGGCGAACTCCGCGAAGCCGTCGCCCGCACGACCGTCTTCGCCCGCGTCAGCCCCGAGCAGAAGAAGCTGCTGGTCCAGGCCGCACAGGCCGGCGGGCGCGACGTCGGCTTCCTCGGCGACGGCGTCAACGACGCCCCGGCCATCCGCCAGGCCGATATCGGCATCTCCGTCGATACCGCCACCGACGTCGCCAAGGCCGCCGCCGATGTCGTCCTGCTCGAGAAAGACCTCGGCGTGCTCGCCGACGGCGTCCTCGAAGGCCGCCGCACCTTCGCCAACACCGTGAAGTACATCCTCATGGCCACGAGCTCGAACTTCGGCAACATGTTCAGCGCCGCGGGCGCCTCCCTCTTCCTCAGCTTCCTGCCGATGCGCCCCACCCAGATCCTGCTGAACAACTTCCTCTACGACGTCTCCGAGCTGACCATCCCGACCGATGCCGTCGACGAGGAGCTCACCCGCCGGCCTGCCCACTGGGACCTGCGCACCATCAGCCGGGCCATGGTTGTCTTCGGCCCCGCCAGCTCCCTCTTCGACTTCCTGACCTTCGCCCTGATGCTCAGGGTGTTCGATGCCGGCGAATCGCGCTTCCAGTCCGGCTGGTTCGTCGAGTCGCTTTGCACGCAGACGCTCGTCATTTTCGTGCTCCGGACCTATCGGGTCCCGTTCTGGCGGAGCCGGCCCTCGCTGCCGCTGCTCGCGACGACCCTGGCCTGCGTCGCCCTCGCGGCGTTCATCCCCTATTCGCCGGCAGCGGGCCCGCTGAACTTCGAGCCCCTGCCGGCCGGGTTCCTCCTCGCGCTCGCGGGGATGGTGGTCACCTACCTGGCGCTCGTCGAACTCGCCAAGCGCATCGTCTTCGCGCAGGCCGGCGCGCCCCCGCCTGCGCCCGCTCCCGCGCCCCCGGCTCCCACCCCCGCCGCCTGACCGCCGCCCTGCCCGGCGCACCGTGCGCCGGGCAGGCGAGGGTGCGGGTGCTTCCCGACGGCGCCGACCGGGTCAGGGCCGCCGGCCGAGGTGCCCGGCCCGCACCAGCGAACCCAGCGTGTCGCAGATGACGCGCGTCGCCATCAGCGACGTAATCTCGGCGGTGTCGTACGGCGGCGAGCACTCGACCACTTCGATCCCGGCGAGCGGCTCCTGCGCAATCAGCTGGATGAACTTCAGGACCTCGCGCGGGAGGAAGCCGCCCGGCTCGGGCCAGCCCGTGCCCGGCACGAAGGCCGCATCGAGGCAGTCAACGTCGAAGCTCAGCCAGACGGCGTCCGCGCCGTCCCAGGCCACCTCCAGGGCGCGCCGGGCAGCCTCTTCGATGCCCATCTCGATGCAGTCGTTCACCGTCATGATCGTCGTGCCCCGCTCCCGCCCGACCTTCACGCCCGGCCTGGGAGCCTGCCAGCCGCCGATGCCGATCTGGACGAGGTTCTTCGGCGGCACATTCGGGATGTTCGTCGCGTGGAACCAGGGCGTCGTGTGCATGCGCTCGTCGAGGTCGCGCTCCTGGGTATCCACGTGGCGGTCAAAATGGATGATCCCCAGCTTCTTCGAGCCCAGGTGTTCCGCCACGCCGCGCACCGTCGCGTAGCCGATGCTGTGGTCGCCGCCGAGCACCACCGGGAACGCCCCGCTGGCGTAGACATGGCTTACCGCTTTCGCGATCTGGTCAAAGGTCTTCTCGATGTTGGCCGGGATGGTGAACACGTCGCCCAGGTCGGCCATGGTCAGCGACTCCCGCAGGTCGACCCCGAGCTCGAAGCTGTACGTGCCGTACAGCGCCGAGATCTTGCGGATACCCTGCGGCCCGAACCGGGTCCCCGGCCGGTAGGTCGTCCCGCCGTCGAACGGCGCCCCGATGATCGCGACATCGAACTTCCCGCACTCGCGCACATCCTCCAGGTACGGCGCCTTCAGGAAGGTGTTGATGCCGGCAAAGTGCGGGAGCTCCCCGCGGCTGAACGTCGGGATGGTCCGGTCGACCAGCGAGTCGGCGCCCGGCAGCCCGAGCTCCAGGCCCCGCGCGACCTCCTCCTCCCATTTGGCGGTCGGCAGCCGCGCTTCCGCTTCGACGGCGTACCGCGCCTCCGGTCCGTACCGGTCGTGCAGGGGCAGGTGGTCGTGATGATGGGAATGCGTCATTGCAGAAACCTCCTTGGTGGTGAAACCGGAAAGGGCACGGTGGCCCCCGCCCCGGGCGGCCTGGTGTGCCGGCCGGGGACAACGCCCGGCGCCAGCCGGCGCCGGGGCCCTCAGGCGGCGGCTTCCTCCGCCGCGAGCAGCGACTGGATGCGGTCGCGAAGGTCGAAGAACTCCGGCTCCCGCCGCAGCGCGGGCGTCCGTTCCGGCGCAAACGGGATGCGGACCTCCTCGCGGACGCGGCCGGGGTGTGCGCTGAAGACGTACACCCGCTCCGAGAGGTAGATCGCCTCCTCGACGTCGTGCGTCACCATCACGATGGTCGTCCCGGTCCGCTGCCAGACGGAGCGGAGGAACTCGTGCATCGAGGCCTTCGTCTGCGCATCGAGGGCCCCGAACGGCTCATCGAGCAGCAGAACCTCCGGGTCGGGCGCCAGCGCCCGGGCGATCGCAACCCGCTGCCGCATCCCGCCCGAGAGCTGCGAGGGCCGCGCATCGCGCCAGGCCGTCAGCCCGACCACCTCGAGGTAGTAGTCGACGACGTCCCGCATCGTGCGCCGGTCCATGCCGCTCAGCTCGAGCCCGAGCGCCACGTTCTGCGCCACGGTGCGCCACGGCAGGAGCGAGTACGACTGGAACACCAGGCCGCGGTCGGGGCCCGGCCCGAGGATCGGGCGGCCTTCGATCAGCGCCTCGCCGGCAGTCGGCTGCTCCAGCCCGGCGAGGATCGACAGCAGCGTCGATTTCCCGCATCCGGACGACCCGACGATGCTCACGAATTCGCCTGCGCGTACCGCAAGGTTGATGCCCTCCAGGGCAACCACCCTGCGGCCGCGTACGACGAACTGCTTCGAAAGGTCGCGAACTTCGAGACTCGCGCTCATGGCATTACTCCTGCGACCAGGGGGCGATGCGGTTCCGCAGCACGCGGAGCCCGAGGTCGGTGCAGAGGCCGATGACGCCGATCACCGCCAGCACCGCGAAGATTTCGTCGACCCGCAGGAACTTCCCGGCCACCGAAATCCTGCGCCCCAGCCCTTCGTCCGCCGCCAGCAGCTCGGCGACGACGATCAGGTTCCAGGCTGCGGCGAGGTTGACCCTGGCCGTGTCGATCACCCCGGGCAGCGTGTGCGGCACGATGATGTGCCGGAAGATCCGGTAGTTCCCGGCCCCGAGCGTGCGCGCCATCTTGATCAGCTCGGTCGGGACCTGCCACACCGTGTTCGCGACCATCAGGATGTTGAAGAAGACGGTCCCGAGCACGATGAGCGTGACCTTCGGCTCCTCGCCGATGCCCTGCCAGATGAGGAGCAGCGGCACGAACGCCGTGGCGGGCAGGTAGCGGAGGAAGCCGATGACCGGCTCGAACAGGGCGTTGACGGCCCGGAACGCCCCCATCGCCAGCCCGAGCGGCACCGAAATCGCCAGCGAAATCGCAAAGCCGAGCCCGATGCGCCGCACGCTCGCCCAGGTGTCGGCCGCCAGCTCGCCGCTGGTGACCAGCCGCCGCCCGGCGCTGACGACGTCGCCCGGCAGCGGGAGGAACACCTGGCTCACCGCCCCCGAGGCTGCCAGCGCCGCCCAGGCTGCGAACGGCAGGAGGAACGAGAGGACGGCGAGCCCCGTCCAGGCGAGCGGCGGGATCGGCGCCCCGATCTGGAGGAACGTCCGCTGGCGGCGCCCGCCCAGCCGGCGGGCGCGCTGGCGGCGCGCCGCCCCCGCAGGGAGCACGGCGCCCAGGGTAGGCGGTGCCGCGGGCCGATTCTGGTCTGCGGCCGGCAGTGTCCGGTGCATCACGGTTTCGCCTCCATGCGCTTTCGCACGAACGACGCATCGAAGAGCCGTTCGAGGTCGATTTCCCGCTCGATGAACCTGTTCTCCAGGAGGAACTCCTGGATCGTCTTCGCCGCGTACGGCAGGCTCGTCAGGTCGTTGCCCGGCTCAAAGGCCCGGACGTTCTGCTCAAGCGTGAAGATGGTCGTCCCGGCATCGTAGGCCCGGTACTCCTCGGGGCTCACCCCGGCGCGCTTCGAAAGGATCTTCAGCGCCTCCTCCGGGTTGCGGGCCATCCAGTCGAGCGTCAGGAACCATGCATCGACCAGCCCCTGCACCGCCTCGGGCCGCTCCTTCAGCAGCTTCCGCGAAACCACGAGGTGGTCGGAAATCGCCCCCGGGAAGTCTGCGGAGCTGAACAGCACCTTCGATCCGGGCCGGCTCAGCGCCTGCGTCGTGAACGGCGCGAAGACGGCGACCGCATCGACCTGCCCCGCGACGAAGGCGGCGGCCGCGGCGCCGGTCTCGAGGTTCACCAGCTGCACGTCGCTGGCGCTGAGCCCCGCCTTTGCCAGCCCGAGCACCAGCAGGTAGTGGTCGACGACCCCCACCTCCACCCCGATCCGCTTCCCCTTCAGGTCGGCGATCGCATTGATCCCCTCCGACACGATGATGGCGTCATTGCCGGTCGAGTTATCGTTGACCAGTACGATCACCTGGTCCGACCCGGCCGCGACCGAGGAGATGGTGTCGTTCAGCGTCTGGCAGTTTGCATCGAGCTGCCCGGCGGCCAGCGCGTTGATCGAATCGAGATACGACTCGAAGTAGACGAGGTCGACGGAGACCCCTGCCTCCTTGAAAAAGCCCTTCTCGGCGGCAATCTGCCAGGGGAACCACCCCGGCCAGGCGCTGAACCCCAGCCGGACCTTCGGGTCCCCGTTGCCGCCCGAGCAGGCGCTGGAGAGCAGCATCCCGGCCGCCAGGACGGCCCCGGCAAGCAAAGCTGCAATGCGTCGCGAACTCATGGCTCCTCCTTCCCGGCGTTGGGCGCCTTCCGGCACTCCCGCAGAAATCGAAAAAGCCCGGAAGGCCAAGACCTCCCGGGCTTTTCTCCCGCCGTGTGCCCCCGTGCGCGGGGGTGTCACTCTCGGACCAGGCTCCCGGCTTCGGGCCGGAACGGAACCCTAGTGACGCCCCTATCCTCCGGGGCCGCTGTAACGCCCGTGTTGCCGGGCGATGAAGACCGTGTTTCTGCCCCCTCCCCTCAGAACTTCGAGTAATCCGGCTCCCGCTTCTCCAGGAACGCCTGCACCCCCTCCCGGAACTCCGGGCTCCCAAGGCACGCCTTCTGCTGCGCCCACTCGAACGCCAGCTGGTCCGCCAGCGAGACGCCGTCCAGCGACCGCCGGATCGCCCGCCGCGTGTACGTCATCGCCGAGGGCGGCATCGCCGCATACTCCCGCGCCGCCGCCAGGGCCGCCGGCAGGAGCTCCTCCGCCGGCACCACCTTCGACACAATCCCCAGCGCCAGCGCCTCCCGCGCATCGATCATCCGGCCCGAGTAGAACAGCTCGGCCGCCCGCTCCGGACCAACCAGCCGCGGCAGGAAGTACGAAAGCCCGCAGTCCGGCGCCAGCGCCCGCTTGATGAACACCGTCGCGAAGCGCGCCTCCTCGCTCGCAATCCGGATATCGAACGCCGAGCAGAGGCCGAAGCCCCCGCCCACCGCGACCCCATTCACCGCCGCAATCAGCGGCTTGTCGCAGTGGTGGAGCGCCAGCACCACCCGCCCCACATCGCCGATGTCGTCGACCGCCGCGAACCGGCGCCCGTGCTCGTCCGCGCCCGCCGTCCCAATCGACTGGAGGTCGGCCCCGGCGCACCAGGCCCGCCCGGCGCCGGTCACGACGAACGCTTTCACCCGGTCGTCGCGCCGCCCCTCGTCGATGGCGGCGAGGAAGTCGGCCAGCAGGGTCCCCCCCATCGAGTTCATCCGTTCCGGACGGTTGAAGGTGATCAGCATGACCGGGCCGTCCCGGTCGACGAGGCAGTCAGGCATCGCAGGGGCTCCTTTTTCGTGTGCAGGGTGTCGCGCTCGCGCGCGTGCGGCGGCTGTCACGCCGCTGGCGGCATTCTGCGCGAAACCGCCCGCCCCGGGAACCCCTCAGCGGCCCTGGCGCGGCGGCGCCACGACCCACGCGTCCGGGGGGACCCTCGCCGCGAAGTCGGCCGGCGGCGTCGCACAGCCGAAATCGGCGCTCACGATCCGGCCGTCGCGGACCATCACGAGCATGCCCGCCGGCCCCTCCGAGAAAATCAGCCCAAAGGTTCCCGTCGGCAGCCGCTCAACCCGCGGATGCGTGGCGCCCGGCCGGAAGATGCCGTACAGCTGCCGGACCGGTCCCCCCTCAGGCTTCCGCTCGAACTGCTCGCGCAGCTCCTCTTCGAAGACGAAGGGATGGCAGGTCGCGGCCGGGAAGACGGCGACCGGCGTCCCCGCGGGCGAGCCGGCAGGGCAGGGCGGCGCCGTGGTGTCGATGCGCACCTCGGTGATGCACGGCTCGTTCCTCCGCACCAGCAGTGCCGAAATCCGCTGCCAGTCACGGGCGACGACCGCATCAATGACGGGCTGGAGCGACGGCTCGACGCTGGCTGTCGCCGGCATGGTTCCGCCCGGCGTCGCGGCGGGAGACGCCGCAGCCGTCGGCGTTGCCGTGCCGGCTGC
>Ga0272446_1007268_pt1 | contig 11080 bp, 8 predicted proteins | sample YNPCB0061_FD_194587 | JGI IMG/M metagenome (GOLD analysis project Ga0272446, IMG submission 194587) | Hot spring microbial mat communities from Yellowstone National Park, WY, United States - YNP-CB-006-1 | ecosystem: Environmental > Aquatic > Thermal springs > Hot (42-90C) > Sediment | place...
GGGCATCGATGTTGGCTTCGCTCTGGTCGGCGAAGAAGGAGGCGAACGCATTCAGACCGACTTCGGCCATTTCCGGCGTGGTATCGCGGTCATAGAACTGCGCCACGAAGTCGGCGGATTGGATCAGGGCGATGCCCTTCTTCTGGGCGTCGGTGAACTTTTCGACGCTCACGTCCTTACGGACGGGCAGACGGCCCAGATCGTCAACGCCCATCTGGACGACTTCCTTAGAACCATACCACGCGAGGAACTTCTTGGCCCCTTCGAGGTTGCCCGCCTTCGCCGCGAGGAAAACGCCGTCCGTCGGGGCGTCTTCGCCGATGGGTTGGGCCGGGTCAATGACCGGGAAGCGCACGAAGTCGAGGTCGCCTTCGGCAGGCGTGCCCTTGGCGGCGGGGTTGAACGTGTCGGTAATGAAGCCACCCATCAGGTACATGGCGGCCTTGCCCTGAACCAGCGGGGTTACGGCGTCGCCCCATTCAAGGGCCGCGCTGTTTTCGATGAAGCACTTGGCGTCAAAGAGTTCCTTCCACTTCATGAAGGTGGCCTTGACACGCGGATCGGTGTAGCTTTCCTTGAGGGTCATCAGGTCGATGTGGAACTGCGGCCCATTCAGGCGCATGTTGATGTAGTCAAACCACGCTGCCGCCGGCCACGGGGCCTTCGTCCCGATGGCGATGGGGGTGATGCCCTTTTCGTTCAGGGCCTTGCAGGCGCCGAGCAGGTCTTCCCACGTCTTGGGGGCTTCCAGACCGGCATCCTTCAGGATGGAAGGGCGGAAGTACAAAGCCCACCAGTAGTAGTTGACGGGCAGGAAGTATTGCTTGTCCTTGTAGGTGGCGAGCGCCTTGAACCCGGCGGGGTAGGCTTCATCCCACTTTTCGGATTGCCACACGTCAGAGAAGTCAGCAATCAGGCCGCGTTCAATGAAGAAGCTGGCGCGGTTGCCGGCGAACCAGTCCAACACATCGGGGGCGGGTTCGGCCACCAAGTAGGTGCGGATGGCTTGCTTGAAGTCTTCGTGGTTGACGATGTTGAGTTCAACCTGCAGGTCAGGGTTCTTCTCGTTCCACATCTTCACGAGCTTCTCGACGTAGGCGCGGGGGGTCGGGTCGCTGGCGTAGCTGTTGTAAACGACCTTGCTGCCTTGCGCGTTGGTGCTATTGATCGTGCCGAGACCGACCAGCACAATCGCAACGATAATGAATAGGCTGAGGAACTTCTTGCTCATAGGAATTCAAAATCTCCGTGTAAAAGGTTCAAAAACCGGATTGACGATTGAGCCTGTCCAAACGTTTAACCCTGTAGGGTTCCGCACTCCTTGAGGGGCATCACCTCCTTGCGGTAGGGATAGTCTGCTCGGCCATTTCATGCAATTTCAGGCGCACAGGCCGACTCGCGGATGACCAGTTCCGTCGGAAAGACAATCGGCGGGAGGTCTTCCGGTGGGCACTTCCCACGCCGATCAATCCGGGTGAGCAATTGCCGGGCGACGGTGTAGCCCATCTCGCGGGCCGGTTGGCGGACGGTGGTCAGGGGTGGGGCAAAGTAGGCCGCATTCGGAATGTCATCAAAGCCGATGATGCTCACGTCTTGGGGGACGCGCAACCCCATCGCCACCGCCCGCTGAATGGCCCCCATCGCCATTCGGTCATTCAGGCATAGCAAAGCCGTTGGGCGCGGCTGCTCAGACAGCAATACCCCCGCCGCTTGGTAGCCAGATTCCATGCTAAATTGGCCGTTGACGTAAGGTGCAGCTTCAAAGGAAAGGCCCGCCGCTTCAAAGGCATCCCGGTAACCAGCGAGCCGGGCAGCGGCGTCTTCTAACGTTTCTGGCGCCACCCCGATAATGCCGATGCGCCGATGCCCCAGCCCGATCAGGTGTTCGGCGGCGGCCCGCGCCCCGCTGTAAGCATCGGCATGGACGGTGTTGGCCGTTCCCCGCGCTGCCTCCCGCCCGATGGCGACCCACAGACAGTTGTAACTTTCCGCCATGCGGCTGACGGGCGCATTCGGCAACGACTCGACGGTGATCACCCCGTCTAGGTAGCCCGTTTGCAACAACCGCTGATACTGGGCCGATTCGTGAACGGGGATGCGGGGGGTGTTGATTAGGATGCTGTAGCCTTCTTCGGTACAGGCCGTCTCAATCCCCTCGAGCAGGGTCATGATGAAGGGGTCGCTAAACAGGTGATCGTAGTTGTAGGGGAAGATGACGCCGATGATGTTTGTGCGGCCTTTGGAGAGCGCCCGCGCTGCGAGGTTTGGCACATAGCCGAGTTCTTCTATGGCCAGAATCACGCGCTTGCGGGTGTTCTCGCTGACGTAGCGCTTGTTAGAGATGACTTTTGAAACCGTTGCCGTAGACACCTTAGCGCGGTGGGCAACTTCCTTCAGCGTCGTCACGTAAAAAGTCCTTGTAAGAAGGGCAAAATGGCTTGAATTTTAGCTGTCTTCGCGCTTCACCACACCCCTGAAAAACCTAGTACCGGTGGCTCGTTAAGCGCTTAACGATAAGTATAGACGGCACGGGGGAGGTTGTCAAGAAAAAGGCTTTTAGGGAAGGATGAATGCTATGGCGATTGCCCCCTGACCCCCCGCCCCCTTTCCCTATAAACGGGGCGAAAGGGGGCGGGGCATAGCGCGTGGGCCTACCCCGCCTGATAGCGCGGATTGGGCGCTTCGACCGGCCCAGAATCGCCCTGTAGCATGAGTTGGGGAAAGCCGTACTTCTGCACGGACTCGTAATCATGGACGATGTGCGGCGGCCAAATGCTGACGAAGATGAACGGCTCCGCACCGACGTTGACAGTACGGTGGCCCCACCCCGTCGGGATGTAGCAGATTCCGCCGGGCGTCATATCGTAGGTGCGGGCCTCCCCTTGCCGGGTCTGGAGCAAGAGTTTGCCGCGCCCCTTCAACGTCAAGTAGATTTCGTCACCATCGCTGGCATGGAAGTGGCCTTTGGTCATGTGGAATTCGCGGCCAACCGTGCCCGGCACGATCTCGGTAATCCCGAAACTGAGGCCGCGTGTATCGCCCGTGTATTCGGTTTCCCAGAAGGTGTAGATGAGCGAGTCTTCGGCGGCGAGCCGGGCGGCATACGCCTCCGCATCAGCGTAGTAGCCGCGCATATCGCTCAAGCGGCGGCTGATCGTCTTGGTGGCGGGCAGTTGTAACAAGCCTTCCGCCGTTAACGGCAATCCGAAGGGGAGCATGGTCTTTGGTATCCTTTCCTGTCAGGTAGGGGGTTATTCGTCGTCTTCGGGCAACAGGCGGCGCATGACGCCCCCTAGCCATTTGCTAATGTTCGCGCCAGTTTTGCCGCCCCGCCGCCCGGATTCCCCAATCGGGGAACGCCGTGCCGGGCCGAGTGTGCGGGCCGCCCGCCCGCGCCGTTCATCTTCGCGCTCCATGATCAAGCCCAAGCGCAGCAACCCGACGCTCGTGCTGTACGACGGGCTACGCAGCTGGTCAGCCATGCCGGACAGCCGCTCGGGTTGGGCGATGCGTACCGGCATCTTCAGCACGTCGGAGGCGACTTTCTTTAGGCCGGGCAGCTGGGCGCTACCGCCCGTAATCACCGCCCCTGCGGAAAGTAACCCATCGTAAGCGCTGTACTTGATCTCTTTTTGCACCAACTGGAACAGTTCTTCAAGGCGGGGATGGATGATTCCGGCGAGGTCGGCCCGTTGGACGCGGCTCATGTGCTCTTCGCCGAACGGCTGTACCACGAAAATCTCGTCGGGGTCGATGGCGGTGGGGTCGGCGTGGCCGTATTCCAGCTTGACCGACTCGGCGATTTCATAGGGCAGGTGCAAGCCTTGTGCAATATCGTTCGTGACGTGCCAACCGCCCACACTGATGACGGCAGTATGCCATACCGTGCCGTCGATAAACACGGCCAGATCGGTTGTGCCGCCGCCAATATCAATGACCAGCACGCCCATTTCGCGCTCGGAGTCGGTCAGCACCACCTCGCCGGAGGCCAGCGGGTTCAAAATGAAGCGGTCTACATACACGCCCGCCCCTTCAATGCACTTTTCGAGGTTTTGAAGGCTGCTGCTGGCCGCCGTCACGATGTGCGCTTCAACCTCGAGCCGGAAGCCATGCATCCCCAACGGGCTACGGATGCCGTCCTGCCCATCGAGCGAGTAGCTACGCGGGATGATGTGCAACACCTCCCGATTGTGGGGCAGCGCAATCGCCCGCGCCGATTCCATCGCCCGCTCAAGGTCAGCAATTTGTACGCCCCGCGTGCCGCTAATGCCCGCCACGCCACGACTGTTGCGGGAATCGATGTGCGCGCCCGCCACGCTGACGAACGCCCGGCCAATTTCGTAGGCGCTGCTGCGCTCCGCCTTGTGGACGGAGGCCGAAATCCGAGCGGTGAGTTCGGTTACATCGTTGACGACGCCCTTTTTCATCCCGCGGGAGGGTTCCACGCCCACCCCGATAATGTGAATATCATCGGCGCGGACCTCCCCCACCAACGTACAAATTTTGGTCGTCCCAACGTCAATTCCTACGACGAGTTCACCCATCTTTGAGTTCCAAGAATCCTCAGCAATATGGCCTAGCGCGTGGTGCTGTAGTAGGCGAAGTCCGGGTCAGAGACATCCACTTCCACGAATTGCTTGCCGCCCAGTTCATGCACCTGCCGGACGATCTCGGCGTAAACGGCCATCTTGGTCAGGATGTCCGTCCCGTCGCCAAACCATAACTTCCAGCCCCGCCCGTCATAATACCCTAAGCCCTTATTCGGATCATACACCAATTCCTGAACCGTCGGGTAGAGGGCCTTGAACTGCAATACACCCGCCACCGTGTCTTGATCGATGCAACTGCCCGGCCCTAGAATCTCCTTTGTGCCTTGCAGCGGGCAACCGCCCAGATGCACCGTATCCGACGGGCGTTCGACGACCACGCGGGCCAGATTGGGCAGGTCTTCGCGCAGGCTCATCACCCGCCCGCGGAAGTCCACCCATACCCGGACGCCCGCCTGTTCCCAGATCAGGGCCGGTTCGCGTTCCGTGACCGTGATCTGGACGAGTTGCGGCGGCCAACCGAGTTCGACGGTCACATCTGAAATGGCGGGATCGGCCTCCAAACGGGTGCGGACTTCAGCAGGGTCTACCCACAGAATGTGGATCTTGCGGATTTCGCCGCCCTCTGGGCGCGGGGCCAAGCCAGAGCGGGCGAAGATTTCCCCGCCGCTCAGGTAGCGCGTCCCGCCGACGTAGATCGTACTGACGAAGAACGCCTCGCGGGTGAAGAACAGGTATAGGATCATCAATAAAGTGACGACGATCAGGGCGCTGAGCCAACGGGTGCTGATAAAGACCCGCAAAGCCACCCCGCGTGGAACGGCTGGGGCCGCCGGACGGCGAATGCTCCGCAAGCGGCGGGAGCGGCGGCGTTCGGGGAAGGGCGTGCTCGGCTCTCGGCGGGGGGCGGTCACATGGCCGAGCGTCCGCCGCCGTTCGGGGCGGGGCAGGGCGTCATCGGGGCGGGAGAAGTCGGGTCTATCGTCGATCATGGGCGGATTCGGGTTCCTTGCGCCTAAATCGCCTAACTATAGCCCCAAAACGACGTGAGGGAAATGACAAAGTTTCAGCCACTTCCCCCATTCTAGTTCACTGCTGAAGCGGGGTGCAAGAGACTTTGGTCGGGTCGGGGGCGGTGAGGCGTTCGCTCTTCAGCTTGAAGTAGCAATCCATGACGGCTTTAGCGACGGGAAGGGCGTTCTTTGACCCCTCGCCCGCGTTGTAGACGAATGCGATCACGGCGATTTCGGGGGCCTCAAACGGTGCGTAGCCGTAAAACCACGCATGGGATGGCCACTGGCCCGGAATGCACAAGCCCTTTGGCGCGGCAATGTTATCGCAGTATTCGGCGGTTCCGGTCTTGCCGCCCACGCGCTCATAGCCGAGCGCGGCAGCGGTAGCTGTGCCGCCCGCCGCGTAGACTGCCCCTAACATCCCTTCCTCCACCACCCGAATGTGTTGGGGTTCGACGAAGGGCGGCTGGTAATCGCGGTATAGGAAGTCGTTGATTTGCAGCGGGTTGCACACCCCCCCGAACCGATAGTTAAAGGGGATATGCACGGTATACGGCACGTCGCCCCATTTCTCAGTGCGGACGGTGGCACGGTAGTTGCTCACAAATTCCGGCGTACAGGCGGGCAAGTTCGGATCGTAGTATTCCTGATTGTTGGGGTCTTTGTAGGGGCTGCGGGCCTCACAAATGCAAGCGAGGCTATTCTTGCCCTGAATGTACATATCCTCCCGAATGTTCAGGATAGCGGTCTGACCGGCCTTTGGGGGCAGGATGGTGCGGTTAACTTTGGGCGTAAAGGCCTGTGTAACGTTCCCTTCGGAATCCAACCAATCCTTGATGATGGTGGGTTGCCATAACACGCCGCCGTTGGAGAGCGCCACGCTAGAAACCAGCAATTGGAGGGGGGTCACCGTCACGTAGCCCTGACCGAAGGCGGCGTTGTAGGTATCGCCCGTCGACCAGCTTTCGCCGTAGTTACGGCGCTTCCAAGATGGATCGGGCAGGCGCCCAGCATTTTCGCCGGGGAGTTCAATGCCCGTGCGTACCCCGATGTTGAAGGCCGTCGCGTAGCGGTTGAGGTCTTTAATGCCCAAGCCGCCGGGCCGCAACACCGATGAGACTTTTGGATCGGGGTTGCCGCCGCCGACCTGATAAAAGTACACGTCGCACGACCATGCAATGCCCTTCACCATGTCCACACGCTCATGGCCGGAGCGCAACCAGCAGACAAAACGTTGCCGTTGGCCAACGTCGTTCTGAGCGAAGCTGTTCTCGATGAACAGATCGCCGCCGTCAAACAATTCCGCCTTCGCTGGGATCACGTTTTCCTGTAACACCCCCGCCGCCGTGACCAGCTTCCACACCGATCCGGGCGGGTAGAGCGACTGAATGGCGTGATTGACCAGCGGGGTTTGGGCTTCTTGGGCAATGCGGGTGTAGTACTCGCCGTCGATGGCGCGGGCGAAGCGGCGGTTATCGTAGGTGGGCAGGCTAACCATGGCCAGAATTTCGCCGGTGCGGGGGTCCATCGCAATCACTGTGCCGGAAATGGTGACGAGGGCTTGAGCGTTGGCATTGATGATGTTGATTCGGTCTTGGAGGGCTTGGGTGGCCGCTTGCTGAAGGGCGAGATCGATGGTTAGGCGCACGCTCTGGCCGCTCTGTGGCTCATCGCGCTTGATCACGCTCACCGGCAGCCCGGCCACATCGACGATGCGCGTTTCAAGGCCACGCTTCCCCGCCAGTTGGCGCTCTAGATAAGCCTCGACGCCCGCGTAACCGACCCGTTCAAAGGCCGGGTTGTAGCCCTGTTCGCGGAGTTCGTTGGCTTCTTCCTCCCCGATTGGTCCTAAGTAGCCAATGATCTGGGAGGTGATCTCGCCGCTGGGGTATTGCCGCACCGAAACCGTATCCACCCGGACGCCGGGCAGGGTTTGCAGGTTCTCTAGGATGATTTGGGCAATGCGCTGATCGATGTCAGTGGCCACCACAACGGGCCGATAGGGGGCGATGCCCTCCCCTTCGACCACCAATTCCTGAAGGCTCCGCACGAAGCGCTTTCCGGCGGCGTCGGCGGCGGCGCGGGTGGCCGGCACATCGATCAGGGCGGCGAGGCGGTTGAGGACATCTAGGGTGGCCGCTTCATCGTTGGGCATTTCCGCCGGAATAATGGCTACATTGAAGGCAGGCGCATTCAGGGCCAGCGGCACGCCGTAACGGTCATAAATCACGCCCCGTGTAGAGGGCAGCGGGACGGCTTGCACGGCGTTCTCGCGGGCGGCTGCCTCAAATGCTTCGTAGCGGACGAATTGGAGTTCGTACAGGCGCATCATCAGCACGATGAAGACACAGAACATCACCACGCTAAAGAAGATCAGGCGCGGGCCTTGAAAGGGGAACAGTTTATCGCGCATAGCTGTACAGTAACCTCACGCGGTCTAGCCTATTCTAACCGCCCAACGCGGGCCGTGATTGTGAAGCGGCCCATGATGCGGAAGAACGGTACGATAAGAATCAGGTTAAAGAACGCCCCCGGCAAACTGATTGCCGTCAGGGTGAAGACGATGTCTACCGGACGTTGTTGGATGACAAACAGCACGATCAGGACGGCGTGATAGGCGAACGTCCCAATGGCAGCGCCCACCAGCGGCGCGATCAGGTTCTGACGGCTCACGGGCGATGCGACGCTCACTACCCCCATCACTACAACCAGCGCGAGGGCCGTTGTGCCCGTCGGGAAGCCGTTGAGCCAATCTTGCAGCACGCCGCCGAAGATCGCCCAATACGCGCCATCTACCGGGCCGGAGAGTAACGTCCGCGCCACGACCAAGATCAGCACGAGGTCTGGCCCGGCCGCCCCCACGCGGAAGTAGGGCACGACGCTGGCTTGGATAATGGCTGCCACCAGCAACAGCGGGATGGCAAAGTAGCGTTGCATGGTAGACCTCCCCGTATCGGAGGGAATTATAACACGCCCGCAAAGGGGCAAACGGCGGCGGCATGGGGTATACTGCCAGTGAAGCCACCCATCGACGCCCGAAATGACGAGCACCTATCGCCTGAAAACGAGGAAGTGACCTATGTCTACGTCCAGCGCATCCCCCATTCGTGTCCTGATCTTGTGTACGGCGAACTCGGCACGTTCGCAAATGGCGGAAGGCCTGCTCCGCCACATTGCGGCGGCGGCGGGGAAGCCGATTGAAGCCTACAGCGCGGGCAGCAAGCCCTCTACCGTAAACCCCTTCGCCATCCGGGCCATGTCAGAACGGGGAATCGATATTTCCAGCCACCGCTCGAAGTCTTCTAGCGAATTCCTCGACCACCCTTTCGACTATGTGATCACGGTCTGCGATGCCGCCGCCGAAAACTGCCCGATCTTTCCCGGCCCGGCCCGCCGCATCCACTGGAGTTTCCCCGACCCCGCGGCCGTCGAAGGCGACGAAGCCAAACTGAACGCCTTCCGCGAAGTGCGCGATGGCCTCGAGGCCAAGTTCACGGCGTGGGTGGCCACCCTCTAACCGCCGATTTTTCTGTTCTGCCCTACACATGCGCCCCTAATGGGGGTACAATCCCCTCCTTGGGAGCGCGTGTGTTCCGGTGAATGCCCCGGTCTTCAAAATCGGTGTCGGGTCGGTGCGATCCGAGGTGGGTTCGACTCCCATGCGCTCCCGTCTCCTCCCCGTGCGAATGGCCCCGTTACGACAGGAGATAAACCCATGCCTCGCTTAATCGCTTTGATGTTGCTCGCTGCCCTTGTGGTGTTGGTTGTGGCCCCCGCCATGACGGGCCTCGCTCAGGGGCCGACGGCCACCCCCGCCCCCACGACTCCGCCACCCTTCACTGAAGAAGAAATCCAGTTTACAGGCGGGCCGGATACCCTGTACGGAACCCTGAGCCTCCCGAATGCGTCCGGCAAGCGCCCCGCCGCCCTGATCATCGCGGGGAGTGGCCCCACTAACCGCAATGGCGATAACCCCCTGATTCGTGGCGATGTCGGCACGCTGCGGAACATTGCTAACACCCTCGCAGCGGCGGGCGTGGTCAGCCTCCGCTACGACAAAATCGGGACGGGGAAGACGGGCCTTGCCAGCCATGCCACCGACGCCAGTAAGATCGATTTTGAACTGTATGTGACGGGGGCTTTAGCCGCCTACAACGCCCTGACCGCTCGCCCGGAGGTTGACCCCACCAAGACTGTGATTATCGGGCATAGCGAAGGCGGCCTGATCGCGCTGGTACTTGCTGAACGGCTGAAGGAAAACGGCCAACCTGCCGCGCTCGTCCTCGCCACGCCGATCAGTGTGCCGTACTTTGAGTTGCTTCGCCGCCAGATCACCGAGCAGTTTGCGACGGCGGTCAAGGCTGGCTTGTTCACCCAAGCACAAGCCGATACCGCCCTCGCCGAACTCGATGCTATCATTGCTAACCTGCTCGAAAAAGGCACGCCGCCCGAAACGATCACCTTCCCGGCCTTTGTTCAGCTTTTTGGGAACCCGGTCAACAATCGGTTTTTGGCGCAGGCAGGCCGGTATGACCCCCGTCAAATGGCGGCAGGGTGGGCAAAACCAGCCCTGCTTTTCTGTGCGGAGTTCGATGTCCAGATTAGTTGTAAAGAAGTTGAGGCGCTACGGGCCGCCTTCCCCGCTGCTAACGCGGGGGTGCAATTGGTCACGCTAAAGGGGGTCAACCACGTCCTCAAAGAAGTTACCAAGCCCAGCGAAAACCCCCTTGAGGACTACGGCAACTCGGCGTTGCCATTTTCCCGAATGGCCGCCGATGCCCTGACCGCCTTCGTGACCACGATTTTTGGTCAGGCGTCCCCGTGAGGGCGTCCTTGTGAGGGATGGCTGCTAGCTGCACAAGGCCACAATATCGTGGCACAGCCGATGCGTGATGAGCGCGTCGGCGTAGCTGGAAAACAAGTAGGCGGGGTCGCCCTCTTGAATGGCCCGCAAGAAGGCCCGATCTTCAACGAAGGTGGGAAAGCCAAAACGCCAAAACTGCTCGGAGCTTTCGTCCTTCACCTTAACCCCCTGTGGGGTGATGGTGATATGCAGATCATCACACAGGATTTGCAGGCTGATTGATTCGCCCGTGCTCAAGACCGAACTGGCGCTAAACGTGCCGATCACTTGGTTTTCAAAGCGGATGAGGGCGGCGCTCACGCTGGCAATGTCGTGGTCGGGATGGGTCGGGCGGGACGGGCGGCCCGCAATGGCGGAGTGGACGGACCCCTCGCCGACGAGGAACCGAGCGAGGTCGATCAGGTGGGCGGCTTGGGAGACGAACTGCCCGCAGCTGGTCTCTTGGCGCTGCCACCACACCGCATCTTGGGCGTAGTCGTGCCACTCGCCAATGACCAAGCGCGGCGGGTGGGTCACCAGCAGGCGGTGTGCCTCCCTGAGGTGGTCAAAGGCGCGCCAATGGTAGCCAACCCCCACAATGAGCGATTTTTGTTCGATCAGCCGCCCGATTTCTTCTGCGGTCTGGCGGTCTTCGGAAAGTGGAACTTCAACGAAGA
>Ga0272446_1007269_pt1 | contig 11078 bp, 6 predicted proteins | sample YNPCB0061_FD_194587 | JGI IMG/M metagenome (GOLD analysis project Ga0272446, IMG submission 194587) | Hot spring microbial mat communities from Yellowstone National Park, WY, United States - YNP-CB-006-1 | ecosystem: Environmental > Aquatic > Thermal springs > Hot (42-90C) > Sediment | place...
TTGAGGCCACCCGCCAGATCGTCGCCGAGGTGCCGGGCACCAAGGTCATCGCCCTGTCCATGCATTCCGATAAACGCTTCGTCAAAGGCATGCTCAAGGCCGGGGCCTCGGGCTATCTCCTGAAATACTGCGCCTCGGAGGAATTGGTGAATGCCATCCACATGGTCATGGCCAACCGGGTTTACTTAAGCCATGACATCACTGGCATTGTCGTGGAAGATTATGTCCAGAAACTGGCGGACAGCGATGCCTCGGCCTTCCAAACCCTCACCCCCCGGGAGCGGGAAGTCCTGCAGCTCCTGGCCGAAGGCCATTCCACCCGGCAGATCGCCGATACCCTGCACGTCAGCGTCAAGACCATCGAAGTCCATCGCAAACAGCTCATGGATAAACTGGGGTTGGCCAGCCTGGCGGACCTGGTCAAATACGCCATTCGCGAAGGCTTGACCTCCATAGAGCACTAGAGTTCATAACTCGCATGTCACCCGCTCACCTGCAAAATCAAGGTCGTGGGTGTTGTCTGACTTGGGCGAGCTCTTAAGTCCCGCCCCACCCCAAAAATTTTCTGACCACTGACCACCGCTCACTGCCTAATGCCTCCTGCATTTTCTTGGCTCTCCTGTGTCCTCTCCCCCTCCAAAGGCGAAATAAAAAACTAGGATTTGCGCAGCTCAATATTAGGGATTGGTTAATAGACAGTCCCTGGCGCCGGTGTTAGGATAAGCGGCAAGCAGAGGAAAGGTTCTCTAAGAGCAGCAGACAGGAAACGAGCATGCCCATTGACACCGCCGCCAGACCGATCGCCCTTCTCTTGGCCGGGTCCCATGAGCCCCTGCGCCAGAGTGTGCGGTCCCTCCTTTCCGGGCAACCGGGTCTGCGGATTGTCGCCGAGGCCACCGATGCTGTTAGCATCTTGGCCGCGGCCGGACAGAGCAACCCGGACCTGCTGTTGTTGGATATGGAGATGCCCGGCGGCTCCGGCCTCGAGGTGCTGCGGCAGGTCAGGGCCGCTCTGCCGGAGGTAAAAATCCTGGCGCTGGCCATCCACTCCGACCGGCGGTTTGTCCGGGAGACCCGGAAGGCCGGGGCGGATGGCTATCTCCTCAAATATCAGGCCCATGAAGAGCTCCTGGCGGCCATCCGGCAGGTGGCCGCCCAGGGTTATTATGTAAGTCCGGTCTTGTTGGCAGACGCCGCGGCCGGAGAGGCCAGTTCTTGGCCAAGGAAGATTCGTACCCCAGAAAAGGAGGTTCATATGCCGTACCAGAAGAAGGTCAAGGATCTGATGATCCCGTTGGAGGATTACCCTCACATCCCCTATTGGTTCACCCTGCGGCAGGCCATGGCCATTGTCCGGGAGGCGGCCATCAAGTTTGAGGGCACCTTTGAGCCCCGGGCCGTGTTGGTGTTCGACGAAAAATATCAGCTCATGGGTATGTTGACCCTGCGGGACGTGGTCCGGGGTCTGGAGCCCAAGTTCGCCGAAGATAAGGGCCTCATCAAGGCCGACCCGTCCCTGGCCGTCCTCATGGGCGATATGTTCGGCCCCGGCATGAAGGAGGCCTCCCAACGGCCGGTGAGCGAAGTCATGAGCCCCATCAAGGTGACGGTGAACGGCGATGATCCCATCACCAAGGCCCTGTTCCTGATGATCAAGGAAAACGTCGGCATGATGCCGGTGCTCCAGGACAACAAGGTCGTAGGCATGGTGCGCATGAACGAACTCTTTAAAGAAATTTCCGACATCGTTTTGGGCGAGTAGGCCATACGGCGGCTGATCCTGTGATGCTGAGAGGTTAACTGACATGGCGGATGAAACCAAAAAGGCACCGTTAAGCGTCGGGCTGCCGGAGATGCCCGAAGAAATCAAACTGGCACCTCCGAAAAAAGTTATCGACTGGCGCCGCATCTTTTTTATCGTCTTAGGACTGGCAATCTTTGCGCTCTTTTACTTTCTTCCCGGCCTGCCGGACGCCAAAGATCCGGCCGGCAAGGTCTTCCATCTGACCTGGGAAGGGAAGATGTCCATCGGCCTCTTCCTCATGGCCGGCATCTGGTGGGTCTTCGAGGTCATGCCCATCGGCGCCACGGCCATTGGCATCGGGCTCTTCCAGGTATTGTTTCAGATCCGTTCGGCCAATGATGCCCTGCGGGATTTTTTCGATCCCTCGGTCTGGTTTATCTTCGGCTCGGTGGTCATCGGCACCGCCTTTACGGCCACCGGCCTCACCAAACGCATGGCCTATAAGATGTTGGGCATTGTCGGCGAGCAGACCAAATTCATCCTGCTGGGCTCCTTCCTGGTGGTGGGGGCCATGACCCTGATCATGGCCCATACCGCCGTGGCCGCAGCCACCTTCCCGCTGCTCATGGCCATCAACGCCCTCTATGATGATTCCGGCAAACCCACCAAGTTCGGCAAGGGCCTCTTCATCGGCATGGCCTGGTCCGCCGGGGCCGGCTCCATTATCACCTTCCTGGGCGCGGCCAGGGGCGTGGCCGCGGCCGGGATGTTCAAGAAGTTCACCGATCAGGATATCGGTTTCTTTGAATTGATCTGGTACATGGCGCCCATCGGTATCTTAATGATCTTCCTGATCTGGCTCATTATTATTTTCTGTTTCAAACCCGAACGGGATACCATCCCCGGCCTGCGCCAGAAGGCGGCGGATCTGACCAAAGAGTTGGGGCCCATGACCAATAAGGAAAAATTCGTGGTGGCCACGGTAATTGCCATCGTCCTCCTCTTTGTCCTCAAGGCCTTTCCGCCCTCGCCGGCCTTCCGGGACCTGGACCGGGCCGGGATCATGCTGGTGGGCACGCTGCTCTTTTTCCTCTCCCGCACCCTGACCGTGGAGGATCTGGAGACCATCCCCTGGAATATCATCCTCCTCTTCGGCGGGGCCATGTCCATCGGCTTCTGTCTGTGGAATACCAAGGCGGCGGAATGGATCGCCATCCATTGGCTGTCCATGTTCCTGAACGCCCACTGGCTGGTCTTTGTCCTGGGGATCGCCTTCTTTGTCCTCATCATGACCAACTTCATCATGAACGTGGCCGCCATCGCCATCTCCCTGCCGGTGTCGCTGGTCATTGCGCCCTATCTGGGCGTGGCGCCCCATGTCATCCTCTTTGCCTCCTTAACGACCGCCGGCATGCCGTTTATCCTGTTAATTGGGGCGGCGCCCAACGCCATTGCCTATGAGTCCAAGCAATTCACCACCGGCGAATTTTTTACCTACGGCTGGATTGCCAATGTGGCTCTCATGGTGGTTCTGGCCTTATTTATCTATCTCATCTGGCCGCTGCAAGGCATGCCGGTGCTGGCCAAATAAAGCCGGCTGGGGAGGGGCGGCGTCGACCTGCCCTTCCCGGCTGTAACTGCCCGGTGGCCTGGATCCACCGGAGAACTCATCGAACGAGGGAAGTACGCCCATGCGGAAGCTGATATATTGTGCCATCTTCATCTTCTCTTTGGTATCCCTGGTGGGGTTCCTGGCTGCCCCCGTCCTGGCCGCGCCGGCTCCGCCGGCCGGGGATCGCCTGAGCGTCGCCGGGGTGATCAACAACCCCCAGGGGAGAGGCGTCAAAGAAGTGGAAGTAGAGATCCTGGTCAACGGCCACCACGTCAAGACGGTGAAGGCCGAAGAGATCGTCACCGGCAAATCCGGGAGTTTCCTGGCGGAATTTCTTCTGCCGGCGGGGACCCTGCCGGAGGCCAAGGTGGAGGTGGTGGCCCAAAAACCCTCCTGGCGGCCCCTGGCGCCCACGCCGGTACAGGTCCATGAGACCGGGGTGGATCAAAACGGCAACAAGATCTTTCAGGGTCAGGGGAATTTTACCCTCAACCGGGCCATCACCCCGGCCTTCTGGATCGCCACCATTATTCTGCTGTTGGTCTATATCATTATTGCCGCGGAGTTGATGCACCGTACCCTGGCGGCCCTGCTGGGGGCGGCAGTCATCCTCTTTATCTCGTATACCGCCGGGACGTTTAACAAGGCCTATTTCATCCTCTCCTTTGAGGACGCCATCGGCGCCATCGACATGAACGTCATCTTCCTGCTCATGGGCATGATGATCATCGTCGGCGTCCTGAAAAAGACGGGCATGTTCCAGTGGCTGGCCTACAAATCCTATGCCCTGGCCCGGGGCAATATTTTTATCCTCTCCGTTATTCTCATGTGGGTGACCGCCATCACCTCGGCCTTCCTGGATAACGTCACCACCATGCTCCTGATGATCCCGGTGACCATCGAGATTGCGGTGACCCTGAAGGTCAACCCCATGAGTTTCCTGATCCCCGAGGTCTTTGCCTCCAACGCCGGCGGCACCGCCACCCTCATCGGCGACCCGCCCAACATCCTCATCGGCTCCTATGCCAACCTGACCTTTGCCGACTTTGTGGTGAATCTGACTCCTATCATTATTATCTGTATGGTCATCACCGCGGTGTATTATGTCTATTGGTATAAAAAAGATTACCTCAAAGCCGAAGTTAAGGATGTGGACCGGACCATCGCCTATCTTAAGGAAGAATATCGCATCACCAACGTCAAACTGACCATTATGGGCCTGGCCCTCTTGGTTTTTACCATCTTTTTGTTTATCATTCATGGGGTGCTGCACATGGAGCCCTCCATTGCCGCCTTGACCGGCGCCATGTTCCTCTTGGTCATCTCCCGGGTGGATATCGTGGAGATGCTGGAGCATGAGGTGGAGTGGCCCACCTTGATCTTCTTCATCGCCCTGTTTATGGTCATCGCCGGGGCGGAGGAGACCGGCCTCATCCAGATCATTGCCGAATGGGTGCGGGATGTCTCCCGGGGGAACCTCACCATCGCCGTCATCATGGTCCTCTGGGTGAGCGCCATTGCCAGCGCCTTTATCGACAACATCCCCTTCACGGCCACCATGCTGCCCATTATCGCCTTCCTCAATACCACCATCCCGGGGGCGGAAAACGGCATCCTCTGGTGGGCTTTGGCCCTGGGGGCCTGTCTGGGCGGCAACGGCACCATGATCGGCGCCAGCGCCAACGTGGTCACCGTGGGTCTGGCGGAGAAGGCCGGCTATCATATCACCTTTATGGGTTATATTAAGGCCTGCTTCATCCCCATGCTCATCACCGTGGCCCTGTGCAATGCCTATCTGCTTATGATGACCTTTGTGCGGCCGTTGGCCATGAGTCGGTAAAGCAGGGGGCAGGGACCAAGGGTCAGGGGCCAGGGGCCAGGGGTCAGGGGCCGGTGGTCATGGGTCAGGGACCAGAGGCCAGGGGCCAGTATAGTGGTCGGTGTGGCATTGACTATACAGGCTACCCTCCCTGTCGGTATCCTGGCGCCTTGGCGGCGCGGCAAATGGCAGCGTAGGTTTTCTAAACGATGTTTTGTTGAAAGGGTTGTAAGCCTGTGGCATTGTTTTCATAACGGCAGCCGGGAGAGGCGGTGGCGTCCCCTCCCCAGCCAAAAGTACATAGCTGGTCTGAGCGCTCCAGCCGGATAGCGGTGAGCCAGACCAGTGGCCAAACACGAAGGCCTCCCGGTGGAGACTGTCATCCGGAAGGCCTTTGTCTTTGCCGATTAATGTAAATTAGTTTGATATAATTGAGGTTTCCATTTTTCCGGTTCTCGTTTCCGGGAAAAACCTGCTGCTCTACCATCGGCTCAATAGTTGGGGCCGGCGGCGGGCACGGAGGCCCGCCCCACTGAAAAAATTTTTGCCGGAAACCGGAAACCGATTTTTCCGACAACTAACAACTAAAAACTATCAACTGACAACTGGCAACTAACAACTGACAACTGCATTTCTTCAGGAAGGAGAGATACGATGGCAAGAGCCCGCTACCCGGCTGCGGCCCTGATATTGACCTTGATGGTGCTTCTCTGGCTTACGCCCTCACTGGCCCAGGCCGCAGTGAGCAACGGCGAGAAGCTGAGCGTCGCCGGCATGGTGAAAAACCCCCAGGGGCGGGGCGTCAAAGAAGTGGCAGTCACCGTCCTGGTCAATGGCCAGCCGGTCCAGCCGGCCAACGGCGAAGAAATCATCACCGACAAATCCGGGAGCTTCCTGGCGGCATTCCTGCTGCCGGTCGGGACCCTGCCCGGGGCGCGGGTGGAGGTGACCGCGGCCAAGCCTTCCTGGCGGCCGCTGCCGCCCACGGCCCTGCCGGTGCTGGCGGCCGGCCTGGATGCCGCAGGGCTCCGGCTGTTTCAGGTTCAAGGCGAGTTACCCCTGCAACGGGCCATCACCCCGGCCTTCTGGATTGCCACGGCCGTCCTACTGCTGGTCTATGTGCTCATCGCCGCGGAGGTGATGCACCGCACCCTGGCCGCCATGCTGGGCGCGGTCCTCATCCTGTTCATCAGCTATACGGCTGGCACCTTCAACAGAGACTATTTCATTCTTTCCTTTGAAGACGCCATTCACGCCATCGACATGAATGTCATCTTTCTCCTTATGGGCATGATGATCATCGTCGGCGTCCTGAAAAAGACAGGCCTGTTCCAGTGGCTGGCCTATAAGTCCTATGCCCTGGCCCGGGGCAACATCTTTATCCTGTCGGCCATCCTCATGGTGGTCACGGCCGTCTGCTCCGCCTTCCTGGACAACGTCACCACCATGCTCCTGATGATCCCGGTGACCATCGAGATCGCCGTCACTCTGAAAGTCAATCCCCTCAGCCTGTTGCTTCCGGAGGTCTTCGCCTCCAACGTCGGCGGCACCGCCACCCTCATCGGCGATCCGCCCAACATCCTCATCGGCTCCTACGCCAACCTCACCTTCATGGATTTCGTCGTCAATCTCACCCCCATCATCCTCATCTGTATGGTCCTGACCGTGGTTTATTATCTCTTCTGGTACAACAAGGCCTACCGGCGGGCCGAGGTCAAGGATGTGCCCCGCACCCTGGCCTTTATGGCCACAGAGTATCGGATTAAAGACGCCAGATTGACGGTCATGGGGTTGGCCCTCCTGGCCTTTACCATCTTCCTTTTCATTGTCCATGGCGTGCTGCACATGGAGCCGGCCATCGCCGCCCTCAGCGGCGCCATGTTCCTGTTGGCCATCTCCCGGGTGAACATCGTGGAGATGCTGGAGCATGAAGTGGAATGGCCCACCCTGATCTTTTTCATCGCCCTGTTCATGGTCATTGCCGGCGCCGAAGAAACGGGCCTCATCCAGATCATTGCCGAATGGGTGGCCGACGTCTCCGGCGGCAGCCTGACGGTGGCGGTCATTATGATCCTCTGGGTCAGCGCCATTGCCAGCGCCTTCATCGACAACATCCCCTTCACGGCCACCATGCTGCCCATCGTCGCCTTCTTGAACGCCGCCATTCCCGGGGCCGAGACCGGCATCCTCTGGTGGTCCCTGGCCCTGGGGGCCTGCCTGGGCGGCAACGGCACCATGATCGGCGCCTCGGCCAACGTCGTCACCGTGGGCCTGGCCGAAAAGGCCGGCTACCACATCAGCTTCCTGGGCTACATCAAGGCCTGCTTCATCCCCATGTTGATCAGCGTCGCCCTGGCCAATGCCTTTTTGTTGGCGGTGACCTTTATCCGACCGCTGACCATGAGCCGGTGAGACAGGGGTCAGAGGCCAGGGGCCAGGGGCCAGGGTATAGTGGGCAGGGGGCCTTGGTTGATGGCCTTGAGCTGCAGGATTCTCCCCTGAGAGGGATGATATTTATTCTTTGGAAGAAGAGGGCCAGCCTGGCGACTGGTTCTGGCCCTCAGGCCGGCCGGCTAAAACAGCAGGCCGATCTTATCGTGCACCCGTTGGGCCAGGCGGACGGACATCTGGCGCAGCCCCTGATCCCGGGTGGCCTCGCCGATGCCATAATACTTGTCGGCCACGTAATCATGGCGGACAATCTCAGTGCCCTTCCAGACCACTTTGCCGCTGCGGGTATCCTTCAGGCTGAATTCCACGGTTAAAGTGGCCCGGCGGATCAGAGAGCGTTCAATGTCCAGGTACGCGGTCGAGGAGTGCTCCAGTTTCTTGATGGTGCCCCGGAGCACGTAATCGGCCTTGGCGTCGCCTGATTTGACCTGCACGATATGGCTTTCCTGAAAGGCCCGGATCAGATCGTTGGCAAAGATGGTCTCAAGGCCCGGTTCCATGGAGCGGTTTTCCAGGGGCGGGATGGCCAAGGTCGCCCGGGGTTTATCGGGGAGAGTCGGTTCAGACCCCACCACCCGATAACCGCAGGCCGGGGCCAGGAAGAGGCTGCTGATGAGGAGCCACAAGCCCAGGAAACGGATCGCCGGCCTCATGAGCGGCTGCCTGCCGGGCCGTGGCGCGCTGGCCGTTGGCCACTTCTGTCGTCCGCTGTTGGTCGCCACTGATCCTGCTCTCCCCTGTCCTTCCTGAGCTTCTCAAACAACGATATTCACCAGCTTCTGTCTGGCCACCACCACTTTTTTGACGGTCTGGCCCTGGAGCAGTTCCTGAATGCGGGCATCGGCCAGGGCCTGTTCCTTGATTTCCTCGTCGGCGGCATCAGCGGGCACCATGATTTTGCTCCGCAGTTTGCCGTTGACCTGGATGACCACCAACCTGGTCTCGGCGGCCATGGCCGCGGCGTCGGCCTCGGGCCAGGATTCCAGATAAATGGAGGTGGTATGCCCCAGGTGGTGCCAGACTTCCTCGGCCAGATGCGGTACCATGGGGCTGAGGAGGAGGGTCAGTCCCTCGACGGCCTCCCGCCAGACCGCGGCGGCAACCGGTTCGGCCAGGGCCGCGTCGCCCTGCTCCTCCCGGGTTTTATAGAGGTCGTTGACCAGCTCCATGAGGGCGGCGATGGCGGTGTTAAAATGGAAACGGCCCTCGATGTCAGCGGTCACCCGGTGGATGGTCTGGTGCAGCGCCTGGCGCAGGCGGCGGAGCGCCGGCGTTAAATCCTGGCCGTCCCCTCGATACGGCTGGGCTTGGACAAGCGGCGCGCCCAACTCCACCACCAGGCTCCAGACCCGGTTCAGGAAGCGGAAGCTGCCGGCCACACCCTGATCGGACCATTCCAGGTCCTTTTCCGGCGGTGCGGCAAACAGGCAGAAGAGGCGGGTGGTATCGGCCCCATATTTTTCAATCATCTCATTGGGATCAACCACATTCCCCTTGGATTTCGACATCTTGGCGCCATCCAGGAGCACCATGCCCTGGGTCAGCAGCCGGGTGAAAGGCTCGTCGAGCTTGATATAACCCAGATCCCGCAGGACCTTGGTGAAGAACCGGGCGTAGAGGAGATGCAGGACGGCGTGTTCAATGCCGCCGATATACTGGTCCACCGGCAGCCAATAATCCACCTTCTCCCGGTCCAGAATGCCCTCCTGATAATCAGGGCAGGCGTAGCGCAGGAAATACCAGGAGGATTCCACGAAGGTATCCATGGTATCCACCTCCCGCCGGGCCGGACCGCCGCAGGTGGGGCAGGTGGTATGGACAAAGGCCTCAACTTTGGCCAGGGGTGAGCCGCCCTCCCCGGAGATGGCCACATCCAGGGGCAGGACCACCGGCAGATCGGCCTCGGGCACGGTCTGAATGCCGCAGGTGTCGCAATACACGATGGGGATGGGGGCGCCCCAGTAGCGCTGCCGGGAGATGCCCCAGTCCTTGAGGCGGTAGTGCACCGTGCGGCTGCCCAGCCCCTGGGATTCCAGGGCCGCAGTGATGGCCTCTTTGGCCGCCTCGCTGGCCATGCCGTCGAATTTCTTGGAATTGACCAGGACGCCCGGCTCTTCGTAAGCGGCAGTCATGGTCTCCGGCGTCAGAATCCGGTCCGGCGGCTGGATGACCACCACGATGGGCAGGCCATATTTCTGGGCAAACTCAAAATCCCGCTGGTCATGGGCCGGCACCGCCATAACCGCGCCGGTGCCGTATTCCATGAGGACGAAGTTGGCCACGTAGATGGGCATGCGCCAGCCGGTGACCGGGTTGAGACAATAGCGGCCGGTAAAGACGCCCTCCTTGGCCAGCTCCTCCACCACCCCTTTGCTGCGGTCCCGCTGTTTCCAGGTGGTAATGAACTCCTGGACCGCGGCTGCCTGAGGCGTGCCCTGGGCCAGTTGCCAGGCGAGGGGGTGTTCCGGCGCCAGACTCATGAAGGTGGCGCCAAAGAGGGTGTCGGGCCGGGTGGTAAAGACCGTGATCTTATCATCGCTCCCCTCCACCGGAAAGAGGATCTGGGCCCCTTCGGAGCGGCCGATCCAGTTGCGCTGCATGGTCAGAACCCGCTCCGGCCAACCCGGCAGCTGGTCGCAGTAATCCAGCAGCTCCTCGACATAGTCGGTAATTTTCAAGAACCACTGCTCCAGTTCCCGCAAGACTACCGGTTGCTTGCATCGCCAGCAGCCGCCGTCCTCCACCTGTTCATTAGCCAGGACGGTCTGGCAGCGCTCGCACCAATTTACCGGCGACTTTTTCTTATAGGCCAGCCCCCGCTTATACATCTCGATGAAAACGAGCTGTTCCCAGCGGTAATACTGGGGGTCGCAGGTGGCCAGCTCCCGCTGCCAGTCATAGCTGTAGCCCAGGGATTTGAGCTGCCGCCGCATGTAGTCAATATTGTCATACGTCCAGGTGGCGGGATGGCTGCCATGGGCCAGGGCGGCATTCTCCGCCGGCATGCCGAAGGCATCCCAGCCCATGGGATGAAGGACGTTAAACCCTTGCAGACGCTTGTAGCGGGCCACCACATCGCCGATGGTGTAGTTGCGCACATGGCCCATGTGGATCCGGCCCGAGGGATAGGGAAACATCTCCAGGACATAATATTTGGGCCGCTCCGGGTCCTCGCTGACCCGAAAGATGTTCTGCTCTTCCCACATCTGCTGCCATTTGTCTTCAATGGCGGCAGGGTTGTAACGCGTCTCCATAGTAGCGCCTGCACCTCCGAGTTTATAACGTTTGATTATCTCTTAAACTGCTTTCTAGGGCAAGATGCGTAAAGGCAAAAAGAATGGGGCCAACGGTGCTGGCCCCACCTGAAAGTCCGTCAGAATCATGATCAAGAGGCTGAATACCGCTTGGTCAGCCGCTCATCCGACTATAAATACGGGCATCCACGGCAAAGA
>Ga0272446_1007270_pt1 | contig 11078 bp, 6 predicted proteins | sample YNPCB0061_FD_194587 | JGI IMG/M metagenome (GOLD analysis project Ga0272446, IMG submission 194587) | Hot spring microbial mat communities from Yellowstone National Park, WY, United States - YNP-CB-006-1 | ecosystem: Environmental > Aquatic > Thermal springs > Hot (42-90C) > Sediment | place...
TTCGTCTTGGGTCTTTTTTGCGGTTTGCACGCATTCGCGCAGGGTTTGTTCCGCAGGCACATAGTTCCCTTGTTCGATAAATATCCGCCCGCGCGTGTTCAGCGCCCAGGCCAGGCCCAGTCGGCTGGCTCGAGCCAGCGAAATGCTTTGATCGGAGAATTCCAGGGCAGATTCAAAGTCGTGACGGTTCCAGGCCAGATGGCAAGCGCTGTTCAAAAAGGCGATGCGCAAACCAGGTTCGACATTCTCCGAGACCATCAGCACCGCGCGCGCCTTCTCCAAGCCCTCGAGCAAATATCCCCGGGTCTCCCAAAAATCGGCCAGCGGTCTACCCATGGTCAGGGCCAGCGCAGCATCGCCTTGGCGACAGGCCCATTCCAGGGCTGCAAGAAAATTGGCATGGTCGGGTTCGATAAATGAAGCCTCGAGCGGTGCGGGTGCGTTCAAACGCGCGGCAAAATAGCGCGCGTGGCGCTCTTCTGCCAGGGCGAGTTCAGCCGGGGCCATCTGTTCCTGGGCAAATTCGCGGATCATCTCCAGCATGCGCCAGCGTGTGCCATCGTGCGCGAGCAAGTGCTGGTCGGTCAGCTCTGCCAGGGCGTTGCCAACCAGGTGTTCATCCAACCCGCAAACCGCGCTCGCCGCCGATAAATCGAAACCCCCTCGCAATACCCCGAGCGGGCGAAACACCTGCTGCGTGCCTGTGCCGAGCAAGCCGTAACTCCATGCCAGTGCGTTATACAGGGTTTGCTGGCGCGGCGGCAGATCGCGCGCTGCTGTGCGCAAAGCCGAGAGCCAGTGGGGTTCGCCGCTCAATGCTTGCACGAGCTGCTCGAGGGTCATAAGGCGCAAAGAGGCGGCGGCCAGTTCCAGCGCGAGCGGTACACCCTCGAGCCGCACGCACACCTCGGCAATCAGCGGTGCGTTGGCCGCAGTAATTGCGAACCGGGGCTGGTGTTCCTTTACCCGTGCCATAAAAAGCTGTGCGGACTCGGCCTGAACAAGCTGGCTGGGCGTTTGCTCACGCTCTGGCAACGACATGGGCGGCAAAACATACGCATGCTCGCCGTAAAGGTGCAGAGGTACGCGGCTCGTCACCAAAACTTTCAATCCTCTACAGGTTTTCAGCAACTCGGCCACCTCAGTGGCGGCATCCAGCACCTGCTCGAAGTTGTCGAGCACCAGCAACACGCGCTTGCCTTGCAATGCCGAGGTCAGCTGCCTGAGCGGGGTTTGTGGGCCCGACTCGGCGATGTCGAGTACCCGCATGATCGCAGGCAAGACAAGGGCTGGCTCGGTAACCGCGGCCAGCTCGACAAACCACACGCCATCCTGAAAATGCTCGAGCAGGTTTTCGGCAGCGGAGATGCTCAAACGCGTTTTGCCGATGCCCGGCAGGCCGGTCAGGGTGAGCAGGCGGACATCCTCGCGCGTCAGCAGGGCAACAACAGTGGCGTTATCCTGCACCCGGTTGATGAAGGAGGTAAGGGGAGCGGGCAAATTGTTGGGCACTGGTCGAACGATTTTCGCGAAATCGCCGCGCAGCAGTCGCTCAACCGCGCGCACATCGTGCACGGCCTGGAAAAAAGTACTGCGTTCCTGCGGTGAAATTTCTAGTGCATCGGCCAGCAAGCCAGCCAGCTCGGGGGACGGCTTGCGTTCATCGGCTTCAATCTTGCGTATGGTGGCGGTGGCACATTTGGCACGCCGCGCCAGCGCAGTCTGCGTCAAATCCAGCGCCTTGCGGCGGCGCTTCAGCCAGTAGCCAAAGGAACCCGTTTCCAGACAACTCACCCTGTCACGGTAATTGTAGCACTTTGCGTTACCCAAAGCCGCAGCCCGTTGGCTAGGTTCTAGGTGTATCTCTCCGCAGAGGAGGATACGAAAAAGAAGGAGGGTAGAGATGAAAACCAGCTCTATTCAAAACAGTATTCTCGGCCTGCTCGTCATTGGAATGATCGGTTGTGTGCCCACCCAAACCACCGCCCAGCAGCCCGCCACGCCCGATCCCATCGCCGTGGCCCAACAGTACATCCAGGTGTTGAACACGGGTAATCTGGATCGGGCCCTGGCTTTTTACGCCGACGACGCGATTGTGCACACCCCGGTTGGGCTTTTCATCGGCAGAGCGCAGATCGCCCGGTGGCTGGCCTCCGAGAACCAATCCACCCGCGTGAGCCCGCGCGACTGGAAGATGCAGGGTGCGCTGGTGGTCAGCACCGGCACGGTGTTGCTCGAGCGGTTCGTCAAAGCCGGGGTGGGGGCGGTGGAGTTTCGCAGCGAGTATCTGGTAGACAAGAGCGGCAAGATTCGCTTCTTTGGGCCGGTGCTGACCCTAACCCCCGAGCAACAACAAAAAATGCGCGAGGCCCAGGCCGGTGCACCGCCCGCCCCCGCCCCAAGCGTAAACCCAATCGAGGTCGTGAAGGCCTACCACGAGACGGCCAACACCGGCGACTTCGAAAAAACCTTCGCCTTTTTTGCCGACGACAGCGGGGCCTTCGTAATGAATGGAACCCTGCTGCTCTCCGGCAAGAAGCAGATTGCCGACTTGTGGTTGCGCGAGGATGTCAAGACCACGCGGGTCATGCCCAGGGAGTACCAGGCCAACGGCAACCTGGTGATTTCTATGGGAATGGTTTCGCTCGAGCGCTTCCGCAGAATTGGGGTGGATCCCATCGCCTATCGCGCGCAGTTTGTGGTCGAGAACGGTAAGATTCGCTTCTTCTATCCCACCCTGCAGTTCACACCCGAACAGCTCGAGAAGATACAGGCCGCGCAACGAACCCCCGCGAGCCGCTGAGGGGTTTGGGAGCCGCGCTCTTAGGAAGGTACTGGATGAAGAAGTTTGCTTGGCTCTTTTTGCTGGTCGGGCTGGCCGCCTGTGGGCGCGGCCCGACCGCCACCATTCCATTCAACTACAACATTGACCCCACCGTACAGCCTACCCCCAGCACCATCCCCGATGGCCCCCAGGGGCCGCGCCTGCTGGCAGCGGTGGAGGATGCGCAGGGCCTCAAAAGCACTTTTGTGGTGGACGAAGTCCTGTTCTCGCCCAAGAACCAAGGCGAGCTCCAGGACTTCCTGAGCCGCTACGGTGGAACCGTGCTCTCTAACAACGCGGTGCCCAACCCCCCGCCCGGCTCCGGCATCGTGATGGACCCGAAGTATGCCGAGCCGACCGAGTATTTAATCAAAATTGACCCCACCAAACTGGATCTCGCCAGCTTCAAGGCCGATGCCGAGAAGGCCGGGCTGGGCGGCAGCTTCAAAATTTCCAACGACGGCGGAGCCAAGCTGCTGGCCCTGGTAGCCCGTACCCTGGCGAACGGACAGGGGGCCAGCGCCAACTTCGTGGGGCAGGCCACCGCCCCCGGCGACACGGTGCTGCTCGGAACCAACGAAGGCAGCGGTAACAACGCCTTTAACTGGCCAGAGTTCGGGGATACCGGCAGCCGGGCCAACGTGGTGCGGGCCTGGCAGTTCGTAGCAGCGCGGGGCATCCCCCGGCGGCCCCGCATCGCCATCATAGATGGGGGGTTCTGGCTCGACAACGCTGGCAACAGCCTAACTGCCGACTTCCCCACTCAACCCCTGCAGTACGACTTGGTGGACGGCGACTACAATGCCGGCGGCCCCAACCCCGGGAGTTGCACCGGCGGCAACCCTTGCCCCTGGCACGGCACCGGGGCGGCCAGCGTGGCGCTCTCGGCCCTCAACAACGGCGCCGGTGCAGCGGGCGTAGCCGGGCAGGTGGCCGACCCCATCCTCTTGAAAACCAACCTCGACCTATTCCAGGTTAAGCACGCGGTTCGGGCGGCCGTCGGCTGGGGGGCCGACGTGATCTCGATGAGCTTCACCATGTGCGGTTTCAACCTCTTTTGCAAAATCGGCTTCGAGGTCACCGGCTATTTCAATGCCTTCGAGGACGCCCTTGCCGCTGGGCTGGTGCTGGTGGCGGCAGCGGGCAACCACGGGCAAAACTACGGGTTCGCACCTTGCATGCTAGATGGGGTGATCTGCGTCGGGGCCCTAGCCGACGGGAGCAACACCGCCACTAGCTACTCCAACTACGGCTCTTTCGTGGACATCTGGGCCCCCACCAACATTCATGCGGTTTATGGAGCTAACCCCCCGCTGGGGCTGGCCTTATTTGGTGGCACCAGCGCCTCCACCCCCTTTATTGCCGGGGTCGCAGCGCTCATGCGGGTCTACAACCCCTCGCTTACCTCTGATCAGGTCAAGACCATCCTGCAACAGACCGGCTACAACAACTCCCCCGACCCCAAGGTGAATTATTACGTGAACGCCTTTGCCGCCGTGCTGAATGCAGCCGGAAACTACCTGAACCCAGACCCCCTCGAGCCCAACAACACCCCTACCCAGGCCAGCCCTCCGGCACCCGGCCTCACCTACGACCTCAACCTCCACAACTCCGCCGACAAGGATGTGTTCCGGATAAACTCCACCAGCTACAGCCGGGTCAACTTCATCTTCAACTACCCTGATGGGCTGGGGAAGCTGCTGCTGGGCAACGGCATTGTCAAGGAGTCGGGCTGCGGCGATACCCAGCTCTTACAGGATCAAACCGGAACCAATAGCCGCAAAATAATCGTAGATATCCCTCCTGGCAACTCGCTGCTGACCCTCTCGGCGCTGGCCCGCGTACCCTACAACTTCTCTTTCAATCAGTTGCCCCTTGCCATCGGCCCCGATGCCAACGAGCCCAACGAGACCGGCAACACCGCCCGTGCGGTGAGCCAGGGCGGCTACAGCGCCACCCTGCACAGCAGCACCGACGTGGACTACTACAGCTTCACGGCGACGAGTTCCAGCTCGAAGCCCTTCGTCTTCAACATCGTCTCCACCGACATCCCTCTGACCCTCCAGGTCTTCGACGCGAGCAACAATCAAATTTTCTCCGGCTCCACCGGCCCCGATTGCAGCAGTCTTCCGGCTTATACCTTCCCCAACGGCACCGCCTCCTATACCGTGAAGGTCTCGGCCAGTGCGGGTGAGGTGGGCAATTACAGCTTTGGGTTGGGTTCGATTTCGCTGCCACCACCCCCCCTGATCACCATTTTTGCATTCCTCAACCTGTGGTGGCTTGACCCTGGCGACCCCGGTAACCGCTTCATCAAAGGGGTAAAGGAAGGCTTCATCTTTGAGCGCAACGTAGACATCCGCAGTGTAGAGCTGGTGGGAGAAGGGCTGCACCTCAACCTCTACGACCTCCAGGGCAACAAGGTGGCCGAGGGCCAGCAGGTCAGCACGCCGGGCGGCGGGCGGAGCGGCGAGCGGCTAGAGCTGGGCAACCTGCCCGCGGCGCAGTATGCCCTCGAGGTCGCCCGCACCGGCGAGTTTGCCGATGGCTCGGTGCGCCTACCCCTTATCCCCTACAACCTGCAACTGGGGGTGGGCCCCTAACCTTCGGGAGGTTTGGCCATGGGCAAACTGCTGGCGTTTTTGCTCCTGGGCTTTGGGCTGGCCCTGGCCCAGAAAGACCCCCACCCCTGCTACCTGCTGGGCGTCTTTAACCCCAGCGGCACCCCCAACGCCCTGGGCTCGGTGGGAATGGTGCTGCACAACAACGGGGTTCTGCAGGACGGCAAGCCTGTCCCCAACGCCTTTGACCAGAGCCTGGCCCTGGCCGTGGGCGGGGCGCATCCCATGTCCTACTGCATACATACCCTCGCGAGCGGTGGATCTGCCCAGTTGCAGTACTTCAAAAGCAGCGCTCGAGGGGCCAAGTATTGGCTCGAGATGATCCGCAACAAAGCCCCGAGCTGGACAGGCCTTCCGGTTGGGGACGAAGGGGGTCTGATGCGGCCCGACCAGGGTGCGTCCCGCAACCTGATTTTCCGCTACCGCGAGTATGCCTTTCTGCTCTCCAACCACCCCGACGACAGCCCGGCGTTCTATCGCAAATGGGCCCAGGCCATCATCCAGCGGATACAGCGGTTCAAATAGGAGGAACCCATGAAGTTTTGGCAAGTTGTGATGGCCGTTGGGCTGGGCCTGGGGCTTCTGGCCTTGGCCCAGAGTACCCAGCGCTTGATTCTGAACGGGCAGGTGGCCTCCACACGGGTTATCACCGTGCAGGGCACCGCCTACGTACCGGTGGCCGACGTGGCCAAGGCCCTGGGTCAGAGCGTGGTGAAGGTACAGGGCGGCTACGAGATTCGCGCGGCGGGTGGAGCCAATCAACTCATGGGCCAATTTCAGGGCAAGGTGGGGGATCAGATCTTAACCGGGCTCTTCCGGGTGCAGGTGCAAAAGGTGGAGCGGATGGAAAGCTATACCACCCGCTTCGACAAAAACAGCCTCACCGTGCAACCCCGCAACCCCGACGAGGAGCTGGTGGTGGTTACGGGTAGCCTGCGCAACGCCAAACAGTCGGGCGCGGTGGCCCCCTCGCTGGGCATCAACAACCCCGGCAACACCGCCCTGGCCGGGGCCGATGGGCGCTCCTTTCCACCCATCGCCTACGACAGCCCTTCCGGCACCAACACCGGCAGCGGCTTTACCCTGTTGCCGGGCGCGGCCATGAACTTCGCGGTGGTCTTCTCGGTGCCCAAAGGAACCGAAGTCAAGGCCCTGGTACTGCGGGTGGGCGAGTACGGCGACACCGGCAGCAAGGATGTGCGGGTGAGCTTCTAGACGGATTAATCAGCACCCTAAGGAGAACAATCCTATGCAAGCGCACAGGATTATGTGAAGGTGGGATAACGCCGATATAACGCGGGCTCCGCTAGCCTGGCATCTGGGTCATGGTTAGACTGGAGACTACGGATACCCAAGTGGAGCTGACTGCCTTAATACGCCCTCGCCTCAAGAATGTCGTGCTCAAGCGGGCCGGGCTGGCCCTGGCCCTGTGGGGCGAGCCGGGTGTTGGCAAGAGCCACCTGGCCCAACAGCTTTTGCGGGAGACCCCTTGTCGCAGTTTTGGCTTTCATGCCCTGACACCGCTGGGTGCACTGGTACACGGCCTGCCCCACCTGGATAGGCTTCCTGCCTGGGCCGAACCCCTGCTGCTCCGGCTGCAAAAAGGTGAAGCGCCGGATGCGCAAAAAACGGCAGAAGCGCTGGGTGCCTTGCTGGTTGCCCTGGCTCCGGTGGTGTTGCACCTGGAAGACATCCACGAAGCCAGCCCGGAGGGCCTCGAGTGGATTCGGGCCCTGGCTGCCATTGTCTCGCGAACCCGGGGTGTGGCCTTGCTGGTTACCAGCCGTAGCACACCCCCCGAGCCCTTCGAAGCGCACCACCTGACGCCCCTCTCCCCCCAAGCTGCGCAGGCCATGCTCGAGGCCGAGATGGGAAGCCACCTGCCCAGGGAAGCCCTGGCCTGGATTTATGAACACGCCCAGGGCAACCCCCTCTTTAGCCTGGAGTATCTGCGCTATCTGGCCCGGCAGGGCTTTTTGTGGAGCGATGGGCGGCAGTGGCACTGGCGGCCTCCCCAGGCCGACACCCTGCCCCTAACCGTGGAGGCACTCCTGGAGCAGTGGCTGTACCAGGCTGCGCACGCTCCCACCCTGCGCCAGACCCTGGAAAGCAAGGCCCTCCTGGGGCTGGGAGCCGACCCCGCCGTGTGGGCCAGGGTAGCCGGGCTTTCGCCCGAAGAATTGCACGCCGCCCAGACGGCTTTAAGGCGGCAGGGCATATTTCGGGGTGAGGAATTGGCCCACCCGCTCTACCAGGAAGTTACCCTGCGCGGCCTCTTGCCCCCGCAACGCAGGGCCTATGCCCAAAGGGCGCTCGAGGCCCTGGCCCACCAACCACTGGCTGCTGCGCGCTACCTCGAGGAGGCCGGACTACAAACCGAAGAAATTCTGGCCCGCCTGCAAGGCGCTGCCGAGGCGGCTCAGCAGCAAGGCGATGAACTGCAGGCTGCGCGGCTGTGGGCCAAGGCGGCCCTCTATGCACCCGCTCCAGAGCGCACCGAGCTGGCGCTTGCGGCGGCCCAGGTTCTGGAAAGCGCCGACCGCCCGGAGGCCATGCGGCTGCTGCGGTGGGTGCTGGAAGAACAGCCCAGCCACCCGGAGGCCCTTTTCTTGTTGGCGGGCTGTTATGCCGACCAGGGCAATTCACGCGAGGTGGAGCGGCTGTTAGAACGCTTCCCGGACCGCGAGAAAACCTCGCTGGATTGGGTCAGGCGGCGGATTGCCCTGCAATTTGCCCTGGGGGACTACAAAGGTGTGCTACAGCAATGGGAAGCTCACTCGGAACTGCATACCGACCCCGACCCCAAGCTGGCCTACAACATTGGCTTTGCCCGCACCCTCCAGGGCGACCACACCGGGGCCGAAGCTATCGCCAGAGCAGCCTTGAATTCCCAAAGCACCCCGCTGAATCGGGCGCGGCTGCTCACGGTTTGCGGGCTGGCGCGCTTCTATCAAGACGACCTCGAGGCCGCCCTTTCGATGTTCAACCAGGCGGTAGAGGCCGCCCGCAGCGCCGGCAAACCGGCCTATACGGCCTCCACCTTGCACAACCGGGCCATGGTGCTGGAGGAACTCAGCCGTGAAGCCGAGATGCTGGCCGATACCGAAGAGGCCCTGCGCCTGTATGCCCAGGCGGGAATCAGCCGCCATTACGCCAGCACCCTCACTAAAAAAGCCCGCATTCTGCACGAGATGGGCCAGTACGAGCAGGCCGAGGAAGCCTTTCGCGAGAGCCGCAATATCCTGCTACAAAGCGATGCCTCGAGCTTCCTGATTACCTGTGAGGTCCAGCTCAGCAATCTCTACCTGGACTGGCAGCCCGCCTACGGCAACGCCCTGGCCCTCAAACACGCCGAACACGCCGTGCAGCTTGCCAGGCCCTTTGGCGGCAGCAAGCTGTTTATGGCACTGTGTCAGCTTTCCAAGGTAGAGACCCGCTTGGGACGGGCTGCGGGGGGGCTGGAAACAGCCGAGGAATGCCTGAGGATGGCCCAGGGGTTCGGAATTAAGCAACCACAGTACCAGGCCCTGACGGCCAAAGGACTGGCCCTGGCCGAACTGGGCCAGAGCGAAGCCGCCCGAAGCTGCCTGCAGGAGGCCTATCAACTGGCCTCGGGTTCGGATTGGCAGGTGTATGCCGAACGCATCGGCCTCGAGCTCGACCGCATCACCGCCAACCTCGAGAGCGCCCGTGCCCGTTTGGCCTGGTTCGAGGCCCGTGGCCTGCAGAACGGAGCCTACCTGGCCCGCCGCTACTTCCCCCAGCTCGAAGGGCAGCCCCCGGCCAGTCCAACCCCGACCCTGCTCCGCCTGGAGGTGCTGGGCCCCATGCAGTGGCGGCTGGAGGGCAGAAGCGAGGCAGTGCGGGGCCAGAAACGCAGGGAGCTGCTGGCGGCCTTGCTCGAGGCGCGGGTGGCTGGGCGGGGCGAGATGGGTAAGCTCGAGCTGTTGGACAGCCTCTACCCGGGCGAGGATGAAGAGAAGGCGGCTTCCTCACTTAAGGAGCTCATTCATACGGTGCGCTCGAGCCTGGGAGCCTGGGTTGTGGCGACCACCTCTTCGGGCTATGCCCTGGGCGCGGCGGTTGACTCCGACCTGGAGGAGTTTTTGCGTACCGGTGAGGCCCGCTTGTGGCGGGGGGTTTACCTGGGGGGGCTTCCCTCCTTGTACGAAACTGTGCGTGAGTCGGTCTATCTGGCTCTGCATAATAGCGCCCAGGCTTTGCTCGAGGCGGAGCCCCGGGAGGCCGCCCGGCTGGGCAGAATCCTGCTGGAGGCCGACCCCTACGACCTCGAGGCTTTGCGCCTGACCCTACAGGCCCTGCGGCGGTGTGGGAACCACAAGAGCCTGGATCGGCTCTATCAGGAGGTTCGGGGATGGATGCTCGAGGTGGGCGAGACCCTGCCGGTGCGCTGGCAGAGCTTCCTCACGACCTGATATCCAGGTGCAGTGTGTGCTTTGCGGGCAGGCGGGGGCTGTGGCGTGCGCCCGGACGATGCCCCCCTGCGGCGGTGAGGGCCGTTGGCTTTTCGGCAAAACCCCGACTAATTCTGACCGAAATCTAACCAACCTTAAAGCACCCTGAGGGTCGAAAGGAGCAACCATGTTCGACTCCAGATTGCACAACCTGGCGCTGCTATGGCTGGTCGGCCTTGGCTGGGCTGCGGGTACTACCTACAGCATTGTGGTGAACGGCAAGACCTACCTGCCCCTCTCGGCGCGCAAGGAGCCGGGGGTTGGCTGCAGCCTCAGGGGAACCATGCCCACCCTGGGCATGGCCGCCGCCAACCAGCCCCCCGGTGGGGCCAGAGAAGGGAAGTGAGTATGTGGAAGAGGAACCTGCTGTCTTTTACCGTATTTGCCCGTACTGCAACCGCGCCGTGCCGCTTGGCGCGCCGGAGCGCTACTGCCTCAACGACGGGGAGCGGCTGCTCGAGGCCTGTCCCCGCTGCGGGGCCCGCTTCACCTCGCCATATGCGCGATTTTGTGGAACCTGCGGGCTTGAGCTCGCCAGCGTTTTAGTACAGAGGAGGAATTCATGAAAGCATATAAGTGGTTTGGCGTACTAGTTATCCTGATGGCTGCATTGGGAGCCTGTTCACCTGGGGGAAGCAAGCCCGATCCCAATCTGTTCAGCGAGGCCAACGCCTGGAAGGAAGGCCTTCCTGCCGATGCCCAGGTGGTAAGCCCGGAGGAGTTCCAGAAGGGCATTGCCTCAGGCGAACTGGTGCTCTCCAGTACGGCTTCTATTGCTGCGGCCAGGCAGGCTCGAGAAATCCAGTACCAAAACGACAAGCGCTTCCTGAGCGGCATCTCTAACCCGGACCCCAACACCGCCGCCCTGCTTGCCGAGGCCGCGGGTAGCCCTAGCTTCGAGGGTGACCGCCCGGTAAGCGGGCCGGGGGGAGAGTCGGTGGTGCTGTTTGGCCTCGGAACCCAGCTGCACAACGCTGCCGAAACCTACCAGCGCTCGCAGAGCGTGGACAACGCCCTGGACGACTACGCCTTGAGCTACGCGCTCTTGCCCGAAGACCTCAAACCCCGCGCCCCCACCCCCGATAGCCTAAAGGGGAAGCCGTTGGCCGAGATTAAAGCGGCCCTCCATCAGCTCAACGAGCTGCTCGGAAGCCAGCC
>Ga0272446_1007271_pt1 | contig 11077 bp, 8 predicted proteins | sample YNPCB0061_FD_194587 | JGI IMG/M metagenome (GOLD analysis project Ga0272446, IMG submission 194587) | Hot spring microbial mat communities from Yellowstone National Park, WY, United States - YNP-CB-006-1 | ecosystem: Environmental > Aquatic > Thermal springs > Hot (42-90C) > Sediment | place...
GTCTGGACCATCCGTCCCCGCCCGTCATGTTCTATATGCACACGTAGCCCGCGGGAGGCCAGTCCCATGGTGAAACCCCCTGAGGGCTCCGCCCCTTTGGAAACCCCAAAGCCCACGCCCGTCCCGGGCGATCGCGGCCGTGCTGCATGCCTCAGACCGCGCAGCGGTGGACCGGCGGCCGGCCCCGGTGGTGGTGGCCGGGCGCCTGCCGGCCTCCATCGGCTCGCCGGCGCCCGATGGCCGCATCCCGTGCCCCGTGGGGTCGGCGGCCCGCCCTGCCCGGCAGCGGCCGTGCCGCTGGCCCGGCCTTCCCCCGACCGCGGCGCGGGCATGACACCGCGGCCGTCCCGCCAGGAACGCCACCTTCCGGCGGGGTCCGGGGCGGAGCCCCGGCGCCGGGGGTGCCGGGGGCCGGCGGCGGCCCCCGGCCCGGGGGCGCGGGGGCGGCGCGCCCCGCGAGCTGCCCCGTGGCAGCACCACACGCCCCGTGGGGGGCGGCGGGCCCGCCACGGGGGCGGCCCCGCCCCGCAACCGCCCCGCCGCCACGGGGCGGGGCGGCGGCATCGCAACGACCGGTGTCAGGCCGAAGCATTCGCGTGCGCGGCCACCGTCCCCACGGCGGGGGTGGATGCGAATGCTTCGGCCCTACGGTTGGCGTCGTGATAACCCCACGGCGCCGACCGGGGCCGGGCCGCCGCGAGCGGCGCGGTTCACCCGGGGCGACGGGGATGCCGCGGGGCGGCCACGGGGGCGCACGCGGGGCGCTGGCAGGCCATGGCTGCGGACCGTAGGGCCGAAGCATTCGCCCGCAGCGCGGCGTGTCAGACGAGCGGCCCATGGGGCGAATGCTTCGGCCTGACATCGGGGCCGCCGACCCCCACGGGGCGACGGGACGACCACCGGGGGCGGGGCGGCCGCGGGGCGGCCCCCGTATGTGCAAGATAGTGCGCCTGCCTCCCGCTGGACGCTGCCATCCACGACAACGACCGTCCCGGCGTGGGACGGTCGCTGAGCGAAGCGCTGGTCGTCAGCGTAATGAGGGGCAGGTTGGGGACGGCGGCCGGCGATCCTTACGCCGTGAGCCTGGCGGTAACCCCCGCGCAGGCGCCGCCGGTACGCTTGAAGAGGGGTGGTGTACGACCCTGTCGTTCAGTTGCGGTTTCGGCGGCCCTGGGCTCGCGCCCGGTGGGCACGCCTTCCGGTCGGACGGCGACGACCTTGCCTCGCGATGTTCAGTATACGACGTGCCCTGGTCGCTGCAAGAAAAGAAACCAGCACCGACCGTTGCGGATACGCCACTGTCTTGCTCACCTCTTGAAACACTCTTGAACATCGTGAACATGTGTGCTATACTGGCTCACTACCGCTTTCCTACGCGGCAACCGTGGTATACTGCCGTCACCGTCCACCCACCGGCCACTGGCTGTCCGACCACTGCCTATGAGCACGTCACGCACGATCAACCGGCCCGCGCAGCAAGCCGTCGAGGGTGCTGAGCTGCGCAACTATCGGCTGGTCGAGCGGCTGGCCGAGGAAGAACTGGCGACCGTCTATGCGGCCAGCCACCTCACGCTCGACCGCCCGGTGCAGGTGCACATCCTGCGCCGCCACGACTGGATTTCGGCCAGCCGTTTCCAGCTGGCGGCGCGCCTGGCCGCGCGCCTGAGCCACCCCAACCTGGTGCCGGTGATCGACGCGGGCCACGACGAGCGCTACGGCGCGTACCTGGTCACCCCGCAGCTGGATGCACGCCCGCTCAGCGCGCTGCTCGCCGAGGGGCCGCTGCCGCCGCTCATCGCGGTGCGCATTGCCTCCCAGCTGGCCGCCGCCCTCGACTATTTGCACAGCCAGCAGGTCTTCCATCGCGATGTGCAGCCCGACAATATCCTGGTTGGCGCCGAGGGGGTGGCCTACCTCACCAACCTTGGGCTTGCCGCCAGCCCCGATACCCCCGATTTCAGCAGTATCGACGAGGCCGACTACCTGACACCCTACTCCGCTCCCGAGCAGCACCTCTCACGCGGCGAGGCCGGCGCCGCCCTCGATGTCTATGGCCTGGGCGCGGTCGTCTTCCATATGCTCGCCGGCGAGGTGCCGCCCGCGCTCGGTAGCGCGTTGCCCAGCCTCGCCAGCTACGATGCCGCCCTCGCCCCCGCCGATCACGTGGTGCGTCGCATGCTGCTGCCCCAGCCCCAGGCCCGCTTCCCCAGCGCGACTGCCGCCGCCAGCGCTTTGCGCCAGGCCCTGCGCAGCCAGCTCGACCAGGCGACCACCGATATGGACGAGTCGCGCTGGGAAGCCAGCGCCGAGCGGCTGGACAATCCACTCGAGACGGCGCTGGCCTCCTCGCTCGATGCACGCCTCGAGCAGTTTCTCGCCAGATCCCGCCAGCGCGCCGATGAGCTCCATCGCCGCGATATGATCCGCCGCCTGCTCAACCGCTGGAGCCGGAAGGGCTTCTTCCGCCGCCGCGCCCTGGGCCAGCTGGTCCAGCCCGAGCAGATCGTTAGCTACAATGTCTATTTCTACCAGCTGCGCACCCTCTACGAGACACGCAGCGAACCGCACCCCCACGTGCGCCCCCATCGCCCCGATGACCAGCGCTCGCTCGCTCCTCCCCCCGATGTCTGGAGCGTGCCCGTCCCTGAGCTCGCACCCTTCGAGACGGTACGCCCCCGCGAGGTGCCCGTCCCTGGCTCCACGCGCATCGTCACCTGCCCCGAGTGCCTGGGCGCCAGCCAGATCTTCTGCGCCACCTGCAGAGGGACAGGTACGGTCGAGCGGGTGAGCCGGGTCTCCAATCGCGACCACAGCCGCTCCGAAGAGACGATCGCCAGCGACTGCCCCACCTGCCGCGGCACTGGCAAGCAGTCCTGCCCCAGGTGCAGCGGCAGCGGCAACCTCGTCGAGGAACTGGTCTTTAGCTGGTCGCGCCGGGCAAAGCTGTTCGAGCATAGCGACGATATCGAGGATCTGCCGCGCTTCGCCATCAGCAAACGACGCGAACCGGTCTTCGCGGGCCCGATCAACCCCTACGAGGGGCGCTGGCATAGCGTCGCCCCGCTTGCCGAGTTGCTGCGTACGGCCATCGCTGAGGCCGGCCCGGAGACCCGGATCATCACCGCGGACCTCACCATCGAGGGCGCGCCGATCACCGAGATTGATCTGGTGCTCGATGAACAACCCCGGCGACTCTACTTCGTCGGCTTCGACAACGAGCTCATCGGCGACTGGTCGCTGCTCAACCCCGAGCGCCTCATCCTGGTCGCCCTCATTGCTATCCTCGCTCTGCTCGCCCTGCTCGCCATCACCCTCACCCTCTTCGCCTGAGCCCACCTGCCCGTGCCTACCCTGTGGTTTGGCAGAGGCTACCGACGCACCGCGTATTGATCATCCACCGTTAACGGCCATCGATCAGTTCATTAATGCGCGCATAACATCCATGGCATACATTCTGATCGCTACTCAATGGAGCAGCTCAGAGTCTTATGCCTGGAGGCATCCATGCGTGCAATCCTCGGACTGCTGGCCACGCTGTTGGTTCTGTCTGCCTGTGGCGGCGCACCTGCCGCCGGTACCACCACATCGAGCGGCGCCGCGCCTACGGGCGGCGCCGCTGCTACGACCCCGGTGATTATTGCCTGGTTGCCCAATGAATCGGGCGCGGATCTGAAAGATGCGCGCGAGGCGCTCGGCGCGGTCGTCAGTGAAACCCTCGGCCGACCCGTCGAGCATCGCACAACCACCGACTACATCATCGCGGTCGAGACCGTTGCCAATAACAACGCGCACCTCGCCTGGTTCGGCGCCGAAGCCTACGTTCAGGCTCATGATAAGAATCCCAGCGTCGTTCCGCTGGTGATCCCGAGCGGCGCCGACGGTACCCTCAACAGTGCCGTTTACTACAGCTGGCTGGCCGTTCCGCGCGGCCAGGAGGGCAACTACCAGGAGGGCGGGGTCTACAAGCTTGATAACATCCAGGGCAAGCGCTTCTCCTTCGTCTCCAATAGCTCGACCTCCGGCTTCCGTGTGCCATCTGCAACGATCGTCAAGTATTTCGGCACCATGGAGCAGTGGAAGAACATCAAGGCCGACGATCTGCTCGAGGGCGGCCCGAACAACTTCTTCGCCGATGTGCAGTTCGGCGGCTCGCACCAGGGTGCTGCCGTGAACATGCTCTCGGGCAAGGTCGATGTCGCCTCGTTCTGCGATGTCTGTGTCCAGAACTATGTCTCGCTGGTCGAGGGGACGGCGAATCAGGTCGGCGCCGTCTATCGGGTGAATGACGATGCTTCCGAGCCCTTCGACAAGTTCCCAGGCGCCGAGTTCGTGGTGATCGCCTCGGTGCCGGTGCTGAATGCGCCCTTCGTGGCCAATGGCACCATGCTGACCGCCGATGAGATCAAGCGTCTCCAGGAGGCAATGACCTCCGACGCGGTGGCCAACAACCCGCAGATCTTCGCCACCAAGGAAGTCCTCGACGCCGGCTATAAGTCGCTCTTCCGCAAGACCGACGCGGAGCGCTTCCTGGTCGTTGAGGACTCTTTCTTTGATCCGATCCGCGCCCTGCGTTAGGACTCCGTCCGCGCTTCGTTGCCGGGTTGTGCTCGTTGGGCCGACGCACTGGCTGCGCCAATGCGTCGGCCCAACCGGGCTTAGCTATCGATGGAGGCTTGCTGATGGCCCTCTTGCAGGTTGATGCGCTGACCAAACGCTATGGCAGCGAGACGCTGGCGCTGGATCAGATCAGCTTCAGCGTCCAACCTGGCGAATTCGTCGGCATTATCGGCCCCTCGGGCGCCGGGAAGTCCACCCTGCTGCGCTGTATGAACCGGCTGGTCGACATCACCAGTGGCGATGTGCGCTTCGACGGTGTCAGCGTGCCGACGCTGCACGGTGCGGCGCTGCGACGCCAGCGCACGCAGATCGCGATGATCTTCCAGCACTATAACCTGGTCAATCGGCTGACCGTGATCGAGAATGTGCTCCATGGCCGCCTCGGGTACAAGGGCATGTTCCAGGGTATGCTCGGGCTCTACAGCGAGGCGGAGAAACGCAACGCGGTGCAGGTCATCGAAAGCCTGGGCCTCAGCGAGCAGATCTACAAGCGCTGCGACCAGCTGAGTGGCGGGCAGAAGCAGCGCGTTGGCATCGCCCGCGCCCTGGTGCAGCAGCCCAAAATGCTGCTCTGCGACGAGCCGATCGCCTCGCTCGACCCCAATTCGGCCAAGATCATTATGGATACGCTGCGCGAGATCAACCAGACCATGGGCATTACCGTGCTGGTCAACCTGCACCAGGTCGATGTTGCGCTGCGTTATGCCGAGCGGATCATTGGCATCAACGGCGGCCGGGTGGTCTACGATGGCGCCCCCAACCACCTGAGCAATGAGCAGATCTATCAGATCTATGGCTCTGAGGCAGGGGACCTGATCCTCGACCTCAGTGAACGTTATGCAGCCTGATATCTTCCGCATGCGCCGCCGCCAGGCGCTGCTCTTCTTCGCGCTCCTGGCCACGCTCACCTATGGGGCGATCCTGATCACTGAGTACGATACGGTGAAAGGCCTGGTCGCCATTCCACAGGCAGCGATCTGGGCGGCCAGCAATTTCGTGCCCGATCAGGAGGCGTTCGCGCGACTCCCGCGCATCATCGACAAGCTCGTTGAGACGATCTTGATGGCGATCGCGTCGTCCACCGTTGCCTCGGCCCTCGGCCTGGTGGTGGCCCTCCTTGGCGCCACCACGACCCGGCCCCACCCCTGGGTGAGCCTGCCGGCCCGTGGGCTCGCTAGCGTCTTCCGCAATCTCGACGTCTCCGCCTGGGCGCTGATCCTGCTCTTCTCGTTCGGCCAGAGCGCCTATACCGGCTTCCTTGCGCTCTTCTTCGTCACCTTCGGCTTTATCGTACGGGTCATGATGGAGACGATCGACGAGGTCAGCACCGACTCGGTCGAGGCGCTCCGCACGACCGGCGCCGGCTACCTGGCGATCATCAGTCAGAGCGTCGTGCCAGCCTGTCTGCCGCAGCTGATCAGCTGGGTGCTGTTTATGATCGAGACCAATATTCGCAGCGCGACGCTGGTCGGTATTCTGACCGGTACCGGAATCGGCTTTTTGTTTGATCTGTACTTCAAGAGTTTTAACTATAGCTCGGCGAGCCTGGTGGTGCTGGTGATTGTGATCGCCGTCTTGCTGATCGAGGCGGTGTCGAATGCGATCCGAAGGGCGGTGTTGTGATGGAGGCCGTTGAGCAGGTTCGGCGCATCCGTATTCGCCCGCTATCGCGGGTCAATCTGATCATCCAGGCGACGCTGATCGGGCTGGCACTGCTGACGCTCTACAGCTTCACCCGCTTTGACTCACGCGGCATCGATCTGGGCGAGGCGACGCGCGACATGGTCGCCAGCTTTCGCCTGCTGTTGCTTGAGCCGCGCCTGAAGAATGTCACCGCGCTCGAGATGGTCCGGCAACTCTTCGTCACGGTCGGTCTCGGCTTCCTGACCACCGTCTTCGGCGCGGTGATCGCCTTCTTCCTCGGCCTGCTCGCAGCACAGAACCTGGCGCCACGCCGGGTGACCCACATCATCAAGGGCGGGACGGCCTTCATCCGCGCGGTGCCGACCGTGCTCTGGGTGCTGTTCTTTGCCGTCTCGGCGGGCCTGGGCAGCGTCGCGGCCGTGCTTGGCATGACTTTCCATTCGGCTGGCTACCTGATCAAGGCCTATTCGGAGTCGTTCGAGGAGATCGAGCCCGGCGTTCTGGAGGCGCTGCGCGCCAGCGGCGCCAGCTGGTGGCAGACGGTCTTCCAGGCGGTGGTGCCTGCCTCCGCCACGGCGTTGCTCTCGTGGACCTTCGTGCGCTTCGAGATCAACTTCTCGACGGCGATCGCCATGGGCGCCACCGCGGGCGCGGGTGGAATCGGCTTCGACATGTTTATGGCCAGCGCCTTTTACCTGGACCTGCGCGAGCTCGGCGCCTTTACCTACGCCATCCTGGCCTTCGCAATCGCACTCGAATGGGCGGCCACCCGGTTGAAAACGGCGCTGGGGCCTCAGCGACACTGACCGGCGTGCGGCGGCGCCGCAGAACGCAGCGCGCGCAATGCTGCGGACTGCGCGGCGCGTCACTCGTACGCCAGCACCTCACGCACCGTCAGACTGGTGGCCGCGCGCGCCGGCAGCAAGCTCGCCACCACCGCGATCAGCAGCACCACCCCCAGCCAGACCGCGACCGCAGGGCCGGCGTAGACCCAGATCAGCGGGGTGTTGAGCAGCGACTTGCCGAAGCCGTAGCTCATCACGTAGCTCATCGGCAGCGAGAGCAGCGTGCCCACCACCCATGCCAGGCCGGCAATCGCCAGGCTCTCGCTCACGACGATCTGCCGGATGGCGCCGTCGCTGGCCCCGATCGCGCGCATGATCCCGATTTCGCGCGTGCGCTCCAGCACATTGATGCTCATCGTGCCGGCCAGCCCGAGCCCACCCACCAGGCCCATCAGCATCGCCATGATCGAGAGCACGATGCTGATCAGGTTGAAGCGCTCGGCCAGGATCGCCCGATCCTCCGAGCGGCTGTGGATGAGCCGCACGTCGAAGCCCGCCGCTTCCAGCCGTTGCTCCAATGCCGCCACCGTGGCCGCGTGCGTAGCCAGATCGTGGCCGCGCGTGGCGATCCGCAGCGTATCGGTGCGGCCCGTGCCGCCACGGAGCGCAGTGTAGGTCTCGATCGGCATGTAGACCCAGACCGGATAGACCGGCGGCATGATCTCCTCGATCATGCCAACCACCTGGAACTGGTAGGTCTCGCCGCCGATCTCCAGGCTGATCTGCTCGCCCACCCGCATACCCGGCTCTTTCTGCGCGATGTTGGTGCTCAGCACCACAGCCTGCTTGTCACCGGGCAGCAGCCAGCGCCCCGCGGCCATACGCGGTGCGAACATCGTGGTGCTCGCCGGCAAGGCCCGCAGGGTCATCACCTCGCCGGTGCTGCCATCGGCCCGTACCGGAAACGCCGCGTCGCCCAGCAGGCTCTCCACCGCGCTCACCCCGGGCACTGCCAGCACCCGGGGCGCGAGCTCGGCGGCACGGTAGGGGCGACTGAACTGTACCTCGACATCGTAGCGCTGTGAGGCGATGCTGGCGTCGAGGGTGGCGAAGAGCGAGGCGCGCAGCGTCATCGCCGAGACAAACACCGCGCCACCCAGGGCCAGCGCCGCCAGGGTGCGCACCAGGCGCCCGCGGCGGCGGAAGGTGTTGCGCAGCGCCAGCCGTGTCGGCCGCGAGAGCCCGTGGAACCGGTTGAGCAGCCGATCGAGCGGCGTCGGCCCCGCCGGGGCCGCCGTGTCGCCGGCCAGCGCCAGGTGGGCCGGCCGGCGGACCACCGCCTGGATGGGCGGAGTGGCGGCCACGATCGGCACCAGCAGCGCCGCAACCAGTTCGATCAGCAGCACCTCCGGCGGCATGCGCGACCCGTTGAGATCCACGTTGAGCTGGCCGGCGAGGAAGCTCGCGAGCAGGCGGGCGCCAAGCAGACTGAGCGGGATCGCCAGCAGCAGCGCCAGGCCACCGAAGGCCGCCGCCAGCACGAAGTAGAGCCCGGCGATCTGGCCGCTGCGCGCCCCGATCGCTTTCATGATGCCGATCTGCCGGGTCTGCTGGGTGAGGATCGCGCCGATCGTATTGACGATCAGGAAGGTGCTGATCACCAGCGCCAGCGTGCCGACGGTGGTCATGATCGCCAGCATCGTTGGCAGAACCGCCTCGGCAGGATGCTGCAGCGGCGGCGGGATCTCGGTAGTCACCACCTGGCGACCGCTGCGCTTGACCACGCGCTCGACAGCGGCGGCCACCGCCCGGATGTGCTCCGGGTCGCTGCGCCGCTCACTGACAACGATCGCCAGCTGATTGTAGCCCTGCGGCCCACCCAGCCACGCGAGCGTATCGAGCGTGATGTAGCCAAACGCCTGGCCAGCGATCACCGCCGGCGGCAGGCTCAGATCGTGGGTCAGCCCGACCACCGGCAGGTCGCGCGCCTGCTGGCCCGGGAGTGCGAGCCGCACCGTGTCGCCCACGCTGGCCCGCGCCTTGCCGAGCGAGGCCCGCTCGAGCAGCAGGGCGTGGTCGGGGGGCGGCCAGACGCCGGCCTCCGGGCGGACGATCCCCACCTCGGTGATGCCGTCGTCGGGCAGCACATAGAGCACGGCGTCCTGCCAGTGCTCGGGGCCCAGCTGGATGCGCGCTGCCACCGCGCGGCGCCCCTGGGCCTGGGCAACGCCGGGGACACCGCGCACCGCCTTGACCAGCTCCTCGTCGAAGGGCGCCGTCGTGAGGATCGCGCTCGCCGGGTTGGTGGCGAGGTAGCTACTGCGCAACTCCCGCTGCAGGACGATCCGCCCGGCCATGATCGTGCCGAAGGCAAACACGCCCACCGCAATCGAGAGCACCACCAGCATGGTGCGGGTGGGGTGATGGGCAAGGTCGCGCACTACTTTGCGCCAGCGCGGGCTGAACATCGGGCCGTTCGCTCCATTCAGGTATGCGGATCAGCTACAATAGCCGCAGCCTGATCATTATGCGGAGCACCTATGCGTTTGCTCTCCAATCCCGTCCTGGCCCGCGAGCTGCGCGGGCGCATCCGTGGCAACCGCGCCCTGATCATCCTCGTCGTGTACCTGACGATCACCGCCGCGGTGACCTTGCTGGTCCACGCCGCGACGGCGAACTCCTTCCGTGGCGGCATCAGCGACCCCGAGGCCGGGCGGAGCATCGGCAAGGCGATCTTCCTCACGGTGATGACCGCGACGCTCATCCAGGTCTGCGTGATCACGCCCTCGCTCACCGCCGGGGCCATCTCCGGTGAGAAGGAGCGCCAGACCTACGATCTGCTGCTCACCACCCTGCTCTCGCCGCTGCAGATCGCGCTGGGCAAGCTGGCCGCCGCGCTGGCCTTTGCCCTGTTGCTGATCATGGCAGCCCTGCCACTGGCCGGGCTGTCCTTCCTCTTCGGCGGCGTCAGCGGCACCGAGCTGATCATCGGCATCCTCGGCATCACCGTCACCGCCGTCTGCTATGCCACCATGGGCCTCTTCTGGTCCGCCGTGATGCGCTCGACCCTGGCGGCCACCGTCATGGCTCAGGGCACGGTGGTCATGATCCTGCTGGCGATCCCATTCTTGTTTGCCATTCTATCGCTACTGACCGACGCGTTCAATGGGCTGAACAGTGCGATCTATGTCTACGGCATAGGCCTGTTGCTCTCCCTGCACCCCTTCATCGCCCTGGGGCTCACTGCCATCTCGCTCGACCAGGGCGAGAACCCCTTCTTCTTCGACGTCCCCTCCCGCGCGGGCGATCTGCTCGTGCCCTCGCCCTGGTTGGTCTACCTCGTCTGCTCGCTGCTGCTCACCGCCCTCTTCCTCTTCCTGACCGTCCGCTTGCTCAAACCTGTGCAGTACGACCTGCCCCGCCGCGCCAGGGGCAAACCCCGGTGACGCGCGTCGCGCTGCGCGGTTAGCTGCGCTCCCTACAGTGGTAGTTGGCCTGACTGGTATGCTGAGGCTGACTATCACCCCGCGCCGAAGGGTTCCTCAGAACCATATCGTTCGTGTCATTCCGAACGGCGCCGCAGGCGCAGTGAGGAATCTGGCGCTGCCCTTGCGCCGCAAGACCCCGCGCTGCGCTCCGCAGAACCAGATGCTTCGTGTCATTCCGAACGGCGCCGCAGGCGCAGTGAGGAATCTGGCGCTGCCCTTGCGCCGCAACACCCCGCGCTGCGCTCCGCAGAACCAGATGCTTCATGTCATTCCGAACGGCGCCGCAGGCGCAGTGAGGAATCTGGCGCTGCCCTTGCGCCGCAAGACCCCGCGCTGCGCTCCGCAGAACCAGATGATTCATGTCATTCCGAACGGCGCCGCAGGCGCAGTGAGGAATCTGGCGCTGCCCTTGCGCCGCAAGACCCCACGCTGCGCTCCGCAGAACCATATCGTTCATGTCATTCCGAACGGCGCCGCAGGCGCAGTGAGGAATCTGGCGCTGCCCATGCGCCGCAAGACCCCGCGCTGCGCTCCGCAGAACCA
>Ga0272446_1007273_pt1 | contig 11077 bp, 11 predicted proteins | sample YNPCB0061_FD_194587 | JGI IMG/M metagenome (GOLD analysis project Ga0272446, IMG submission 194587) | Hot spring microbial mat communities from Yellowstone National Park, WY, United States - YNP-CB-006-1 | ecosystem: Environmental > Aquatic > Thermal springs > Hot (42-90C) > Sediment | place...
AATAATTCAGCCGAATTTGTTGATAAGTTATTTAATGAATTATATAAATATATAAAAATTAATCTAAATCATGATGATATGACGGTATTTGCTTTATATTATAAAACTAATTTAAATTAAATTATATTTGTTATAATATAATTTTCATTTTTGAGGATTAACAAATGGAAAAGTCAGAAAAATTTTATATTAATAAAAGAGAGCATAACGATATTGTTATTTTAGAATTGAATGGCTACTTAGATGCACATACCTCACCAATTTTTGAAAAAGAGTTAGAATCAATTATTGAAAATAAAATTTATAAAATAATAATTAATTTTAAAAATTTAGATTACATCAGTAGTGCTGGTTTAGGTGTATTTATGGGATATATTGAAAATGTAAGAAATAATAATGGTGATATTAAATTAACTGAAATGAATTCAAAAGTATTTTCTGTATTCGATTTATTAGGATTTCCTGCTCTTTTTGATATTGATATTACAGAAATTGATTCTATAAAAAGATTCGAAAATAAAAATTAAATGGAAAAAAATAGTAAAAAATATCAAAATACATTTTGTATCACAGGCGATATTAAAGAATTAGAGAAGATAAGAGATTTTGTTAATTATTGGGCTTGTGATTTTGGTTTTAATGAAATTGATGCCAATAAAATAGTATTAGCGGTAGATGAAGTATGCACTAACATTATTAAACACGCTCTTAAGGATAATAATTCAAAGATTATTTGTGTGAAAATAGAAACTAATAAACCCGATTTTAATATTATTATATCAGATAATACACCATCATTTGATTTAACTGAAAAAGACAATATCAATTTAGAAGAATATTTAAGTAAATTTAAAAAAGGTGGATTAGGAATACAAATTATAAAAAATGTTATGGATGAAATTAAGTATTTTCCTTCAAATCAAAACAATCAGCATAATGTATTGTACCTTCGTAAACAACTTCATTAATGTTAATTCAATAAAATTTAGTAAATTAGTCTTTATAAAAAAATGAATTTTGGATTAATTTATGAAATTTTCAATAATGTTTGGGGCATTGATTTTAGGAATACTATTTAGTTTATACCCAAGCATATATAGTAAAAAGCCACTATGGTGGAAATTATTAGCAGCTATTTTTGTATCACTTTCTCTAATTTTGACTATATTTCCACCTATATCTGCTACAATTTATGATGCAGAATATTTGAAATCGGGAATTTATAAATACCTAAATATACATATCAAAGTAAATAAAAATAATTTTATTAAAGATGAAGCTAATAATTATTGGAAAAAGGTAATAGGTGTTGATAAAGAATTAATTAATGATTTCGATAGTTTAGATTTTAAGAATAAATTAATTATAAAGACAGAAATTTTACCTGAAGAATTTAAAAAATCTAATGATTTAGTAATTAAAGCTAAATATAATTTAGACCAAGATGCTTTAGAATATATAGAGACAGTAGCAATTAATCCATTTTTAGATTATCCATTTGTTGTAAATTTAGAAGAAAGAATTAGAATACTTAATTTACATGTTCCTTTAGCGTGGGTATCTGTAGTAGCATATTTAATGTCTATGATTTATGCTATTAAATACTTAAAAACTAAAGATTTAACTTATGATATTTATACATCTTCTACAGCATCTTTAGGAACTTTTTTTGCTATTTTAGCAACTGTAACAGGTATGCTATGGGCTAAATACAATTGGGGAGCATACTGGAATTGGGACCCAAGACAAACATCAATATTTATATTAATAATGATTTATGCTGCTTATTTTGTTTTAAGAAGTGCTATAGATAATGAAGAAAGAAAAGCACGTTTGAGCTCTGTTTATTCAATTATTTCATTTGTTACAGTTCCATTTTTAGTTTTTATTTTACCAAGATTATCTTCAGGGCTTCATCCCGGATCTAAAGATGATGTAAATGCTGGTCCTTTGGTTTCATCGCAACAAAATTCATTAGATACAACTTTAATTTATGGGTTTGGATTAGCATTGTTTTCTTTTATAATATTATATTTTTGGTTATTAAATTTAAAAATCAGACAACAGAAACTTTTGTTTAATAAATAGTGTTAATAATGATGGAAGAATTCTTACATAAAAATTCAATGTATATCGTTTTAGGTATAGCATTGATTATATGGTTTGGAATAGTATTATACTTATTTTATATAGATAGAAAAATAACTAAATTAGAAAATGAAATTAAAATAAATAATTTTGAAAATAATAGTTAAAATTATAAGGTAAATAATTATGAAAATCAAATATATTATTGGGATAATAATTGGTGTAATATTTGTTGTTATTGCTTTGTTATCATTCAATACTACTAAAATTGAATATGCTGATTTCAACAAAGCAAAAAGTATAAATAAAACTTTTCAGGTTATTGGTTCTTGGGATAAAACTAAACCATATGAATATGATTCTGAAAATAACCTTTTCAAATTTTATATGATAGACGAGCATGGTAATTCTTCTTATGTAGTATCAAAAGGTGGTAAACCGAATAATTTTGATGTTGCTCCGATGGTTGTAATTAAAGGAAAATATGAAGGTGAAGAATTCCATGCAACAGAAATTTTAACTAAATGTCCATCGAAATACGAAGGACAATTCGATGAATTAAAAGGTCAAACCTTGTATAATAAAAATTAATTAAATTATAATAGGGGTAAAATGTTTGGTAAAATCTTACTCTATTTAGTTGTATTATTTGGACTAATATCAACTATAATATATTTTTTATCGGATAAAAATCCGAATATTAAAAAAATTGCTAATCTCTTCTACTATTTGATGACTGCATCGTTAGTCGGTGCTTCTATTTATTTATTGGCTAATATATTACAACATAATTTTCAATTTACATACATATGGGAATATTCTTCTACTGAATTACACGATTTCTTCTTAATTGCTTCATTTTACTCGGGGCAACAGGGTTCTTTTCTACTTTGGGCTTTGATTCTATCTATCATCGGTTTATTCTTAATACAATCACTTAAAAATCATAATTTAGAATCTTACTCAATGGCTTTTTATACTTTAGTTGTTTTTTATGTAGCATTTATAATGCTATTTAAAAATCCATTTGAATATGTTTGGGAAACATTTAAAAATGAAAACTTAGAAGTTGGTTTTACTCCGACTAATGGAAGAGGTCTAAATCCAATTTTACAAAATTATTGGATAAATATACATCCACCTATACTTTTTGTAGGTTATTCTCTTATGACAGTACCTTTTGTAATGGCTTTAGCAGCATTAATTAAAAGAGACTACAAGTATTGGATTAATAAAGTGATGCCATGGACATTAGTAGGAGCTGGTATTTTAGGGCTGGGGATAATGTTAGGCGGTTTCTGGGCGTATGAAACTTTAGGTTGGGGAGGTTTCTGGGCTTGGGATCCTGTAGAAAATTCATCTTTAATACCTTGGATGTTTATTGTTGCATTTATTCATACAGCTTTAGTCCAAAGAAGAACAGGCGGTTTAGTAAAAACTAATTTTTTATTAGGCGTATTATCTTTCATTTTTGTATTATACGCAACTTTCCTTACAAGGAGTGGAGTATTAGGTGATACTTCGGTTCATTCTTTTGTTACGCCTGGAGCTGTTGTTTATAATTTGTTGTTATTTTTTATGATTATATTTACTTTATTGGCTGTAATTTTTATTTTAATTAGAATAAATGATATTAATAAATTTTTAGAAAAATCAAACTTTAAACCAATATCTAAAGAGTACTCTCTAACTTTAGGTTCTATATTGTTAATTGCATTAGCTATAATAGTAATAATGGGAACAAGTTGGCCTGCAGTAGCAGAATTATTCGGTCAACCTAAGGCTGCTATTGATATTAATAATTATAATAAATTTGGGGCAGTCTTTGCTTTTGTATTTCTATTAATAAATGGCTTTTCTTTATATCAGAGATGGATGTCGAGTTCATTGGACGATATATTTAAAAAAATCAGTTTACCACTTATAGTTTCTTTATTACTATCAATTGTTCTTTATTTAGTAGGAATGAAAGAAATTAATTTTTTATTATTTACATTTTCTGCACTTTTTGCATTACTTGCAAATTTAGACATTTTAATTAGAAATTTAATAAAAAATCCTAAGCTTATTGGTGGTTATATTTCTCATCTTGGGGTATCTATACTTATTATTGGAGCCATTGCTTCTGGTGGTTATTCTCAATCTACACAAATGCGACTAAAATTAAACGAAACAAAATCTGCTTTTGGCTATGATTTTACATTTACAGGTAAAAAAAGAATTGAAACTGAATATACTGATAGAGAAAAATACAAATATTTTGTAGAAATATCAAAACCTAATAAAGTAGCAACAGTACATCCAATTGTATATTGGAGTAATTTTAATGATTGGCAATCACCATTTTTAGAACCAGGTATTTATCCTAAATTTGAAAAGGATATTTATGTTTCTCCTAAAGCTGTTGAAACTGATTTTAATATGCCACGTCTTCTACTTATGAAAAATGAAGTAGGTAATATTCCAATAAACGAAGAAATTAAAATTAGAGTATATTCTCTAAATATGGAAGAAAGTCCATTTGCTAATGACGGTAGAGTAATTTTTAAAACTACTTTGGAAACAGAATTAAATGGAATAAAAAAATTTGATACTATAACTACTCGTATAGATCCACATAGTTGGGAAGGCAATTGGGAAGATTGGAATACTTTAAATAATTATGGTATTGATATAAATTTATCAAGAATTCTGCGTGATATGAATGATGTATCAAAATCAAAATTAGAATTTTATTTTAAGAAAACTGGCGAACCTATGCCAAAACCAATTGATGTGTTTTCTTTTGACATTACTTTAAAGCCATATATTAATTTAGTATGGGCTGGTACAATTGCAACTGTTGTAGGTTTTCTAATCGCTTTAACTAAGTATACAAGAAAAAATAATTATATTACTCAATAAGAATATAGTTATATCGTTAATTATTGAAATTAAATTTTATGAGGATATATGAAAAAAATAATTTTTACAAGCTTTATTGCAATAGTATTTGCAGTAACAGTTTTTAATGCTTTTTCTGATAAATCTGATTCAAAGGTTGCTGTGTACAATATTTCACAAGTAGTTCCAGGTAAAAATAATTCTATACCTGATTTTAAATTTGAAAAAGATGGAAAATTTATTTCTTTTAAGGAATTTGTGAAAGGTAAAGTAGTTTTTATAAATTTTTGGGGAACTTGGTGTCCACCTTGTAGAAGAGAAATTCCTGATATTATCGAAATTAATAAAGAGCTATCCGGTAAGGATTTTATTGTAGTTGGTATTGCTATGGAACGAGCTTCTGATCCTATTAGCCAAGTTCAATCATTTGCAGAGAAGAATGGAATTAATTATATAAACTTTATTAATATTCCAGAATTATCTGAAGCGTATGGTGGTATTCCTGCTGTTCCTACTACCTTCATAGTAGATAAAAATGGTAATATTGCTGAAAAAATCGTTGGCATGAGAGATAAAGCAGGATTTATGCAATCAATCAATAGAGTATTAAAATAAATAAAAAATATAAAAATTGAAGAGCATTAGTTACTTTTGCTAATGCTCTTTTTTTATTTTTAAATGATTAATAGTTTTAAACATATAAAATTATCTATTTTAATAATTATTTTATTAAATTTTAATTTATTTGCCCATAATTTAAATGAAAATTTTAATGACACTCTTAAAAGCAAAGTTATTAGATATCCATCAATAGTACACGGTAGAACAATATTATTGATTGATTCAATTATGGAATTTATTTCAAAAAAAGATATTCAAGATATAAATTATTCGGGATTAAGCGATATAATAAATCATAAAGAAAATGTAATTTCTTTACATTCGGGAGTAGTAGGTAATTATAATACATTTTCATATTTAGGAGCAAATCCAAAAAATAATTCTTTTCAATTTAATTCCAGAAATATCAATAATCAAATATTTGGTTCTATCAATCCAGAAGTAATTTCTACAGAATTTTTCGAAAGAATCGAAATATTAAAAGGAAGTAATGCAGTAATTTTTGGAAACAATTCTAATGGAGTATTGTTTAATGTTCAAGAGATAGTTTATAATACAGCAAAGCCATTTTCTAGACTATGGTTTATAGATGGGGGAAACGAATTAATAGGAGCTGATGGTATTTACTCGCAGAATTTCTATCCTGAATGGAATTTTACTTTTGGATTTAAAAATATTAATTCTAATGGATATTTATCGGATATGTGGACTAATCTATGGAATGTAAGAAGCATATTAAGATACAATAATACTGACTATAGTTCTATTTCTCTTGTCTACAATTTTTTTAACAGTGGATTTGGAAACGGTGGAGGAGTTAATCATAATTTATCAAATGATGTATTTAATAACATCCAATCTCAAAGTTTTTTTCCTGGTAATGATGAAAGAGAGTTTAATCATTCTTTTACAATAACTTATTCAAACACTTTCGATTCTACACAAAACATTGCTATTCAAAGTTCATTATTTTTTACAAATTCTTTGTTTGATAGAAAATTTTCTGATAATATTATTTATTCTAAATTAGATACAATTAATCAGATTCCTAGTTTCGGAAATAAATTTTTTGGTGGTAATTTTTCATTCGAAAAGAAATTAGATAATTTATACTTTTTTAAATTAGGTGCTGAGATAAATTATAATTTTATTCAAAAAAATTATTTAACAGAAGAAAATGAATTTTTTAATTATTCTTTATTTAATTATAACCAAATTATTTTTAATGATTATATAACACTATCTGGTGGCTTACGATATACATTTAAAAATAACATAAATTCATTATCATTTGGTTCTAAAATTAAAATTAATGTTAATAATTATATTAATTCTAGTGTTGATATTTCATTTTCAGAATATATTCCAGAATTGTTTGAATTAAAGGATGAAACAAAAGAGAAGAATTTTTTAGTTTTGGCTTTTTTTAATATTGTTTTAAATGATAAAACATATTTAAAAATGGAATCATATTATAGAAAAATTAGAGATTACAGAAATTTAAGATTAATTTATGATAATGAAATTTTAAATGATTACTATATTGAAATTATAGATGAATTAAATAATTATGGCGGAGCAGTCAATTTTGAATCACAACTATTTAATTTTATAAATTATACTCTATCGTTAAAACTAAATTTTAGTGATAGCCAAATAAAGACAAAGTTTTTGCCCGAAATTTCCTTTTATTCAAATATCTTTTATCAATACAAACCTTCTAAAAATATATTAAGAATTGGTATTGAATCAAATTTTGCTTCAGGTTTTGAAGGTTATCGTTTTATTCCATTTTTTAGAAGTTTTATTATATCTGATTATCGAATAGGTAGTAATTTGCAATATTTAACTCCTTATTTGTATCTTAGAATAAGTAATGCAAGCGTAAGGGCTAGCTTCGAAAATGTTTTAAATTCAAATTATTATAACATTGCTATTTATCCAGGATTAAGAAGAAATTTTAGACTATCATTTAATTGGACTTTTTTAGAAGATTAATTTTATTGTTTATTAAATTATTTATTATTGGCTCTAGTTTAATTGATAAAAATGCTAAAATAATTCCTGCTATTACATCTACAACATAATGGTATCTCAAATAAACAGTCGCAATAATTAGACTAATTCCTAAAACTAAAATCAAGTATCTAAATTTTGAATTTGTTTTAAATGCAGTAAAAATAAGTATAATTGAAATCCAAGTATGACCACTAGGCATACAATCACGATTTACAAAATCTTGTGGATTTACTGCATTAGTTGGTATTCCACCACCTATATTCACAATATTTCTAAAAAAATCAGTTAAAAGTAAACCAGGCAATTCATTTGATAAATTAAAAAAATCGTGTATTATAAATCTTGGACCGATAGCTGGCATTAAAAAATAAAATAAATATGATAAATAAAAAGAAAATAGAATACTTCTTAACATAAAATTATAATATTTTTTTGTTTCTCTATTTAATAATTCTATTCCCAATATAACAGGAGAGATATAATAGCTCATATAAGAGAACTGTAAATATTCTGTTAGAATAGGATTTGAAAATTGATATAAAAATTCTGTTGGATTAGTTCCAAATAATACTCTATCCCATTCTGCTAATATATTATCGTATAGATTATTATTTAAAAAAGGTATATAAATTTGTACTTGAGAATATATAATGAAAACTATTGGAATCATATAAAGACTCCGAAAATAGATATAAGTCTTTATATTTCCTAAACTATCCTTTAGATATGTAACAAATAAAATTGAATTAATAAGAAAAAAATTTAAAAAAAGAATCCCAAAGCAATTTTCAATTTTGTTACAAAAGATAATAGCCAATAAAGTATAAAAAAATAACATAAACAATGTGTAAATGTCTGAAGTTGTTATATGTTGTTTAATTTTATTGAACATATATTTTTTCTACAATTTTCATATAATCATTAATTGATAGATTTTCTGCTCTTAAATCTTTAATTTTATTCCAAAAATCATCATCTTTATCGAAAATGATATTTTTTAATGAATTAGAAATTTTTTTTCTTCTTTGGTTAAAAGCAGTTTTAATTATCTTCATAAAACTTTTAAATTTATCTAAATCGAAAGTGTTATTTAAAATTATATAAATTGCAGAGGATGTAACTTTCGGCTTAGGAGTAAAGCAATTAGCAGAAATATCAAATAGTACTTTAGGGTTTCCGCAGTAATTAGCAGCTAAAGAAAGAATACCATATCCTTTTGTATTTATAGGTGCTACTAATCTTTGAGCTACTTCCTTTTGAATTGTAAGAACAAAGCTATTTATATAATTAGTATTATAAAAAAGTTTAAAAAAAATATCTCCTGTAATATAATAAGGTATATTTCCAATTACTTTCAAATTAGATTTTTTAATATTTAAGGAACAAAAATCAAAATCTAAAATATCGCCTTCGATAATTTTTATTTTATTATCAAATTTAGATTTCAATACATTTATTGCACGATTATCAATTTCTACAACAATTAAATTTTTTGTATATTCTAAAATTTTTTCGGTCATTAATCCCGTTCCAGGACCAATTTCAATTACTGTATCTTCTTTATTAATATTCAAAGATGAGACAATATTAGAAATGATATTTTTATCTATTAAAAAATTTTGTCCTAATGACTTTTTAGCCTTAAATAAAGTATTAGTTTGCAATTCTTTTAAATTCGAACTCAATTCTTTCCCTTGCTTCTTCTATATATTCTGAAATGATTTTAACTTCGGATAAAACAGGTACAAAATTAGTATCACCATTCCAACGAGGTACAACGTGAAAATGCAAATGGTCAGGTACCCCAGCTCCAGCTGCACGACCTAAATTAGCTCCAATATTGTAACCGTGTGGATGATATAAATTATTAAGAACAATTATGGATTTTTGTATCAATACATTTATATCTAATAAATAATTAGTTCCCAGCTTTAAAATATCACCAATATGTATATTTGGGGCTATCAATAAATGGCCACTATTATACGGATATCTATTCATTAATACAACCGAATAATCACTTTTATAAACTACTAAATTCTCATTATTAAAGTCAGTGCATTTTGCTGCTTCGCACAAAAAACAAGTAACATCCTCTTTTTTATCTTTAAAGGAAGAGATATATTTAGATCTCCATGGCGACCACAAATGTTCCATTTTAATTTACTCTATTATCGAGAAACTCTAAAATTTGTTTGCTATAATTTTGTGTATTTAGTATAATTTTATTTGCTTCTTCAATTATTTGTTCATTAAAATTACTATCATTGATAGACTTTAGATTTATTAATACATTCTTATAAGCGCCCCAAACACCAGTTTCTAAAGATTTTACACCTACTTCTATATCTGATTTTGAAGCAATATTACCATATCTTGCTACTTCAAACATCCATTCCCAAGCACTATTTGCTAATCTCATAGTATTCAAAGGTACTTCTACTGCCTTTTTTAAGCCATTTTGCATTGCTTCATATCTAATTGATTTTTCTTCATCTGTATTTTTTGGTAATTTTAAAGCTTCCATATAATCATTAAATGCTTTTGTATCTTCATCTATCATTGGTATTAACTTCTTAGTTAGATTATAAAGTGGAGGAATGATTTTTCTCATTTGATTATCAAGATGTTCAAATTTTCTTACGCCATAAGTTAATTGTGCAACCATTGTTCCTAATGCAACTCCTAAAGCTGCAACTAATGCAGATACCGAACCACCCCCAGGAGCAGAACTTCTTGATGCAACTTCATTTACAAATTCTTTTACTGTCATTGATTGTAATGGACCTTCTATTTCATCCTCTAGCATATATTCAATTATTCTTTTTTTAGGAATAAATTGAGAAATAGAGTTTAAGCCTAATCTATCTATCGCTAATTTTATTTTTTGTTCTTCTTCGAGTATAAATAATTGTTCTTTTTCGATATAAAATTCTGCAGCCATTAGAATTGCTTCTTTTGGCACTAATCCAACTATTTCCGAACCTGCTATGCCAATTTTTAGTTCTGAAGCATCTTTTTTAGCTTCTTCGAATGCAACGTGAATAGGTGTAACTTTATAATTTGTTAGATTCATAGATATTTGAGCCATTCCGTATTCTTTGACATACCAGCCAATAGCTTTTACTTCTTTTAATCGTCCAAGTTCATTTTCTCCTCGCCCAGCTTCTCTTAAATTTAATGCAATTCTATGTGCTTGATTAGAAGTTCCTAATACATTAATATTATATGCAATTAAATAATTTCGAGCACCTGTTACCGTAGCACCCCATTCAGGAATAAACTCTTGTGGACCGTAATCTGGTTTCCATTCGGGTAAATATATTTTTTTTGCAAAACCTTCGTATTCACCTTCTCTAATTTGAGATAAAGATTTTCTGTTGGGGTTATTAGATGCAAATTCATATAAATAAATTGGTATTGATAACTCTTTAGAAACTTTTTCAGCAAATTTTTTTGATATTTC
>Ga0272446_1007274_pt1 | contig 11076 bp, 10 predicted proteins | sample YNPCB0061_FD_194587 | JGI IMG/M metagenome (GOLD analysis project Ga0272446, IMG submission 194587) | Hot spring microbial mat communities from Yellowstone National Park, WY, United States - YNP-CB-006-1 | ecosystem: Environmental > Aquatic > Thermal springs > Hot (42-90C) > Sediment | place...
ACCACGCCGCCGACGCCGATCCCGAGGAGCTTGAGGAGTCGCATCGTTCATCCCCTCCGCTTCCAGAGCAGATGACCTGACACGATTGCACGGCCAAGGGTAGCGTCGCCGGAGCGCCGCAGGAGCACCAACTCAAGAGCAGAACTCACGAGATCCAAGACGAGGGCGAGAGGGAGGGTGGGAACAGGTGGGCAACGAGCTTCGCTGCGGGGTCGCGCGGGCCGAGCCAGGAACCGGCGTCGGCATACCAGCAACGTTCCGTGAAGGTGGCCACCACCGCCCACGGAGCAGCCCCTGGGATCGTCCGGAGGAGAACGCCCGGTCGGGATCGGCCGCCGGCTGTGCCCCCGTCGCTCATCGAAGCAGGCGCAGAGCGCATGATCGACAGCGCGTCGAAGCTGGGCTCCGTCGGCCCGAGCGCGGACCGCTGCGATGACCAATCGGAGCCCCCCTCGATCTGCTCGGCGGGCAGCAGACCAGGCGCGTATGGACGCGCCTCGACTGCTCGTGGGCCAGCACGAGCACAGAGGTTGGGGGCTTTACCCGACCAGGCGCTGTGACAGCTCGGGTAGCACGCCGAGCTGGGCCGGCGCTCGAGGACGTCGAGTGCCGCCGCTGATCAGCTCATCTCGACACGGAAGTCGGGCACCGATCACGACAGCACGCTCGGCCTCGGCCAGGGGCTCGTCGATGGGCCAACTCGACACGCGAGTCGAGCGCGTATCACATCCCGATCCGGATCCGGATGTGCTTTGGCTCCAAGTACGCCTCGAGGCCCTCAGGTCCGAGCTCGCGGCCGATCCCGCTCTCCTTGAAGCCTCCGAAGGGTGCCTCCAACTCGGTCACGTCGTTTACGTTGATTCCCACGCCCCCGAACTCGAGTCGCTCGGCGAGCGCGAAGGCACGGCCGAGATCCCGGCCGTAGATGTACGCGGCGAGTCCGTACGGCGTCGCGTTCGCCCGGGCGGCGACTTCGTCGAGCGAGTCCCACGCCGCGATGGGAGCAAGCGGTCCGAAAATCTCTTCGCGCATCGCGACTGCATCATCGGGCACGTCGCGCAGGACCGTCGGTAAGAAGTACGACCCGCGCTCGAACTGATCGCCGTCAGGTCGGCGACCGCCAGCGAGGAGGCGGGCGCCACGATCAAGGGCGTCGGCGACCGCTGCCTCGGTCCGCCGCACGGCGGCCACGTCGATCAGCGGGCCGTACTCGACCGATGGATCGAGCCCGGGCCCGATCCGAAGGCGCGCGGTGGCGTCGGCGAGCCGCTCCGCGAATTCGTCGAGCAGCCGGCGGTGGACGAACAGACGCTTCACCGCGATACAGATCTGGCCCATGTTCGAGAAGCTCCGGCGGAGCGCAGCCGCCACGGCCATGTCGAGGTCGGCGTCCTCCAGGACGATGAACGGGGCGTGGCCGCCGAGTTCGAGGTTGAGCCGCTTGACATGGGCGGCGGCAAGGGCCATCACCCGGCGTCCGGTCTCGGTCGAGCCAGTCAGAGCGACGAGCCGTGAGCGAGGGTCGGCGACGAGCGTCTCGCCGACGGTCCCGGCCGGTCCGACGACGTAGTTAAGGGCGCCTTCCGGCAAGCCGGCTTCAGCAAAGCAACCCACGACGAGCGCCGTCGCCAGCGGTGTCACTGACGCGGGCTTTGCCACGACCGTACAGCCTGCGGCGAGGGCTGGGCCCACTTTCCACGCGAAGAGGTCGACGGGGTAGTTCCAGGGCACGATCGCCGCCACGACTCCGACCGGTTCGCGGACGACGAGACTGCGCAGCCCAGGGTCGGCAGTCGGCCGCCACTCACCGAAGCGGTGGGGAGCTAGATCCGCGTAGTAGTCCATGACCCTGGAGGCGAAGTCGATCTCCTTGCGGCTGTCAACGAGTGGCTTGCCTTGCTCACGGGTGAGTGCCGTTGCGATCTGCTCGCGCCGCTCACGGATGAGGGCTGCGGCTCGGCGGAGGATTGCGGCGCGTTGGGTCGCCGGGGTTCGCGACCAGCCCGGAAACGCGGCGCTCGCCGCCTCGAGCGCCCGTTCGGCATCGGCAACCCCGCCCCAAGCGACCTCACCAACCGGCTCGCCGGTCGCGGGGTCGGTGACCACCCGCCGCTCACCAGTCGACGACGGGACCCAGCGCCCGCTGATGAATAGGTCGGCGCTCAGGTCAGAGCGGCCAGTCGCCGGGACTTCTGCACCGCCGGTCCAGCCAGGGTCGCTCATCGTGAGGCAAGCCGACGCCACAGTTCGGCGTAACCTGCGTCGTTGTGGGCCCGGGCGGACGTATCGCGTGGCAGGTTGAGGTTCACTTCGACATGTGGGCGAATCCCGCGCTCCAGCAGCACCTTGGCCGTCTCGGCAACGAGCGCATCGACGATCGCCATGACGAGCATCGAGCTCACGGGCCCGACCGGATCCTCGAGCCCTTCCAGTCGGACACAGGCGTCGCCGAGCGGCGCACCGGTGTCGATAACGATGTCGGCGACCTCGTAGAGATGTTTGCCCGATGAATGGCGTGGAGCGACCGCCGACGAGTGGGGGATCGAGGTCACCCCGATGACGCCAAGGCCGCGCGCCTTCGCCTCAAGCGCCATGTCGAGGATGACCGCATTGATTCCGGAGTGGCTGAACAGAATGAGCGTGTCGTCCGGATCGAGCCGATGGCTCTCGAGGATCGCTCGGCCATAGCCCTCCTGTCGGTGGAGGTAACGATACTGAGCAACGCCCATGTCGCCGAAGACGTGATGGAGGAGCGAGAGGGGTAGCTCAGCGATGGGATGGAAGCCGACGATGCTCCCGCTCCGCGGGAACGCCTCGAGGGCCGGGAAGCTCCCGTGACCCGTCCCAAAGAGGTGGACCAGCTTGCCAGCACCGATGCTCGATGCGCACTGTTCTGCGCCGGCGCGGATCGCCCCCATCTGCGTCTCGCGCAGACGCGCGAGGAGTGTGGTCGCCTGATTGAAGTACTCGATCATCACAGCCTCCGTGTCTCGGTCCGAACTCGGCGTACGTGCTTTGTGACGGCATGAAGGGCAACCTCGACGAGCTCGCCCTCGCGCGCTCCGCGGGCCGACTCGTCGAGGATTCGACCGTCCCGCCCGTCGACGGTGATAAGGCAGACCGCACCCACCCCGATCCCCAGCCGGGAGCCAGCGACGAGCAGGGCGGCCGTTTCCATGTCGACGGCGAGGACATTGAGCTCGCGGAGCTCATCGAGTCGAGCGGCGACGCCGGCGACCCGGTCCGGTCGCCGGGCGAACATCTGGGTGAAGAACCCGTCGAGCGAGCCGATCACTCCGACGGCGTGCGGCAGGTTTCTGCGGGCGAGCTCGTCGGCGGCGATCGTCGTGAGGCCGAGGTCAGCTACGGCTGGATAGCCCAGCGGGGCGTATGTGAGCGACGTTCCCTCGCCGCGAAATCCGGCGTGGGCGACGACGAACGACCCGATCGCCACGTCGGGCATGAGGGTCATCGCCGTGCCGGCGCGGAGGGCGACCGTCGCGCCCTGCTCGGCGAGCTCCTCGAGCACGATGGCCGCGATCGGCGCGCCCATGCCGAAGGCGCTGACCGTGATCGCCACGCCATCGAAGAAGCCGGTAAAGGTCCGCAGTCCACGCTGGTCGGTCACCGGCCGGGCGTCCGTGAGCCGGCCTGCGAACAGCTCGGCCCGGCCTGGGTCGCCGACGAGGATCGCCGCCTGACCGACGTCGGCCGGGCTGACGTTGAGGTACCAGGAGCGCTTCATCGGCTCACCTCCGCGCGAACGCGGCCCCGGCAGACGCTTTCGCCCGCAGGAACTCGACCGCGTGACGGGTCGCGGCCCGGGCCGCCTCGATGGGCGACCTCCCCGCAGCGAGGGCCGCCACGAAGGCCGCGAAGTAGGCGTCTCCAGCGCCAGTCGGATCGGCGACCTCGACCGGATCCGCCGGGACGTGGACAGTTGTGCCGGCCGTCCGGACGAGGGAGCCACTCGGACCGAGCGTCAGGGCGACGATCGCCTCGGGCGCAGCCGGGAGCATCTCGATCGCCGCACCCGCCGCCTCGAATGCCGTGGGAACCTCCGAGTCCGCGATGAAGGCGAGCTCGTCACGGTTGAGGCAGACGAGCCTGGCTTCGCGCAAGAGCCTCGCCCGGAGGGCCGCCGGATACGCGTCGGCGTCCGCCTTGACATTCCACGCGACGAGCGCATCCGGGCGACGGGCATCCAGCAGCTCCACAGTAAGCCGCGCCGGGCAGACGGTGAGCGCGAGGACGCGCGCCGCGCCGGCTGCCGTCCGGCCGGCATCGCTGAGCCGCTGATCTCGCGAGCCGCTCGGATGGTACAGGCAGGTCGCGCCGCCGTCGGGGTCGTAGACGAGGATTGTCCGGGGCGACGACTGCCCAGGCGCAACTTCGACGGCAGCAAGGTCGACTCCCGCTGAGGCAAGGTAGGCGAGGTAGGCCCGTCCGTCGGGGTCGTCGCCGAGCCACGTCACGAGCGCAGTTCGAAGACCCAGGTGAGCAAGCTCGACCGCGACGTTCGGACCGCAGCCCCCGAACGCCGGGGCTGGGTCGACCGGTCCCTCGAGGATGGCCGTCCTCCCCGGGCCCGGCGGACTTCCGGCGCGCCAGACACGATCGATCGAGGCGTACCCCACCACTAGGGCATCGAGTCCGCCCGCGATCCCCAACTGCGCGTCGCCGTCAGTCATCGGGGCCCTCGCCACGTAGCCAGGCGACCGCCGTCGCCAGATCCACAAGATCTCCCAGATAGCGGCCAATGTCTTCGAGAGAGGCCTCGTGGAGATGGCGGCGGTTGGAGCCCACCGCCTCCCGCGGCACGGTCGGCCGAAAGCCGTAGGCGAACGCATCCTGGACCGTGGCCCGGATACACACGTTCGTCTTCACGCCGGCGACGATGAGCCGGCGGACGCCCTGCTCGGCCAGGACCAGGGCCAACTCTGTCGCAAAGAACGCCGAGTAGCGGCGCTTGGGCACGACGAGCTCGTCCGGGCGCTCCTCGAAGCCGGGGTACGGCTCGGCGTCGAAGTCGTTCCGAATGCAGTGAACCGGAAGCCTCGTCCATTCGAAATCGAAGAGCGCCGGGTGGTGGGCTTCCCGGGCATGGATGACGAGCCGTGCCCCGTCGCGGGCGGCGGCGAGGAGGTCACTGAGCGGGCCGAGGACCTCGGGCGCTTCCGGGTAGTAGAACGACCCGGCCGGATCGAAGAACGAGCGGTTGACATCGATGAGGACGAGCGCGAGCCGGTGACGCGCCGACGGGCCTGGGTGGACAGCCATCTCACTCACCTGGCGGCGTCGAGCTCACCCGCAGTGCGATGCGCTCGGCCCGGGCCCGAGTCTGCCACGCTTGGCGCACCGCCACGAGCGTGAGGCTCCCCACGACGACGAGATAGGGCAGGCTCTGGACGATCTGGGGCGGCCAGCCCGAACTCTGGAGCCGGAAGGAGGCCGATTCGAAGACCCCGAAGATGAGCGCGCCGAGCGCAGTCAGGCCGGGTCGCGCGTCGCCGAAGTAGAACGCGGCGAGGGCGATAAACCCGCGCCCGCCGGTCATGTTCTTGTTGAACAGGGTGACGACGCCGAGCGACAGCTGGGCGCCGGCGAGTCCTGCGAACATCCCGGCGACGACCGTGGACATGTCCCGCACGAGCCGAGTAGGAATGCCCGCCGCCAGGGCCGCCTCCTCGTTGGCCCCGGTCGCCCGAAGGGCGATACCAGCGGCGGTTCGGTACAGGAAGAGCGACACCAGCGGCACCGAGAGCCAGCTGAGGTATGTCAACGGGTCGTGCCCTGAGAGCACCGGGCCTACCAGCGGGATGGCGTCGATGAGCGGGAGCTGAATAGATGGCAGGCCGACGAGGCCGGTCGGGATGAGCGTGCCCTGGACCCCGTAGGCAACCGGCAGCAGGTAGCCGAACAGCCCCACGACGAGCAGGTTGAGCCCAAGCCCAGAGATGATCTCGTTGCCGCCCAAGCGGGTGATCGTGATCGAGAAGAACAGGCCGACAACGCCACCGACGAGGGCTGCCGAGACGACCGCCACGAACGGGCTTCCGGTGGCCGCTGACACGACCACTGCGATGAAGGCACCGACGAGCATGATCGCCTCGAGACCGATGTTCACGATGCCCGCCTGGCGATTGATGAGGCCACCCATCGCGGCGAGCAGGATGGCAGTCGTCGCCGGGGCCGCAGACGCGAGGATCGTGCTGAGGACCTCAAGCATGGCTGCGCGCGCGGACCAGGCGTCCCAGCCGCCGAAGCTCGATCACCGCGATGATCATGACCGTGCCCTGCACGACGTTGATGAGGTCGAGCGGGATATCGCTAAACAGCTGGATCATCGAGCCTCCGTTCGCGAGCGCCCCGAAGAAGAGCGCGGCGGCCAAAATGCCGGGAGCACTGTTGCGTCCCAGCAGTGCCACCGCGATCCCGGTGAAGCCGTAGCCCGGCGAGAAGTTGGCAATGAACCGGTGGTTCACCGCCAGGATCTGGAACGCGCCCGCAAGCCCGCCCAGCAACCCAGAGATGACCATGGCGACGATAATCGTCCGCGCCACATGGATCCCGGACGCAGTCGCGAACCGTGGGGACATACCCACGATCTGAAGTCGGTAGCCGACGGTTGTCGCCCGGAACAGGACCCAGTAGAGGAACGTCGCGACGAGTGCGATGGGAAACGCGAGCGTCAGCTGCGTTGAGCCAACGAGCGGGCTGAGCTGCGCCTGTGCTGCCACGAGCGGGCTCATGCTGTTCGCGACGCCCGGCGCGAGGAACCAGTAGTTGACGAGGTAGCTCGTGAACAGGATCGCGATGTAGTTCGCCATCAGCGTCGTAACGACCTCGTCGACACGCCACCAGGCGCGCAGAGCCCCGGGCACGGCTGCCCACGCGACTCCGGCCAGGCCACCCGAGACGACCGCGAGGAAGACGAGCAGCGGACCCGGGAGCGTGGTGAAGCTGAAACCGACCCAGGCGGCTGCGAATGCACCGACGTAGAGCGAGCCCTCGACGCCGACGTTGAACACTCCCGTTCGGAACGCGACACCTGTGGCGAGGCCCGTGAAGAGGATCGGCGTTGCCGCGACGAGCGTATTCGCGATCGCCTGCGCCCCGCCGAGAGACTGCTCGACGAGCAAGCCGTACGTCCCGATCGCATCGCGGCCGGTGACGGCGAGAACAAGCCCACCGACCGCGAGTGCGATGAGGAACGGAGCGATGACCTCGAGGGCCCGCCCGGCAAGCGCGGCTGCTGGCGACGGGCCCGCCGCTACTTCGGCGATCGCCGAGCGGCTCATGCGACGAGCCCGGTCATGAGCGCGCCCAGGCGCTCCGGTGTCGCCTCGCGGGCCGACAGCGTGCCGACGATCCGTCCGTCGAACAGAACAACAAGGCGGTCGGCGAGCTCAATCAGCTCCGACAATTCCTCGGAAACGAGGAGGATTGCGGTGCCGCCATCGCGGGTGGTTTCGAGCCGCCGACGGATGAAGTCGGTGCCCCGAACGTCGACCCCGCGCGTCGGGTGGGCCGCGACGAGCACCAGCGGCGGTTCGTGGAGCTCCCGCCCCACGACGAGACGCTGGAGATTGCCGCCGGAAAGCGCCCGAGCGGGTGTCGGCGGCCCGCCGCCTTCCACACCGAAGCGCTCGAGAACCGTCCGAGTGAGCGTATTCACAGCGCCGGTCCGGCGCCAGCCCCGCCGAGCGAACGGCGGCTCAGCGTGGCGTACCGCCACGACATTGTCAGCCAACGTCGCCGGCAGGCACGCGCCCTCGGTATCGCGGTCCTCAGATATGTACGCGAGCCCGAGCCGACGACGGCTGCGAACGTCGAGTCCTTCGACCGGCCGCCCGGCCAGGCGGATCGAGCCCCGGACCGGGCGGCGCAGGCCAATGAGCGCTTCAACGAGCTCACGTTGGCCGTTGCCCTCGAGGCCCGCGACCCCCACGATCTCGGCCCGATGGAGGGTTAGGTTCGCGTCGCGCAGTCTGACCGTGCCGTGATCATCGGCGACCGTCAGCCCCTCGACCTCGAGGATCGGCTCGCCGATCGGCGCGATTCGCGAGCTCGCCCGCGCCTCGAATCGTTCACCGACGATCAGGGCGGCGAGGGTCGCCGGGGTCGTCGCGGTTGTCGGGCCGGTCCAGACGACCCGAGCCCGCCGCAGGACCGTCACCCGGTCTGCTACGGCAAATACCTCGCGCAGCTTGTGGGAGATGAAGAGAATCGTCCGACCTTCGGCTGACAGCCGACGCAGCACCACGAAAAGCTCGTCCGCCTCCTGGGGAGTCAAGACGCTCGTCGGCTCATCGAAGATGAGGATGTCGGCCTTGGTGTAGAGGAGCCGCATGATCTCGAGGCGCTGGCGGGCGCCGACACCGAGGGCAGCGACCGGGCTGTCCCAGTCAATTGCGACACCCAGCCGGCCGGCATGCTCGCGCGCGGCTGCCAGCGCGGCCTCGCGATCGAACATGAGGGCGTACCGCGTCGGCGTCCGGCCCAGGACCAGGTTTTCGAGGGCGGTAAGCGACTCGATAAGCTCGAAGCGCTGGTGGACCATGCCGATCCCAAGCCGGATCGCAGTCGCCGGGCTCGCGATCCGGACCGGCCGGCCATCCAGCTCGATGACGCCAGCGTCGGGCACGACCAGCCCATACAGGATCCGCATGAGCGTCGTCTTACCGGCGCCGTTCTCGCCCACGATCGCGTGGATGCTGCCTCGGGCGACATCGAGATCGATCCGGTCGTTGGCGACGATCGATCCGTAGTGCTTGGTAATGCCGCGCATTCGGACGCGCGGCATCACCACAGCGCCTGGTTCCGTCGCGCCGACGTCGGGTCCCAGCTGCGCGGACGACGCTCCGCGACTCACTTGAACCAGGTGGGGTAGCCTTGATCGATGACGTTCCAGACCTTGATCGTGCCGTCGATGATGCTCTGGCGGAGCTGAGCGACTTTGTCGAGGTAGGCCTGCGGGATAAGGTTCCGGGTGAACTTCATGGGGCTGAGGCCGACGGCACCCTCCTTGAGACCAAGGGTTACCGTGTCGCCGCCCTTCAGCCGACCGCAGACGAGCCGGTTGATCGAGTCGTACACGGCAAAGTCGGTCCGCTTGATCATGCTCGTGAGGACGTGCCCGGGCGCCAAGGCGTCCTGATCCGTATCGACGCCGATCGCATAGTGGTTCGCTGCCTGAGCCGCCTGGATGATCCCGGTCCCGGTGCCCCCGGCGACCTGGTAGACGATGTCGGCGCCCTGGCCGAACATGGCGTCGGCCAGCTCCTTCCCCTTGGCCGGGTCGCCGAAGGCATTCGAGTAGTTGGTCAGCACGTTGACCGCAGGATCGATGTCGTGGGCGCCCTGGATATAGCCGACGAGGAACTTGTCGATGCCGGTCGACTTGATCCCGCCGATGGCGCCGATGACCTTGTCGGCGTTGATGCCCGGAATGCTCGTATCGGAGGTAACCATCGCGGCGAGCGCTCCGGCGAGGTACGAGCCGTCCTGCTCATTGAACAGGTAGCCGGTGATATTCGGCCCCGACGAGGGCAGGTTCACGATCATCCACTGGGTGTTCGGAAACGTCGGCCCGATCGCCTTCAGCGCGTCAGCCGTACTGAACTCGAGGTCGATCACGAGATCGAATCCGGCCTGTCCTGCTTGGGTGAGGATCGCCTGGCCCTGCGACACGATGTCGGCCGACTGAATGACCCGGCCGACGATCGGGAAGTCCTTCTGCGCCAACTGGAAGCCCGAATAGGCCAGATCGTTGTACGACTGATCACCGAGCCCGCCTTGGGCGATGATCAGCGCGACCTTGAAGGTCTTGTCGGATGGTGGCGTACAGGCCGGCTTGAAGACCGGTTCGACGATCCCGCTCGAGGGAGACTCGGACGGGACCGGGCTCGGCGCGGCCGACGGCGACGGGCTCGCGGCGACCGAGGGGGGAGCCGACGGCACTGGACTCGGCGTCGCCGCCTGGCCACAAGCGGAGAGGCTGAGCGCGAGCACGGTCACCAAGGCCAGCCAGGCTCGCCGGGACTCACGCATCGGCGTTTGCGTTGTCATTTCCGCTCCTCCTCACGATTGGGTGTCACGGCCGTAACGAGACCGCCCGCGCCGGCCCTGCCGGCCAGGCGGTCGAGATGGACCACGTAGTCGTACTTGTCGCCGAGGTAGACGGCCCGCACGACCTCCACCAGATCGCCGGTGTCGTCGTGGGTTTTGCGCAGCACACTCATGACTGGAGTGGCAGGTCGGACGCCGAGGAGCTGACTCTCCTCGCGATCAGCCGCCCGAGCGCGTAGGTGCTCCTCGGCCCAGGTCAGCCTGATGCCGGCCCTGGTCATCAGCGCGTACAGCGAGGCTGTCTCATCGCGGCGGAGCACCTCCTCGGTAAATCCGATCCGCTGGGCCATGGCCAGTGGAACGTAGACGGTGTGGACGCCGACCGCGAAGTCGTTCGCGTAACGAACGCGCCGGGCCTTGAACAGCGGGGTGCCGACCGGAAAGTGACCTGAGTCAGATCCCTCATCGGCGATCGCCACGGAGCAGTCCACCAGCCTGCTCGAGGCGCGCATCCCACGCGACTGCAGATGTTCGGTGAAGCCGGTCAACTCTGGCAGCTCGCGCTCCATCACCGGCAGGGCGACAAACGTTCCGCGGCCCTGGCGCCGCTCTACCACACCCGCTCGGTCAAGCTCGGCCAAAGCCTGTCGAACCGTCGCGCGACTGACGCCGAAGCGCTCCTGCAGCTCAGCCTCTGTGGGAAGCGCGTCGCCCGGCTTCAATTGCGAGTCCGTGATGAGGCGCTCGATCGCCTCACGCACGGCACCGTACAGCGTTAGGCCCGGGCGGCGGGCGAGATTGCGAGGCCGGCGAGGTGGAAGGCCCATTACAGTCATCCGGACGACCGAACGATAGGCCTTCAGGATGAGTCCGTCAAGACCCTTCGGGCTCTATGCCGATAAGTGTGGGGCGAGCACGGCATGTGAGACCGGCAGGAAGCCCAGCAGCATCTTGCGCAGGTAGACCTGCACGTTGCGGTACCCGTAGCGTAGGCGCTTGAGCAGC
>Ga0272446_1007275_pt1 | contig 11075 bp, 9 predicted proteins | sample YNPCB0061_FD_194587 | JGI IMG/M metagenome (GOLD analysis project Ga0272446, IMG submission 194587) | Hot spring microbial mat communities from Yellowstone National Park, WY, United States - YNP-CB-006-1 | ecosystem: Environmental > Aquatic > Thermal springs > Hot (42-90C) > Sediment | place...
ACTCCAGCAACCGCGTCACACTGCCACCCAGCAATGCCCGTTGTTCGAGACGTTGCGCCAGCCAGTTCTGGTGGCGGAGGCGACGCCCAAGCGATACCGCCAGATTCTGCATGAGCCGCAAACCCAGCGCCGGATCATCCTCAGCCAGCGTATGCAGCGCCTCGCGGGTCAGCACCAGCACCACTGTCGGCTGATCACCGGCGCGCAGGTCGGCGCTGCGCTCTGAGTCTTCGAGCAACCCCAACTCTCCGGCAACCTGACCGGTTTGCATGAAGGCGATCCGCACCGGGGGCTGGTGTGCCCCGCCGATCTGCACCGGGTTGATCCAGACTTCGAGCAACCCGTCCTGAACGATATACATCTCTTCACTGCGCGAACCGGCAGCGGCGAGGCGCTCGCGCGGCGCAAGCACCCGTCGCTGGAGCAGTGATGCCACGCGCATGCGCTGCGCTTCGTTGAGGTGACTGCCGATCTCTGAGTTGTTGAGGAATTGGGCAATCGCCCGCAGTTCATCGATGTTGTGCGCATCGGCAGGGAGCGCCGCACCTGCAGGCGGCAAGCCCAGGAAGAGCGCAATATGCCGCAGGGTCGCATCAGGTTGCTCGAATTGGGGCCAGTGACCGGCGTTCGGGATGATCCGCAGGTCGGCGGAGGGCCACTCGGCAGCAACCACGCCTGCATCGCGCAGCGGCACGATATTATCCTCCGCGCCCCAGATCACCAGAGCCGGCGGTTCGACCGCAGCCAGCTTCCCCCGCAGATCACCCTGTTGCATAGCCTGAAAGCAGGCGGCGCGCATCCGTCCCTGACCAGGACGGCGAGCGTCGGCGCGAATATGCTGGTAATCTTCGTCCGACACCTGTGCACGCTCGGCAAAGTTCGACGGCTTGAGCAGATAGTCGGTATAATCGAGCGGCGTTCTGGCGAGCAGGTGCAATAACCACTCAAGCGGCAGGAATCGTTCCGCCAGGACATGCGGACCGATCAGGAGATTCACGCGGGTTGATAGTCGCCCGCTGAGCGCCGGGTTGAGCAGCACCATGCGTTCGACGATCAGCGGATAGTGCAACGCCAGGGTTGCCCCGATCTGTCCGCCCATCGAATGACCGAGCAGTAGCACCGGTTGATTGGGGCTGAAATAGTCGATCAGGCGCGCAACAAGGTCCGCATACCACGGAATTGTCGGCGGATGCGACGGTACCGGCGAACGCCCGAAACCCGGCAGATCAATCGCAATGCATCGATAGCGGCGACTCAGGGCGGGCAGGATCGGTTTCCAGGTGTATGACGAACTTGCCCATCCATGGATGAGAAACGCATATGGCGCATTCTCCGGGCCGCTCTCTTCAAGATAGATTGCCTGATGATCAATGGTGTAGAGCGCCATCGTACCACCCTGTTTTCTGCTGATGACCGCCGGAACATATCGCGCCGTCGCTGGAGCGCCAGCACTGCGTGTTGTGCTGCGCTCCACAGGTTGCCGGATTTGCCACGTAAGAACGCGCCTGCGCGGCGTCTCTCATCGATTGTAGGAAATTGCGGCTGCACGGTATAGTGAATCGGCTTACAGAACGATTGCAATCACGATGCAAACTCGATCATGTTGTCGTTCACTAACGAAAAGGAAAGCAATCATGACTTGAAGGCGACTACGCGATCACGCATACTGAAGCCACCGATCCGCGCATGGCTTAGATCGAGGGGTTGACCATGACTGATCTCCGGACCACCTATCTCGGACTGCCCTTGAAGAACCCGATTGTTGCTTCTTCCTCGCCATTATCAAGACGTATCGACAATGTGCGGCGCCTGGAGGACGCTGGCGCAGCGGCAGTTGTGCTCTTCTCACTCTTCGAGGAACAGATCACCCACGAGGCGCGCGAACTCGATTACTACCTCGACCGTGGCGCCTACAGTTTCGCCGAATCGCTCACCTACTTCCCCGATCTGGAACAGTACAACCTCGGCGTCGAGCCATACCTGGAGCATGTCCACGCCCTGAAACAGCAGGTCGGCATCCCAATCATCGCCAGCCTCAACGGTCCCTCGGACGGCGACTGGATTGAGTATGCGCGCAAGATCGAACAGGCTGGCGCCGACGCGCTGGAGTTGAATCTCTACTTTCTGGCGACTGACCCGGATATTACCGGCGCAGCGGTTGAAGAACAGTATCTGCGGCTTGTCCGCGATGTGTGCAGCCGGGTAACGATTCCAGTGGCGGTGAAAATAAGCCCCTTCTTCAGCAGCATTGCGAATATTGCGAAGCAGTTCAGCGAGGCTGGCGCACGAGGGTTGGTGCTGTTCAATCGTTTCTACCAGCCCGACTTTGATCTGGAGGCGCTGGAGGTCGTACCGAACCTGAAACTGAGCACATCAGACGAATTACGCCTGCCGCTGCGCTGGATCGCTATTCTGTATGGGCGCATCAAGGCGGATCTGGCGCTGACCAGCGGCGTGCACACTGCGGAAGATGTGCTGAAAGCGATGATGGCAGGCGCACGCGTGGCAATGATGACGTCCGAACTGCTCGCGCACGGCATCGACCGCATCCCTGCAATCTTGCAGGATATACGCACCTGGATGGAAGAGCACGAGTATGAGTCGATCGAGCAGATGCAGGGGAGCATGAGCCAGCAGGCGGTCGATAATCCGGCAGCGTTCGAACGGGCGAACTATATCCGGGCGCTGAGTTCGTTCGGGTAAATCCGGCTGCCAGAACACCACAACAGCAGCACGCCGCAAGGCAGGGTATGCTGATCCTGACAGAGAACGGGAGGTTGAGACGCCTCCCGTTTCTGTATATCGTGCAGTGAACGCCACCCAAAGGACTCCGCCTGTGTCTGCCATTTCCTCGACCGGCAACAGGAGAGCGGTCATCTGCCGGTCAGCATGATTGCTTCGACAGATCTCACGAAACATTTTCAGGGTACAATTCGTCAGAGACGGTTTTGAACGTTGAACGTTGAACGTTCAACGCCAATGCTCAACGTTCAACTGTCCAGGGCACAATTCGTAGATGCAGTTTTACTGGAATACCGCTACACAACCAGAAGGAGGGGCACGTATGGAGACAACGGCGTCTGCTGCTGCACACCGGCGTGCTGGTCGTTGGCGCCGGATGGCGATCTCTGCCGCAGCAACGTTCGTCGTGCTGCTGATGACGATCTACCTGGGAATTTCGACCTACGCCGCCAGCGTGGTGACATTGCCGCAGCGTGATACGATTGTCAGTACACCGGCGGATTTCGGCGCTCGCTTCGACGAGGTGCGCTTCCCGGCGCGTGGCGGGGATGTCGAGATTGCGGGATGGTATCTGCCGCAACCGGAAACCTCGCGCGCCGTCATCCTCGTTCATGGCAAAGATAGCAGCCGCTCCACCGAGTTTCAGGGACGTTTCAGCGAATTCGCTGCACAACTGCACAAACGAGGCTTCGCAGTGGTGATGATCGATCTGCGCGGACACGGTGCAAGCGGCGATGCGCGCTTCAGTTTCGGTCTGGCGGAACGGCGCGACATCCTTGGTGCAGTCGACTGGTTGATAACGCAGGGTTTTCGTCCCGGAAGCATCGGCGTGCTTGGCGTATCGATGGGTGCGGCGTCTGCAATCGGCGCGACTGCTGAAGAGCCAGCGATTGGCGCACTGGTGGCGGATTGCAGTTATGCCGACATCAGACCCCTGATGGAACGCCACTGGAAGACAGCCAGCGGATTGCCGGACATCTTCCTGCCATCGACGCTGTTCATGGGACGATTCGTACTGGGGATGGATCTGACAACAGCACAACCGGTCAGGGAGATCGATGATATTGCGCCACGACCGGTGCTGATCATCCACGGTGACGCCGACGCCTTTACGCCGGTGGAGCACGGTCGTGCGCTCGCTGCTGCTGCGCCAGAAGCGGAGTACTGGGAAGTGCCGGGCGCCGGGCATGCCCGTTCCTATGAAGTCGATCCACAACGTTATGTCGAGCGTGTAGCCAGCTTCTTCGCACAACACCTGGGCAGATAGCGTCCGGCGCTGCCCACGATGGATAACGGTTGCCGCTGACGCACAACTCCTGTACAATATCACGGCGTGTACATCAGGATGCCAGCGCGGTAGATCAAGCCTATGTCAGCACTCAGCCGTTTTGAAGCCTTTATGGAAAATATCGTCGAAGGTTCGGTTGCGCGGTTATTCCGTAGCCCGGTTCAGCCTGCCGAGATCGCCAAACGTCTCGAACGCGCCATGGAATCCAACCAGACGGTCAGTGTGCGGCGTATTCTGGTGCCCAACTACTACCGTGCATTCCTGAATCCGCAGGATTTCGAGACCTTCAAGCCGATCCGCGCCGAGGTGGAGCGCGAGATGGCGACCTATCTGGCGGAACTGGCGCAAGAGCGCGGGTTCAGTATGGTCGAGCATCCGCGCGTCGAACTGGTCGCCGACTCCGGCGTGCCGCGGCGGACGATCCAGGTTGTGGCGGAAACGCAGGCTGCACCAGCGGTAAGCCAGTCCGGTGATACACAGGTTATCCCGGCGCAGGCGGCGGCCGCGCCAGCAGCACGGGCGCGCCTCCTGTTGACGACATCCAGCGGTACGCATGTTATTCCGCTCGACAGCACGCTGATGACGATTGGACGCGGGTTGAACAACGATATTATCCTGGAAGACGCGCGCGTCTCTCGTAACCATGCCCAACTCCGTTATCGATCCCGCCGCTTCTGGCTGACCGACCTCGGCTCGACCAATGGTACATTCGTCAACGGCGAGCCGGTGACTGAACGCGCATTGCGTGATGGCGATGTTGTGTCACTCGGCGGACTGGAGTTGACGTTCCGGCAGACCGACCGTTGACCATGCTGCTCATCCTGCTTCCTGAATGGTATGTTCGACTTCGCCAACGCTTCTATTGACGCTGTGATGCTGGTACTGCGCGTTGCCGTCGTGCTGCTGCTCTATTTCTTCCTCTGGCAGGCGGTGCGCGTCATGATCCGCGAACTTGCAGCAATCGGTCAGGCAGGGCTGACTGCCCCGTCATACAACCCGTATGGGCATCTTGTCGTGCTGCGCAGCGGGCAGAGCGGCGTCGCAGTCGGCAAGATGTTCCCGCTCAGTCCAAGCACGATTATCGGGCGCAGCATGGAACACTGCGAAATCGCGTTGAACGACTCCTTCCTGTCGCAGCAGCACGCCCGCCTCGAATTGCGCGGCAATCAATGGGTGCTGGAAGACCTCAACAGCACCAATGGCACATTCGTGAATGATATAGAGGTGCGCGACGCGACTGTGGTCGAGGAAGGCGACATCATTCGCGTCGGGCGTATCGAGTTGCGCCTGGTGAAAGGGTAGACGAAAAGGAAACGCCGCCCTCAAAAGACAACCGCGTTGGAGTTTCTCGTGAGGGCGGCGCACGCTTCCGGCGACGGTTTAAGACTCTCAATCTCCATCATTCCGGTCGCCGCTCGTAGACCGAAATTCATTTCGGTCGCCACGGGAGAAGTGCGTTTCCGAGGAGTGTCCAACCTCGTCCATTGGGTTCAGCCTCTGCGAGAACTGCTATCATCGCTCAGATCCGGAAGAGTGGACGGGGATCGGCGCCGCTGAAGGGCCAGGGGATCGCCAGCAGCACCGCCAGCATCGTCAGGATGGTGAAGATAGCATACCGCCGGTAGCGTTTCTCCTCAGGCAGGCGCTTCGCCGTAACATGACCGACATGCGCCAGCACCACCGCCACCACCATCACCAGAATATGTTCAACCGCCCAGAAGCGCAGCCGCGCATCAGCCATGGCGCCGCCAAAATTGTCGAGGGCGCGCTGCACCGCAGGGCTGAACACCCCGTACAGCAACAGACCCAACAGCAACTGAATATCCATTGAAATACTGAAGAACGAGCCGAGTCGTCCCACCGACGCATCCCACGGACGTTTCCCCAACCAGCCGATCAGCGCCTGCACCAGGAGCAGCGCGCCGAGAATGACCACTGCCCAGCGTACATACGAGTGCGCATAGAGTGTGATGTTGTACGGACTCATCGTGTGTTCCCTTATTGAGAAATAGTCTGATTCTCATCACATACTGCCATCTTACCTGAGAACCCGCACCGGATCAACCGGCGACGATTGCCTTCACCCGTCGGACATCGTTCATGCCGCCGAAGCTCCGCTCTGCCACTGCTGGCGGGTCGCCAGTTCCTCGGCGCGACTCTTCAAACCGAACGAAGCGATGAAGAGCGCCAGCATCACGACGCCGACCACCAGAAATGCTACAGCGTATCCGCCGACATCGTTGCCGCGCGCTGCGGCCACTGCGCCGAGCACCACCGCACCGATCAACTGACCAATGCTGATAAATACCGTCAGCACCCCTTGCGTCGCGCCACGTTCCGCAGCTGGCGCTTCGTTCAACAAGATGTACCGGAGCGATGCGCCGAGTAACACACCGATACCAATGCCGAACAGTGCAGCAAAGCTGTAGAACGCAGCGAGAGAGGTTGCCAGCGTCCCCTCCAGCAGCAAACCCGTCGCAATCAACGCCGTGCCGGTCAGCACCACAATTTTCGAGCCAATCCGGTCAAGCATGCGCCCCGACAGCGGTGAACCGACCGCCATCGCCAGCACCATCGGCACAAGCATAAAACTCGCAGTTGATGGCGTGACGCCAAACGCGGCCACAAGCAACGATGGCACGAACAACGTTACCGCCTCGCTCAAGCCTGCGCCAAAGGAGAGTGCGCCAGCCAGCGCAATCTGCCGGTTGCGGAACAGATTCAGGTCAAGCACCGGGTCATCCGCACGACGCTCGATCCGCAAGAATAGCGGGATGAGCGCCAGCGCCAGCACCAGCAGGAACCAGGTCGATGATGCACTGATTGCATTCACCAGACCGCTCACACTCGCTTCGTCGAGCAGGTAGGCAAGATCGCTCAGCGCCACAGCCAGCGACGCCAGGATCACCCCAAGCACGACCGTCCCGCCCCAGTCGAAGGGACGCGGCGTTGCCGCGCGGATGGCAGGCAATAATTTCACGCCAAACCCGATCAGCGCAAGTGCAATCGGCAGATTGATCAGAAAGAGCCACTGCCATCCAAGCAGGAGCAGCACACCGCCGATGATCGGTCCGATCAGGAATGCAATACCAAACACCGCGCCGATCAGTCCCAGCGCGCTGCCGCGCTTCTCCGGCGGAAATGTATCACCGATCACCGCACTGGCAACCGGGAAAATGCCACCCGCGCCCAACCCCTGGATAGCGCGACCCGCCAGCACCAGCGCATACGTCGGCGCTGCCACGACGATCAATGACCCCAGACCAAACAGGGCAACACAGGCAGTGTAGAGCGTGCGCCGCCCCAGCCGGTCCGACAGTTTGGCGATGAACGGCGTTCCAACCAGGTTGCAGAGCACGTAGACAACGAACATCCACGATGCTGCACGCGCGTCGATTCCAAAATGCTCGCGCAACGCCGGCAGCGCCGGTCCGACGATGGCAATATCAAGCGCTGCCATCAGAACACCAACAAACAGCACAAGCAGGATGCGGTTCCGGGTACGTTCTTCGTTGCGAGTCATGGCACACCTCTTTCCTTACCGGTCGGTAGAATAGTGTACCCGAAACAACGCAACGTGTCAAGACGCCGGAATTGAGCCATCGTTCATCATCTCTATGCCGGTTCGATGCTATAATTATGCGGTGATCATCCGTTCGTGCGAGGAATATTCGTGCCGGTTATCGCCGCCAACCAGCGTTCAATACGTCTCATGCCGTCCATCCTCGCCGCCGATTTTGCGCGCCTCGGCGAGCAGGCGCGCGAAGTTGCCGCAGCCGGCGCCGATGGGTTGCACATCGATGTGATGGATGGCATGTTCGTGCCGAATATCAGCATCGGGATACCGGTGGTCGACGCGCTGCGCCGCACCGTCGATCTGCCGCTCGACTGTCATCTCATGATCGTCGAACCAGAGCGCTACATCGACGCATTCGTCGCTGCGGGCGCCACCCATATCACCGTGCACGTCGAAGCATGCCGTCATCTCCATCGCACCATTCAGCAGATCCACGCGCTGGGCGTCACCGCTGGCGTGGCCCTCAATCCGGCTACTCCGCTGACCGCTATCGAGGAGATTCTGCCCGACCTCGATCTTGTCCTGATCATGAGCGTCAATCCTGGTTTTGGCGGGCAGACGTACATTCCGGGCAGCACGGCGAAGATCGTCCGTTTGCGCCGTCTACTCGACGAACGCGGGCTGCACCATATCGAACTTCAGGTCGATGGCGGCATCAGCGCCGCCAATGTCGCCGATGTCGCCGGCGCTGGCGCCACCAGCATCGTCGCCGGAACCGGCGTGTTCAACACCCGTCCCATATCCGAAACGATCCAGGCGATTCGCGATGCACTCCAGAGCAGAAACTGATCCGATGCGCTGGAGAGCCGACGTCGGCGTCTGAGCGATGTGAAAGGCGTTGTATGAGCGAAAGCGTGACGCTTGCCTGCGTCCACCACGATCCAGACGGCTTGCTCCGCTCTCAGACTGAGCGGGTTGTGACAGCATTGCAACGCATTTTTCCAATAATCGTCGTGCGCACAACCAACGAGACGCCCAACAGCGCCATTGCGCCGCTCGTGGCTGCTGGCATCTCGATCCATCGCGCACCGTCGTGCGGTCACCTGAAGCTGGGACGCGCGCGACGCGAAGCCTTACGTCTGGGTATCGAGACAGGCGCGCATCATGTGCTGTTCTGCGATTTTGATCGCGCACTGCACTGGGTCGAATACCACCCTGCCGAACTCGCATCGATTGCCGGTTTGATCCCCGCCTACGATTTTACCGTCCTGGGACGCACACGGCGTGCGTTCGACAGCCATCCCCGCGCTCAGTGCGCCACCGAAGCGATTGTCAACCACGTCTTCGCGCAGGTGAGCGGGCAGGAATGGGATGTCACCGCAGCCGCACGCGGCGTCTCGCGTCGCGCCGCCGCTGCGATCCTCGATGGCTGCCCGGACGAAACGATTGGCACCGATGTTTCCTGGACCCTCTTCCTGCAACGCACCGGTCGGTATGCCATTGGCGCTATCGAAACTGAAGGTCTTGAATACGAAACTGCTGATCGTTTCCCTGAAGCGGTCGCTGCAGCTGGCGGCATCGACGCCTGGAAGGCGCGGATCGACGCCGACCCGCGCGAGTGGGCGCTGCGCCTGGAGATCGCGCGCCTTGAAGTCGAAGCCGCAGGGGCGTATGCGCATATGGTACAATAACAGCTCTACAAGGCGCGGCACACTCGCGGGGGCTGCTCATTGTTCTGCCAGCGTTTGCAGCGTCGGGAATGCCTGCAATGATCGCTGCGGTGCGTTCCCGATCATCGTCAGACAGTATTCCTGGATGTATCGCAACCCGACGACGCGCCCGAACATGACAGAAATCAGACATCTCTTCTGGAACGCAGAAAGGTGTAACCAACGTGCCGAAAGAAGGAATTACGCCGCGTGCGCAGGATTATTCGCAGTGGTATCTCGACATTGTGCAACAGGCTGACCTGGCGGATTACGCCGAGGTGGTCAAAGGGTGCATTGTGTTCAAACCGACCGGCTACGCCATCTGGGAGGCAATCCAGCGCGGTCTGGACGACCGGATCAAAGCCACCGGTCACGTCAATGCCTACTTTCCGCTGCTGATCCCAAAAAGCTTCCTGATGAAAGAAGCCGAGCATGTCGAAGGGTTTGCGCCTGAAGTGGCGGAAGTGACCCGCGCTGGCGGCGAAGACCTCGCTGAGCCCTACGTCATCCGCCCGACATCGGAAACCATCATCGGCTACTTCTATTCCAAATGGGTGCGCAGTTACCGTGACCTGCCGCTACTCATCAATCAGTGGGCGAACGTGATGCGCTGGGAAATGCGCACCCGCCCCTTCCTGCGCACCACCGAGTTCCTCTGGCAGGAAGGGCACACCGTCCACGCTACCGAGGAAGATGCCGAACGCGAAACGCTCCTGATCCTCCACGAGGTGTATGCTGACTTCGTGGAGAAGGATATGGCCATTCCGGTCATCAAGGGGCTGAAATCGGAAAAGGAAAAGTTCCCCGGCGCGCTGCGCTCCTACTGCATCGAAGCAATGATGCAGGACGGTCGCGCGCTTCAGGCGGGCACATCGCACAATCTGGGGCAGAACTTCGCACGCGCGTTCGACATCACGTATACCGACCAGCAAAACACCATCCAGTACGCCTGGACGACCAGCTGGGGCGTCAGCACACGACTGATTGGCGCGCTGATCATGACCCATTCCGACGACGAAGGGCTGGTCATTCCGCCGCGCCTGGCGCCGACGCAGGTCGTCGTGGTGCCGATCTACCGCAATGATGCCGAGCGCAGCGTGGTGATGGAAGCGGTGCAGCGTATGACCGCAGAGTGGAAGGGACGCCTGCGCTTCAAGATCGACGACCGCGACAATCTGACACCGGGGTTCAAGTTCAACGAATGGGAACTGAAAGGGGTTCCGATCCGCGTTGAGATCGGACCAAAAGACATCGAAAAAGGGAGCGTGGCAATTGCCCGCCGCGACCAGCCTGGGCGCGAAGGGAAATCATTCGTGCCGCAGGACGGATTGACCGACCGGTTGACCGCACTCCTGGAGGAGATCCAGCAGGCGCTCTACCGGCGCGCGCTGACCTTCCGCGAAGAGCACACCGCCGACGTTGCAACCTACGAAGAACTCAAACAACAGATCGAACGCGGTTTCGCACGTTGCTACTGGGCGGGGACGACCGAAGACGAGAAGCGCATCCAGGAAGAAACGCGCGCCACTATTCGCTGCATCCCGCTCGATCAACCGCAGCAACCCGGACGTTGCGTGTATACAGGGAAAGAAACAACGCAACAGGTTATCTTTGCCCGCGCCTATTGATCGCCGCAACGGATGCTGCCAGACCACAGCGACAATGGCGACGCGCTCCGGTGAGGAGTGCGCCGCCATCGCCGCGCCATATGTGAATGAGTTGCGGTTTGCTGGAAAGCGCCAGGTGGAATCAGGGTTGTTGAATAATTACTCCACTACAGCCCGCGCAGGCGGGCTTCGCCCTGCATAGCCGAGGGCTT
>Ga0272446_1007276_pt1 | contig 11072 bp, 15 predicted proteins | sample YNPCB0061_FD_194587 | JGI IMG/M metagenome (GOLD analysis project Ga0272446, IMG submission 194587) | Hot spring microbial mat communities from Yellowstone National Park, WY, United States - YNP-CB-006-1 | ecosystem: Environmental > Aquatic > Thermal springs > Hot (42-90C) > Sediment | place...
GCCTGAGCCCCGCGTGGGCGGCGGCTTGCTCGGCGACGAGAGCTGGGTGGCCGTAAGTCATGCCGCGCAGTGTGCGCGGGATCGGGCCTGCTGGTAACTAACTGCGGTTATAAGTTGATGGGGGGGGCAAACACCCAGGTTCTGGACCTTCCTGCCGACCGTGGTTTGGAGGCGGGGCCGGACATGCCACTAGATCGAGCGAAAACCGTTATAGCGCGTTATAGCGGAGATGGGTTAATGGGTGATAGCCACCAGGCAAAAAAAATCGCTCTACGGGCCAATTTTGCGCGTCAAGGGTTCCCCAACACTCCCGGCGGGAGAGATGGGCGGCGGATCAGCCGTCGGCTAGATGCGCGCGGATGGCGTCGAGGATCAGGGAGCGGGCGGCGTCGTCCAACTGGCCGCCCTCCTGGATAGGCAGGTAACGGCGGGCCGGAATGTCGCCCCAGGGGATCTTGCTACCGCGCCTGGTAGCGCCAAAAGCCCCCTTCTTGGCCCCGAACTGGAGCACGGCGGCCTGCACGGCGGACGATCCGACGATCACGCTGTCGGCGCTGGCTTCATAGTACAGGCGGCTGGTGACGAAGGTTTTCTGGTCTATCAGTGGCTTGTTGCCCTTCTTGCGTGCGAGCGTGACCGGGCTGTTGGGTGCGAATGGCTGGCCAGTCCAGTCGCGGCCCGATAGGATGCGCTCCCGGCTGCCTTCCATCAGCGCCTGGCCGATGGTGTGCATGGCGGGTTTCATGTTCGAGCTGCGGCGGCGCAGCTCTTCCAGCGCCTGGCGCACTTCGCGGTCGTCGATTTCGATGCGGATCATGTGCTATCCTTTCATTGGCCTCCCCATCCGCCAGTGAGCCGCCGATCGGCCTCGTAGCATGGCGGGGGGTCTCCGGTGGATCGGCCGCCGGGGTCAGGGCTGCCTCTTCCAGACCAGCGTGCCCAACCTGGCGCGGTTTTCCAGATAGCTGGCCTCATCCGGCGTGAAGGCGGTCACACCCGTCCACAGATCGCGGCTCCATTCGAACACCGTCAAGGCTGGAACCTCCATGCCCTCGACGATCCAGCGCGCCACATAGCGCCTGCGCAGTCTCTTCTTGCCATTGTCTGGCGTCTCCAGCGCCATCCAGATCTCGTCCGGAGAACGGATCGTGTCCGCCAGCAGCAGCACGTGGCGTTCGCGGCCACGCTTGAGCGCCTTGTATTCGCCCTGCCTGTCGATGAACAGCGATTCACCGATGGCCAGATATTCGCCTGCCACATCCCGGAACAGGCCGATCTCACCGGGCTCGACGCCGAACTCCGACAGGAAGCGGCGGACGTACCACTGCGGCGCTTCGCCCGATGGAAGCAAACGGTCTGCCGGCGCCTGACGCGGAGGCGGCAGGGTGGGCTTGGGCTCGCCGCCATCTCGGATGCAGGCATGGCAAGCCCCCGGCAGGTCGCCATCGCGCCAGGCGGGCACGAAGCTCCTGAGCGCATCGGACTGCGCCCCAGGCATATACCCCCAGCCCTTGTCGATGCCAGGCGGCTCGCCGGTCTTGGGATCGATCGCGTCCCATCCGGCTGGCGGCTCGGTGTAGCCGGGCTTGCCGCCGGCGAGCTTCGCGGTCTCGGGGCCGTTGGCACCGGAAATTTTGCATTTGCAACCCCAGCCATTCGGCGCGAAATGCGTCTGCCAGAACGGATGATCGGCAGGCAGGGTCAGGCCGTCCCAGGCCAGATGCTGCAGGCGCGGGTGCTCGTTGGGGGTGTGGCGGTATACCCAGTACTTGAACCCGGCGTCTTTCAGCTGCGCCAGCCGCCCGGCGGCGTAGCTTGTGGCCAGATTCGTCTGGTAGATGATGCGCGTGCGCCAGGCGCGGCCGGCCGCCGTTTCCTCGCCCGTCCAGCCGTGCCAGCCGTTTTTCTCGACGATGTCGGCAAAGCGCTTGCGGAAATCGTCCAGCGTCTCGCCCTCGCTGATGGCCTTGTCCACCGCGCCGGCCAGATCGGCGAGCAGGTCGGCCTTGGCCGCACCGGCGACCATGAAGGCGCGGTCGTGGGCGCTCTTTTTAATGTCGTCCCAGCGCGCGGTCGGGACGAGGTTGCCCAGCTTGCCCCGGAAGAACGCCACCTGCTCCGCGAACGGGCGGCTGAAGACGAAGGCCAGGGACGGGTCAGCGGCGGCTGGCTGCGGCATGGGCGCGCTCCCAGTCGTCGCGGCAGTCGGCGTCGCAGAAGCGGCGGCCGCCGCCGGTGACGTCGCCGCACCAGTGGCACAGGCCGGTATACGGCAGCGACCGCGCCCGGCGCGCGGCGGCGATGGCGTCCGCCACGGTCTGCTCGATCATGCGGTCGGCGCGGTCGGCGTCGTCACTCATGTCATTCTCCCCATCCAGATGAGTTCTTCGTCGCGTCGAATGCGCGCACGCAGGCGGCGCGTGGGCTCGGCATACAGGACGCGCCCGCCAAAAGTCTGCGCTGGCGGGACGGCGCGCTCGGCGAGCAGGTGCGCTGCCGCCGGACCGTCAGGCAATCCTGAATGGTTGACAAGCGCCGCCCCGGACGTTGCCCCGGCGCCGATCATGAGCAGCAGCGCCCCCGCCGTACCGCCGCGCCCGGCCAGTTGTACCAGGCGTTCCCCGGCGGTCATGGCAGGCTCCTCGCCCACACGGCATGGCCGATGGCGGCGATCTCGTCGGTGGAGAGTTCGTGCGTGCCATACGCCACGGATGGCGCATCTCCCAGCGGCAGGGTCTGCGCCCACACGGCGGCGGCGATCTCGTCGATGGCGACGGCGGAGAGCATCATCGATGGTTCGACGATCTTTCCGACCGCCACAAGCCCGGCCGGATCGAGCTGCGCGGAAAATCGGCCGGTATTGGTCAATGCGCCGGCGGCATGGAGCACGGCTCCGCCCAACTGCCCGGCGCCCGCGCCGGAGAGCAGCAGCGCGCCCTCGGCAGCCGGGGCGGCATCCTCCAGATTGATCGCGAGCTGCCCGCGCAGGGCCAGCGTGCCCGCCGCGCCCAGTGTGGCATCGCCGAGTGTGGCCGCCGTGCTGCCCCGGTTGAGCAGCTGTCCGGATGCAGCCGACATCGCGGCATCGAGCGTCCTGGTCAGCGCGCCAGAGATGGTCAAGCCGCCGGTGGCCGCCAGCGTGGCATTGGCCAGTTGCGCGGCGGCGCCGCCCACCACGGCCAGACTGCCCTGCGCGGTTCCGGTGGCCGCGTCGAGCGTGATCGCCGCCTGCCCATGGATGGCCAGCGCGCCGGTGGCGGCGAGCGTCGCGTTACCCAGGACGAGGGCGGCGCCGCCGTGGTTGAGCAGTTGCCCGGATGAGGCCAGCGCGGAAGAATCGAGGGTTTTGGTCAGTACGCTGGCAATCGGCAGGCTACCCGTCGCGGCCAGCGTCGCCGCGTCCAGCGTGGCATCCAGGCTGCCGCTGATGCCGGCAGCGGCCAGTGTGCCGGTGGCGGACAGCGTGGCGGGGGCGAGCTGCGCCGATGCCGCAGCCGCAATGGCCAGCGTGCCCGAGGCCGAGAGGGTGGCCGCGCCCAGGGCGAGCGATGCGCTGCCTGCAATCGCCACCGCGCCGGAAGCCGAGAGGGTGGCCGTGCCGAGGGTGACGGCCAGCGCGCCCTGGCTGGCATAGGACGGCGCGGCGAACAGCCAGTCCGTAAAGACCGCGACCTCGGCCTGATCCGTGTCGCCGGGGAAGACCGCCTTGACATACGGCGACAGGCTGCCCCTGCCCCTGCCCCTGCCCAGCCAGGCGGAGGTCAGCGGGTATTTTCCCTTGCCGGTGACGGCCACGGTTTACCCCTGCGTTTCGACGTAGGTGCCGCTGACGTTGGTCGCCGTGGTGGTGTTCGGGACAAAGACCAGGAAGGGCACCGTGCCGTCGTGAATCCTCGGCATGCCGGAGGTCAGCACATCGACCGCGTTGGGGATCGCCGCCAGCAATTCGAGCGAGGCCAGCACGCGGTAGGCCACGAGGTTCCACACGCCGCCGGTCACGGTGGCCGAGAAGTTCACCGACTGCACCGAGCGCACGCCGGTATCGCCGGCCTGAAGGTCCAGCCGCAGGAAGCTGCCCAGCGCGGTGGTGGCGGTGATGGCGTCAAGCAGGCTGGCGGTGCGGCCGCTGGTGCCAGCCTGGTTGGTGTAGCTCACCGTGCAGGTCGGCGTGCCGGCGGTCGATGCCGTGGAAAACTCCAGGCCGAGCAGCACGCCGTCGCCGTTGGTGGTGCCGTTGATGTCGCGCGCCGGCCAGGTGGGCGAGGTGATCGCCTGCGCGCCGGTGGCATTCGCCGGTCGGTTCTGCCACAGGCGGTCGCACAGCAGCAGGGTGCCGGCCTGCGTCGCCATGCCGCTGAATCTGGCCAGGTAAGCGTTGCCGCTACCGGGGTTGGAGCGCGGGATCTGGCCGGCCACAGGGCCGGTGAGGGTCGCGCCGTTGAGCGTGGTGTCGTAGCCCCCCGCGCCGGGGCTGCCGGCCAGCGCCCACCAGGTATGCGGACGGCCGGCCACCAGCGTGCCGGAGGCGGTCTTGGCGAAATAGCGGGGCGGCTGCATTCCGGCGATGGCGCCGTCGAGCGTGGTGATGGCCATGATCAGGCGTTCCCGTCGGTCAGCGTGAAGCTGGTCACACTGAAGGACTGACCGGAGGCGAAGCTGGTGTTGTCGACTTGCAGGTCGCCGCCGCCGCCCGTCGCCGTGACTGTGCCTTGCAGATGGCAGGTGGTGCCGTCGCTGGCGTAGATGCGGAAGTGCGCGGCAGTGCCGGAGGCGTCGGCGCTGGCATCCTGCCAGGTGCCCGACATGGCCTTGCTGCCTGCGGCCGCGTTGGCCATCCAGTCGGACGGCAGGTTGAGCGTGGCGAGCACGGTGCCGGAGTCTGCCGTGGCGCACGATGCCGGTGCCGCGCCGGTGCGAATCTTCATGACGGCTGACGCGCCGATGGCGGTTTCGATGGCGTCGAGGCGGGCGTTGCGGACTGCGACAGAGAATTGGATAGCCATGGTGGGTTACTCCTTCGATGGGTTGGTTTCGTAGGTGGTGACGGTGCGGGTCACCTCCAGGGTGTTCGGGTCGCGTTCGACGGTCTGAATGGCTCGGTCTGGGTGCGCCACCACCACCTGCGCGGGCGGCACTTCGGCGGTGAAGCTGACCTCGGGTGCCGCGACCTGCACGTTGACGGCTGGCGGCGTGACCGTGACGGCGGGCGCGGCCACATCCACCTGAACCACTGGCGCTGCGGCCTCTGGCACGTGGATGTGGTTCTCGATCACCGGCGGCGCGCTGGCCGCCATCGCAGCCAGCCCCTCGGGCAGGGCCAAGGTGGCGTGCAAATGGATGTGCTGCGCCTGCTGCGCATCAGTGGTCGCTGTGGGGGCGGATTCCTGCCGCACGTCGTAGCGCCCGGCGAGGTCGGCGGCGGCGAAGCCCATCGCCATCACCTCGGCGAGCCGGTCGGTGGGCAGGTCGCCATAGGCCGCGAGCAGCGCGTCGCGCAATTGCTCCAGGCTCTGCGCCTCGTCCACCAGGCGCTTGATGCCGTCCATGATCTGGCCCCAGGCGGGAGCGGCCTCGGTGTCCATGCGGTCGGTCTGCGGGTCGACGGGGGTCTGATCGGCCTCGCCAGCGGCCGCATGCGCGGATTGCATGCGACGATGCGCGGCCTGCCCGGCCTGTCCCGTGGTGTCCGGCGCGGGTGGCAGGGCAGGCGCGCCGAGCACCGGCTCATCCGGCGCGGCTTCCGGGATACCCCAGCGCTCGCGCACCCAGGCTTGCGGGATGGGCATGCCCAGCGGCACCAGCTTGGCGAGTTGATCGGCCAGCGCGGCCATGTCCTCCGGCTCCTCCACCATTAGCGTGAGCTTTGGCAGCGGCGCATCGGGCAGGTTGAGCGCGATGAGTGGCGCGATCAGGTCGCGCGTGAGGGTGGCGGAAATCGCCCGGGCATCGGAGCGCATCAGGTCGGCGCGCACCTCGTCATGCACGCGGGCCTGCGCGAGGCTGCCGCTCGATCCCTGGTCGGTGGTGAGGGTCTGGCCCAGCACCGCCTTGCTCACCTGCCGGTCGAGGTATTCGATCAGGCGCTGGTACAGGTCGGCCGACGCGCTCTTGGCCGCGCTCTCGACAATCTCCAGCGCCATGCCCGCCGGGATCACCGCCCCGGCATCCGAACCCAGCTCGAACACCGCGCGCTTCAGGACGGCGATATCCTCGCGTGTGGCCCCGGCCTCGTATTTGCCGACGCGGATCGGCTGTCCGTAGAGCTCGGCAAACGCCGCCCAGTCGCGCAGCGCGTAGCTTTTGAACACCCAGGCCCACAGCGCCGAGCGGGCCAGCCCGCCCATGAGCGGGATGCCCGCCATGACCTTGGGGGTGTGGCACAGGAACTTGTACGGCGGCAGTTCCGCCCCGTCCGCCGTGCCGTCCATGAGGCGCAATTCGCGCCCCGTCTCGCGGTCGAAGCGGAACCAGTGCGCCTCGCGCGGCAGGATGGCGGCTGGCGTCCAGGTTGGGCCGTCGGTGGCCCAGACGATCTCCGCGACCGCGTATCCCTTGGAGAGCGCATCGAGAATCTGCACCATGAGTCCCGGCAGGTCGATGGCCTCGAGCACCCGGCGGGCGAGGTCGGCGGCCTTTTTCGCCGCGCGCGAGTCATCCGCAGGCTGCACATCCCATGGCAGACCGGCCACCGCGAGCTTGCGGGTTTGCAGCACCGCGCGGTAGTGCAGGTCTTTCTCTTCGATGTCGGCGGCGGCGATCAGGAAGTCGTGGCCGTAGCCCATCGCGGCATTGCGCAGGATTTCCGCCACCTGCGCGGGCGTGAGGCTGGCCAGGGGCCGCCACGTCCACGCCTGGCGAAAGCCGGTCAGGGCCGGGGCGGCGAGTTCGGTTTTGAGGGTTTGGGTGTCCATCAGTAGGCGCTCCACTTGTCCATCGGCGCATCGTCCAGCGCCGGGTCCGTCCGGCCCGACCACTTGCGCGCACCGACCGGCTCGTAGCCGTAGGCAAACTTGGGCTGCGCGGCCGCCGAGCAGGCGAGCGCCAGCGCCCAGAAGCGGTCGGCGTGGGAGCCGTTTTCCCGCTCGGCCACCAGGCGCGGGTTGCCGTTCGGCCCCGCCACCCGCTGCACACTGTGCAGGTCGGCGCGCAGCGCCTGATGGCCCAGCGGCAGGCGGATGCGGCGGTCTTCCATGCGCTCCTTCAGGGCCGTGGCCATGTCGAGCTTGCGGGCCGGGTTGAACAGCACGCCCTCCACCCGGTACTGGCCGTGGCGGCGCTGCGCTTCCTGCACCGGCATCTCGCCCAGGCCCGTCTGGTCGAGCGCGGCGCGTATCAGCCGGTAGTCGCGCATCACCCGGTCCAGTTCCGCGAGCTGCGCGGCAAAGCTTGTCGCACGCAATTCGATCAATTCGCGCAGCCACAGCACATCGCCCACTTCCTCCAGCACGGCGATCACGGTCAGGTCTCCGCGCGCGGCGAAGTCCATGCCAACATAGCATGGGCCGCCCTGGTAGGCCCGGCCATCACCCACGGCCCCCTCACCCCGACCCTCTCCCACGCGAGCGGTGGAGAGTGCGTGTTTGCCCCCTCTCCCCTCTGGGGAGAGGGTTGGGGTGAGGGGCTGGGCGAGGATGCATTCCGCGTCCTCGCAGCCGTCGATCAGCTCATACGGCAGCCAGGCCGTGGCCTCATCCACAAACTGGCACTCGAATTCCTGCGCCCAGGCGATCTGGTCGGCCATCGCCCGGCGCAATTCCTCGATGTCGCGCGGCAGGCCGTCCGCCACCGCGTCATAAATCGTCACCACATGACGCGAAAACAGCCCGTCGGGCTGCGTCATGATCTCGTAGAACTTGTTTCCTTTGCCGTTCGGCGTGGAAATCACCCGCAGCTTCAGATCAGGCCGCGACACCACGGGCAAGAGCGCCGTCCAGATCGCGCGGGAATCCTGGTGGTGCGCGAATTCGTCGAGGATCAGGTTATCGCTCATGCCGCGCGCCGTGCTGGGTTTGCTGGCCACGGCGCGGATGTAGCTGCCACGGTTGCCGATGCGCACCAGGTGGGCCAGTTCGTCCGCCTCGAATGGCACATCCAGCGCCTCGAACGCCGCGCCGATGGCGCGCAGATGCAGCTTCACGCCGTTGTCCATGGCGTCGAGCGCCCGGTCGCGGGAAACCGACAGGATCGTCCAGCGGCTCACCCGCCCTTCGGCCTCGGCTTCGAGCACGTCCAGCACGGCTTCGAGCGTGGTGGTGAAGGTCTTACCAGTCTGCCGAGACCACATGCCCGCCTTGAAGCGGGCGGGGTCGGCCAGATAGCGGCGCTGGTAGGGGTAGAGAATGGGGCTACCCGCCATACAACCCCCGCTTGATCGCCTCCAGCGTCGCCGCGTCCAGCGTCTTGCCCTCGCGCGCCGCGGCGCGCTCCACGGCGTCGAGCTTGGCGCGCACCTCTTCGGCCCACTTCTTCTGCCCGATGCTGGCGCGGCTGGCTTCGGCCACGGCGCGGGCGGCGTGGGTCAGGAGCTTGACCTGCTCGGCCGGGTCGGCGTCTTCGGCTTCGCGCACGGCGAGCATGGCGTCGAACAGCGCCGACTGCACCAGTCGGATGACGGCGGCGGAGTGTTCGTCCGCCTCGTCGGGGCTGGCCTGGGCGATGATCTTCGCCGCCTCGGTGCTGGCGCGGATGGCGGCCATGCTGCGCTGGAGCTTCTGGTCGTAGCGGTGCAGGCTGGATTTACCAATTTGGTAACCCTGCACGGCGATCCATGCGGACAGGGCCTCATAGCCGCCGTGGGTCTGGTCGGCGAGGAGCTTTTCGAGCTGCGCGCGCAGCTCGGGCGGCAGTTGGGTGATTTTGGGGCGGCGCGGCATGGGCGGCCTCACCAGCGGGGTGGGCGTGCGATGTCGGCGGGACACTCGGCGCGGTAGTCCACCAGCGCCTCGCCATCCGGCGTGAGGTCGGCTGACCAAACCGGCCCGTGGTCATGCAGACCGATGAGGCCGCGTTTTTTGAGGCTCACCATCTCGGCGCGCAGCTGGTCTGCGGTCACGCGCAGCGGGATATCGCGGCATGCGCCCATGATGACGGTCTCCACCGTGCCGTAAGGGCGCGCGTGCCACAGCGCGGAGAGGATCACCCAGCGCAGATACTCGCGCTCGGCACGGGCGTGGTCGATTATGGCGTCGAGGTGTTTATCGCTCATGGCGCAGTTCCATCATCACTTCGTAGATTCGGTCGATCTTGGCGTTGAGACTGGTGTATTCGCGGATGGCGTCGTCGCGCAGCTGGAAGCGCCTGATGTCCGCATCGCGGTCGCGCTCGATGGCGTCGATGCGCCGTCTGGCGTCCGACAGTTCGTCGCGCAGGGCCTTGATGATCTGCTCCACGGCGCGCTGGTAGCGCTCGTCGGCCTGCGCCATCTCGCGGATGGCGTCGTCCCGGCGCTGGTAGTGCAGCGGCAGATCGGCGATGAGCGATTTCATCCGGCTGTCCACGTCCTCGATGCGCTTGAGACGCTGCTCGATGTCCTGCAAGAGCCGCGCGGCAAACCACTTGAGCAGGGCAAACACCCCGCCAAGCACCACGCCGCCCACCGCCAGCAGCGCGGGCAGGCTCAAACCCGAGAGCATCACATCACCTTCCACGGCTCACCTCGTCGTCCCACTGGCGGATGGCGTCGATGCGGGCGCGGCATTGTTCGTAGAGGCTTGCGGCGTCGAGGATCCATCCGGCGATGTCGGTATCGGTGGTGTCATTTCCTGCCCCCTCACCCCTGCCCTCTCCCCAGCGGGCTTGGGAGAGGGGGTATAAGGAATCGGCGGCAGGGGCGGCAGTGGCTGCAAGAGCGCTGCCGGTGGGCGCGGACAGTCCGATCCGGAAAGCGGGGGATTGCTGGAGCAGCCCGCGAGCGTCAGCAGACAGGCAAGGGCGGCCAGTGGTGGCAGATTGGAGGTCATGGCGCAGTCTCCGGTTTGTCGCATCGAGTGCGAGCATGCGGCGGTCTTTTTCGGCGATGGAGGCGTCTGCGGCGCGGCTGGCGGCCTCGATGCGGCGACGGGATGCCTCGGCGGCGGCGGCTTCGCGTTTGGCAATGTCGGCGCGGATGCCGGCCACTTCGGCCTGGCGGGCGCGGTGCTCCCACGCATAGGCGAGCGTGGCGCCACCGGCCGCCGAGACGACGGCCGCCAGCGCAATGGGCCAGATGGATGGCAGCTGGATCATTGGTGTTTCTCGTCCTAGCAGTACATGGTCACGTAACGGACGCCAATGCGCGATTCGTCGCAGCGGATCACGTCTGCGATGTCGTTGAGCTGCTTGATCTGCAGCCTTGACATGACTTGCTGCGTGGCGTCCGTGGTGTCACGGCACGGTACTCCGTGATACGTGATGGTCACGTTGACGATCGCTCTGTATTTACGATCATCGCTCATGGATGCTCAGCCTCTGAGCTGCGAAACCAGTAGCCAAAGGCCATGCCGAAACTCGGCCCAAGGCCGCTGACAAAGCTCTGCACATCGAGCTTGTCGTGCAGCAGCGCCCAAAGCAGCGATCCAACATACACCGCGCCAAGACCGATGGTCGTTGCGGCGCGCACGTTGAACAGACCACGATTCATGATTCCTCTCCAACGCACTGGCGATACTCGGCCTGGCGGCGCTTGACCAGTCCAGGAAGTTCGCGGCCGCCAGCGCGCGTCCAGCGCAGGATTTCCCGGCACGCTCCCGCGTAGTCGGGCGGGGTTTGCTTGAGCTTTTTCACGATGCTCGAGCGGCAAAACGCGCTCGACCCGATGTTGTAGGCGAGGCTCGCATAGGCGTCCGCCTCGTGCTGGGTGAGCGGCACCTCGCCGATGCAGGCTGACGCCTCGCGCCAGATGCGGTCGGCGCCCTTTGCCAGCATCACCACGGCCAGCTGCGGGGTGACGGTATCGCCCGCCTTGACCGGTGCGCCGTCAGGATGGCGCGTGCTGCCGAAGCCGACGGTCTGGACGCCTACGCCGTCATCGTATGCACGTGGTGCATAGCCCTCGTATCCGGCAATGCCGGCAACGGCTAGGGCGGAAACGAAGA
>Ga0272446_1007277_pt1 | contig 11071 bp, 9 predicted proteins | sample YNPCB0061_FD_194587 | JGI IMG/M metagenome (GOLD analysis project Ga0272446, IMG submission 194587) | Hot spring microbial mat communities from Yellowstone National Park, WY, United States - YNP-CB-006-1 | ecosystem: Environmental > Aquatic > Thermal springs > Hot (42-90C) > Sediment | place...
GAGACGCCGCGCGCCACCCACACCGCCCGCACCACCCCGCCGGGCGCGAGGAGCAGCCCCGCCGCCGCGCCGCCGACGAGCCCGCCGATGTGCGCCGCGTTGTCGACGGAGGGCACCGCGAACCCCAGCGCGATCTGCGTCGCCGCGAGGAGCAGCAGCGCCCCGAGGAGCGCGCGCCGCCAGCGCTCGGGCCACGCCCCGCGGCGCAGCACCAGCGTCGACGCCAGCGCGCCGAGGAGGCCCAGCACCGCGCCCGACGCCCCGACGGAGATGGCCCCCGCGCCGAGCGACGCCGACGCCGTCGACGCCAGCAGCGCCGCCGCCAGATAGACCGCCAGGAAGCGCGCCGGACCGAACGCCCCCTCGACGAAGCGGCCGAGCATCCACAGCCCCCACACGTTGACGGCGAGGTGCACCCAGCCCGCGTGCAGGAACGGCGCGGTGCAGAGGCGCCACCACTCGCCGGCGGTGATCGCCGGGCGGAAGAGCGCCCCGCCGCGCACCAGCATCGCCTCGAAGCCGACGCCCGGCCGCGCGTGCGACCAGAGCGCGAGCGCGGCGTAGGCGGCCACGTTGGCGACGGCGAGCGCGATCGTCGCGACCGGCAGCGCGCGCCGCGGCGGCCCCGCGTCGGCGACGATCGCGGCCGCCGCCTCCTCGCGCCGGAGCCGCGTCACCGTCGAGGCGAGCGCCACCACCGTCGTCGGCGCGATGGTCAACGCGCACGTCCCGGGCGGCGCGAGCGCGAGCGCCTGTTCGACCTCCGCCTCGCGCGCAATGCGCTCGTCGACGAAGCGGCGCTGCTCCGACGACAGCCGCGCGCCGAGGGGCCCCCGCACGAGCGCGCGCGCCAGCGCCGAGCGGCCGCAGGCGGCGACGAAGGCCAGCTCGAGCGCGACGCGGGCGGCGCCCTCTCCGTCGCGGACGGCGCTCCGATCGACGCCGGGGATCGACAGGCGCAGCGCGCGCGCCTCCCCCTCCGTCGCCAGCGCCACCACCCGCGCCGCCGCCGCGTCCCCGTCGCCGCGACGGAGCAGCGCGAAGAGCCCCGCGAGCTGCGCCACGCGCACGCGCAGCGCCTTCGCCCGCGCGCCCGGCGCGACCACCGCGCGCAGCCGCGCCGCCCGTCGCGCGCCGCGGAAGTCCCACGTCGCGAGCGCGCGCCGCTCCCACCGATCCGCCTGGCGCGGCGCGATCACCAGCACCAGCGACAGCGTCACCGTCGGCAGCGCCAGCGGCGTCGCACCGAGCCCGGTGATGCCCGTCGCCATCGCGCCCGCCCCCGCCGACGCCAACAGCACGAGGTGCGGCCACTCGGGCCGCGCCCGCCCCGTCACCACCAGCCCCGCGGCGCCGATCACGTTGGCGATCCCGGCGAGGAGAACGAGCGTGTCCCACTCCACGCTCCCGATCTAGGCAAGGCGCGAGAGAGGGCTACACCCCGTCGAGGAAGGCCCCCATCTTGCGGAACTTCTCGTAGCGCGCGGCCAACAGCGCGTCCGGCGCCAGCGACGACAGCGCCTCGAGGTCCTCGACGATCGCCGCCATCACCCGCTCGGCCGCCGCGTCGGGATCGCGGTGCGCGCCGCCCGACGGCTCGCCGATCACGCGGTCGCACACGCCGAGCGCGTGCAGATCCGACGCGGTGACCTTCATCTGCTCGGCCGCCGTCTCGACCTTCTTCTGATCCTTCCAGAGGATCGACGCGCACCCCTCGGGCGAGATGACCGAGTAGACCGCGTACTCCAGCATGTTCACGCGGTCGGCGACGCCGAGCGCGAGCGCGCCGCCCGAGCCGCCCTCGCCGATGACGGTGGCGACGATCGGCACCGGCAGCCGCGCCATGACCTCGAGGTTCTTGGCGATGGCCTCGGCCTGCCCGCGCTCCTCGGCGTCGATGCCGGGGTAGGCGCCGGGCGTGTCGATGAAGGTGAGGATCGGCAGCTTGAGGCGCGCGGCGAGCTCCATCAGGCGGCGCGCCTTGCGGTACCCCTCGGGCCGCGGCATCCCGAAGTTGCGCCGCATGTTCTCCTTCGTGCCGCGCCCCTTCTGGTGGCCGAGCACCATCACCGGGCGCCCGCGCAACGAGCCGATGCCCCCGACGATGGCCTCGTCGTCGCGGAAGGCGCGATCGCCGTGCAGCTCGATGAAGCCATCGACGATGCGGCCGACGTAGTCGAGCGTGAAGGGGCGCAGCGGGTGGCGCGACAGCAGCACCTTCTGCCACGCGGTCAGCTCGGAGAAGACCTCCTCCTGGAGCTGGCGCGCCTTGCGCTCGAGGCGGCGGATCTCGCCGTCGAGCGCGGGGCCGCCGACCTGCTTGAGCTCGGCGATCTTGTGCTCGAGCTCGACGATCGGACGCTCGAACTCGAGGGCGTACCGCGGGTCGATCGGGGCGGCTGTGGACGACATGGGCGCGGAGCCTAGCACGCGCGGCGGACGTCGCGCAGCCAGGCGGCCGCCTCGTCGGCGGAGGCGAAGCTGGCGACGTCGCGCTCCTTCTTGAACCAGGTGCGCTGGCGGCGCGCGTAGCGACGCGTCGCGCGCACGATCTCGAGCTCGAGCGCGCTCTCGGCGAGCGCTCCGTCGAGGAATTGGCAGACCTCGCGGTAGCCGACGGAGGCGAAGGCGGGCGCGGCGGGGCCGAAGCGGGCGCGGGCGGCGCGCGTCTCGTCGACGAGGCCGGCCTCGAGCATGGCGCGCGCGCGGGCGGCGATGCGCGCGTCGAGGAGGTCCGGCGGCGGATCGAGGAGCGCGACGCGCATCGGGTGGCGCTCGACGGCGAGCGCGGCGTGCTCGGCCTGCAGCGCCGAGAGCGGCCGATCGCTGTGCGCGGCGACCTCGAGCGCGCGCACGATGCGCTGCAGATCGCGCGGGGCGAGCCGCGCGGCAGCGACGGGGTCGACGGTGGTCAGGCGGCGATGGAGCGCGCCGGGCGCGGCCGCCTCCTCGGCGTAGAGCTGCGCGCGCAGCGCCTCGTCGCGGGCGGGCGCGGCGACGAGCCCCCAGCGCAGCGCGCGAAAATAGAGGCCGGTGCCCCCGACGACGATGGGGACGCGCCCGCGCGCGCGGACGTCGGCGAGGACCGCGTCGGCGAGCTCGGCCCAGCGCGCCGCCGAGAGCTGCGCGTCGGGGTCCACGAGATCGAGGAGGTGGTGCGGCACGCGCGCGCGCTCGTCGGCGGTCGGCTTGGCGGTGCCGACGTCGAGCCCGCGGTAGATCTGCATCGAGTCGCAGGAGAGGAGCTCGCCGCCGAGCTCCTCGGCGAGCGCCAGCGCGACGGCGCTCTTGCCGCCGGCGGTCGGCCCGACGACGGCGAGGACCGAGGCGCTCACGTCCGGCCGAAGCGGCGCTCGAGCTCCCCGATCGAGATGCGCAGGAGCACCGGGCGCCCGTGCGGGCAGTGCGCGCGGTAGTCGATGCCGTCCATCGACTCGAGGAGCGCGCGCACCTCGGCGTGCGAGAGGAGGTCGCCCGCGCGCACCACCGAGTGGCAGGCCATCGTCGCCAGCGCGTGGTCGACGCGGTCGGCGACGACCTGCGCGCCGACGGGGCCGCGCTCCTCGTCGGCGAGCTCGCCGAGGACCTCGAGCAGCACCTCCGCCGGGGCCGCGCGCCCGATGCCCTCGGGCGCCGCGCGCACCTCCAGCTCGCCACCGGTGCCGTCATTTTTGCTAGACGCAATCGCCACGTCGAAGCCGAGCGCGGTCAGGAGCGCGCCCTGCTCGCGCGCCGCCAGGAGGAGCCGCTCCTCGACGGGGAGCACCAGCGGGAGCAGCAGCCGCTGGGTCGCCACCCGCCGGTGGACGTGCGCCTCGCGCAGCCGCTGGAACGCCACCCGCTCGTGCGCCGCGTGCTGATCGATGAGCACCAGCTCGCCCGGCGCCTCGCACACGAGGTAGGTCCGATCGAGCTGCCCGAGGTACTCCAGCGACGAGAAGAAGCGCTCGGCCGTGCGCGGCTCCGGCGCCGGCCGCACGGGCGGCATCGGCGGCGGCGGCCCCGCGACCGCGCCCGGCCCCATCGCCGACGGCGGCGGGATCGGCCCCGGCGGGACGAGCGCGCGCCCGAGCGCGTCGCGCAGCACGCCGCCCCCCGTCGGCGCGTCACCGCTCGCCTCCCCCGCGGCGATGGACGCCAGCAGCGCCGCGCCGATCGCCGCGCGCCCCGACGGCGGCCCCGACGGATTCGGCGCCGGCACCGCGCCGCCCTGCGACGTCGACGGCTGCGGCCGCGTCTCCACCCCCGGCAGGAGCGGCGGCGGCGCGAACAGCCGCAGCGCCTCCGCCGCGCGCCGTCGCTGATCGCCGTACCCCGCGCGCGGCTCGTCGCCGAGCGCCGCCCACCCCGCCTCGCGCTGGAGCGGCGGCAGCGAGTACACCGTCATCGCCGACCCCGGCGGCTCCGCCAGCCACGGCGCCTTCGCCGCCGCGCGCGCGATCGCGTGGCGCACGGCCGCGTACACCTCCTGCGCGCGCGCGAAGCGCACCTCGAGCTTCTGCGGGTGCACGTTCACGTCGACGTCCGGCCCGGCCACCGTCACGTGCACCACCGCCGTCGGGTAGCGCCCCTTCTCGAGCAGCTCGCCGTACCCCATCGCGATCGCCTGCAGCAGCCCGCGGTCGCGCACGAAGCGCCGGTTCACGATCGGGTAGGTGTTGCGCGACGTCCCGATCGCCTCCGCCGGCGATCCCAGGTACGCCTCGACGTGCACCCCGCTCTCCTCGGTGACGGCGAGGTGCAGCTCGATCGGCGCCCGCCCGCGCGACAGCGCCACCCGCGCGCGCTCGAGCCCGCTCGAGTGCGGCGGCAGGTCGAGCACCGCCCGCCCGTCGGAGCGCAGCTTGAAGTGGACGTGCGGGTGCGCCAGCGCGAGGCGCAAGATGGTGTCCGAGACGTGCCCGCTCTCGGTCCCCTGCGACTTCATGAACTTCAGCCGCGCCGGCACGTTCCCCAGCAGCCGCTCGACGACGATCTCGGTCCCCACCGGCGCGCCCACCGGCTGCGCCGCGCCCGCGATCCCGCCCTCGACGGTCAGCCGATAGCCGCCGACCTCGTCGGGCGTCTCGACGGCGCGCGTGGTGAGCGTGAGGCGCGACACCGCCGCGATCGACGGCAGCGCCTCGCCGCGGAAGCCCATCGTGCCGATGCGGAAGAGGTCCTCGATGGCGCGCAGCTTCGACGTCGCGTGGCGCCGCACCGCGAGGTGCGCCTCTTCCGGCGTCATCCCGCAGCCGTCGTCGCGCACGCTGATGCGCTGAAGGCCCCCGCCCTCGATCGCCACCTCGATGCGCCGCGCGCCCGCGTCGAGCGCGTTCTCGACGAGCTCCTTCACCACCGACGCCGGCCGCTCGACCACCTCGCCCGCGGCGATCTGATCCGCGAGCTCGGGCGGCAGCACGTGGATCCGAGGCGGGCGCACGTCCGTCATGCCTCCGCTCTACCACGAATCCTCGAGCGCGATCGCCCGTTGCTGCCCCTCGGTCGATCGAATATGCTGCGCTGCACAAATGGCCACCTCGCCGAAGCAGCGCACGCCCAAGAAAACCAAGGCGCTCGCCACGCGACCGCCCGTCGACCCCGAGCAGCGCGTGGTGGCCGTCACCGGCGCCTACAGCTACATCGGGGCCGAGCTCTGCAAGCGCCTCGAGCGCGACCGTCGCTACTACAAGGTCCTCGCGATCGACGTGCGCAAGCCGACCTTCCCCCTCGGGAAGACGCAATATCACCGCGTCGATCTGACGAACCCGACGGCGGACGACGAGCTGGCGACGATCTTCGCGCGCGAGGGCGTCGACACCGTCGTGCACGCCGCCTATCTGTCGGCGCCGACGCACGCCAGCGCCTGGGCGCACGAGCTCGAGTCGATCGGGACGATGCACGTCCTCAACGCGACCGCCGAGTGCCGCGTGCCCAAGCTGGTCGTCTGGTCGCAGACCGTGGTCTACGGCGCGCACCCGGCGAACCCCAACTTCCTCACCGAGGAGCACGAGCTCCGCGGCGACAAGGCGCGCGCCCGCTTCGTGCGCGACAAGGTCGAGGCCGAGCGCCAGGTGCGCCGCTTCCGCAAGGAGAACGCCGAGACCTGCGTCACCGTGCTGCGCACGGCGCCGACGCTGGGTCCGACGATCCGCAACTTCACGACGCGCTTCTTCGCGCGGCCGGTCGCGCCGATCCTGATGGGCTTCGATCCGCTCATGCAGCTCGTCCACGAGCGCGACGTGACCGACGCCTTCGTGCTCGCCGTCGACGGCACCTTCCCCGGCGAGTTCAACATCGTCGGCGACGGCGTCCTGCCCTACACGACGATCCTGGCGATGATGGGCAAGGTGCCGATCCCGATGCCGCACTTCATCGCCTATCCGATCAGCCAGGCGCTGTGGGCGACGCAGATCTTCGACTCGCCGCCCAACTTCCTCGACTTCCTGCGCTTCCTCTGCGTCGCCGACGGCGCGAAGGCCAAGCGCGTGATGGGCTGGAAGCCGCGGTACGACATCAAGGCGACGATCGCCGACTTCCTCGGGGTCCGCGATTCGCAACACGAGCCGGCTGCGCCGCGCGCGGCGGCGACGGGAGGGGTCTGATGGCGACGAAGACGGTGCTCGGCGACGATCCCTTCGGCGACGGTGAGGCCCCGGCCGAGAAGCCGGCCGACAAGGCGGCGGCCAAGGCAGAGAAGGCCGAGAAGGCCGAGAAGGCCGCGCCCAAGAAGACGGCCAAGCCCAAGAAGGCGGCCAAGGCCGACGCGACGACGTCCGCCCCCGAGCCCGTGCCCGAGCCCGAGCCCGAGTCAGCCGAGCCCGAGCCCGCGCCGACTCCCGTCGCTGCCAGCGCGTCCGCCGCGGCGCCCGCGCCCGAGCCCGAGCCGCTCCCGCCACCGCCGCCGCCGTCCGCCCGTCGCGCCGTCACCAGCGACGACCACGAGTACGGCCCCTCGATCGACCGCCCCGAGGCCGCGCGCCACTCCGGCCTCCTCGACGACGTCCGCGACCTCGAGCGCACGGTGAAGGACCGCCTGCGCGGCGACGGCAGCGAGCCGCGCGGCGAGCACGGCGGCGAGCGCCAGCACCTCCCGCTCGAGTTCGTCTGGAAGCGCTGGCGCCAGATCGCCATGCGCGACCGCAGCGACGTCGTCGACGAGTTCGGCCGCGACCCCACCGTCGCCGCGCGCTTCGAGCCGCTCCTCGACTTCCTGTATAGCAGGTATTTCCGCGTCTCGACGCGCGGCATGGGCCACATCCCCGACACGGGGCGCGCGCTCATCGTCTCCAACCACTCGGGCACGCTCCCCTACGACGGCGCGATGATCATGCACGCCGTCCGCCGCGAGCACTCCGCGCGCCGCGACGTCCGCCCGCTCGTCGAGGACTTCGTCTTCCACTTCCCCTACCTCGGCACGCTGATGAACCGCATCGGCGGCGTGCGCGCCTGCCCGGAGAACGCCGAGCGCCTCCTCCAGAGCGATCAGCTCGTCGCCGTCTTCCCCGAGGGCATCAAGGGCATCGGCAAGCTCTTCGGCGAGCGCTACCGCCTGCAGCGCTTCGGCCGCGGCGGCTTCGTCAAGCTCGCGCTCTCCTGCGACGCGCCGATCATCCCCACCGCCGTCGTCGGCGCCGAAGAGATCCACCCGATGCTGTCGAAGATCACCTGGCTCACGAAGAGCATCGGCGTCCCCTACATCCCGGTGACGCCGACCTTCCCGGCGCTCGGCCCGCTCGGCCTCATCCCGCTGCCGACGAAGTGGTTCATCGCCTTCGGCGAGCCGCTCTACTTCAACACCGAGTACGGCCCCGAGGGCGCCAGCGACCGCATCCTCGTCAACAAGCTCGCCGAGCAGGTCCGCACCCGCATCCAGGAGATGCTCGACGAGCTCCTCAAGGAGCGGAAGTCGGTCCTCTTCGGGTGAAGTTGGTTCAGTAGCCCGAGCCCGAGCCCGAGCCCGAGCCCGTTCCCGAGCGGACAGCGGGACTCCGGCACGGGCACGGGCTCGGGCTCGGGCTCGGGTTTTCGCTAGACGCCTTTGAAGCCTTATAACCCCGGCTTCGGCGGGTGGACGATCTGCACCCGCCCCTGCATCCGCTTCGAGACGTGCACCCCGCCATCCGCGTCGATGATCACCGCGCCCACGTCGTCGAGCTTCTCGATTATCGCCAGCCCCTTCTCCCAGCCCATGATGAAGACCGCGTCGTCGAGCGCGTCGGCCAGGAGCGCCGTCGGCGCGTAGATGGTCACCGACCGCGCGCGCGCCGCCGGGTACCCGGTCTTCGGATCGATGATGTGGTGGTAGCGCTTGCCGTCTTTGACAAAAAATCGCTCGTAGTCGCCCGCCGTCGAGAAGGCGTGGTCGGTCAGCTTGAGCACCGCGAAGACGTCGTCGCGCGGCCCGCGCGGATCGCGGATCCCCGCCGTCCACGGCTGCCCCTCCTTCGATCCCGCGCACAACAGATCCCCGCCCGCCTGCACGATCCCGTCGGGGAACCCCGCGCGCTTGAGCACCGCCGCCGCGCGATCGACCGCGTACCCCTTGGCGATGCCGCCGAGGTTGATCGCCATCCCCTTCTTCGCCAGGAAGATGGTCTTCGCCCTCTTGTCGACGATGATCTTCCGCCAGTCGATGAGCGCGCGCCGCTTCGCCAGCTCTTTCGGATCGGGCAGCTTCGGCTCGAGATCCTCGTCGAACTTCCACAGCCCCTTCATCGCGTAGAAGGAGATGTCGAAGGCGCCGTTCGACAGCCGGCTCGCGCGCTCCGCCGCCTGCACGACCTCGAGCGTCTCGTCGGACACGCGCACCGGCGCGATGCCCGCGTTGGCGTTCACGCGCGAGACCTCCGAGTCCGCGCGCCACGTCGTCATCAGCGCCTCGATGCGCTTCACCTCGTCGAACGCCGCCTGCATCGCCGCCTGCGCGCGCGCCTCGTCGTCGGTGAGCACGGCGAAGCGGAGGTCGGTCCCCATCGCCTCGCCGAGCTTCTGCGCGAGGTGCCGCGGCTGCTGTGCGCGCGCCACCGCGCCACACGTCATCGCGAGAACAAGGCACGCGCTCGTCGTCAAGATGCGGCAGATCACACTGCGCATGCGACACGTCTAGCACGCCGCGCACCCACAAGCGCGCTCGCGATCCTGTGTTACCTTTGGGAACGAAATGCGGGACGACGAGTTCGACGACTGCATGGAGATGGCGCGCTCGCTCCTCGGCGGGTACGAGGGCGCGGGCGATCTCTGGGAGGCGAACGAGCACGTCAATCGGGCACTGCGGGCGCGGCCGGCGGAGCCCGAGGCGTGGATCCTGAAGTCGCAGATCCTCTCGTCGCTCGACGACGATCTGGCGGCGATGGCGGCGGCGGAGATGGCGGTGCGGCGCGCGCCTCGCTCGGCGGAGGCGCACTACGTACGCGCGGCGGTGCTCGCCGATCTCGAGCGCTATCACGAGGGGCTGAAGGCGGTGGAGCGCGCGTTCCGCCACATGCGCCCCGAGGACGACTGGCTCACCGAGGACCTCTACTACGAGAAGGCCGCGATCCTCGACGCGCTCGACCGCGCCGACGAGGCGATGGCGACCTTCGAGAGCGGGCTCAAGCGCTGCCCCGACTCGACGCTGCTCAAGGCGGGGCTCGAGCCGCTGCGCCGCGAGCGCGTGCGCCGCACCTTCAAGGTCATCCCGGGCGGCCGCCCGTAGCCTTCGACTACAATCGCGCCGATGGCGCGATACGAGCTCGTCGAAGGCTCCTCCAAGAAGTTCTGGGAAATCACGCTAGACGGAAAGTCGTTCACGACGCGCTGGGGGCGCATCGGGACCGATGGCCAGCGGCTCACCAGAAGCTCGCCAGCCCAGGCGCGGCGCAGAAGAAGCACGACCGCCTCGTCGCCGAGAAGCTCAAGAAGGGCTACAGGCCCGTCGGCGGTCCCGCTCCCAAGAGGGACGATCCCGATCGCGCCCATGCGCTCCGCGGCGCGAACCGCTACGAGAAGAAGAAGGTCTTCTGGGAGATCGCGCTCGACGGCGATCGCACGCTCCTCTTCCGCGAGGGCACCATCGGCACCGCCGGCAAGGTCAGCAAGAAGACCTTCCGGCAGGCGTGGCAGGTCTCGCAGGCCTTCCGCAACCTCCAGATCGAGAAGCGCAACGAGGGCTACCAGCGACGCGAGCCCACCGTCGACGTCGCGCCCTCGAGGGAGAACGCCGAGCTCCTCGCGGCGGTCATCGCCGCGCCCGACGACCCGCAGCCATTTCTTGTCTACGGTGATTGGCTGCAGGCCGAAGGCGACCCGCACGGCGAGCTGATCGCGCTCATGTCGGCCGGGAAGAAGGCGGCGGCGACGCGCTGGATCGAGCAGCACGCCGCGTCGCTGTTCGGGCCGCTGCAGCCCTACACGACGACGCTCGACACCAACCCGGCGCGGAGCAAGAGGGCGATCGAGGCCTTCGGCTGGACGCTCGGCTTCATCGCCCGCGCGCGGCTGGCGTTCGACTACTTCTCCGACGAGGCGCGTGGGATCATCCCGCTCGAGCGCGTGCTCGACCTCCTGCTCACACACCCGTCCGGGAAGGTGCTGCGCGAGCTGGTGATCGGCCTCAACCGCCAGGATCCCGACTGCAAGTACGAGGCGCTCCTCGACGTGCTCGCCAAGCGCGGAGCGCCCGCGCTCACCCTGCTCCACGTCGGCGACTACGCGTACCCCGACGAGATCGAGATCTCGTGGACGGAGATCGGGAAGCTCGACAAGGTCTGGAGGGCGGTGCCGCGGCTCGAGATGCTGATCCTGCAGGGCGGCGCGATCGGGCTGGGGACGCTCGAGCACCCGACGCTGCGGCGGATCGAGCTGCGCACCGGCGGGCTGCCGCGCGCGGCGGCGAGGTCGATCGCGGCGGCGACGCTGCCCGCCTGCGAGCACCTCGACGTCTGGTTCGGCGACGACAACTATGGCGGCGACGCGACCTGGAAGGATCGAGCGCCTCCAGCGTGAGACCCTCGACGTCGTCGTCGAGGTCGCGTTCAAGCGCCGGGTCTACGGCGGCGTCCGCCACACCGACCGCGAGCGCTTCCGCCTGGTCGGCGTTCGCGATCCGGTG
>Ga0272446_1007278_pt1 | contig 11070 bp, 11 predicted proteins | sample YNPCB0061_FD_194587 | JGI IMG/M metagenome (GOLD analysis project Ga0272446, IMG submission 194587) | Hot spring microbial mat communities from Yellowstone National Park, WY, United States - YNP-CB-006-1 | ecosystem: Environmental > Aquatic > Thermal springs > Hot (42-90C) > Sediment | place...
ATGACGCGGTTGTGGCCGCCGAGCGTGCCCTCGCCGCCGACATAGGCGGCGATCTCGAGGATGCCGGGGCGGGGGACAGGCGGCATGGCGGTCACTCCGAAGCGGGCAGGAAGGCAGTCTCCGGCGGCGGCACGGGCCAGGCGCCGATCACCACGGGGCCAGCCATCGCCGTTCCGGCCTCGACCAGGGCGGCGAGCCGCCTGTCGTCTCCCGCCACCAGCCCGTCGACCTCGGCGAGGCAGGCCATCGGCCCGCGCTCGGGGCGGTGGAGCACGAGGTCGCGCGGGGGAAGGCCGGCGGCCGAGAGCCGTTCGGCGATCCGCGCACGGCTTGCCTCCTCCGCGGCGTGGAAGGCGACGAGGCTCCTGTCGTCCCCGGAAGCCTCGGGCGGGACGGCGGCGACAACGAGCGCGGCGGCGCGCGAGGCGCCCTCGGTGCGAAGGGTGACGAAGGGAAGCCGCGCGATCACCGAGAGCGCCGGCCGCTCGCCCCGCATCAGGGCGATCCACCACGGGTCGTTCGCGCCCTCGGCGTTCGGGTCGTCGGCCGGCAGGGGAAGCACCCCTGCCTGCGCCTCGCCCTCGGCGACGGCATAGAGGACCTGCGCCGTCGACCGCATCCAGCGGATGGGGGTGACGGTGCCGAACTGCTCCCGCGCGAGCGCGACCGCGCCGGCGCCTGGCTCGGGGTTCCACACCGCGACGGCGAAGGGGCCCTGCATGGCGATGGTGGCGGCGAGCATCTCCCGCCACATGCCGACCACCGCCTGCTTCGGCAGCCGCCCGCGGTGGCGGGCGAGCAGGCGGCGGAGGATCTGCGCCTCGCGTGCCGGCCGGTAGGGCGTGCCGCGCTTGACGCCGGAGGCGGCGAGCTCGCCCACGATCGCCGCCCGAAGCATCAGCGTGTCGTGCATCAGGTCGTCGAGCCGGTCGATCTCGGCGCGGAGCGCTGCCAGGCGCGCCGCCGGGTCGGCGGCGGTGGCGGCAGCCTCGCCTGAGGCGTTCCTCTCGGGCGTGTCGGTCGGGGCCTCGGGCGGCATCGCGGCGAAGGCATAAAGCAAGCCCCGCAGGTTGCAAGGGCGGCGCTCGCGGCCGGCTGTTGCCTGCCACGGGGCTTGCTCCTACTGATGCCGCATGCACACGGCCGCCCCCGCGCCGGCGCTCGCGGGCGCCGTCGCCCACCAGACCGAGACCTTCGAGGAGGGCCTCAGGCTCGACTGCGGCACCCTGCTCCGCCCGCTCCGCGTCGCCTTCCGCACCTACGGGACGCTCAACGAGAGCCGCTCGAACGCGATCCTGATCTGCCACGCGCTGACGGGCGATCAGTACGTCGCCGAGACGCACCCGGTCACCGGCAAGCCCGGCTGGTGGGAGGTCATGGTCGGCCCCGGCAGGCCGATCGACACCGGGCGCTTCTTCGTCGTCTGCGCCAACGTGCTCGGTGGCTGCATGGGCTCCTCCGGGCCGCCGACGGAGATGACCGACGCGGACGGCCGCCCCCAGGGCCGCCCCTGGGGCACGGCCTTCCCGCCCGTCACCATCCGCGACATGGTGCGCGCCCAGGCGATGCTGGTCGAGCGGCTCGGCATCCCGAGGCTCTTCTCGGTGATCGGCGGCTCGATGGGCGGGATGCAGGTGCTCGAATGGGCCGCTCTCTACCCGGGGCGCGTGTTCTCGGCGATCCCGATCGCCACCGCTGCCTGGCACAGCGCGCAGAACATCGCCTTCCACGAGATCGGCCGCCAGGCGATCGGGGCCGACCCGGAGTTCCACGGCGGCGAGTACTGGCGCCACGGCACCATCCCCGCGCGCGGGCTCGCGGTCGCGCGGATGACCGCGCACATCACCTATCTCTCCGAGGAGGCGCTGACGCGGAAGTTCGGGCGCCGGCTGCGCACCGGCCCGATGCTGACCTTCGACAACGACCTCTTCGAGGTGGAGAGCTATCTCCAGCACCAGGGCAGCACCTTCGTGCAGCGCTTCGATGCCAACGCGTACCTGACGATCACGCGCGCGATGGACTTCTTCGACCTCGCGGCCGAGCACGGCGGCACGCTCGGCGCCGCCTTCCGCGCCTCGCCGGTGCGGTTCTGCGTGATCTCCTTCTCCTCCGACTGGCTGTTCCCCACCGCGATGAGCCGCGAGATCGTGCGCGCGCTCAACGCGGCGGCGGCGAATGTGAGCTTCGTCGAGATCACCTCCGACAAGGGCCACGACGCCTTCCTGCTCGACGAGCCGGACCTGTTCCGCACCGTGTCCGGGTTCCTCAGGGGCGCGGCCGAGCGCTGGTCGCATGGCTGACGGCTTGGTCGCCCCGCGCACCGGCCGGCCGCTGTCCGACCGGCTCGACCTCCGGCTGATCGCGGAGATGGTGGAGCCGCGGACGAGGGTGCTCGACATCGGCTGCGGCGACGGCGCGCTGCTCGACATCCTCGTGCACGAGCGCGCGGTCGACGGCCGCGGCATCGAGATCGACATGCGCGAGGTCGCGGCCGCGGTCGCGCAGGGGCTCGCCGTGATCCACGCCGACGCCGACACCGACCTCGCCTTCTACCCCGACGGCGCCTTCGACTACGTGATCCTCTCCCGCACGCTGCAGGCCACGGAACGGCCGCGCGAGGTGCTCGCCCAGATGCTGCGCATCGGAAGGCGCGCGATCGTCTCCTTCCCGAACTTCGGGCACTGGCGCGTCAGGCTCGCGCTCGCCGCCACGGGGCGGATGCCGCGCACGCGCGCGCTCGACCGCGCCTGGTACGACACGCCGAACATCCATCTCTGCACGATCAGCGACTTCTTCGACCTCTGCGCGATGGACGGCTACGTGGTCGAGCGCTGGCTCGGGGTGGACGACCAGGGACGGCGGACGCCGTGGCGGCGCAACCGCCGCCTCGCCAACCTGTTCGCCGAACAGGGCCTGTTCCTGCTGCGCCGCGGCTGAGGGCAAGGGCCGGGCATTCCCTTCCGCCCACGCAACGCGCCAGGGCACGTTCCGATCGAGGGGAACCACTCGGTCGAAAGGTCGTGCCCTGGAACAGGAATGGGGAGAGCAACTCAGCCCGCTCCGATGGAACCGATCCCGGTTCCATCGGACCGGGCGTTGCCTTAGCCTTCCCCGACCTGCCATCAGAGAGGGGGACCATCCGGATGCGCACCGTTCTTGCCGCGGCCGTCGCGCTGCCGTTGCTCGCCCTGCTGCCCGGCCACGCCCTCGCCGGCCAGACCTTCGATGCCGTGAAGGCGCGCGGCCAGGTGGTGTGCGGCGTGAACTCGGGCGTCGCCGGCTTCTCGGCCCCCGACAGCCAGGGCGTCTGGCGCGGCCTCGACGCCGACTACTGCCGCGCGCTCGCCGCGGCGCTGTTCGGCGACGCCTCGAAGGTGCGCTTCGTCGGCACCACGCACCAGACGCGGTTCGCGGCCCTGCAGTCTGGCGAGGTGGACATCCTCGCCCGGAACGTCACCCACACGTTGACGCGCGACACCGCCCTCGGCTTCAACGGCGTTGGCATCAACTTCTACGACGGCCAGGGCTTCATGGTGCCAAGGCGGCTGAACGTGAAGGCCGCGAAGGAGCTCGACGGCGCGGCGGTGTGCGTCACCTCCGGCTCGACCTCGGAACTGAACCTCGCCGACTTCGCCCGCCGCGAAGGGATCCGCATCAGCCCGGTGGTGATGGGCCGGTTCGAGGAGATGGTGCCCGCCTACAACAGCGGCCGCTGCGACGCCATCACCACCGATGCGAGCCAGCTCGCCGCGCTCAGGGTCTCGGCGATCACCAACCCCGACGACCACGTCATCCTGCCGGACCGGATCAGCAAGGAGCCGCTCGGTCCCTACGTGCGGCACGGCGACGACCAGTGGCTCGACATCGCCCGCTTCACCCTGATGGCAATGATCGAGGCGGAGGAGCTCGGCATCTCGAGCGCGAACGTCGACGAGATGCTGAAGAGCGTCGACCCGACGATCCAGCGCTTCCTCGGCGTGGTGCCCGGCTTCGGCAAGGCTCTGGGGGTGGAGGAGAGCTGGGCCTACGCCATCGTCAAGCAGGTCGGGAACTACGGCGAGGTGTTCGAGCGCACGCTCGGCAAGGCGAGCCCGATCGGGCTCGAGCGCGGGCTGAACGACCTCTGGACGCGCGGCGGGCTGATGTACGCGATCCCGGCGCGCTGAATGCCGCCGGCCTTCACGGCACCGGAATGCGCCTGCATGCCGGCGGATGCGGCACCGGCACGATGATGGCGTTCGCAACCGGAGGTGGCTTGAAGGTTAACGGATCCTTGACGCAGGGTGGCGCCGAGAGAGGAGCCGGGCCCATGGCGAAGATCCGCGAATACCGACGCATCGACTTCGGCACCGAGATGATCGCCGAGGCGGTTCGGCTCTGCATCGCCGACATCATCCGCCTCGAGATGCCCGACGCCGAGCTCGACCACGTGCGCATGGCGGAGGGCGAGGACCTTCCGGAGGAGGCCGTGGTCGTGGCGCGCTGGCGCCGCGCCGGCGGGCACTGGCGCGACTGCGCGATGGACGCCGAGGAGGTGACGGCGGTGCTGATCGGCTGGTGCCGGCTCGCCGGCATCCCGCTGCCGAGGGGCGGGGAGAAGGCGCTCGAGCCCGCGGCGGACGGGGTGACGCTGGTGATCCGCCAGAAGGGCCTCGCGCGCGCCGGCGCGCTGCATTGACCGGCGCGCCGCACCGAGCGGAACCGGAGGAGCCCTGCGCCAGGCCAGGAACGGAGCGAGGCACCGGCCGCGCGTCTACCTCGCGGGGCCGGAGGTGTTCCTGCCCGACGCGCTCGACGTGCTCGCCGCCAAGAAGGGAATCTGCCTGCCGCTCGGCCTCGACCCCGTGGCGCCGCTGATCGACACGCCGCCGCCGCCGGCGGCCACGGCGCGCGCCCGCGCGCTGGCCATCGCCGCCGGCAACGAGGCGCTGATCCGCTCCTGCGTCGCGGTGATCGCCAATCTCTCGCCGTTCCGCGGCGTCTCTGCCGATGTCGGCACGGTCTACGAGGTCGGGCTCGCGCGGGGGCTCGGGCTTGCCCTGTTCGCCTACACCTGCGACCCGCGCGACTACGCCGATCGTGTGCTGTCCGACCCCGACGGGCTCGACATCGAGGATTTCGGCCTCTCCGACAACCTGATGATCGAGGGCGGCATCGCCGCCGCGGGCGGCACCTTCGTGCGGGTCTCGGCGCCCGCGTCCGACCCCTGGCGCGACCTCGACGCCTTCACCGCCTGCGCCCGCGCCGCCTCGGCGGCGCTGGCCGCGCGGCCGCGCTGAGGCCGCCGCCCCATCGGGGGGGGCTCGGACGGCCGCCGCAGGCGGAGGTTGCGGCCGCCGCCGGGGCTTGGCACATACCCCCGGACACGCGCCCCGCGCCGGAAGCGGGCCGCGCGGCCGTCACGGCAACGACGATAACGGAACGGGAGAACACGACACCATGCGCATGCAAACGACCTCGCGCCGCGCGGCGATCGCAGCCGCCGCGGCGCTCGGCCTCGGCCTCGCCGGCACCGCCGCCGCGCAGACCCAGCAGGCCAACACCTTCGACGTGATCAAGGCCCGCGGCACCATCAACTGCGGTGTCAACACGGGGCTCGCCGGCTTCGCCGCGCCCGACAGCCAGGGCGTGTGGCGCGGCCTCGACGTCGATCTCTGCCGCGCCGTCGCCGCGGCGATGTTCGGCGACGCCACCAAGGTCCGCTTCGTGCCCACCACGGCGCAGCAGCGCTTCACCGCGCTGCAGTCGGGCGAGGTGGACATGCTGAGCCGCAACACGACCTGGACGCTCTCGCGCGACACCTCGCTCGGGCTCGACTTCGTCGGCATCAACTTCTTCGACGGCCAGGGCTTCATGGTCAAGCGCAGCCTCGGCCTCAAGAGCGCCAAGGAACTCGACGGCGCCACCATCTGCGTGCAGCCCGGAACGACCACCGAGCTCAACCTGACCGACTGGTTCCGCGCCAACAACCTCCGCTTCACCCCGGTGGTGATCGAGCGCCTGGAGGAGGTGAACCAGGCCTTCTTCTCGGGCCGCTGCGACGCGCTGACCACCGACGTCTCCGGCCTCGCCGCCGTGCGCTCCACCCAGGGGCCGCGGGCCGAGGAGTACGTGATCCTGCCGGAGGTGATCTCGAAGGAGCCGCTCGGGCCGGTCGTCCGCCACGGCGACAGCCGCTGGGCCGACCTCGTGCGCTGGTCGTTCTACGCCATGGTCGAGGCGGAGGAGCTCGGCCTCACCTCGGCCAACATCGACCAGCACCTCAACAGCCAGAACCCCAACATCCAGCGCTTCGTCGGCGCCGCCGGCGGGCTCGGCCAGATGCTCGGGGTGGACAACCGCTGGGCCTACAACATCGTCAAGCAGGTGGGGAACTACGGCGAGAGCTACGCCCGCAACGTCGCCCCGCTCGGCATCCCCCGCGGCCAGAACGAGCTCTGGACCAAGGGCGGGCAGATGTACTCGCCGCCGATGCGCTGAACGGCTGAACGCCACGGCCTGACCGAAGCGGCGTTGCTGCGCCGCAGGGTTGGGCATCGTGGCGCATCGTTGGGCAGAAGGGCCGCTCCGGCCGACCGGGCGGCCCTTTTTGGTGCCGATCGCTGTCATCAATCCTGTTGAACAGCCGTTCGGGCTGGCCCACAGTGCCCCTGCAAGCCGCCGGAGTGCGGCCGGGTGAGGTTGGACCGCGGCGTTGCGGGCCGGCAACGGGGACCACCGGGAACAGGGGTGCGCCGTTCCGGCTCTGGGGAGTTCTGGGTTCTGGGACGGAGGGGTTCGATGAAGACTGTCATGCGCGCGGGCATGCTCGTTGCCGCGTTCACGCTCGGCACGGCCGATTTCGCGGTCGCGCAACAGCAGGCGTCCACCTTCGACGCCGTGCGCGCGCGCGGCGTGCTCAATTGCGGCGTCTCGACGGGCGTGGCGGGGTTCTCCAACCCCGACAGCCAGGGCGTCTGGCGCGGTCTCGACGTCGATGGCTGCCGTGCCGTCGCCGCCGCGCTGTTCGGCGACGCCTCGAAGGTCCGCTACGTCGGCACGACGAGCCAGAACCGCTTCCCGGCGCTGCAGTCGGGCGAGGTGGACCTGCTCGTGCGCACCACGACGTGGACGCTGGCGCGCGAGGCGAGCCTCGGCTTCCAGTTCGCCGGCGTGAACTTCTATGACGGCCAGGCCTTCATGGTGAAGCGCTCGCTCGGCGTCACCTCGGCCAAGCAGCTCGACGGCGCGACGGTGTGCGTGCAGCCCGGCACCACCACAGAGCTCAACCTCGCCGACTACTTCCGCACCAACCGGATGTCGTTCCGCGCGGTGGTGATCGAGAACGTCGAGGAGGTCCGCCAAGCCTTCATCTCCGGCCGCTGCGACGTCTACACCAACGACAGCTCCTCGCTCGCCTCGTTCCGCTCCACCCAGGGCGCGAACGCCGAGCAGTACGTGATGCTGCCCGAGATCATCTCGAAGGAGCCGCTCGGGCCGGTGGTGCGGAAGGGTGACCAGAAGTGGTTCGACCTCGTGCGCTGGACGCTCTTCGCCCAGCTCGCCGCCGAGGAGCTCGGCGTGACCAGCGCCAATGTCGACCAGATGCTCGCGAGCCAGAACCCCGAGATCCAGCGCCTGCTCGGCGTCACGGGCGGCCTCGGCCAGATGCTCGGCGTCGACAACCGCTGGGCCTACAACGTGATCAAGCAGGTCGGCAACTTCGAGGAGACCTGGGAGCGCAACATCACGCCGATGGGCGTTCCGCGCGGCATCAACGCGCTCTGGACCAAGGGCGGGCTGATGTACGCCCCGCCGATCCGCTGACCGGCGCGTGATCCGGGGGGAGGCCTCGCGGCCTCCCCCGACCGCCTTCCGAGAGGCAAGGCAGCACCGATGCCCAACGACGCCGTGACCGCCGATCCGCGCTACGCCCGCAGGCCGCCGAGCCGGGGGTTCAGCCTGTCGTGGCGCGACCCGCTGGTGCGGAACATCTTCTGGCAGCTGCTGATCCTCGGCATCGTCGGCTTCGTCGTCTGGTGGCTCGTCTCGAACACGATGCGCAACCTCGAGGTGCGGCGCATCGCGACCGGCTTCGGCTTCCTCGAGCGCGAGGCCGGGCTGCCGATCGGCGAGCACCTCATCCCCTACACCCCGGCCGACACCTATGCCCGCGCGCTGCTCGTCGGCGTGCTGAACACGCTGCGCGTCGCCGTCATCGGCGCGGTTCTCGCCACCCTGCTCGGCACCGTCATCGGCATCGCGCGGCTGTCGCGGAACTGGCTCGTCGCGAGGCTCGCCGCCGTCTATGTCGAGGTGCTGCGCGACCTGCCGCTGCTCTTGCAGCTCTTGTTCTGGTACGGGCTGATGCAGGCCCTGCCGGGACCGCGCCAGGCGCTGAACCCTGTCGAGGGCGTGTTCCTCTCCAACCGCGGCATCAAGTTCCCCTTGATCGTGTGGGAGGACGCCCACAGCGCCGCGCTGCTCGCCTTCGTGGCCGGCATCGCCGGCACCTGGCTGGTCGGCCGCGCTCTCCGGGCCCGGCAGTTCGCCACCGGCCAGCGCACGCCGCTCTGGCCGTTCGGCCTCGCCCTCATCCTCGGCCTGCCGCTGGCCGTGTGGGCGGCGATGGGCGCCCCCTTCACGCCAGACATGCCAGCGCTGAGGGGCTTCAACTTCCGCGGCGGCGCGACCATCAGCCCCGAGTTCGCGGCGCTGCTGCTCGGCCTCGTCCTCTACACCGCCGCCTTCATCGCCGAGATCGTGCGCGCCGGCATCCAGGCGATCCACAGCGGCCAGTGGGAGGCAGCCGGCGCGCTCGGGCTCTCGCGCGGCGACCAGCTCCGCCTCATCATCCTGCCGCAGGCGCTGCGCGTGATCGTGCCGCCGATGACGAGCCAGTACCTCAACATCACCAAGAACAGCTCGCTCGCGGTCGCGATCGGCTACCAGGACATCGTCTCGGTCGCGAACACGACGATCAACCAGACCGGCCAGGCGATCGAGGGCATCGCGATCATCATGATCGTCTATCTCACGATCAGCCTGTCCATCTCTGCCTTCATGAACTGGTACAACGCGAGGATCGCGTTGAAGGAGCGCTAGGCGATGACACCGCCGCCCGCAGAAGCCGCCGCGATCTCCCCCGGCGCCGGGTTCGACCCCGCCACCCCGCGCTCTGCGCCCTCGATGAGCATCGGCCTGCTCGGCTGGATGCGCGCGAACCTGTTCTCGTCCTGGACGTCCACCGCCGTCACGCTGGTGCTCGCCTACCTGATCATCCGCTGGACGCTCGGCTTCCTCGACTGGGCGATCCTCAACGCGGTGTGGTCGGTCCCGGGCACCGGGCAGAACGTGAACACCTCGGCCTGCCGCGAGATGAAGGGCATCGGCGCCTGCTGGGCGCTGATCGGCGAGAAGTACCGGTTCATCCTGTTCGGCCTCTACCCGTTCGACCAGCAGTGGCGGCCGGCCATCTGCATCGCGATCTTCATCGGCCTCTACGTCGTCTCGGCGATGCGCCGGTTCTGGCGGCGCGAGCTCCTGGTCATCTGGCTCGCGGCGCTCGCGGCGATCGGCGTGCTGATGTGGGGCGGCGTGTTCGGCCTGCCCCATGTCGAACAGGAACGCTGGGGCGGGCTGATCATCACGCTGATCCTCTCCACCTTCGGCATCGCGCTCGCCTTCCCGCTCTCGATCCTGGTCGCGCTCGGGCGGCGGGCGAGCAACCTGCCGGCGGTGAAGGCGCTCTGCGTCGTCTACATCGAGCTGATCCGCGGCGTGCCGCTGATCAGCCTCCTGTTCATGGCCTCGGTGATGTTCCCGCTGTTCCTCCCAGAGGGGATGAACATCGACAAGCTGCTCCGCGCCCAGATCGCGATCATCCTGTTCGCCGCGGCCTATCTCGCCGAGGTGGTGCGCGGCGGGCTGCAGGCGCTGCCGCGCGGGCAGTACGAGGCGGCCGAGGCGCTCGGCCTCTCCTACTGGCAGAAGACCGGGCTGATCATCCTGCCGCAGGCGCTGCGCATGGTGATCCCGCCGCTCGTCAACACCTTCATCGGCATGTTCAAGGACACCTCGCTCGTCCTGATCATCGGCATCTTCGACCTCCTGAACGCCGCCAAGACCTCGATCATCGAGCCCGCCTGGCAGGGCTTCGGCACCGAGGCCTACCTTGCGGTCGCGGCGATCTACTTCGTGTTCTGCTTCGCGATGTCGAAGTACTCGGCCGGGCTCGAGGCCGAGTTCAACCGCCACCGCAACCGCTGACGCGGGAGGGACGAGAGAGATGCAGCAGGCTGCGATCCAGGCCCCTGCGAACGATCACGCCGCCGAGCTCGCCAACGCCAAGGTGATGATCGAGCTCGACCGGGTGAACAAGTGGTTCGGAGCGCTGCACGTGCTGCGCGACGTGAGCCTCGCCGTGAAGGAGCGCGAGCGCGTCGTCGTCTGCGGCCCCTCGGGCTCGGGCAAGTCCACCATGATCCGCTGCATCAACCGGCTCGAGGTGCACCAGGAGGGGCGGATCACGGTCGACGGCATCGAGCTGACGGACGACCTCCGCAACATCGACGCCATCCGCCGCGAGGTCGGCATGGTGTTCCAGTCGTTCAACCTGTTCCCGCACCTCACCATCCTCGAGAACCTCACGCTGGCGCCCATCTGGGTGCGCAAGATGCCGAAGAAGGAGGCCGAGGAGCTCGCGATGATGTATCTCGGCCGCGTCAAGATCCCGGAGCAGGCGAACAAGTATCCCGGCCAGCTCTCGGGCGGGCAGCAGCAGCGCGTGGCGATCGCCCGCGCCCTCTGCATGCGGCCGAAGATCATGCTGTTCGACGAGCCGACCTCGGCGCTCGACCCGGAGATGATCAAGGAGGTGCTCGACGTGATGGTCGAGCTCGCCGAGAGCGGCATGACCATGGTGGTCGTCACCCACGAGATGGGCTTCGCCCGCCAGGTGGCCGACCGCGTCGTGTTCATGGACCGCGGCGAGGTCGTCGAGGTCGCCCCGCCGACCGAGTTCTTCGGCAATCCCCGGTCGGACCGGCTCAAGATGTTCCTGAGCCAGATCCTCCGCGGCCACTGAGGCCA
>Ga0272446_1007280_pt1 | contig 11067 bp, 6 predicted proteins | sample YNPCB0061_FD_194587 | JGI IMG/M metagenome (GOLD analysis project Ga0272446, IMG submission 194587) | Hot spring microbial mat communities from Yellowstone National Park, WY, United States - YNP-CB-006-1 | ecosystem: Environmental > Aquatic > Thermal springs > Hot (42-90C) > Sediment | place...
GCCAGCTTCGCTGGCGCACCGCAACGCCAGATTCAGGCCCCCTCCCCTCGCAGGGGAGGGGGAAGGGGGGTGGGGTATGCGGGGCCTGGGGGCGCAACTCCCACAAACCCTCCACCTGAGGGGGTAGGGGGGTGGGGTATGCGGGGCCTGGGGGCGCACCTCCCACAAACCCTCCACCTGAGAGGCAGAGACGCCCCGGGGCGCGTGGCGCGCGTGGGGCGCCACGGGGCGCCGCGGGTGTGGCCACGGTGGGGCCGCCCCTACGGGGCAGGGTCAACCAGCGACGCCGTCGCTGCTCGCTCGGCCCGCTCGTCCTTCAGTGCGACGCCGCTCAGCTTGCGGCGACGCGCCTCGCTCATCAGATAGATCAACGTCTGCGCGGCGGCATCGTAGCTCAGGCCCTGGGCGTGGATGTTGGAGATGCAGTTGCGCTCGGCATCGGTGCGGCCGGGCCGCGGGTCGTAGGTGAGATAGATCCCCAGGCTGTCGGCGACGCTGAGGCCAGGGCGTTCGCCGATCAGGATCGCGGTCTGTTCCGCGCCCAGCAGTTGCCCGATCTCATCGGCGACGGCCACCCGACCCTGCTCGACGATCACAAGCGGCGCCAGGCGCCAGCCCATGCCCTGCAGGGCGCCGGCCACCCGCGCGACCAGTGGGACGGCGTGGCGGTGCGCGGCCAGCGCCGAGAGCCCGTCGGCGATGACCAGGGCGGCGTTGTAGCCGCTGCCGTCGCTGGGGGCGTGGCCGGCCAGCGTCGCGCGTGAGCTTTCGCTCAGGCGGCGGCCCAGATCGGGGCGCTTCAGGTAGGTCGCCCGATCGGGGGCGGCGCTGTGGACGATCAGCGCGGCGAGCCCGCTGGCGCCCGCCGTCGCCGCAACACCCGCGGCATCAAACGGCAGATGCACAGCATCGCGGGCGCGCGCGTGGTCGAGTTGGAAGGCCAGTTGCGGAAGGGTGGGTAGCGCGTCGCCGGCCCGCCCCAGGGCGATGCGGGCGTTGGTATAGCGGCGCAGCATCTGCCAGGGGTCGGGGCGTTCAAGCGGTTCGTCGGCCATGGGGGCTCCTCTGTGCGTCTCTACCCGGTGGCGCCTGTCCCGGCCAGCTGTGCGACGGCCTGCAGCAGGAGGCGGGGCTGTTCACGGTGCGCCAGACGGCCATCGGGCTCGATGATGCCCAGATCGAGCAGCCAGGCTTCAAACTCCGGGGCGGGCCGCAGGCCCAGGGTGGTCTGGACGAAGCGCACGTCGTGGTAGGAGGTGCTCTGGTAGTTGAGCATCACGTCATCGGCGCCGGGCACGCCCATGATGTAGGCGCAGCCGGCCACGCCAAGCAGCACCAGCAGGGTGTCCATATCGTTCTGGTCGGCTTCAGCGTGGTTGGTGTAGCAGGCATCGCAGCCCATCGGTACGCCCATCAAGCGCCCGCAGAAGAGATCTTCGAGCGCGGCGCGGATGATCTGTTTGCCGTCGTAGAGGTACTCCGGGCCGATGAAGCCGACCACGGTATTGACCAGCAGCGGCGCGAAATGACGGGCCACAGCATAGGCCCGTGCCTCGCAGGTTTGCTGATCGAGGCCATGGTGGGCATTGGCCGAGAGCGCGCTGCCCTGGCCGGTCTCGAAGTACATCACGTTGTCGCCGATCGTGCCGCGTCCAAGGGCCAGCGCGGCCGCGCGCGCCTCGCGCAGCAGGGCCAGGTCGATCCCGAAACTGCGGTTGGCGGCTTCCGTGCCGGCGACGGACTGGAAGACCAGGTCAACCGGTGCGCCTCGCTCGATTGCGGTGAGCTGGGTGGTAACGTGGGCGAGGAGCGACGACTGGATGGGGATGGCGTAGCGCTGGCGCAACTCGTCGATCAACTCCAGCAGCGTGATCACCGCCTGCGGGCTGTCGGTGGCCGGATTAATGCCGATCACCGCATCGCCACAGCCGTGGAGCAAGCCGTCGAGGATCGCGGCGGCAATGCCGCGCGGATCGTCGGTGGGATGGTTGGGCTGGATGCGCGACGAGAAGCGGCCCGGCAGCCCGATGCTGGTGCGGAAGCGGGTGACGACCCGGCACTTGCGGCTCACGGCGATCAGGTCCTGGTTGCGCATCAGCTTGGACACCGCAGCAGCCATCTCGGGGGTGATGCCCGGGGCCAGAGCCGCCAGACGCTCGCCGGTGGTCGTGTAGGCGAGCAGCCATTCGCGGAACGCGCCCACGGTGAGGCTGCTGACGGGGGCGAAGGCCGCACGGTCGTGGGTGTCGAGGATCAGGCGCGTGACCTCATCGCTTTCGTAGGCGATCAGCGGTTCTTCGAGGAAGGTGCTCAGCGGCAGGTCGGCGAGACGCAACTGGGCGGCCACACGCTCCTCAGCGCTCGCCGCTGCGATCCCGGCGAGCTGGTCGCCTGAACGCTCGGGTGTGGCCCTCGCCATCAGGCTCTTGAGGTCAGCGAAGTGATAGGTCCGCCCACCCAGGGTCTGGGTATACATGGTTCAAACCTGCTTGACAAGCCGGTTGTATGGAGCTGTCGAGCGACGGTCACGGATGCTTGAGTTCGCGTTCGGCCTCGGCGATCAGCGCGGCCTCTTCCTCGGGCGCCTGCGCAACGAGGCGCTTGCGGCTGTAGAGAACGTAGTAGGCCACCATCACGGCCATAAAGATTGCCGTGCCGATCACGCCGGGCCGGTTGTCTTCGATCGCCATGGTGGCGAAGAGCGAGAGCAATGCCAGCACGGTCCCGATCACCGCCCCCGGTACCCCGAGCGGGCTCCGGTAGGGACGGTGCAGATTGGGCCGGCTGATCGCCAGCTTGATGTAAGAGAGCATGACCAGCGCATACGAGATCACGGCGCCAAAGACGCTCATCGTCAACAGTGCGGCGCCGACGCTGCTGCCGCTGCCGAGCAGGTCGATCAGCAGTGCCAGCACCAGGCCGACGACGCCGCCCAGGATGAGCGCCCGGGCAGGGGTGTGGCGCGCCCCGGTGACCGAGATCCAGCGCGGGATGTAGCCAGCACGCGAGAGCGAGAAGAGCACCCGCCCGTAGGCGTAGATGATCGTGTGAAAGCTGGCCACCAGGCCGGTCAAGGCCACCAGGGTCAGCACAACGGTGGTCGCACCCGAGCCGAAGATGGCGCGGAAGCCGATCTCCAGGGGTGCGGCCGACTCGCCGACCTCGGCCGCGCCGCCGCCCACTCCCGAGTTGAGCACCAGGGTCAGGACGGAGAGGACGAGCAGCGTGACCAGGCCCCAGATCAACGCCTTGGGCATGTCGCGTACCACGTCGTGGCTCTCCTCTGCGGCCAGCGGGAGTTGCTCGATCGCCAGGTAGAACCAGATCGCGAACGGTAGGGCGGCGAACACACCAAACCAGCCGAAGGGCAGGAATGTGCCGTTGCCCGGCGTGGGCGCGATGTTGAACACCAGGTCCCAGCTGAAGGCCCCCGAGACGACCGCGCCGATGTAGAACACCATCAGTGTGGCGATCGCCAGCAGGGTCACGATCAGACCGACACGCAGCGTCAGCCCGGTGCCGAGGACGTTGATCCCGACGAAGATGGCATAGAAGACGACCCACCAGACGTAGAGTGGCACGAAAGAGAAGATCGTCTGCATATAGGCCGCAATCGAGGTGACGATCACCGCCGGGGTGACGACATACTCGATGATGTCAGCTACGCCGTTGACAAACCCCAGCGTCGGGCCAAAGGCATTGCGCGTGAAGGAATAAAAACCGCCGGCGTGCGGCAGGGCTGCCGACAGTTCCGCGATCGAGTAGACCATACACAGGTACATCACCGCGACGACGAAGGTGGCGAGCAAGAGGCCGCCGAAGCCTCCGGCCGAGAGCCCGTAGTTCCAGCCAAAGAAATCGCCGGAGATGACTGCGCCGACCCCCAGCGCCCACAACAATCCCCAGCCGGCGCTTCTGCGCAAACGGCGCTGGGCCAGGTACTCCGTGCCGACGTGCTCGTAGGCCACCCCCCCGACCTCCACCGCTGCCTTTCCGCCGAGCGCTTGTGGGTTCTCAGCCATGGCCGGACTCCTTCTTCAACCGATACGGAAACGAATAGACCAGTGTTCAGCGATCGACAAGAAAGACGAGCGATGGGCTGTTCGTCGTCTCATCGTGCGTCAGCTGAACGTAGGAGCTAACGCTTCCGCGCCATTGCGGGTGTGACCGGCACCATGGTCAGCGTATTTGCGACCGCGGCAACACGTTGCCGTCCTGCTACGCCGAAGGAGCGTCGGTCGCTCATCACAGTCGTTGTGGGGGAGATTGCGTAACTGTACTGGATCGCCGACGGGTTGTCAAGCGTTGTGGGGCAGTTGCAAGGCCACGTCAGAGTCCCTGGGGCAAGCCGCAAACCCCGGGTTTACTCGTTGGTGTTAGCGGCGTCGCCGTCAACACCAACGAGCAAATACCTTGTCGGGCGGTGTCGTCGTCGCGATCGCTACGGTGTGCTCACCGCCCGGTGTCCCCAGCTATCGGTGACTTCGACCCGCACCGGGTAGTTGCCCGGCCGCGCATACTGGTAGGTCACCTCGGGCTGGTCCGTCTCGACGAAGGGTCGCCCGTCGCCGAAGTCCCAGCGGTAGCGTACAAACGTCGCGGGGGTGTTCGTCTCCGCCACGGCGTTCAGCCTGACCCGCAGGTTCTCGGCGGTGACCGGGGCAACGCCCTCGACCCGTACCGTGGGCCGGTCAACGTGCCAGTAGAGCAGGGCCTGCAGCAGTTCCTTACGCGTCGTCTTGCCGGTATCGCTGCGCACGCCCTCAAGGCCGAAGGAGAGCACCGTGGTGCGATATTTGAACGCGGGGACGGGCTGCTCAAGGCTGGGCTCGGCGGCGGTGTTGATCCCTACCACGCCGCGTAGCCCGGGGCTGACGCTGGCGGCCCGTAGGATCTCGCTGACGCCCTCAATCGGGAAGCGCGGGTCGCTGCTGATCACCGCGATCTCATCCACCGTGGTCTGGTTCGCCGCGCTGGTGGCGTCGCTGACTGCTCCGGCGGGCTGGCTCAGGTCCAGGCTGATGCCGCTGAGCCAGGGCTGCGCGGGCAGGCCCACGACGGTGCGCTCCGCCGCCTGTGCGCCACCGAAGACATCGTCCTGCACGAAGGTCGCGCTGAGGTAGCCGCCGAAGAGGTCGGGCGCGCCCCGAATCGGGTCGGGGTTGGGGTCGAAATCAACCGCGAAGCTGAGATCCTGGCCGGTGGCGATCAGGCTGCCGCCGCTCTGCAGGTAGGCGATCAGCAGGTTCTGGTCGGTGGGCGTCAGGGGTGTGGGCGCGGGTAGCGAGCCGAAGGGGTTGAAGTTGTCGCCAGTGAACCAGAGGATGATCTCGTGCTTCTGCAGCTCGCCGATGGCCGGCAAGGTCTGCAGTGCGTCGGCCCGTGCATCGAGGTCGATATAGGCAAAGGGAATGCCCAGTTCGCCCAGGGCGTTGCCGTAGTAGCCCGCGTAGTCACGCAGGCCGAGGCTGCTGCTGCCATCGTTGTCGAGCAACAGCACCTTGGGGCCGGGCTCGGCGGGCAGGGTGCGCGCCCACACCGGCAGATGCAGCGGCTGCGCACCCTCCAGGCGGACCACGCCCTCGTAGTCGGCTGCGGGCGCGCCGGCCGGGATGCTCACCGCGACGGTGAAGCTGGCCGTCTGCCCGGCCGGGATGCTCAGACTGTCCGGCGTGACGCTAACTGCGAAGCCGTTGCCGCTGCTCACGCTGCCGGCCAGGGTGACGCGCTGGGTCTGGCGGGTGACATTGCGCGCGCGCACGGTCAGCGCTGCGCTGGTGGGCTGCCCGGCAACGGTCGGGAGGTTGCCGAAGGAGAGCGAGGGCAGGTCGAAGAGCAGTGGCACGCTCGCCGCGCGGTCCACCGCGATCCGGCCGGCGCCGGCGTCAAGCACCGTCGCGCGCTCGGTCCGCTCCTGGTCGAGGTAGAGCTCGGTCACTGCGGTTGACATAAGTGCTGACTTGACATCAGCGGGCGACCAGCCGGGGTTGAGCTGTTTGAGCAGGGCGACGGCGCCGCTCACCTGCGGGGCGGCCATGCTCGTCCCGGAGGCAACGCCGAAGCCGGTGTGCACCTCAACTCCCTCGGCGTCGGCGAAGCCGGCGGAGAGGATGTTGAAGCCGGGGGCGACGAGATCGGGCTTGAGGGAGCCCTGGAAGCTTGGCCCACGGGAGCTGAAGGGCGCAATCACATCGGCGGGCTGCGCGATCACGCGGGCGCGGGAGTCAAGCTGCAGGCGCGCGGCCTCACCCTGCTGAACGCGCCAGTCGCGCAGGGCAAGCCCGCTGGAGCGGCCGACGAAGACCGAAGGGATGCCGACGGCCTCGCCCACATCACCGGACGCCATCTCGATCAACTCATCACCGCCCTGCTCGGAGTTGTAGACGATCGCCGCGTTGGCGCCGCCGATCTGCGCATTCAGCACCTTGAGACTAAACTGGCAGGTGCCGCGCTCGATCAGAGCGATCTGGCCGCTGAGCGAGCCGGTCGGCAGGGGTTCGCAGGCCAGCGACGAGCCGCTGACCGCCTCGACCGGCGTGTAGGGGAAGGGGCCCCAGATGCCGGTCTCGAGCCGCGGGCCGAACGCCGCGGCGCGGTAGCGTTGCTCGCGAACCGCTGCGGGTGCGCCCTCGGGCGCGACCACATCGACGAAGCCAGCGGCAAGCGTGGTCGGGGTCGTGCTGGCGCCAACCGCGATCACCTTCGGGCTATAGGCCGGCGAGCCCGCGGTGCTCTGGTCGGGGCCCGAGTTACCCGCCGAGAAGATGACGGTCACGCCGGCATCAACCGCGGCCTCGGCGGCCACAACGATCGGGTCGGCGAAGGGCTCGCTGGTGGGGGTGCCGCCCCAGCTATTGTTGATCACATCGGCCCCATCGGCCACGGCGTCCTCGAGTGCGGCGATCAGCTCGATCCCATAGGCCGAGAAATTGCTCTCCTCGTTGGCGTAGAAGACCTTGTAGTTGAGCAGGTAGGCGGCCGGGGCCACTCCGGCGATGGGCTGGCTCAGCCCGCTGATGCTGGCCACCGTATTGGCGACCCCCGCGGCGCTGCCAGCGACGTGGGTACCGTGGCTGCTATCGTCCGGCCCGGGCAGCGGTGTCTCGCTGCCCTCCAGGGGCGGGCGATCGGGCCGGAAGTAGGAGCGGGCCACGATCACCTTGGGGGTTGTATAGGCGGTTTCACCCTTCGGATAGCCAGATGGATAACGGTAGCCGGCTGGATTGAAGAAGGGATTATCGGTGCGGATGCCGGCATCAATGATCGCGATCTTGACGCCCCTGCCGGCATTGGCCGGGCCGCCGATCGTGGGGGCGCGCCACAGGGCCTCGGCGCCGATCAGCGGCACGCTCGCGAAGTTATCGAGCACATAGCGCTGGTCGGGGTAGACGGCGGCGACATTGGGCAGGTGGCGCAGGCGCTCGATGGTTTCTGCGCTGGCGCCGGGCAGGCTCAGGCCCATGCCATTGAAGAGCACGGCATACTGGCGCTGGATGCGGGCCTGCGGGACCACCTGGCGCACGGCGGCGAAGGCGCGTTCCTGCTGCTGGCGCAGGAAGCTGCGGTACTGCTGGGCCGTCGCGCTATCGAGGCGTGGTCGATTGCCGCCACCCTGGCCCAGCACGGCGATCGGGCCGGGCCGCACACCTGGCGCCTGGACAAGGGGGGCATCTTTCAGTTGCACGATCCAGCGCTGGGGCAGAGCCAGCGCCTGTTCCCCATCTGAGGCGACGGTGGGACCAGGGGGGCCCGGCCAGCGTGGACCCTGCGCATAGGCCGGGGTGAGCGTGACCAGGACGAGCAGGGTCAGCAGCCAGGCGAGCGTCCGCCCGGAGCGAAAGCGGGCATGCATAGGGCCTCCTGCGCAAATGCTTTGGAACGCTGATGATTTGACTTATGGTACATCAGCCAGCGTGTTTGTGCAACAGGCGGCCATCTGCGCCACCGGGTATACGCTACGCACGCCTCCGGCGGTGGGGTGTGGGGCGGCTACACCGCCCCAGAGACGTTCGGGCTGACCAGGGCTACGCGGCCAGCAGGTAGACGAGCATGGCGATCAGGCCGCCGACCAGCGAGCTCAGCAGGTTGACCATATCGTTATTCATCCAGCGCCAGCCGCGCACAAAGGTGTTGGGCGTCCCATCCTTGCCGACCACCTTCTCGGTCTCCTTGCCGCTCGGGTAGCGATAGATCGCCTGGACGGTGGCGCCCATGAGGCTATCGGCGAGTGAGCCGCCGAGCCCGCCGAGCAACCCGGCCGGCAGCAGCCACCAGGGCCAGGCCGCCGCCTGCCCGGCGATCAGCTGGCCGGCGCCCACACTGAGGAACATCACCAGACCGATCAGCAGGCCGCCCAGGGCGGAAGCGCTGGTGCCCAGCACACTCACGCCGCCCGAGGTGCCCGGCTCGACCGGCTTGCCGCTGGTGATCAGGCGTGGGCGGTGGGGGCTGAGCACGCCCAGTTCGGTGGCCCAGGTATCGGCGGTGACGGTGGCCATCACGCCGGCGAAGAGGGCCAGCAGCAGCGGCGGCCCGCCGAGCAGCGCATAGAGCAGGGCGAGCAGCGCGCCGACCCCGCCATTGGCCAGGGCCTGTGCCAGGTCGCGCCGGCCACCCTTGGCGAACTTCTCGGCTGCCCGCTGCTCTTTGATCCGCTCTTTGTAGTGCGACAGCGCGCTACTGCTCACGAAGAAGGTGATCAACGCCAGGCCCCAGGCCCAGCCACCGAAGCCCATGGTCGCCGTGCCGGTCAGGATCGCGCCAGCCCAGCCGCCCATGGTCAGCGACTGGCGCCAGTAGGCCAGCCCGCCAATCGCGGTGCTGAGCAGCAAGCCCATGCCAATCTGTGCAACATCAACACCCACGGAGCCCTCCGGGTCCTATTGGGCGATGTAGAGGTGTGGAGGTGGGGAAGTGGCGAGGTGGCGAGCGGCGAGTCTGTTTGCACACCTCCACACCTCCACAGCTCCCTACCCCTACCACCCCTCCGGTCGATCGGTCACCGCGCCGAGGCTGGCCGAGGAGACCAGGCGCGCATACTTGGCCAGCACGCCGCGGGGGTAGCGGGGCGCCGGTGGCGCCCAGGCTGCCCGGCGGCGGGCCAGTTCGTCATCGGGCACATTGAGCTGCAGCAGGCGCGCGTCGGCGTCAATGGTGATACTATCGCCGTCGGCGACCAGGGCGATCGTGCCGCCCACCGCCGCCTCCGGGGCAACGTGGCCGACCACCAGGCCATAGGTGCCGCCGGAGAAGCGCCCATCGGTAATCAGGCCCACGCTGTCGCCCAGGCCGGCGCCGATGATCGCCGAGGTGGGCGCGAGCATCTCGCGCATTCCCGGGCCGCCCTTCGGCCCCTCGTAGCGGATCACCACCACATCGCCGGCGACGATCTTGCCCGCCAGGATCGCCTCCAGGCAGGCCTCCTCATTATCGAAGACCCGCGCCGGCCCGGTGATGTGACGTTGCTTGATGCCGGTGATCTTGGCCACACAGCCCTCCTCGGCCAGGTTGCCACGCAGAATAGCCAGGTGGCCCTGGGCGTAGAGCGGCGCGTCGAAGGGGCGGATCACATCCTGGCCCTCGGGTGGTGTATCGGGCACGCTGGCCAGCGTCTCAGCGATCGTCTGCCCGGTGATCGTCAGCGCGTCGCCGTGGAGCAGGCCCGCATTGAGCAGCAGCTTCATCACCTGGGGCACCCCGCCCACGTGGTGCAGGTCGGTGGCCACATAGCGCCCGGAGGGCTTCAGGTCACAGAGCACCGGCACCCGCGCGCGGATGGCCTCGAAGTCATCGATGCTGAGCGGTACCTCGGCGGCGTAGGCGATCGCCAGCAGGTGCAGCACCGCGTTGGTCGAGCCGCCCAGCGCCATCACCACCGTGATCGCATTCTCGAAGGCCTTGCGGGTCAGGATCTGGCGCGCGGTGCGATTGGCATGGATGGCCTCGACCAGCACCGCGCCGGAGCGGGCGGCACTCTCGGCCTTCTCCGGGTCCTCGGCGGCCATGGTCGAGGAGCCGGGCAGGCTCAGGCCCAGGGCCTCGATCGCGGACGACATCGTATTGGCGGTATACATCCCGCCGCAGGAGCCGGCGCCGGGGCAGGCGTGGCGCTCGATCTCGAGCAGTTCGTGCTCATCGATCCGCCCGGCGCTGTACTGGCCCACCGCCTCGAAGGCGCTCACGATGGTCAGATCCTGGCCGTGGTAGTGGCCGGGCTTGATCGTGCCGCCATAGACGAAGATACCGGGGATATCCAGCCGGGCCATGGCGATCAGCGCCCCCGGCATATTCTTATCGCAGCCACCCACGGCCAGCACACCGTCCATACGCTGGGCATTGACTACCGTCTCAATCGAGTCGGCGATCACCTCGCGGCTGACCAGGGAGTACTTCATGCCCTCCGTGCCCATCGAGATGCCATCGCTGACGGTAATCGTGCCGAAGATCTGGGGCATGGCCCCGGCAGCGTGGATGGCCGTCTCGGCCCGGGCGGCCAGTGCGCCAAGGCCGGCGTTGCAGGGCGTGAGGGTGCTATGCGCATTCGCCACGCCGACGATCGGCTTGCGAAAGTCCTCATCGCCAAAGCCTACGGCGCGCAGCATCGCCCGGTTGGGTGAGCGCTGGGGGCCCTCGGTGATCAGCCGGCTGCGGCGATTGTCCGTCATTGGTCGCCTCCTCACAAGGAACGTCCGTCTTCCCATACCGGTCATTGGGCAGGGGCAGGGTGCAACGATTGGCGGCGCCTGCCCTACCGAGGGCCGGGTGCGCCCCTTATTGTACCAGCATCTGCGGCGGGCCGTGCTGGCGTGAGCGGCGCAGAAGGTCGCAGATCAGCACGGGTCTGGGGGCCGCGGCCCCGGCTGTGCTTGCCAACCTGAGCCACCAGGCCAGCACGTCAGGCGGCGCCGGGGCGCTGCTCGGCTCGCTGACCGGGGGCAGGCGCGGCTCTCAGGTGGAGGGTTTTTGGGAGTTGCGCCCCCGGGCCCCGCATACCCCACCCCCCTACCCCCTCTCCTGCCAGGGGAGGGGGCCAGAATCTGGCGTTGCGGTGCGCCAGCGAAGCTGGCG
>Ga0272446_1007282_pt1 | contig 11065 bp, 8 predicted proteins | sample YNPCB0061_FD_194587 | JGI IMG/M metagenome (GOLD analysis project Ga0272446, IMG submission 194587) | Hot spring microbial mat communities from Yellowstone National Park, WY, United States - YNP-CB-006-1 | ecosystem: Environmental > Aquatic > Thermal springs > Hot (42-90C) > Sediment | place...
TTTCAAATGTAACAATATTATATTCAACTGATAATGGTTCAAGTTGGGGTACAGTTGCGGCCATGGCACCAACAACACCTACTGGCGGTTCGTATGTATGGAATCCTGTACCCCCCCCTGCATCCAGTCAGTGCTTGGTAGTGGTGATGGATTTTATGTTTGCATTAGTAAGAGATACCAGTGATGCAGTATTTACCATCAGCAGCGGCACAGCCACTGTAACGGCACCTAATGGTGGAGAAACTTGGTATGTAGGTAGTACACAGAATATAACTTGGACTTATACAGGTCTAACATCTCTTTACGACATTGAATATAGCACTAATAATGGTTCAACCTGGAACTCAGTAGCCACTGGCGTATCAGTTGGGTCGTTTGGGGGAAGTTATGCCTGGACAATACCTAATACCCCATCAAATCAATGCTTGGTGCGTGTAACCGATATGTTTGATCCCAGCCGTACGGATGTGAGCAATGCGGTATTTACCATCAGCAGTGGCACAGCCACCGTTACTGCACCGAATGGCGGAGAGATGTGGTATGTAGGAAGCATGGAAAATATTACGTGGACTTATACAGGCCCTTCATCAAATTACGACATAGAATACAGCTCTGATAATGGTGCAACTTGGAACTTAGTTGCTAATGGAGTAGCTGATAATGGAATGGGGGGTGGATCCTTTGGCTGGGTTATTCCCAATACACCATCTACCCAATGTTTAGTACGTGTAACTGATATGGCTGATCCTACCCGAACCGATGTTAGCAATGCAGTGTTTACCATAGCTTCGCCTTCTATTACAGTAACAGCACCCAATGGAGGAGAGAACTGGTTGGTGGGAAGTGCTCAGAATATCACCTGGACAACCGTTGGGCCTATCAGCTCTGTGGATATTGAATTAAGTACGGATAATGGAAGTTCCTGGACGATTTTAATAAACAATCATCCGAATGGAGTAGGCGGAGGAAGTTATGCCTGGACCGTTACTAATACCCCATCCACACAATGTTTAGTTCGTGTTAAAGATTTTATGAATCCATCCATTATTGATCAAAGCGATGCTGTATTTACCATCAGCAGTGGCACAGCCACTGTAACGGCACCTAATGGTGGAGAAACGTGGTATGTAGGAAGCATGGAAAATATTACGTGGACTTATACAGGAGCACCCTCCAATTATGATATAGATTATAGCACTGATAATGGTTCAACCTGGAATTTGGTAGCTACCGGAGTTGCAGTAGGATCATTTGGAGGAAGCTATCCTTGGACAATACCCAATACACCATCTACCCAATGTTTAGTAAGAGTAACGGACATGTCTGATCCTACCCGCACGGATGTGAGCAATGCGGTATTTACTATCGCTTCGCCATCCATTACCGTTACATCACCCAATGGAGGAGAGAACTGGGTAGAGGGCACTTCACAAGTTATTAGCTGGACTTCAGCCGGAGCTATTTCATCTGTAGATATTGAATATAGTACCAATAATGGTTCTACTTGGACAAATGTAGTAAGCAATCATCCCAATGGAACTGGTGGTGGAAGTTATGCATGGACTGTACCTAATACTCCGTCTAATCAATGTTTGGTAAGAATAACAGACTTTATGAATCCATCTATTACTGATCAGTCGAATGCAGTATTTACCATCAGCGCTAATCTTCCGCCCAGCTTAACCGTGGTGGCACCCAATGGAGGCGAAGTATTTGTAGCCGGCAACACCACGAACATAAGCTGGACCTTTACCGGAGGTATAAGCAATATTATGATTGAATACACCAATGATAATGGTAATAACTGGTACACCATTGTTTCATCGGTTCCTGTAACAAGCAGCCCCTATGTTTGGACTGTTGGTAATAATTCAGGAAATCAATGTAAAGTGAGAATTTCAGAAGTGGGCAATCCCTCCATGAATGACCTGAGCGACAATTTCTTTGAAATACAAGTTAGTGGCATTTCAAATGAAACTGTTTCAAATGTGAATATTTATCCCAATCCTGTTTCTGACTTATTGCAGATAAATCGTGAAAAAGATACAGAAACCTTATTGCAAATCATGAGTATGGAAGGAAGAATAGTAAATTCTGAAATAGTAGTTTCGCCCATGCATCAGGTGGATATGAGAAATTATCCTTCTGGAGTTTACTTTATACAAATTGATGGAAGAAGTTTTAAGGTAATTAAAAAGTAATCATCATAGTTTACAAGGGGGAAAGCGTCGGCGTGCCAGGATGGGCGTCGGCGCTTTATTTTTTATTAAATGTTAAAGTTATGAGATTTTTTGTAGCAGGCGTTTGGCCCATAAAGAAATACTAATAAAGTTTTCGTCTATGCCAATTTCTTGAGAGGTTAGTGACAGTAAACTTTTTACTAATCCCTTAGATTTTGATTGTTTTTCAGCAATTGATTGAATGATATTTACAACGACATGAAGGTGATTTTGGGGTTTTTGTTTTTTTATATCACGGAGCCAATACGGAGCATCTTTTAATAAGTTTTTTACTTTAAACATTTCATCATCTTCGCAATTAAGCATTAATTCACTTACATAAAGTTTAATTTGAAGTTCCCGGTCAATTTTTTCGTAAAAAGGATGTACTTTAATTTTAGTAATTGTTTTTAAAGCATTTGTTAGATTGTTTAATTGATACTTTAACATCATTCGTTGTATCAAAATGTAAAAGTAATTGTAGGAATCTTTATTTACTTTTTCTTTCTTTTCATATTCATCAATGGTAGCTAAAGCTTTTAAAGGATCAATGGCAGAGTAAATGTTTATCAAATTATTGTAGTAATAGAATATATAGTTGCTGTAATATAATCTATCAAACTGTTCAAGAGCATTTAAGAAATGAGCACTGTATGTTAAACACTCCTGATATTTTTTATTATAATACATAGCATTTAGAAGATAAATCATCAGCTCCAAAAATTCTTTGTAATTGGATTGTGTAAAAAAGCCAGATGATTTTAAGTAATCAATATTTTCTTTTAGATAGTTTTCTAAATCTGCATATTTTTTTTCTTGAACGAGTACACGTACAATAATTTTAGCAATCTTAAAACGTAGGGTTCTACTTTTTTTAATGTCATCCTGAATATCTTCAAGAGAATCAATGTAGTTGTTTACCCAATCAATAACACTCTGGTCTTTGTTTGTGAGATTCTGCGTGGTTCTTATTCGATTTTCTAATAAAGCAGTAATATCATCTATTTGATGTAGTTTAAATAATAGTTTACGGTTTTCATTTCTTTTTGCAATAGAATTCGTTAGCTGTTTAATGTTCAAATAGCTGCCCATACGAATAATTTCGGTGAGCACCCAGTCAATTAATTGTGGGTCTTCTAATTGAAATGCCAGCTTTTCAGCTTTTTCCAACTGATGAAGGGACAAATTAAATAATTGTTTTTGATGATATAATCGGGCTATGCAAACTAGATTCACAAGTTTTATCCACTCATCTTTGTTCCAATATTGAATTACTAAACTTTTACCAATATCTTCTACAACTTTGTTTTTTAAACGGTAGTAAGCATTTCTATTGTTAGCATAATACTCTCTTATAAATTCATCTTCTGTTTTGTTTTTCTTTATATACGTTACAAGTTCTAAATCAAGTCTTTCTTTATCACTTCGGGTTCTTTTTGTCCAAACAGTATAGCATCGAATATCTTCTGGTTCAAGATGTTCAAGAATAGTTTTTAATGATAGCATACAAAGTTTTTATGCGTAAGTTAATCAAAACAATCATTTAATTAGATACAGTTAATTTTTAATATTGCTTTTTTATCGGTTGACTATAATATGATAAGGGTTTGTAAATTTTATTAATCTAAATAGGAGAGCAAGTCTTAGGATTTGGTAAAGAAAAAGTAAATTGTGAATCAGAATAGTTGATTTAATCGTTGTTTATCGAAAGAAATGAAAAGAAAACTTAACTTTATGCAGCTTTTAATATAAGATGAGAGTCTTATAATTTAAAAAGAAAAACTATGAAGAAAGTATACAAAACTTGTTTAATATTAAGTTTTTCATTACTAATAAGTTGGGATGTGAATGCCCAGATTCGGTTGAGTCAGACAATTGGACCCCTTATTGGTTTTCAGACCGATGTAGATTTGGATGCGATATATCCTATTATTGCGGTAGTGGAAAATGCCAGTTCAAATAATGTACAGGGGAGTGAAATTACCGTTAATTTTGCAATATATAATCCTGGAGTAGGTGGGTCTCCTTTTCTGTTTCAACAACAATCATACTACAATCCCAATATTTTAGCGGGTGATACGTTGGGTGTTCCTGTAAATTTTTCTTTACCATCGAGCGTTTATTCTAGTTATGGAGGTGGAGGAGGATGTACTATCGTTGTGTGGCCTGCTATGATTGGTTTCCCTACGTTGGATTCGTTGGAAATACCAATTACCATCATCCCATTTAGTGGAACTCAAGAAGTGGAAAATTCTTCGTCAATGATTTATCCTAATCCAGTAACCAACGGATATATTTATATAGTGAATATATATAATATTGAAAGAGTTGAATTGTTTGATTTATATGGTAAAACCATATTCCAATGGAATAATTATCAAGCTACCGGTTTATCCTTACCACCAATAACACCAGGTGTTTATTGGTTACAAATTACTACTCAAAGTGGAGAGACAAGGAGGGAAAAAATCATTGTTTCTCCTTAAAAACGTACCATGCCTAAATTAGAACATTAAACTGCATAAAAACGGGTTCTCTTATCAGCAAGGTTGGATTTTTTTATCGCATGTTTGTTGAGTAGTAACGGAGTTTTGATTGAAGGTTATATCTGATTGTTTAATAATATTTTCCTCCAGTTCACTTAATAAAGAATCATTTAAAGCAACGAATGTGTGAAAAGTTTTTTAAGCTTTTTACCAAGAGGTAAGATTATTATGTGCATACACTGCAATAAAGGAATCACTTCTTGATATGACCACTCCATTAAATCAATTAAAAAGAAAAATATATCGCAGTGGAGTGTAGAGTATGGATGGTAAGATTTGGTTTAGCAAGAAAAAGAGCCCCACTGCGATATAAAATAGGGTTAATTTCGGATATAAAAATAGAGACAAACAAGCTATAGTAAGAATGAAAAACTACGTAATAAATTACGTAGTTTTACTTAATCCCCAATTAGTCATTATCATGCGTAATTCTTACCCAATATAGAGATTGGCTACCCCCCAATACCATATACAAGCTAAAGTACTTAGCGTTAGAAATTTTGATTTTATTAAACCTCTAATACTAAATTTGGATTAATTGCTGGCTAAGACGGTATTAATTACCGATTCAAACAAGATGCGCCCATCGGTGTTGTGAAGATATTTGTCAGAACAACGCTCAGGGTGGGGCATCATTCCAAATACATTGCGTTGTTTATTGCAAATTCCTGCTATGTTATTGAGGGCACCGTTAGGGTTTGCATCTACTGTTATTTCTCCTTGTGGCGTGCAGTAACGGAACAAAACCTGGTCGTTGTCTTCAATTGATTTTATCGTGTCATCATCTGCATAGTAACGCCCTTCACCATGTGCAATGGGGATTTGTAGCACCTGGCCTTTTTGAGTTAATGAGGTAATTAGACTTTGAGTGCTTTCTACCCGCAGGTGAACATTTTTACAAATAAACTTTTGTGAGTTGTTGTGCAGTAATACTCCGGGTAACAATTGTGATTCAGTAAGAATCTGAAATCCGTTGCAAATACCCATTACATACCCACCTTTGTTGGCAAACTCAATTACTTCCTGCATGATAGGAGAAAAGCGGGCAATAGCCCCTGATCGAAGGTAATCGCCGTATGAAAACCCTCCTGGCAGGATGATAAAATCACAGCCCTGCAGGTCATGCTCTTTGTGCCATAGGTTTACAACCGGTGCTTTCAGAATATTTTTCAGCACATAAACCATGTCCTGATCGCAGTTAGAGCCGGGGAATGTAATTACACCAAATTTCACGTGATTGAATTTTGCAGTAAAGGTATTGAATTTTTTGGCGGGAATCAGTAATAATCAAACTGCAGAATGATGACCAGGGTAAAGACAGTAATAATGATCAGATCGGCAATCCAGCTTTTTTTTAACTGTAAAAAATAAAACGAAAGGAATATGGCCATCGGGAAACCCAATAAAACCAAATGATGTTTTTGAAAGAGGTTATAAAAAGCCCCGGAGATAATTACTGCCAGTAATAAATATCCACAAACCTGAAACATTCTTTTTTGTACTACTTTATAGAAATGTGCTGTCATGATATAGTGAGAAAAACTAAGCCCCATGGTCAGCACAACAACTGCATATAGGATGTATTCTGTGATTCTGAACTGTAAACGATAGTCTGGAAGCCCGATGGGCATTACGAAAAAATCATCAACAAACGCTTCTGGCGAACTCAGCCAGAAATAAGCCGTAAATGTGTAGATATAAGGAATACAAAAACCGATCAGTAACACGAACACTTCTTTTACTCCGGCATTGGAAAGCACAAACAGTGATGCCAGAAACCAGATCAACAACAATAAAACCGGTGGATAGATGAGAGATCCAATAGAAAGAAGAAAAGCTCCGGTAAAAATGGCCGGTACCGATGCCGGCTTTCGGGCAATTTCCCAGGCACACATCAGGCCAGGCAAAACAAAGGTATTTGCTATGGTTGCGGGGTTAGTATAAAGGTTTTCAGGCAGCAGCGAACAGATCAGTACATAAAAAAAGGCGGGCATATAAGTGGGCTTTCCCAGCAGCCCTATTTGCTCCATGAAAAAATTAAACAGCAATGCCTGCGATATAATAAAAACAAATGAGAAAATGACAGAAACGAAGGGAAAGTTAATCCAAGGGCTGACGAATAACTGGTAAACAACCGGGAGGCCAATCGGAGCAGAAGGTACCTGTGGATGAATAAATGCATTCAGGTAAATCAGTACCTGAAACAGCAGTAAAAAAATCAATCCTGTAACCTGATTGGTTTTAAAAAGCCTGACAATCATAATTCAATTTGGAGCAATCAACGGAGATGTAAAAAAACAATATTATCCAGCCATTGCCAAAAGTTTATCCCTAATACCCACCAAATACCTTACACAAGCCAACGCACAGCAATAGAAATTTTAAATTTTTCAATCTTTTATTGCTGAATTTGGATTTGTTTAAAACCCCATTGACAATTGAAAATATTCCGTGCAAATACCTCTGAAATAAAAAAAACACAATAAAAATTTTGTCAATCTAAACAACTGTAATTAATACACAAGAAAAGACGAGGATGGATTGGAAAAAAGCAGTATTTTTATGCCTGGTTAAAAATATCATGACAGAAAACTGGATAGAAAAAATTCAACAGGATGCAGAGCTGCAAATGCTGCTGGGGTTAGCCGGAGGCGGTCTGGTATTATTTGTTGTGCTGCTGATTGTAATTGTTGTGCTGCTTAATAAAAGAAAGAAAAAACGGGCAGAAAATCCCCTGGGTAATATTCGGGTTCAGTCAACACATAACCCCGAAATTGTAGAAGAAACAAAAGAGCATTTGGTGTTTCGAAATAAGGTATCAAATGAAATAACAGAAATGAACCCTGATCCTGATCCGGAGCCAGAACCAGCACCGGTGATTCCGATCCCCCCCGAACCAGAAATTCCTCCGATGATACAAGAGCCGCCCGTTCATGTACCGGCAGCTCCACCCGAAACAACCCCCGAGCCGGAGCCCATTGTTATTCCATCACCCCCGCCTGTTGTGATTCCACCATCGGCCAGCGAGGCATCGAGTGAAGAAGAAAAGAAAAAAGAAATATTTAAGGCTATTGAAGAAACGCGCAGCCGGGAAGAAAATCTGCGTATTTTGCAGGAGAGGCTTCGCGAACTTCGCGGGGAAACAACGGTTGAAACATCTCCGCCGGCAGCGGAAACACAACCCAAGGAGCCTTCGGTAATACCCGCCGAAGAGCATACTATTTCAATACTGACTGAAAGTTTGCCTGAAGTTCAACCAGAACCAACAGAAACGGTTGTTGAGGTTTCTCATCCCGTAACGGAACATTCGGATAATTCGGGAATTACAGAAGAGGTGCCGGAAGCTGCGCCGTTTGTGCAGGAAACAATGCTGCCGGATCCTGAGCCGGAAGTGGTAAAGCATTCTCCGGTTTCCATGCCGGCATCCGATTCGCCCAAAACATTTACCGAGTGGTTATCTGCGCTTTCGGGTAAAAAGCGGTAGAGGATTATTCTTCAGCCCACGAAAACCCAAATACTTCGGCAAATTTTTCCCGAACCAGGTGTTTCACTTCATTAGTGTTTACGGGCCCCAATTCTTTCTCCATAGAGGTAACACTTTTGTCCTGAATACCGCAAGGTATGATGTAGCCAAAATAGTCCAGATCAGTAGAAATATTCAGTCCAAATCCATGCATGGTTACCCATCGGCTGGTGTGCACTCCCATGGCACAAATTTTCCGTGCTTTTTTCGGGTTGTCGGCATCGAGCCATACACCGGTTAATCCTTCAATTCGTTCTCCTTTTAGGCCAAATTCTGCTAATACACGGATGATGGCTTCTTCCATGTTTCGCATGAATTTGATGATATCACATTCAAAATTATCCAGATCGAAAATGGGATAGCCAGTAAGCTGACCCGGCCCATGGTAGGTAATATCGCCGCCCCGGTTGATATGAAAAAATTCAATGCCCTTGTCTTTCAGCGATTCATTGTTTAGCAACAGATTTTCAAGCATACCCGTTTTGCCGAGGGTATATACATGATTGTGTTCACAAAAGAGCAGGTAGTTGGGGGTGGGAGTCTGTCCTTCAGCCGGCAATTCCCGGTTTTGCAGCTTTAACTGTACGATCTGCTGAAACAGTTCCATTTGGGTGTCCCAGGCCTTTTTGTAGGCAATGCGGCCATAATCCCTGAAAAATACTCGGCGATTTTGCATGAAACAAAGGTATGGATAATGGACGGTAAAATCACCCGTGCCTCAACACAAATACACTACAGGGCTATTTCCTTATCAATAAAACATACCGGCCACAGTTGCTGTAAGCAAGCAGGCAATGGTGCCGCCCAGCATGGCACGAAATCCCAGTTCGCTCAGGGTGCTTTTGCGTAAAGGTGCCAGCGAACCAATACCCCCGATTTGAATGCCGATGGAAGCGAAGTTGGCAAATCCGCAAAGTATATACGTGGTCATTACCAGGGCTTTTTCGTGGGTAAAGGCTCCTGCCGCTTTCAGGGTTCCCATTTGGGTATAGGCATAAAATTCATTCAGTACAGTTTTTTGCCCCAGCAGTTGTCCCACTACCAGCATATCTTCGTTAGGCACTCCCAGCATCCAGGCTATCGGAGCACCGACGTATCCCAGCATGAATTGTAGGTTGAGACCGGAATAACGACCATGGGTTGCCTCCACAATTTCGGTATTGAGGCCGGTATAATACCCAATTACACCTTCTAATAAAAAATTTACCATGGAAACCATGGCAATAAACACCAGCAGCATGGCACCTACGTTAACAGCCAGTTTTAGTCCGTCGGTGGTTCCGTTGCTGATGGCTTCCAGAAAATTGGAACCGATTTTTTCTTTGGAGATCTTCATTTCGTGGGAATATGCTTCTGTTTCGGGCACCAGGATTTTGGCAGCCACGATGGCCGCCGGAGCCGACATGACGGATGCCGTAATGAGGTGTTTGGCATAAAACATTTGCTGTACCGGATCATCACCTCCCAAAAATCCCACATAGGCGGCCAGCACACCACCGGCAATGGTAGCCATGCCTCCGCTCATCAAACACATGATCTCTGAACGGGTCATTTTTTCGATGTAGGGCTTAATAAGCAATGGGGCTTCTGTTTGTCCCAAAAAGATATTTCCCGAAGCAGCCAGTGCTTCTGCGCCGGAGAGTCCCATGGTTTTTTTCATCAGCCAGGCCAGGGCATACACAATTTTTTGAAGGATACCGAAGTAAAATAACAAGCTGGTAAGGGCAGAAAAAAAGATTACCGTGGGTAAAATGGTGATGGCAAAGTTTACCAGTGGCTCTTCTACCAGCTGCTGTCCAAAGCGAAACGAGCCGAATAGAAATTTCACTCCTTCGGAGGTAAAAGACAGTATTTTTAAAAACCCGGCACTAATCCATTCCAGTAAATCTTTAAATACCGGAACATTCAATACCAGAATGGCAATCATGATCTGAATCAGAATACCTGAAATTACCAGCCGCCAGTTGATGGCAGATCGTCGGGAACTAAATAAAACCGACAACGCGATGAGAAAAACAATTCCCAATAACCCGCGAAATACCGACTGAAATGTTACTCCTGTTCCGGAGACACGAAATGCCGGTGGAGCAGGCTCAGAAGCTTCTTCCACAGAATTCTCTGAAATTGCCGTAGTGTTTTCAATCAGGGTATCAGTTTGTCCCCACTGGGTTTGGCTTGATATAAAAATGAGCATCATCCACACCAGGCAAACAAACAGGCTTTTTTGTATTTTCATCGCGAAGTATCCAGTTTTCAAACATACTAACTTAATCTAAAATTTAATGCTATGAGCCATAAAAAAAGCTTTGCCAGTGATAATAATTCCGGTGTTCATCCGGAAATTTTAAAGGCGTTGGAAACGGCCAATTTAGGCCATACATTTGCTTACGGCAATGATAACTATACACGCAAAGCCAAAGAATTGCTGTCACAGCATTTTGGAAATGATATTGACGTGTACTTTGTGTTTAATGGAACCGGTGCCAATGTGCTTGCATTAAAAACGCTTACTCAGTCGTGGCAATCCATCCTCTGTTCTGAATATGCCCATATCTATGAAGATGAATGTGGAGCACCAGAGAAAAATACGGGATGTAAGTTGATTCCCTTAAAAACTGAGCTTGGAAAATTTGGTGTACAGCAAATAGCTGAACAGCTGGTATGGTTGGAAGATGAACATCGGGTACAACCAAGGGTTGTATCAATTACACAAAGTACAGAGTTTGGAACGGTTTACAGTGCAGATGAAATAAAAGCTATTTGCGATTTTTGTCATG